>Ga0265338_10011106_pt1 | contig 10439 bp, 6 predicted proteins | sample 42126metaG_FD_193579 | JGI IMG/M metagenome (GOLD analysis project Ga0265338, IMG submission 193579) | Rhizosphere microbial communities from Carex aquatilis grown in University of Washington, Seatle, WA, United States - 4-21-26 metaG | ecosystem: Host-associated > Plants > Roots > Rhizosphere >... | reverse complement strand
GCAGCCGCCCTCGGTTCCGGATCTTCACCTCTCCGAATCGAGGCGGCGTTGCCCCATCCACCGCGTTGTGTGAGCCGTCAGGAATACCTTGCTCCAGGTAGCGCCGCCCGATGCAACGCCGATCCGTTTTAGCGCCGGTTCTGTTGTAGCGCCGGTTCTGTTGTAGCGCCGAGCTCCCGCTCGGGCGTAGCGGTGACCTCCCGGTCGCCGCTTCTTTTCGTAGCGTAAATGTCTTGCCGATTTAAACAGCGGGGATGGGGACATCCCCGCTACAGCCGAGCAGGAGCTCGGCGCTACTTTATTTCGCGGTTTCGGTTTTCGCCGCTGGTGTACTGGCCGCGGCCTGCTGTGCGGCGGCTAGTGGAGTTTGACCGGCTGCCCTCGCCCCGCCGCGCTGCGCCTCTTTCTCCTTCTTCAGCTGCTCAGCTTCGGCGTCGGTGATGTAGCGGAACTCCTGCACCCGTCCGGGATACTGCTCGGAGGTGAAAATGCGGTTGTTCTTGTCGATGTAGACCCCATCGAGCGAGGAGAATTGCCCTAACTGCTTGCCGTGCCCGCCGACCATCCCCAGCAACTGGCCATCGCGATTGAACGCCTGCAACAGGTCGATCATCGGATCGGCGACCCAGATGTGCCCATCGCTGTCGACCGCAATGCCCTTGGGATGCGCGAAGCAGCCCGGCCCGTCGCAATGCTTGCCGATCTGGCCGATATAGGTGCCGTCAGCGTCGAACATTTCGACGCGATAGTTCATGGTGTCGGTCACATAAACGTTGTTGTCCGAGTCGAGCGCTACGAAGCTGGGCAGCGAGAAGTTGCCCGGCGTGGTCAGCTCGTGCTTCTTGCCGCCGGTTCCGATGCGGCGCTTCTCTTTCAGCGTGTCGGCATCGTAGACCACCACCTGGTCCGCTTGCGTATCGACCACATAAAGCTGGCGATTCTCAGTATCGATGGCTATGCCGACCGGATCAATCAGGCCTTCGTGGATCTGGTCGACCACTTTGTTGTTCTTGTCGAAGACCAGCACCCGCTTCGTCTTGCCATCGGTGACGAACAGCCGATCGTCATCGTCAATCGCCAGGCCGTTGATGAGCCCGAAGCTGGCATCTTTTCCATTGGCGATCATCAGGTCAACATCTCTGGTTTCCGTGTTGAACACGAAGATCGCTCCCACCCGCTGGTCGGCCACGTACAAATTGCCTTTGGAATTGACTGCCATTCCGTAGGGCGCCAGCAATTGGAACGGGACTGGCTTGAAATGCTGCTTGTTGTTCGGATCCTGTACCCCTGCCAGCCGGTCCATCCACCCAGATTTCTTCTTCGGCTCTTCGGAGGCCGGCGTGTAGTCGAGCTTCATGCCGGCAAAGTAATTGCTGTAGCGCACGCGCGGAATATTGGGCGGCTCCGGCCACACCAGCTTGCTGATATCGACCTGCGGCTGAGCCGGCGCCGCTGCTGGAGCCGCGTCCGCTTGCGCCTGCTTCTTCTTGGTGCCAGCAAGGGCGACGGTCGGAAACAGCGAAGCCAGAATCAGCGCCGCTACCGTCAGGGCGCGGTCCAGTCGAGGCCAATTACGTCCAAGCTTGCTTACCATTGCTTTCTCCCTCTCCCATTCCTACTTCAGCGTCAGCCGGTTCTTATGGCAGGTATCGCAGAACTGCATATTGTTTGCCTGGTCTTTGACCAACAGCCCCGGCTGCGCGGAGGAATGCGGCTGATGGCACGTCATGCAATCGATGTGGGTCTTGACCTTGGTCACGTCGGCGGGATCCATCACGTCCTGCACCGGATGTCCCAGCATCGGATGTCCCAGCCCGTACTTGATGGGCAGGATCACAACTTTGTTCTTCACGTAGTAGTCTTCCGGCAGCTTGACGTTGCCGTTGAAGATGGTCAGCACATGCTCGGTCTCCAGCTTCTGCGGCTTCGAGTCCGGCCCATGGCACTCCAGGCACAGGGCGCTGCCGTTAGCGCGAAGCAGATGCGCGTTGTTGCTGCCGTGCGGCTCGTGGCAGGTCGCACAGCCCAGCCCGAACGCAGGCTGGTGCAGGTGCGCCTTCTTGAATTGATCCGCCTGATCGCTGTGGCAAGCCAGGCAAGCGTTGACCGGATCCGGCTGAATGAAGCCCGGCGTCTTGCCGGCATGAGGATTGTGGCAGGCCACGCAGTCGCCCTGCGCTCCCGGATGCTGCACCTTGGCTTTCTCGATCTGCTCCGCCTTGTCGCTATGGCAACTGACGCACAATGCCTTGGAATCGGCCTGCGTCAGGACCACCTTGCCATCCTTTGCCGGAGCATGGCAGCTGTCGCACGATCCCATCGCGAACGGCGGATGCGCGAACGCCTGGATCAGCTTGGGCGATGCCGACTGATGCGGGTTATGGCATTGCACACAATTGGCGGTCGCAAACGGTTGCCCCTGGTGCGCCTTGATCAGCGCGGCGTCCTTCACATCGTGGCAATCGATACACAGTGCCGGTGTCGCCTTGGTCAGGTGATAATCGAACTCCTGCTTGCCGCGCTCGCCGACTTTGTGCGTGACGTGGCAGGTATCGCAGCCCATGTCGAGCGCCGCGTGACGGCTGCCCTTCTCGGGAACATTCAGCCCTTGCGTATGACAGGTGAGACAGAGGTTCGCATTCTTGTCGCCCGAGGTCGGCTTCAACAGCTGATACTTGTTATCGGATGCGTGCGGGTCGTGGCACTTCACACAGTCGCGGACCGCCGGAGGATGGACTTTGCCCTTGAGGTCGGCGGCATTGTGGTCGGCGTGGCACGTTAGACAAAGCGCTTGCGGCGAGGTCGTCGTCAGCTTGATGCGGGTGACATCTTTGTTGACCCGAATCTCGTGACAGCTGGTACAGCCGGTCGCAATCGCCGAATGGGTGAACTTGCCCTTCGCTTTGTCGGCGTGGCACTCGGCGCACTTCTCTGGGGGAGTGTTCTTATCCAGGGGCACAGGATGGACGCCGGCAAAGGCAAAGCTAGCGCCGGCGAAAATGGTCCACCCCACAAGGAACCGCACAACTCTGGTCACAACCTACCTCCAACCCTTACGGCTGTATGTGCACGGCGAATGCCGAAGCCACTGCCTGGAACCCTGGTACAGTGATGGCATTGTAAGTTGTTTAGTCACGGGAGGTTAATACGTCTTCCGTGGTAGGAGGAGGATTGGGGTTTTGCGCCGACCGATGCCCCGGAAATGGGTCTTCACCCGCAGCAAAGCTGAAAATCCCGCAGTCGGTAGCGCCGAGCTCTAGTCTCGGCTGGTGGTGTGCCGGTCATCGTCGTGCGACTGGGTCAGTGGAGCTTCGAAGAGATAAACGATCAAAGCCGCTAAGGTAACGCGAGCTGACGAAACACGCTGTGACCAATGCGGGTGAGGGTTTGCCAAGCCTCGCGCTGTTCAAGACGCGGGCAAGCCGTGGCACAAACACAGCGAGATTTCCGTGTCTTCCGTGCTTCCGTGGTGAAATTCTCCTCAGTACTCATCCCGGGCCGTGCCCAACACTTCCTTCACGCCCTTCTGATGCGCGTACACCACTACTTCTCCCGTCAGCGTCGTATCTGTGGTGCCGTCGGCGCAAGTGTTCTTCGCGACCACTCCATCCTTCAACGCCACCGCAACCACGAACTGTTGCGCCGCATAACACGGCATCAGATTGTTCGTCGCCAGCTCGACCTTCACCTTTTCCGGTACAGGTTCCGGCAGCCGGAACGCGGCGGTACCGGTGGAGTCGGTGCGGGCGCACATGCGCGGCTGGTTTAAGACGACGGCATCCGTGGACGGAAACAAAATGCAGACCAGCTTCGAATGCAGCGGCTTGCCTTCCTTGCTGTCCAGAACCACGACCTTCAAGTCGGTTGCTTGGCTGAATGCGCCCAAACCGGAGAGCAGAAGCAGTCCAATCCAGGCACACGTGCGGATTCGTATTCGATTCGTCATCATGGCGCGACGCGAGTATAACTCCCCACCAACCAAAGGCGGAACAGAAAACCGGCAAGGAAACGTGCCGAGTGTTATGTCGCATCCCTGCGAGCTAGTTCCCACCCGGACACCAGACCGTCGAATTTGCATCCAATTTATCAATAACTTAACCTCATGATCGCTTGGCAGAAGAAGTGCTACTAGCAAAAGTATGCCAGCCGGTTCAGCGGTCGTGGGTCCAGTCCGCCGTTTTGCTTTCATGTTGCTGAGCCTTGTCGCCCTGGCAAGCTTCGCGCAAAGTCAGGCCCCAGAGTTCATGCCTCTTGATTCGGCAGCCCCCGTCCTGCAAAAACTGACCTGCACACTCAGCCCTTGTCCGGCCCCTGGCATCACCGCGCCCGACTGGACCGCGTGGCTACGCCAATCGGATTCTCAGGTGCGGCAACGCCTGGACGTCGGCGAAGAAGACAGCCTGACCAACCTTCTGCGCTTCGGCGTGACCTTCACCAGCGAATATCGCATCGACGACAGCTATCTCGCGGTCTACGGGCAGAGCAGCCTGGTCAACGCTTTCGCCGAGAACCGCGCCAACGATCTCATCAAGGCCCTCGCGGCGACCGGCGCTAATCAGGGCTTCGCCGAGATGCGGGCCTTCGTCGAGAAAAAAGGCTTCTCGCTCACGTCGCCGGCCGATCGCGCTAAACTCAAAACCTACCTGCTGGCCAATCTGGCACGCATGCAAAAAGAATTTCTGCGGCTGCGCGCAGAGGCCAAGGCGAACCGCAGCCAGGAGTTCGAGCGTCGCGGCATCTCGCTCGACAGCAATCTCTGGCCCGACTACGATCTCGACGTTACGCTGCAGTCGCTGCTCGGCGCCGGCAAACTGCGACCCAACAGCATTCGCCGCGTGGCCATCGTCGGCCCCGGCCTCGATTTCGTCAACAAGCAGGAGGGCGTCGACTATTATCCTCCGCAGATCACCCAGCCCTTCGCCGTGCTCGATACGCTCTTCCGCCTCGGCCTCGCCAAGCCTGATGCGATTCAGCTCTACACCTTCGACATCAGCTCGCGCGTGAACTTGCACCTCGCCGCGGCCCGCAAGAACGCCGCTCTCGGCCAGCCCTACACCGTGCAGCTGCCGTGGTACGCCGAGGGCCGCTGGACCGACGATTTCCGTGCGAAGTTCACCGCCTATTGGCAGCACTTGGGCGCGCGGATCGGGCAGCCGGTCGCCGCCATTGCCGTCCCGCCACAATCGCCCGGCTTTGCCACCCGCGCTGTCCAAATCCATCCGGAGGCTGTCGAAGTCATCACGCCCGTCGACATGAACATCGTCTTCCAGCGGCTGCCGCTCGCGCCCGGCGAGCGCTTCGACCTCATCATCGGCACTAACATTTTCCTGTACTACGGCGGATTTGAGCAGGCCCTGGCGCGCGTCAACATCGCCTCCATGCTGACGCCCGGAGGCTATCTCCTCTCCAACGACAAGCTCGACGACACCTACGCCGCCGGCCTGGAACAAGTGCAGGTCACCGACATCCCCATGACCACCCCGCCCGTGATCACCGACTCCATCTACACCTACCGCCGCACGCAATAGCGCTCGCGTGTAGCACCGCTCGTTTTTGGCGCCGAGCTCCAGCTCGGCCGGTTTCGTAGCGCCAAGCTCCAGCTCGGTTTCGTAGCGCCGAGCTCCAGCTCGGCTGTAGCGGTGACCTCCAGGTCGCCGCTTTCCCCCATAACCGGCCTCTGCCATAAGATGAGCGGGGATGTCGACCTCCCCGCTGCAGCCGATCGGGGACCGGGCGTTACATTGCGCGCTTCCTCACTCCATTGCGTGATATGCCTCACTTCCCTGCTCCATCCCGTTCCGCCTGAACTCGCTCAACCGCACCAAACACAACAACTTACGTCCGCACCAAACTCTGGCCTCCCATTTGCACTTCTAACAGTGCTCACGGGAAGGAGCAAGCATGGCCGTCAGCGTTCTATCCATTCCAAAACGCATTCATAAAGTTCTTTCCAGCCTGCGAACGGGTGTCATCCTCCTCATCCTTGTCGGGATCGCGTCGGCGTTGGGGACCTTCATCCTCCAGCGCCCAGCCACCGATCCCGACAAGCTGACCCGCTCCTATTCGCCGGCAGCGCTGCTCTGGCTCGATCGCCTTGGCCTCACCGACGTCTTCCATACCTGGTGGTTCCTCACCCTGCTTGGCTTGGTCAGCCTCAGCATCATTCTGGTTTCCATCGATCGCTTCCCGGGCGCGTGGCGCTTTTACGCCCGCCCCTATCGCAGGACGGATTCGCACTTCCGCTCGGCGCTCCCCAACAAAGTCGAGTTGCCCATCAACAACACCGAAGAAGGTCTTCACGCTGCAGAACGGGCCTTGAAGAAAGCAGGCTGGCCGGTCGAACGCATTGACGACAGGATCGAACCCTCCTTGTATTCCGAACGTCATCGTTTCTCCGTCATGGCGGTGTACATCGTCCACGCCAGCCTGCTTCTCATTCTCGCCGGTGGCATCATCGACGGCGTCTTCGGCTACAGCGGCTTCATGGCACTCGAAAACGGCCAGGTCAGCAACTCCATCGAGCTGCGCAAAGGCGGCACGAAACAAATTCCCTTCTCCGTCAAGTGCAACGGCGCCGGCGAAGAAACTTACGCCGACGGCTCGCCCAAACGCTGGTGGTCGAAGCTGGCAGTCGTCGACAACGGTCAGCAAGTGAAAACCAAGGAGATCGTCGTCAACGATCCCCTCATTTACAGCGGACTGCGTTTCTACCAGGCAAGTTTCGGATCGACCGGCAAGCTCGTCGGATTGAAAGTGGCTGTCGCACCCACCGCCGGCGGCACGGCTCGCGAGATGATGCTGCCGATGGATCAGGCGACCGAGATCGCTCCGAATATCAGCGCCACCCTCGCCGAATACATTCCCGACTTCTTCATTCGCGACAACCAGATCTTCAAGAAGACCGACGACCCGGTGAATCCCGCATTTCGTCTGCAAGTGAAGAACGCCGCGACGAAGGAAGAGACCAAACTGTGGATCTTCCCGGCGTACAACAGCGCCGCGCAGGGTGATAACAAGACCGGCTATCAGATCGATTTTCGCGAGATGAAGATGGGCTACTTCACCGGACTGGAAGTTTCACATGAGCCCGGACAGTGGCTGGTGTGGGGCGGCGTGCTGCTGATGGGCGCGGGCCTCTTCGTCGCGTTCTACATGGTGCACATGCGCGTATGGGTCACGGCCGTCGCCGACGCGCGCGGCAACCTGGTGCTATGGGTCGGCGGCCAGGCCAACAAGAATCGCGACCGCTTCGAGCAGAAGTTCAACGATCTGATCGACGGCATTCGCACCGAACTGGAAGGCGCGTCCGTGGTTCCGCTCTCCGCCAAGAAGCACAAGCCGGAGCTGACCCTGGCGGGAGTGAAGTAACGCGCGGGTGCCCCGTTCTGGCCATCTTTTGGCCAGGGTAACGGGCGACTAAAAGAGATTCTGAGCCGGGCTTTAGCCCGGCGGCACTTGGACGAAGGAGAACACAATGACAAGCCGAGCACGAGTCGTACAAATGGAGCAGCCCGCCACTACCGGCGGCAACGCTCTGCTCGTTCTGGTCGGACTCTCGGTGACCTTCCTGCTGATCGTGGCCCTGCTGGGCGCAGCCAAATCCGGCGCCAGCCTGATCAGCGAAAGCAATCTGCTCTACGTCGCGCTCATCTTCTACGCCGGCGCAGGCGCACTCTACATGGGCTTCGGCGTCACCGGCACTGCGCGTTACGTCAAGTTCGCGTCAACGGCTACCGCGATCGGTCTCGTCGCTAATACCCTGGCCGTGGCCCATCGCTGGTATCTCTCCGGCCGTCCGCCCTTCGCCAGTATCTACGAGATGCTGCTCAGCTTCGTCTGGACCGTCGCCCTGCTCACCCTGATCACCGAGAAGAAATTCGGCGTCAAGATCATCGGCTCCATCACCATGCCGCTCGCGGTGGTCTGCGTCATCCTGATGCAGTTGCTGCCTTCGGAAGTCCGGCCGCTGGTTCCCGCGCTGCAATCCACCTGGCTGCACGTGCATGTCACGCTGGCCATGCTGGCCTACGCCGCCTGCGCCGTGAGCTTCGCGCTCGCCATGATGTTCCTCATCCAGGACAAGCTCAAGACCGAGACCTTCCTGCTCTGCACCAGCGCCACCGTCAGCGCAATCTACGTCGCCATCGTCACCACGCGCTTTGAGCACGGCGGCCTCTCCGTCACCGGCTGGAATCCATCTACCAAGTCCGACCTCTTCCTCGGCCAGAACATGCGGCTGTTCGTCACCATCCCCGATCTGGGATGGCTCTTCGTAATCGTGACGCTGGCCGCGCTGGTTCCGCTGGCACTGTATTTCCTCGGGAAGTGGAAGAAGGACGACTCGTACTTCAACATCGCCAATCGGGCCGTCTTCATCGGCATCCTGTTGCAGATTGTTGTGCTGGCCGCATTCGCGCTGCGCGCGCGCGACGGCAACTACCCGTCACCCGACCAGGAAGGGATCTTCCCGACCAGCCTGGCCGCCAGCCCCTTCCTACTGGGAGGGATGGTGACGGGTATTTTTGCCTCTCTGCTCTACCTGATGCTCATCTGGCGCCGCACCGATCTCGAAGGCCTGCTGCCTTCGGCCGACACGCTCGACCGTGTTACCTACAAAACCATTTGCATTGCCTTCCCGCTGCTGACCTTCATGATCGCCACCGGCGCCTACTGGGCCAACCGGACCTGGGGCTCCTACTGGAGCTGGGACCCGAAAGAGACCTGGGCGGCGATCACCTGGCTGATTTATGCAGGCTATTTACATATGCGGATCACACGCGGATGGCGCGGACGTAGGGCCGCGTACTTCGCCATCCTGGGCTTCGGCGTCGTGATCTTCACCTTCCTCGGCGTCACGTATTTGCTTCCCGGCTTACACGCGTACGCCTGAGGGACCAGGGCTGAACGCCGGCTGAGGAAAAGAAGGCCCCAAAGAATCAGCTCAATCGTTCAGCCCTGAAAGAAGAAGCAGTTAGCAATTAGCAGTCAGCAGTCAGCAGTCAGCAGTCAGCAGTCAGCAGTCAGCAGTCAGCAGTCAGCGAATCGCGTAAAGCGAACCTTCAGGCTCGCGCCAGGGCTCGGGTAGTGCGGCGCTTCAGCGCCGCGTAAACGGGCACCCTAGGGAACTCGAGCCGGGCTTCAGCCCGGCGGCACAGGAGAACGGTTCCTTAGATTTGTCATCCTGAGCGGAGCGTCCGCAAAGCTTTTCCGATCCGCGTGTTTTGCGGATCGGGCGGACGCGCAGCCGAAGTGCCTGCCCTGAGCTTGCCGAAGGGATCTGTGGTTCAGCGCGTCAGCGCCGTTTTCACGCGAGCGCGATCGGGTAGAGCGAACGTCCAGGTTCGCGTCAAGGCGCGGGTAGTGCGGCGCTTCAGCGCCGCGTAACGGACAGGCTAGAGAGTCTGAGCCGGGCTTCAGCCCGGCAGCACAGACCGGGTGGAGCACCGCTTCAGCGGTGCATTTGAGGCAAGCGAGAAAACCGGCTTTAGCCGCTGAGGGAAAAACAGGAGTCCATGACAGCCGCTGCCACCATCGAACTACAGAACGCTTCCGCAGACGCGGCAGCGACCGCAACCGCGCCGGAAACCCCCGTCACCCGCAAGCGCCACATCAACTGGGCGCTCAAAGCCGTCATCCCCATCGCCGCCATTCTGCTGAACGGCCTTCTCCTCTTCATTCTGGTTTCCGCGTCGCTCTCCGCCGGCGAAGGCCACATCGTCATCACCATCGCGACCGCCGGCGCATTCTTGATCTGCATCGCGGTCATCATGGTCCTGGCCGTCTCCGTCCGCCGCCCCATGCTCGAACTGCAAGACAAGATCGCGCGCGTCAGCCTCGGCGACATGGACGCCTCCGTCAGCTTCGCCAGGCGCAACGACGAAATCGGCGACCTCGGCCGCGACTTCAACGATATGGTCGCGCAACTGAAGGCCAGCCGCGAAGAAATCCACATGTTGCATCAGACGCAGATGTCGCGCGCCGAGCATTTCGCCACCCTGGGCGAACTCGCCGCCGGCCTGGCGCACGAAATTCGCAACCCGCTTGCGGGCATCGCCGGCGTCATCGAGATCGTCAGTCGCGACCTGCCGCCCAACAGTCCCGCGCGCAGCGTCATCAAGGACGCCAAGGAAGAAGCGCTGCAGATCAACCGCATCCTCACCGATCTGCTGGAAACCGCGCGCCCCAAGCCGCCGCAATTCCAGGTCAAGGACCTCGCCAATACCGCTGAGCACGCCGTCATGTTCGCGCGCCAGCAGGCGGTCACCAAGCGCATCATGATCGAACTCGACAAGGGCCAGGACATCCCGCCCATCGATCACGATCCCCACCAGATCAATCAGGTGCTGCTCAACCTGCTGCTCAACGCCATTCAGGCGATGGAGAAGCCCGGCTCCATATTCGTCACCCTGCGCCGAGACAAAGACGACGTCCTCATCACC
>Ga0265338_10011104_pt1 | contig 10440 bp, 11 predicted proteins | sample 42126metaG_FD_193579 | JGI IMG/M metagenome (GOLD analysis project Ga0265338, IMG submission 193579) | Rhizosphere microbial communities from Carex aquatilis grown in University of Washington, Seatle, WA, United States - 4-21-26 metaG | ecosystem: Host-associated > Plants > Roots > Rhizosphere... | reverse complement strand
GTTTTTGAGCAAAATGGTTCCATTGGGGCCTTTCTGATGTTCCACAAGACCCGCCGGCGGTCCAAAACCAAGTCTTCCCGGGCGAAATCCCGGCCCTCCTCCCGCGGCTGAAAACCCTCTCCGATTTAAAGAACCCCGTTATAATGTCGTTCCGTTTCCGCATGTTTAAACCTCACCTGGAACGTGATCGACTTGAACGATTCGATTGTCCTGCTTCAAAAAGAAGCCGAAACCGCCATTGCCCAGGCCCCCGATTTGAGGGCCCTGGAAGAGCTCCGGGTCCAATACCTCGGTAAAAAGGGGTCGGTGACCGAGTTGATGAAGCAGTTGGCCCAAGTCCCCCCGGCGGAAAAACCGGCATTCGGCAAGGCCTGTAACGAGCTGAAAAAACGCTTGGAAGGTCTCCTGGGGGATCGTCAAGCCTCCCTGGAAGACCTCGCACCGATGGAACTGCCGAAGGGGTTCGACCCCACGCTTCCGGGCCGATCCATCCCTTGGGGCAAGGACCATCCCCTCACCGCCGTCATGGACCAGATGGTGGATATCTTCAGGGATTTCGGGTTCGATGTGGCCGTCGGTCCCGACGTGGAAACCGACGCCTACAATTTCAAGGCCCTCAATTTCCCGGATGACCACCCGGCCCGGGACAGCCAGGACACCTTTTTCCTCCCGGACGCCCGACTCCTCCGGACCCACACCTCGCCCGTCCAGATCCGGGTCATGGAAAATAACCAACCACCCTTTAAATTCGTGGCTCCCGGACGGGTTTACCGGCATGAGGCGGTGGACGCCACCCACCACCATATCTTCCACCAGGTGGAGGGTTTCCTCGTGGATGAGGGCATCTCCTTCGCCCACCTAAAAGGGGTTTTGGACTCCTTCGTGAAGCGGTTTTTCGGCCCGGAAATCAAAACCCGGTTCCGGCCGTCCTTCTTCCCGTTCACCGAACCCAGCGCAGAAATGGACATTTCCTGCATCTTTTGCGGGGGACAAGGCTGCAGAATCTGCAAGCAATCGGGCTGGGTCGAAACCCTCGGGTGCGGCATGATCCACCCCAACGTGCTGAAGAACTGTAAAATCGACCCTGAACGCTGGACCGGGTTCGCGTTTGGGATGGGCGTGGAACGGACCGCGATGTTCAAGTACCGGGTGGACGACATCCGGGCGTTTTACCAGAATGACGCGCGATTCCTCAAACAATTCGAGTAGGAGGCCCCTTTCGTGACTGAAGGACAACCGACCCCCTGGTACAAGAAGCCCGCGATCCAGAACACCCTGTTGATCTTGGGAACCCTGATCATCGCCTATTACATGGCTTATTTTGAGATCATCCGACGGGCCCATGCGGCCTACGACCGGGGACAGGCCCTCTACGAGAAGCAGGAGTATCGGAAGGCCTTGTGGGAGTTCGAGGAATGCCAGGAGTTCTACCAACCGCCCCACAGCCGGTGGGTGGACCTTTCCGAGAAAAGGGAATGGGAATGCCGTGCCTACCTGGGGGACTGGACCCCGCCGGAGGGCCCGCTGGATGAGGACATCCGGCAAAGCCGGGCCCCTATCTACTCCAAGTACCAGGCGGAACTGGTCCAGATCGCCCCCGTTCCGGATTCCACCTACAACCCCATGCCCTTGACCCCGGCGGAACAAAAGGCCGCCGACCCGAAGGGGAAGAAGGCCAAGAAACCCAAGGAAGCCAAGAAGCCCTAAGGTTCAGCATGAAAAAGGCCGGGCGGAATTCCGCCCGGCCTTTTTTTTAGGGCTTGAGGGAAGCGGGGAACTTTTCGGTATGGGATACGTCTTATTGTGGAAGTCTGATGCGATCCAAATTCATTGACCCAAGAGGATGAATATGCAAAAAACGGGTATCTCTGCGGTATTCAAGGGAATCGCGCTAGCTGGGATGATGGCCGCGGCCATTTGTCTCGACGCAAGTTTGGGTATGTCCAAACCGCGGATTGAAGTGTCTTTGCCGAACCCTAGTTCCGCCTTGGACTGGAAATATTTTAACCCGATCAACGCCGGCACCGCCGTCTTGAACCTCATCGTGCCCTTGCCGAGTACGGACTTTAAGGCCGAAAACGAAATCAAAGACCAGATAGAGAAAGGTCAAGCCAAGATTTGGATGAACGGCCAAGAGATGGAGTTCAAGCGTGGAGGTGGGGGCGAAAGCCAGGCCGGCGCGATGCGGGAACATTCATTCGGCTTTAATGTGTATCCGGGCGCACCTGGGTCCAAGAAGCTGAAGATCCAAATCGGCAAATGGAAGGCTGAAACTTCCTTCGAATACCGGCCCATGTCGGCGGTTTTCATCGTTGGGCCTCCGGATGACCAGGAAGGTTTGTTCGCCCCCGAAGTCAACCCGATCCATTGGGATGGGTATTACTTGGACCCCCAAAGTGTCCGTGTCTCGATCAACGGCCTCCCGGTCAAGCCGAGGTTTTCCTCCGAGGGACCAGATGGGTTTCACTTGAGCGGTTCGATCGAACCGGCCTTTTCGGCCGGTCAAAACACCCTTGAAGTCGACGCGGCGGACGGTTCGGGTAACACGCGCGTGGCACGAACGGAGTTCTATTTTTATCCGAGAAACAAGGTGGCCGTGAACGACGTTTTCTTCCTGCGGGAAGGCCGAATCGGCGGCAATATGGGGCCTTTTTACCATGTGAACCTTCAGGGGAAATCGGTGGTGGAAACACCGGCCGAGAAATATACCGGTTCGCCCGTGCGGATCAGCCGGGGGTATTACTTCGACCGGTTGAAGGCCGTGAAGCCGGGGAAAAGTACCGTGACGGTTTGGGAAACCAATATGAGAAATGAGAACCAACATAAGGTGTTTGAGGTTCATATCGAAGTGGTCAAGAAATAGACCCTAGTGGATGACCCGTTCTGGTTTATCCCGCCCCCGGGTATAAGGCGGGTGACATTGACCTGTGCACTCGGCGGGGGTTTAAGAGGAGTGTTCCGCTTGTTTGAGTTGCGAGTCGAAAGACGCACGGAAGGGGAGCTTTTTCAGCTGTTGGTCATCGTCGTTCCACTCGAAGAGGGGTTGTAGCACTGCGGTATCACCTTCCAATCCCAGAACCTCATGGATGTGCGTGACGGCCCTTTTTCCCCCCGGTAGGCGGCTTTGTTGGACGATGAGGTGTACCGCCCGCACTACCTGCTCCCGGATGGCCCGGAGGGGAAGGTCGAGTCCCGCCAAGAGGCACATGGTTTCCAGCCGAGAGACCGCGTCCCGGGGCGAGTTGGCGTGGCAGGTGGTCAGGGAGCCGTCATGGCCGGTGTTCATGGCCTGAAGCATGTCCAGGGCCTCCCCTCCCCGGACTTCCCCCACGACGATCCGATCCGGCCTCATCCGGAGGGAGTTGATGACGAGGTCCCGGATGGAGACCCGGCCCTTTCCCTCCAGATTCGCCGGACGTCCCTCCAACCGGACCACGTGGTCTTGGGACAACTGGAGCTCCGCGGAGTCTTCAATGGTGACAACACGCTCTTCCGGCGGGATCAGTGAGGAGAGGACGTTCAATAGGGTCGTTTTGCCGGAACCCGTGCCGCCGGAAACCACGATATTCTTCTTCGCCCGGACGCAGGCTCCCAAAAAGGAAGCGGCTTCCCCCGTCAGGGATCCCAAGCGGACCAAGTCGGTGACGGTCAATTTTCGCTTGGAAAACTTACGGATGGTTAAGGTCGAGCCGTCCAGGCTCAAGGGCGGGATGATGGCGTTGACGCGGGATCCGTCGGCCAATCTTCCATCCACATAGGGTTGGCTTTCGTCGATTCGACGTCCCAAAGGCGCGAGGATCCGCTCGATGGTGGTCCGGAGCTGGGCTTCGTCCAAAAAGCAGATCGGCGAACTTTCCAGTCGGCCGGACTTCTCGAGAAAGACCCGATGGGGACCGTTGACCATGATTTCAGTCACGGAATCGTCCCGCAGGAGGGGTTCCAGGGGGCCCAACCCAAAGGCGAGCTGAAGGGTTTCCTCCAACAAGGCTTTCCTCTCCTCGCGATCCAACCCTGGGTATTGAAGGACCAAGGATTCCAGGATCTCCCGCGCCATCGGTTCCAAATCGTTGCGGTTCAAAACGAGGGAAGCCTGGCTCGTTCCTAAAAGGCCTTTTTCCCTTAACTGGGCGAGAATTTTTTGGTGAAGCTCTTGGGCTTGATTCAAACGTTCGGGAGTAACAAACTTGGGTATCGCGTTCGTCCGGTTGCTGGATGCTCCTGCGGTTGGAACGATTTGGGGCATGGGGGTTATAGCGCGCCATTCGACCTTGGAATCCAGGAAGGGATCCAAGATCGGCTGTAGAACTTTCGAAATAGACGCGGGGAGGCCTTTCGGACCGTTCCATTGAAGGCCGGCGGTGGGCACCCCATAGGAAAGGTTACGTAGTCCCATGCTTCCCGAAGTTAATAGGGTCAAATCCCTGGGAAAGGGCTGATCGGGATGGGTTTGATTCACCACCCAAAGAATATGGCCGGCTCCTCCCATGGGGATGGATAGGCCAGGGCCCCTTTTGTGGGCCAGGACCAACCCCAGGGGATCGGGGGTCGTCACGACGACAAGCTGATGGCAACGGGCCAGCCAAACCTCGGACCGGGGTTCTGAAAATCCTGATAGGTCCAAGATCAACCATTGAAGAGGGTCGTTGAGCTGGTCGATCCAATCATGGAGTATGCCGGGTTCGTAAGTATGGAAAGACCCCTGGGTCAGCGGGATGTGGTACGCGCCCTCGGGAGAAGCGGTGAGGTAGGAATCGAGGACCCTGGTATTCCATACGCCGGTGTATTCCTTGAGGCCCGACAGGGGTCGTGAGGGATTCTCCAGTCCCATGAAGTGGGACGCGGGGGAGTCTGAGGAGGATTCCACCATGCCAACTTGCCTGGGAAATTGAGCCGCGAGAAGACGAGACAAGCCAGCCGCGAGGTAAGTGGCGCCCACTCCACCTTTGATCCCGACTACGCCGATTCGGCGCGCGGACGTCACGGCAGGTCCCAGACCCAAACTTCCCAGAAGCCGGCCCCACTTTGCGGTTCGTGGTAGCGGGCGACTCGAAAGATGCCGTCCTGTCCCTTCAGGACGAATTCGTGGACCGTTTCCAGGTCCCGATCAAATAATGCGTGCGGCGTATCATGACTGTATTGGATGACTTGGCCCCAGGCGGCCGGGATCAGGGGCTTATGGAGGACGATGGCCTTGGGGGCGTTGAGATCCGAGGAGGAAGTTGAGGCGGAGTCGGATAGGGTTGCGGAGGTAGGTGTCGCGGTTTGGGAATAAGAGCCGGACGCGATCAAAAGCCACCCCCCCAGGCACAACCCAACCGCGGCTATGCTGTTCCGTGAGGACATGGAATTCAAAGGCCCAGGTCAGCGCCCGGGTTGGCTTCGGTCGGGTTGGCCGTGGTGTCGGTGTAGGGATCGTATGCGGCCGAGGCGAACAACTTAGCCAGGGAGAAGACGCCCTTCTCCTTGCCGCGAGCCGTGTAGTGGTGCTTCAGGTTACGAACGTCGTCGAACATCAAGAGGTGTTCGTGGAACTTGTCGGTCTTCCAATCATAGAACATGCGTTCACAAATGACCTCGGAGAAGTATTTCTTCTCCTTGGTGGACAGTTTTGAGAAAAAGTCCTCGGGATGTCCCCAACGGCTCAACTGGGCCTTTTCATCCACCCACATGAATGTGATGGGTTGGGCCAGCATGGTCTCAAGTTTCCGCTTGGCTTCCAAGGCCTCGGGGCTGTTAGGGGCGGATTGCTGGAGGGAACGGTACATCCCGAAAGCCAACTTGAAATTGATGCGGGTGATGCGCTTTCCCTTGGGGACGCTTTCCTTGTAAAAAGGTTTTCCTTGGTCGTCAAAACCGTCTTGGTAACGCCAATAATCCCAATCCGTCGGGATTTGGGTCAAACGGTCAATGATGTTGACGGCGAACTTTAAGACGTAACCGTTCTTGACGATGGAGGATTGGGGGAAGTTTTTGGTCAGCAAATTGATGGATTTGATGGAGTTGTCGTATTCGCCCAGGCGCACGTAGCAGTCAGTTAGGAGGTAAAGGGCGTTGCCCGAAAGTTCGCTGTTGGTGGATTTTTCCGCTACGCCCTTCAAGATGTCCTTGGATGTTTTGTAATCCTTGTCGCGATAAATGAGGGTGGCGCGCTTATAGAGGTCCAATAGCGCCACATTGGGGTCGGAACCGGTGGGAGCAGCCTGTTGGACAGGGGCAACGGCTTGTACGGCTGGTTGGGCTGGGACGGACTGTTGGGCTGGTTGGGTGACCGCGGGTTTCGTCGCGGCGGCTGGTCGAGCGGCCGGTTGGACGCTGGGGGCAGTCCAACCTGAAACCGTTGTGAGCATGAATAGGCAAGCCAGGACCAAGCGCATGAGAACCTTCCTTAGGTGGACTTTCGTGATTATTTTAGAATCGCTTGTGCCAAAAACAACATAAATAGGTGGGGTTAAGGGTTAAAATAACCCAAATTTACCCCGAAAGGGCCCCCATGTCCCGCGGTGGCATCCGGTTGTTTGTCCTCAGCGCTTGGATGGTCTTGTGCCTGGGCGCAGCCTGCCGGTCCCACCCGGCTTCGGATAAGGGTTTTCTGGATCTTCAGGCGGGGAACCGGCATATCCGGGCTGAGTTGGCCTCGACCCCGATCGCGAGGTCCGCGGGGCTCATGTTTAGGACCCAAATGGATGAAAACACGGGAATGCTGTTCGTCTTCCCAGATGATACCCCACGGGCCTTTTGGATGAAGAACACCCTGTTGCCGCTCTCCATCGCGTTTATGGATGACCACGGCGTCATCCTGAACGTTGAGGACATGGAACCCCAGACAGAGGACCCCCATCCTTCGCGAGGACCCGCCAAATTCGCCCTGGAGATGAACCAAGGGTGGTTCGACCGTGCGGGCGTGGGGGCCGGGGTGACGATTAAAGGGGTCGAAATGGCCAGCACTTCGGAATGATCAACCGCCCTCTTGGCCCATTACGGACGGAGTTAAGAAGATCACTAATTCAGTTTGCTGTTTAGTTTGATGGGTGGTCCTGAAGAGCGCTCCCAAGATGGGTATGTCACTCAGGATCGGGATGCCTGAACGAAGGGTTTGTTCTTCGTCCTGGATGAGTCCCCCGATCACCAGGGTACTTCCGGGTCGGACTTCCACCTGTGTTTCGGTCCAGCGGGTCTTCAACGCAGGGACCGCCACACCGGCCACCGCCACTCCGTTCTGGAGATCGATCCCGCTCACCTCCGCCCGGACCTTGGATCGAATAGTCCCTTCGGATTCCAAAAAGGGTTGGATATTGAGTTTTACCCCATAGGATTTGAACTCCACGTTGGTTCCACCGTTCTTGTTCTCTGTCACATAGGGAATCTCACCCCCCGCCATGAAGGAGGCCTCTTCACCGCTGGAAACCAAAAGCCGGGGCTTGGCCAACATCCGGGCCTTTCCGCGATCCAGAAGAAGTTGAAGACTCGCGGCAAAAGGTTCCCGCTGTAACTGCCCGATCTTCAGCATTGGAGGGGGCGCTTTTTCGGAGGCGCTGAGGCTGTCCTGAAGGGATTTGGTCTCGCTCAGGGACCCCCAATTTAAGCCGGCTTTGAGGGCGCTTTGGCTGTCCACCTCCAGGATTTCTACCCCGATTTCGATCATGGCCTTTCGGGTTTTTCCAAGTTCAACGGTCACGGTCCGGTTTTGCTTGACCCCGGCCGCGTCGACGTAAACCAGGTGGGTTGAACCCGCGGCCCGTCCGGTGAGGAGGACTTCACTGTCTCCCACGGCCTGTAAGGACGCCACTTCGGGGTTTCCGAGGGCGGCCTTCGCCGAGGCGTCCACCGGCAAGACCTTCGATTCGCCCACGCCCAAATGAAGATCAGCGGCCGCGTAACTTCCGGCCGCCCCTCCGAGGGTCAATGCGAGGACCGTAGCGCAATAGATTACCTTCCTCATTCGTTGCCTCCTGGCTAAGGATTGCTGGTTTTGCCGGCAGATTTTGACAATTTTTGGTAAAGCTCGGTCTCCCCCAGGGCCGGGAAACGGACCTCCGCGTCATCCCCTTCTCCCCGAAGGACCAAACTCAAGACCGCCCTGGACTCGAGAAAGAAAAGAGTTTCCGCTTGATCAGGCGAGACGGATAACGTGACATGGTTGTACGAGCCCCCCAGACCTCGGGAATCGTCCGAGGATGGACCGTCTGGGGACGCGGTCTGTCCGCCGACCGCCAACACCCCCAAGTTTTGATAGAGGAAACCGGCGGTTTCCCTTCCTCCCAAAGTCCCCTTGACCAACAGATCCACCCGATCCCCCGGGTGCAATAATCCGCCCACACCGGTTGATTCATCGACGGGGAGGGTAAATGCCCGAAATCCAGGCTCCAGGGCCCAGGACAATGTTTCCCCCGACCGCCCGAATTTATTGGCCTGGATCTGTTCTCCCGCCGAAAGGGGGACCAAGGACACCAGCCCATCCACTTGGCGGAGATCGGTCAATGTACCCGGATTCACGAAAGCCTCCGGGATGGATTTATGGACCACCAGGCCCGGCTTGAGGTGGGTATGGGGTGGGATGAATTTGGCCGCCACCAGGACATCCTGGGGCGTGGACCTTCGTTCGATTTCGGAGGCCTTTTGATAAAGGAGAATGAAAGACAAACCGACGAAGGCGAGCCCCGCCGCGAGGGCCCAAAGCGTTTTTCGAGATTGCATCAATGCTCTCCTTGTGAAATTGAACGACCGGACGTTTACACGGTCCGGAGGGAACCTAACGAATCGAACCCCAGGACAGGGTCGAGCCGTGCGCCTCGGGTGACCGACGGATCACCCATGCCTTGGAATTTTCCCCGGCCCAATAAATCCTATCGGGGCCATGCCATGACCCGGAAGAAAGCCGGATCCCTTGGCGGGAACACCATTGCTCCAACCAATCGTCATCCCCGATCGGCGCGGATACCCGCCAGATCCTCGCCCGGAAAGGACCGCTTTGTGATTCGTAGGAGTCCTCAACCTCTTTCGGCAGGTCCAGGAGTGGGCCCGTCCCGTCGTGTTTGCGGGTCTGGAGGGCCTGGCCCGGAATATCGGATTGAAGCGCGCACACGGTCCCGTCATCCCGTTGCAGGAGCCCTAGGAACCGATAATCTCCCCCTTGTTTGAAAACCTTGAGGTCCACCAAAGACGAGAGGCAGTCAACCAGGATTGGGGGCTCCCCGCTGGTCCCGGTCAAGGCCGCGAACAAACGCGCTCCATCCTCTCCCGAGTCGCACCACCCACTTACTTTCCAGGAGTTCCCCAACGTCGTTCGAATGTCCGATAGCCGTCCCTGGTATTCCCGAACCTCGGTTTTAACCGGGACCCCTTGGACCTGGGCTTCGAAAGACCCGACCAGCCGGCCGGTCGGGTGGATGGGTCCCCAGATGAGGGCCCAAGTCGTGGCGGATCCCGCCAGGAAAATCAAGAACGCCAATGTGCCCCAGAACCAGGGATGGCTTTTCATGGTGTCCCCCCGGGGTGCCGGATAACCGCCAGGCGGGTTCGGAAGGGGATTCCCTCTGGGAACAGCAAGCCGAAAAATGGCCGAGACTTGAACCGGATGGTGACTATCCAACGGCCGGCGGAATAATCGAATAGGATCCCCTTCGCTTTTTCAAGGAGGGCGCCCACGGGTCCCGTTTGAACGGCAACTTCCTTGCGCTTCGCGGCCTGGGCCAGGCTATAAGCCTCATTTTCGAAGGGATCAATCCTTAGGGAGCCTTTCACGAAAGCCCCTTGGCTTGAACCCAGGCGGCCCCAAATGCCGCCGGGCAGAGTGTCTGTGCTACGGGTCCCGGCGGCCCACTCTCGGGCTGTTTGACCGCAGGCGTCCTCGAACCGGATCGCCGAAAGGAAGAGATAGGTGAATTGAAAAAGACCGGCCGCCATCAAGAGGAGAAGGGGCAGGACGAGCACCATTTCTGCGGCCGCCTGTCCACGGGCCCGGAGGTAGTGGGGGTGGTTCATGGGGATTTCGTGTTGAGAAGGGCGGAGGCTTGCTGGAGTTCCTTGCTCCAATCCGCTGGGACGGCCTGGACGGCTTGCCGGACCAAGGGCAGCTGGTCGAAGGGGACCGGGACCAGCCGGACCCGGTAAGGCGGTTGACCGAGGTCCCAGGCTGCGATCCCTTTTCCCTCAACCCTTACGGCGCTGGTCTGGTGGATGAGTAGTCTGTCGGTCCTCATGGGCCCGTAAAGCGTCAAACTGTGGTCGGGGGGATCGGTTTTGTCTGTGATGTCGAGTTTGATCCGATCGAGGATCTTTTCGAGAAGATTGAGCGCCCATTTCGCCTTTCCGAGAGACTGGAGGAGGTTTGGTTTCTGGGTGTTCTTCTCGGGATCGCTTGGTTGGAGTTCGCTGCAGAATTGACCGGCATACCTGGTAACCCAAGGCTTCACGCACATTTGGTTTGGATGGGCGTTCTGG
>Ga0265338_10011103_pt1 | contig 10440 bp, 9 predicted proteins | sample 42126metaG_FD_193579 | JGI IMG/M metagenome (GOLD analysis project Ga0265338, IMG submission 193579) | Rhizosphere microbial communities from Carex aquatilis grown in University of Washington, Seatle, WA, United States - 4-21-26 metaG | ecosystem: Host-associated > Plants > Roots > Rhizosphere >... | reverse complement strand
AATTATCGCCGTAATCGTGGTAGCAATGTATCTTCCGATCTTCAATATGGCGAACACGGTGGGTTCATGACGACACTGGAGCTTCCCGCGCGCAATTTGCGTCTGGTGGAGCCTAAAGCTTTGGAAACGCTCAATCGGCCGTGGCTGTTTGTTCACGGGATCCGCACGGCGTTTTTGGTCGGAATTTTACTGGTCTCTGTCATCTATCAAATTCATCTCGGCAATTTCTTAAACACGGAAATCTGGTTTCCCGTTTACAGCGTGCTTCTGGCCAATTTTTTCCTGAACTCCATTTATCTCTTCTTTTTCGACAAAGTGGAGAAGCAGGCCTTTTGGAATGCGGCGCTGTTCGCGCTCGATACGGCTGCCATCACGCTCCTGATCTATTTTACGGGTACGAGCCAATCGCTCTTTATGTTCTTGTACTTGGTCAATCTGATTCTCGGCGGATTAGTTTTCGGCAAGGATGGCGCATGGCTTTTGGCGATTTGGACTTCGATTTGTTTTAGTTCGCTGCTTTTACTGTCGCCGGAAGTGTCGGGCCAGAGCCTGTACTTCTCTTTGACCGTAAACAATGTCGCGTTTGTGGCCGTCACATATTTAAGCGGGCGTTTGGCAGACCAGCTCAGCATCGTGGGCACGCGTCTTGCCGAGACACACTCCGATCTCTTGGCGCTGCAGAATCTCAACGAGTTGATCGTCAATAACATGACCACGGGCTTGGTGGTCGTGAGCCGTACCGGTTTCGTGCAATACTTCAATCCCCCGTCCAGCCGGATACTCAGCGCCGATCACTTTCAACAAGTAAAGATCCAGGATATTCTTCCGGAACTCGAGTGGCCCTGGGCGTCCCTAATCGAGGATGAGAGCCAGCCGTTCGAGCGCCGCGAAGTCCGCATCACTCGTGACAGCGGTGTGATCAAAATTCTAGAAGTGGTGGCGGCAAGGTTCCGCGATGCCGAAGGCAAACTCAAAGGTTGGCTCCTTCTAATTGACGACCGTACGGAACAAAAACTGATGGAAGAGAGTTTGCGCCAGAAAGAAAAAATGGCGGCAGTGGGGCAATTGGCGGCGGGGATCGCGCACGAGATCCGCAATCCTCTGGCGAGTATCTCCGGCAGTATTCAGCTGATGCTTGGCAATCCGCAGAATCACAATGAAGAAGACATAAAGCTGATGCGGATTGTGGACAAAGAGATCAACCGCCTCAATGGGTTGATCACCGAGTTCCTCGACTATGTCCGGCCCGAAAAAAAGCAAAACACGCCGGTCAACCTCAACAACATTATTCGCGAAGTGGTCGAATCGTTACAATTCAATCCGAAGCTGCGTAAAGATATCGAGCAGAAGCTGGAGCTGAAGGCAGCCAGCGAAATCTTGGGCAACCGCGACAAACTTAAACAGGCTTTGTTGAACTTCGTCATAAACGCCTACCAGGCCATGGATAAGACCGAGCGCCCCGTGTTGACGATAGAGACACATGACCAGAATGACCTGGTCGTGCTCATCATCCGCGACAACGGCTGCGGTATCAAAACCGAAAACCTGCACCGAATATTCGAGCCATTTCACACAACTAAGCCGCAGGGCACAGGTCTAGGTCTAGCGGTCACGCATAAGATACTCCAAGCGCATGAGGCGCGAATATTTGTAGAAAGCGCCGAGGGTGAAGGCGCGAAATTCCTGATCGAATTCCCGGCGAATCGCCATGTCCATACTGAAGACTTGATTCCTTTGAAACGGAAACAGGAAGGTTGATCAAAGGCGGGAATGCCATGAAAATAAACAAAGAGCGAGGGATGCTATGAAATCAAGGGTTTTAGTAGTCGACGACGAAGAGTCAATCCGCGAATTTTTGGAAATTATGCTTCGCAAAGAGGGCTATGAAGTCACCTGCGCCGAAGACGGCCAGAAGGCTCTCGATGTCGTTAAAAAGAAAACCATCGATCTGATCATCTCGGATTTGCAGATGCCGAACATGACCGGTATCGAACTTCTCCGCCATGTGAGAGATCAATACCCCGAAATGCTCTTTATGATGATTACCGCGTTCGGCACGACAGAAACCGCCGTCGAAGCGATGAAGCTCGGTGCCTACGACTACATCACCAAGCCCTTCAAGATCGACGAAGTTCGCATCAATATCGCGAATGCTCTTCGCAGCCGCAATCTCGAAGTCGAGAACCGCACTCTTAAGAAAGAGCTTAGCAAAGAGTACAGTTTCCAAAACCTCGTCGGAAATTCGGAAGCCCAACATCGCATTTATGAAATGATCCGCCGTGTGTCGCAAACTCCCACCAACGTTCTCGTGACCGGAGAAAGCGGTACCGGTAAGGAAATGGTGGCCAAAGCCATTCACTTCAACGGCCCGCTGAAAGACCGCCCGTTTGTGACGGTCAACTGCGGCGCTATCCCTGAATCGCTGATGGAATCCGAAATGTTCGGTCACAAAAAGGGCTCGTTTACGGGCGCCGTGGCTGACAAAGCCGGTCTCTTTGAAGTCGCCGACACAGGCACACTCTTCCTCGACGAAGTCGGCGAGTTGCCGCTCTCAATCCAGGTGAAGTTGCTGCGCGCGATTCAAGAGCGCGTGATCCGCCGGGTAGGTGCGACGGAAGATTCAAAAGTCGAAGTGCGGATTATTGCAGCGACCAACCGCGATCTCGAAGAAATGGTGAAGCAGGGCACGTTCCGCCAAGATTTGTTCTATCGTTTAAACGTGATCAATATTAAAACGCCGCCTCTCCGCGAGCGTTCGGACGATATTCCCTTACTCGCCAATCACTTCTTGAAGAAATACAACGATCGCCTCGGCAAGCAAATCGGCGGCATCAGCGCCGAAGCCATGGAACTCCTCAAGAAATACGATTATCCCGGTAACGTCCGCGAACTCGAGAACATCATCGAGCGCACGGTCGCCCTTGAGGGCGGCGCCACGGTCCTGCCCGAGAGTTTACCTCCATTCGTGAACACGCCGTCGGGCCGCAAGCTTGCATCGACACACGAAATTCAAATCACCGACGAAGGACTCGATCTCGACAAGATCATGGGTCAAATCGAGAAAGAGCTCTTAATCAAAGCCATTCACGCGGCTGGTGGCGTGAAGAAGAAAGCCGCGAAGCTTCTGAGCATCACCTTCCGTTCAATGCGCTACCGGGTTGAAAAGTACAGCCTCGGATCGCTGGGAGATGATGATCTTGAAGACGAATCGGCTTAAGCTCGCCGCGCTGATCCTCATCGCGGTGAGCGGGGCGACGGCCTCCGCATATGATACCTTCGCGTGTGTGCGTGACCTGCTTCCGGTTACGGAAGCGGCCTCCTTTCAGGTGCATCGCAAAGGCTTCGAAAAGCCCTTTATGCTCTCCGAACGATTTATGGCCTTTCCGTCAATCTCCAACGACGTCGTGACGGGCTTTTTCATTTACTCGGCTGACCACGCCCACCACTACGATAGCGTGCAAAATCCCGATGGCTCACTCACGCCGCTTGCGGCCTTGCGCCGCACGAATCCGAATACGCTCTATCAGCTCGTGGCCCAGCCCGATGGTCTTGAGACCGTGACGCTGAAATACATGCCGGGATATGGCCAGGGTGAAAGCGTAAAGAGTGGTCCGGTGATCTTGGGCTCGAGTGTCTTGCCGGTGGTGGGCAGCTTCATGTCGCGGACGAACGCGCCGCTCAAAGTGATCTATCACAATCCCATGGGCCTAGACGAAGAGGTCTTGAAGCAGTGGGTGTACGATCACAGCACGCGCCGGCCGGCGAACGTACAGCAACTGGAACTCGACCACCAGATTCTGCACTTAGCGACCAAGACGGAACTCGACGACAAGACTCTGTGGGCCCCGCTGAAGCGTGAACTCGAATTGCGTAAGGCTTGGATTCAAAGCCATAACCTTGACGAGGAAACGTTTCGCGAATTTTCGCGCATCAAGGAGACGAGTTGTAAATAGGCTCGACCGTCCACAAATCGTCGACAAACCAGCCGCTGCGATCATAAAGACTACTGACGGGTTCAAAGCCCGAACTGCGCGCCAACTCTTCGATCTCGCGGCGTGAAAACTTCCATGAGGTTTCGACTTGAATGCCTTCATAGGCGTCGAGATGCAGCTGCCGTTTCAATTTTGGCAAGTGCACCGTCTGCTCGCGCTGACTTACAAGCCAGCTTTCCATAGAGCCCGTCGCCGGATTGTACGCGGCAATGTGTTCAAACGCATGCTCATCGAAGTCGGCATCGAATTCACGGTTGAACCGGCGTAAGAGATTCATGTTGAATTCCCGTGTGACGCCCTCAGGGTCGTCATAGGCCTGCTGGAGAATGTGCGGGTCCTTTTTGAGGTCAAAACCTATGCAAAGGTAATCATGCGGTCCCATCACACTGCGAATGCGGCTCAAGAACATTTGTTGCTCGGGCGGCATAAAATTGCCGATGCTCGAGCCGAGAAAGAGCACCAAATTCAAACTGTTGCGGTCGAATGGAATCGCGTGCCAGTCGTTTTCGATGTCAATCAGGCTCGGCTCGACGGTCAGTCCGGGAATACGCGTTTTCAGCCGCGCCTCGAGATCTTGCAAGGCTTGCAGCGAGATATCGACGGGACGGTAAGTTACGTCATTATATTTGCCACGCGCGGATTCCAACAACGAACCGATCTTGCGTCCGTCGCCAGCGCCGAGTTCGACGATATTAATTTTGTCACCCGGCGGGAGCATCACCATGAGCCGCTGGCTCTGCTCGTCGAGAATCTCCTGTTCACAGCGAGTCGGGTAATAACTCGCAAGTTCGGTGATGTGCGAGAACAGTCTGGTTCCGTTGGCATCATAGAAGAACTTGGACGGAATTCTTCTAGGTTTGGATTCGAGGGCCTGGGCGAGTTCCATTATTGGGCGCATAGTCTTATTCCTGAAAACATCCAGCGCATGCTGGGGTAAAAGAAGTTACGGTAAGTCGAACGATAGTGTGAACCCGGCGTTGCAAGGCAACCGCCGCGCAAAACCATTTGTCCTGACATAAATTTGCCGTTGTATTCCTGGGCAGCTTCGGCAAATGGCTGGAAGCCGGGGTAGGGAAGGTAGGCGCTCGCGGTCCACTGCCAGAGATCTTGGCGGGGTTGCCCGCGGAAAGCGACTTCCCATTCGGCTTCGCTGGGAAGTCGGCATTTCTTCCAGCGCGCAAACGCATCGGCCTCAAAATAACTCACGTGGCAGACCGGCGCATTGGGACTGATCGTCACTTCGCCTTGAAGCGTATATATCTTCGCATCGTGCGTCCAATACAGAGGCGCGCGAATTTGACTGGCTTTAACCCATTCCCAACCGTCCGCGAGCCAAAACTCCGGCCGCTTGTATCCGCCGTCATCAATAAATTCGTGGAACTCACGGTTGGTGACGAGATTCGCGCAAATCGAATAGTCGCGCAGGTAAACTTCGTGGCGTGCGCGTTCATTGTCGTAACAGAATCCTTCATCATCCCGGCAACCGATTGAGTGCACGCCGCCTCTAATATCGATCTTTTGGTTTGATGTCGGCGCCTCTTTACCTTCGAGCGGCGCGCCCGGAAGGGACGGGAGCTCGCGCTGATGCGAAAGAATATGTTTGATGTCCATAAACAAGAGTTCTTGGTGCTGTTGTTCGTGATGAAGTCCGAGTTCCACCGTCTCCGCCCATCTGGCCTGGGTCTCTTTACCGCGGTCTTTGATGATAGAGGCTGCCTCACGCATGCGGCGGTCGACGTGTTGGCGGTAAACCTGGACTTCTCTTACTGTCGGCCGCGAGAGCACGCCCCGGCGGCCCTGTGGCACATGTTCGCCGAGTGCTTCGTAGTAAGAATTGAAAATAAAAGGAAAAGTCGGATTGTACGGCGTGGTTTGGAAAAATTTTTGAAGGCACATGGTCTCAAAAAACCAGGTCGCATGCCCCAGGTGCCACTTCGGCGGGCTGATGAATTCGTGGGGTTGAACCACGAAATCTTCCGTCTCGAGGCCTGCGCAAATTTCCAGCGTCCGGTCGCGGATGGTTTGGTAATCTAGCATGAGTAAAAATCAGAGCAACCCTCGCGCCGAATTGCGCGCGGCTTATGGGCGAGCCCGTAGGCGTCCCGGGGCATTATTCCCCAACAGCGAACTGACTTGGGCGCCAAAAAAAGTAATTAGTGCGGAGTAATAAACCCAGACTAGGAACACAATGATGGACCCGGCCGCGCCATAGGGCGATCCCAACGCTGCGCCGCCGAGGTAAAGCGCAATGAGTTCTTTTCCAATGACAAAGAGAATCGCGGTCAGCGCGCCGCCTTGAAGCGCCGGTTTCCATGGCAGGGGACGATTTGGCAGGTAGTGAAAGAGCAAACTGAAAACCGCCATATAAAACGCCCCCGAGCAAATATAGTTCAGGACTACGGCGATCGGCGTGTGTGCGTGCAATTCGCCTAAATAAAGCGTTGAGATCAGAAGAGACAAAATCATGGTGAGAATAAAGGTCAGGGCGAGCGCCATGTGAATGACCCGGTCGCGCAAGTAACAAAAAATCACGCGGCCCACAGACCGGCGCGGGCGTGAAGCATCGGGGGCGGCGAGAATGCGGTTCAATGTGTCGCGCAGAGATCCAAAAATCAGGCTCGCCGAGAGCAAGAGGGTGCCGATGCCGAGAGAGCCCGCGAGCGAGGTCAAATGGGACTCGGCTTTCGCGCTGTGAATAACGGCGGAAACCGCCTTGGCCGCTTCGAACCCAGCGATTTCATTGATTTCCGCAATAAGCTCCTGCTGCAGATTCGGATCCAGCCGGCTCGAGATCGCCACGAACAAAATCAGTAAGGGGGCCATCGACAGGGCCGTATAGAACGCCAGCGAGGCCGCAAGTGTCGGCGTGTCGTCCGTGACGAATTTGGTGACCAGTTGCTTGCCGAAAGTTTTGATCTTCACAGGATTAAACAAATGCATTTTTTATGCACAAACTATAGAATGCCAGGCATGTCAAACATTGATCTGACGAAACGGGCGGAGGAGATTTTAAACCGCGTCCCGTTTTTCACGAAGGTCAATATTTTCCTGAAAGCCAGCGGGCCAGGCGTCGTGACCGGCGCAGCGGACGACGATCCTTCGGGAATCGCCACCTATACAGTTGCCGGCGCTCAATATGGACATTCGTTTCTCTGGGCCGCGCTTTTGACATGGCCGATGATGGCCTCCGTGCAAATGGCGTGTGCGCACCTCGCGATGATGAGCGGCGAGGGTCTGGCGTCGGCCCTCGCGAAGAAGTTTCCGCGTTGGGTGATGATCCTGATTTGTATATCGTTGTTTTTGGCGAACACGCTGAATGTCGGCGCCGATCTTTCGGCGATGGCCGATTGCGCGGAACTCCTCACGGGCTGGAGCTCGCACTTTTTCGTCTTGCTGTTTGGCGCGGCGATTTCTTATGCGACCATCCGGCTGCGGTACGCAAAGATCGCCTCCGTGCTCAAATGGCTCGCGCTTTCGCTTTTCGCCTACGTCGCCACCGCGATCATCGCCAAGCCCGATTGGACCGAGGTTCTCAAGGCGACGTTCATTCCGGAATGGCCGCATGGTCCAGGTTATATGGAAACGCTCGTCGCGATTCTCGGTACCACCATTAGTCCTTACCTCTTCTTTTGGCAGGCTTCGCAAGAAGTGGAAGAGAAAAAGGCCCATGGCCAGAAGAGCCTCGTGCGCCGGCGCGGGGCTACCCATGTTCAAATTCTCGAGCGCAAACTCGACGTTCGCATCGGCACTTTGTTTTCCAATGTGGTCATGTTTTTTATTATTCTCTCCGCTAGCCTGACCCTCCACGCTCACGGACAAACCGATATCGCGACGACGGCGCAGGCCGCGGCCGCGTTGGCGCCACTGGCCGGCAAATCGGCATCTATCCTCTACACGATTGGCCTTCTCGGAGTGGGCTTACTGGCGATTCCGACGCTTATGGGATCCGCTGCCTATGCCTGTGCGGAAACGTTCCGCTGGAGGCAGGGCCTCGACATGACATTTGTGAAGGCGCGCGCTTTTTACGCCATCATTGTGCTCTCGGCGATTTTCGGAATGCTCTTCGATCTTCTCAATTTGAATCCGATCCGCGTGTTGTACTATTCAGCGGTCCTCAATGGCCTGCTCGCGCCGTTTCTCTTATGGGGAATACTTCAAGTCATTCGCGATCCGAAAATCATGTACGGTCAGACCGCACCGAAAACCCGGCAGGCGATCGTGTTTGTAACGATGCTATTCATGTTCGCCGCGGCGATCGCGATGTGTTTTACCTAGTAGGGTTGCTATCTTTTGAGTGAGTCGCGGATCTCGCGGAGCAGTAAAACGTCTTCCGGAGTTTTGGCGGGCGGCTCGGGTTTGCTTTTGAGGCGGTTCATGCCTTGGATGACGATGAAGAGCGCCCACGCAATGATCAAGAAATTCACGGAATTTTGCAAAAACACGCCGTAGCCAATGGCCACTTCACCTTTGCCATCGGCGCCCGCCGCCTTGAGGACGATCCGCAATTGTGAGAAGTCTACTCCGCCGATGAGCAGGCCGAGAGGCGGCATCAAGATATTTTCAACCAGGGAGGATACGATTTTGCCAAAGGCGGCTCCGATGATCACACCGACCGCAAGATCGACGACGCTGCCCTTTAGCGCGAACTCTTTAAACTCTTCAAGCATCTTCACGTAGCACCTCTTAGAACAGACTGTAATTGAGATTCAGTACCAACATATGGATCTGTTGGGCGGCTGTCACCAACTGCGGTTGAATTTTCAATTTATAGTCGTAGGACAGGGCGGCCCACGAGGTGATGTGCGAGCTGTATTTCGCGTAGCCCTCAATATTGGTCAATCCCCAGGCGTCGCGGGTGTCGTCGGCAGCCTTGTTATTCACAAACGGAGTCATGGTTTCGACGCCCGCTTCATAGGTCGAGCTGTCGTTGACTTTGCCTTTTACGTTGAGCGCCGCCTCTAAACCGACCTGATTGACATCAGACAATGGCGTCAACTCGATCTGGCCCGAAGAGTTCGGACTGCTGCTGGCGGAGAATTGTCCATTGGCGCCGATTTGCATCGCGCCGAGACCGAGGCGCGCTTCGACTTTGATTTTTTCGTCTTGCACGGGTTTCCAGTAGGCGCCGACCGACTCTTTGGTCGTGAGCGGTTTGAAACCGTCGGTTAAGCGCGTGCTCGAGTCATTAAAAGTTCTCTCAGTCACCCCATTGCGTTTGACGGCGTACGTCTGCGGAGATGTGCGCACGTCTTCGCCTTTGAAAATCGGCGCTTCGGCTTCGAGATTGGCGTACGGGCCCACTTTCGGAAGGTTTTGATATTTATAAAGGTAAATGGACTGCAGCTTCAACTCATCGGCCGATTTTACGAAATGGGGAATCGTCGGAGTTTTGCTCGTATTCTCAAGCAGCGAGAGACTGTTGCGCCACTCATCATTGTCGTCGTTGTAGTTCGTCCCGGCTTTGAGGGCCGCGCCGTAGGTCTGACTGGTGCCGTCGGTTTGGCCGACCACGCCTTGGCTCGAGGAGAAAGAGAGGTTCGCACCGAGCGTTCCAGCTTTGCTCCAGCCCTGCGGAGGAGGTGTGTCTTCAGCAAATGCGTGAAAGGAGATCAAGAGAAGTGAGGACAACAGTAAACGAGTCATACATCAGTCCTTCGTTAGAAGGACTGATTAGGTCTTTAGGAAACGGGTGTCAAGTTACGGATTGGTGCAATCGGCCACTTTGTCCTCTGACGGTTGACCGGCAACAATGCGGTCAAGGTTGAGGTCGAAGTGCAAATGGCCTGAACGGCAGCTCGCCGTGAGAATGCCAGCGGCCTTACCGGTATTCGCCACGACCATAGCGAGGTCATGATCGGTGATATTGAGCTTATCGCGCAAGTGTTGGAAGATCGGGCCCTTCCGTTGCAAATCTATGTTCAATTTAATCAGTTTACGATAAGTCGCGAGATCGTAGTGGCGGATTTTTTCGAGCATTGTCGTTCTCGCCGTGAAATTGGCGTAGCGCGGATTTCCGCCGGCATCGTTGTCGTAGATTTTGCTGGTCTGAACGAGAAACGGCTTGAATTGGGCTATGTCGTCGGGCGGAGTCAGGCCCGGGCTCATCTTGTTGCGCGCCAGATCCTTATACTCGTCGCGCTTCTCTTTTTCAAAGTCCCAATGGCCGTTGTTCATGTAGGCCCACGCCCAGTCATAGTTGATATTCCCGATGCGGTCCTGTTGATTGAACATGTAGTCGAGAAGCGTGATCTCTGTGAGCTGCTTCATCCAAATGCCCATTTGCACGGACGAAATGGGAAGCGTACCGACATCTCCCGCCATCCTAGCATTTGCATGAGCGGCTCCAAGACCCGTCGTCACCGCCTGCGCAAAGGGAGCATCTGTGCGGAGAGCCGTGTAGGCCGGAGTGGCCTGAAAGTCATTGTTCTGTCCAATGCCCCATGACGAA
>Ga0265338_10011102_pt1 | contig 10441 bp, 13 predicted proteins | sample 42126metaG_FD_193579 | JGI IMG/M metagenome (GOLD analysis project Ga0265338, IMG submission 193579) | Rhizosphere microbial communities from Carex aquatilis grown in University of Washington, Seatle, WA, United States - 4-21-26 metaG | ecosystem: Host-associated > Plants > Roots > Rhizosphere... | reverse complement strand
TTAAGTCCGGTGGAGATGTCGTTCTGGACTGTGCTCATGCTGGCGTTGGTCGCCTCCAGGTTCTGGAGGGCAATCATGGCGCCGTTGTTGGTGAGGATGGAGTTGGACATAGGGGTAGCTCCCATTCAGGGCTGTTGCGGGAGCGCCTTTCTGACGCAGGGACAACGCCCCCGTTTTGGGTTCATGGCGTCGCCGCAGCCCGGAGTTTTCGCAAACTTTCGCGGCTTTGTCAAAGTTTTCGTTAAGGAAGCCAGGCAGTTGCTCACATGGGTCAGCGGCCGCTGACCTGTTTTGCAATCGATGATTTTGGTGTGAAGGGTGCAACGGCTCCGCCCTTGGCAGAGCATCCAAGAGGCAGTGCCTCTCGGTGTGGTTTCAGGGGCGAAGGCCCTGAACCTTACTTCATTCAGCCGATTGCCGTGCTCAGCAGCATCGCCGCATCCGACCCGCTGGAATAGCTGTCAGGCTGCGACCCCGAGCCCGGCAGGACCAGGTTGATGATCCCGTACGAGTTGGGGCCGGACGCCGATTGCGCGCCCGATGTCAGTGACGCAGTCTGCGACTGAGCCTGGCTGACCGCGACGAACTGGTTCAGCATCTTGTTGAGCTTCGCCGGATTCTGCAGCGTCGACAGGCTCATTCGGGCATTCAGAACCTGGTTCTGCTGGGTGATGTTCAGCGCACCGAAGCTGTCCGGCAGGCCCAGCACCGTCTGCACCACGGCAGCCAGGTTGCGATCGGCGATGACCTGGTTCCAACTGGTCACCTTCGGCATCTCCTGCTGCGCGTACAACGCCTGGCGCAACGTATTCGAACTGTTGCCGACCACCACCTGGAACTGCGCCTCGGTGTAGGCCTGCACGATCGCCTGGATGAAGGTGGGATTGGTGACCGCAGGTCCGCCTTGCGCCGCCTGGGCGACCGAGCCGGACACGAGGCCCTGCGGGCTGGAAGCGGTCGGACCACTACCGGTGTTGAGCGCGTCCGTCGTCCAGGCAAACGACTTCGCCGTGCCACGGCCCTTGGCATCGCTGAACACCAGGTTCAGGCCGCTCGCGGTGACCGAAATGTCTGTCCGGTTACCGTCGGCACGGCGGAACGCCGCCTGTAGCGTGCTCGCCAGGCCTTGATACGTGGTGACGCCGGTCAGATCCACACTGCCCAGCTTGATCCCGCCAAAGGTGCCGGAAAAGGTCGCAAACTCGCTGCCCGTGCCGACATCGCCAAGGGCCACCTGTGCGGAGGATGCCTTCGCCGCGACCGCCGGGGTGACGGTGCCGCCATAGTTGAAGGCGTTGGCGATCGCCTGGTACTGCGGGCTCACCAACCGTGCCGCGAACGAGGTGGTGCTGTTTGGCGCCGAGTTCAGCACCTTCTGCATCAAACCGTTCATGCCGATCTGGGCCGACAGGCCGAACGCCGTCAGCGCGAAATCCTGCAATTGCCGGTTCGCCAGCAAAGCCTTCGCCGTCGTTGCCTTCGGCGCATTTTGCTCGAAATAGGTAATCTCCCGCTTCAGCACGGGATCGTTCATGAACTGGGGGAAGCTCGCCGGCGTCTCTTTCTGCAGGACGTCCCAACCGGCCACGCCGGTGGGAATGCCGAGCGAGGAGATCGTGAGTTGCATCCGTGCAGACTTTCCCGGCCGGACCTCTAATCGGCCGCGAGCGCCACGTCGGGCCGCGTGCGTGCTGGCGTGTCCGGGTGTACCGCTTCCGGTGGCGCACCTTCGGGTGGCGCCTTGTCGCGCTGACCACCGCGGCGCCATTCGTGCGGGCGCATGTGCAGCAAGCCGGCTTCATAGGCTATCAAGGTTTGCAGCTTCATCAGCGCCTTATAGTAATCCTGCGCTGTGACCAGGTCGTCCACCTCCCTGAGCAAGGCGAGGTTGCCCTCCTTGACGTAGGCTTGCATGAGACGGCTATGCGCGGTGCGGTAGCTTTCGTGCAGCGTTGGCGGTGGCTGTGGCTGCATCAGCATGGCCTGCACCAGGAAGTAGACAATCTTGGTCGGCGTATCGACCTCGGCTTCCTGCAGGATGTCCTTCTCGCGCATGATATGAGCGTAGTTGCGGATGACCAGCGTCGTGCGGGCGCCACCGTTGGAAATAACGGCGCCGTTGACGATCATACGCTCGTTCACCGCGAGTTTGAGCTTGAGCGGCATTGGATCGATCCCCTACGATTCAACGCGCAGGCCGCGCATGACGATGCGGTTGATTTCGATCAGATCGTCGAACGATCTGGACTCCCGCAGCACACGGCTGGACTCGCGGAACACGAAGATGCCAAGACTGATGATATGGGCACGCAGTGACTCCGGCAGCGCGTTGTCTTCGTTCGCCGCATCGCAGGTGAGAGCCAACCAGAGTTCGCGATTGCGATGGATGGCGGCGATCCGATTGGCGAACGACATGCCCGGCAGATTTGCATCCACCAACGCGGAGGTAACATCCTCGAACACGCGGTACTCGATACTGCGTCCGTGCTCGGTCTCGCGGATGATCTTGCCGTAGGCCAGCGCTGGCCCGGCGGGGCCGCCGAACGAGGGCTCGGAATTCGTAAACAGCATGGGACGGGCCTTCTTTCCTCGTCGCGCGACTTGTCGTGCCCGGCGTGTTCTGCGCCGGAAAGGCGTCGGGGCCGGCCGTTCGACCGGCCCCGCCGTGGATTACGCCGATTGCATCAGCTTGAGCAGCAACTGCGGCGACTGGTTGGCGATGCTCAGCGCCTGGGTGCCGAGCTGTTGCTGCACCTGCAACGCGCTCAACTTGGCAGACTCGGCCGTCATGTTGGCGTCCACCATGTTGCCAACGCCGGAGGTCAGCGTTGACGCCAGGTTGCTGATGAACGTCTGTTGCGACTCGACATTCTGCTGCACCGCGCCGAATTGCGCCGAGGCGCTCTTCACGGTGCTGGCCGCGGTGTCGACGGTCTTCAAGGAAGCATCCAGCGTGGCGCTGGTGATGGCTGCCAGACCGCCGCCGGAGCCAGCGCTGTCAACCAGATTGAACAGCGCCTTCATGGTCGCGTCGGTGCCCGCTGCCGACGTGGTCAGGTCGGCGCCGGCGCCGCTCGCGATCGTGGTCGAGGCTGCACCGGTCGCGGTGTAGTCGTTAGCGGTGGCGGCCAGGAAGCTGATGCCGGCTGTCTGGCTGCCGTCGAGCAGGTTGACTCCGTTGAAGTTGGAACTGGTGATGGTTGCGTTGATCTGGTTGACCATCTGATCAACCTCATTCTGGGTTGCGGCGACGTCGGTTGACGGGTCCTGAGTGGAGGTAACGGCCGCCCGGATCTGCGAAATCAGGCTGCTGACCTCGTCCGAACCGGACACTGCCGTGCCGAGGATGGAGTCGGCGTTGCCGAGGTTCTGGCCGACCTGGTTCAGCGACGCGATGTTGGCGTTCATCGTGGTCGACACGACCCACGAGGCCGCGTTGTCTTTCGCAGTGTTGACCTTCAGTCCAGTAGAGATGTCGTTCTGGACCGTATTCATGCTAGCGTTGGTCGCCTCCAGGTTCTGGAGTGCGATCATGGCGCCATTATTGGTGAGGATGGAGTTCGACATTGGGGTAGCTCCCATTCAGGGTGTTTCGGGAGCGCCTTTCTGACGCAGGAGCGACGCCCCCTTTCGGGTTCATGGCGTGGCCGCAGTTCGGAGTTTTAGCAAGATTTCGCGAGGCAGTCAAGATTTTATTTTCAGATTTTCGCAAGAAGGCGACTCAGGCAGACGCATTGACCCGCGCAGCCAGGACGTGACGGGCACCGCACCCGCGCAGAGAGTAAGTGCCCGGATCGACCGCCGCAGTAATGGCGGCGCGCAACCGGCGCGGCAGATCTTCCACCGCATGCCGAACGGCCTCCAGCACCAGGGCATTCTCGTTGGCGGCGGCGATCACCTGGCGCAGCATTTCCCGCTCGGTGGCGAGGGCCGGCTCGCGTGGATCGCGTGCCTCGCAGGCGGCGCGGAAGTCGGCCAGCGCGGCGCACTTGGCGTCAGCGGCGGCGGTGAAATCGGGTAGCGCGCCGAGCCTGGCGACGGCCGTCTCTCGCTGGAGCGTTGCGAGCACGCGTCTGGCAGTCGCGATCAGGGGTGAATGGGCTCGGGTCATTTTGCGGCTCCTTTCGGCAGATGGGCGGCGGCCTTTAGCGCTCTCTCGATCACGCTGGTCAGGCCGGTGTTGCCGTTGGCAGCTACCGCCTCGCCCAGCGCCTGGTCCATGAAGCCCTGCCAAACCTTTTCGCCATCGCCGGCGGCGAAGACTCCGGTCGCCTTGGACGCAGGGTGGGCCATGCGCAGCATCTCGCCCATGAACATGGCCTGGAACTGCTGCGCTGCCCGGTGAAACCTGGCGTTGCCGGGTTGATGGGCGGCAGGCGATGCTGCAACCGCCCCTGCCGCCGCCAGTGTGTTTGGTCCGTTCATGGCACCGGTATAGGCGACGAGGCTTTGCGAAATCCTTGCAGGGTGCCACGAATGTGCGGCGTATGGGCGGCGAGAGCAGGAGGAAGCTGACCAACTGTCGCCGCAGCGGTCGCCGGAGCGCCTCGCACCTCCCACGAAGCTATATTTAGCTTGCATTTGCGCGCCATTCTGCTCATTTTCGCAGAAATCGAGAGTGGTGCTGCTGCTACTCTGCCCAGCATTGTGCCAGTCCATGCGTTGCCGGCAGGTTCCAGTTGAGAGGGAGGTTATGTCGGTCTGGGACGATCAGGACCAGGTGACGAAGCCGGAGATCGCGCAGGTCGTCCAGGTTCAGGGCGGCGCGCACGATCTTGCGCGATTCTCGATTGTCCAGATCGACCCCGAGACCGCTGTCAGCTTGCTCGCCAAGCGGCGTCCAGCCAGCAAACGCAACCCAGCAGCCGTGGCGTCCTACGCGCAATCGATGCGCAACGGCGAATGGGTGCTGAATGGCATGCCAGTCATCCTGTCGCGCGACGGGTTTCTGCTGGACGGCCTGCAGCGCCTGCATGCCTGCGTCGAGGCCGCCACGTCGTTCATCACCGTGCTGGCGGAGAACGTGCCGGACGACACCGTGCACACCATCGACCAGCAACGCCGGCGCTCGTTCACCGGAGTGCTGGAAACCCGCGGCATCCCGCATCCCGCCGCCGTCGCCAGCTTGCTCGCCAAGCTGATCCGCTACGAGGACGGCACGTTGACCCGTGGCACGTCCACGCCGCCCTGGAGCCGCATGGAACGTGCCCTGGAAGCGAACCGGGACGAGATCGACACCGCGGTCAAATTCAGTTTCGACCATCCTGCCCGGCTGCTGTCGGAGGCGATCCGGACTCCTCTGAGCTTTATGGGTCTGCAAGTTGACCGCACTGCGGTCCGGCACTTCCTGGACGCGATCGCCCACCCGGACCGGTTCGACGCGGACGAGCCAGGAGTCATGGTTCGCCGCAGACTTGCGGAGGGCCGGGCCGACCCAGCCCGGCGCCTCCCGTCGGTGACGCTGTTTGCGATATGTATAAAGGCATTGAACGACACGTTGGCCGGCACGCGGAGCGACGCTTATGCCTGGCAGGACATCGCTCGCAACAAGCGGACCGGCGAGGAATTTCCCCGGCTGAACGGCTACGGCGGCTTACGCGAATCGGCTGGCTCCAGCGCTCGCAGCGAGGTGCAGGCGACGCTGGTCGCCGAGGCCGAGCGAGCGTTGCACGATCCCAGCGTTTACACGATGACGGTGGAAACAATCTCACCCGACCGGGCCGAGGAGTACCTCGCGGCCAATCGTGGCAATCGCAACATCGTGCAATCCCATGTGGCAGCCATGGCCCGCGACATCCGCAACGGGCAGTGGATGTTCAACGCCCAGCCGATCTGCTTTTCGCGCTCCGGTCGGCTGCTGAACGGGCAACACCGTCTGTCCGCGGTGCTGGAGGCCGGCCAGCCGATTGAAGTGCTGGTGATGCGGGGCCTGCCCGAGCTGGCCTTTCAAACCTATGACAAGCAGGCCAAGAAAGCTCCGGCCGTCGATGAGATGTTCGACGACTTCGGCGACAAGGCGCTGATCTCCGCCAGCGCGGTGCTGTTGTGGCGTCGCGAGTTGCGCCCCGCCAATGAACCCGATGCCAGACCAACGGCATCGGAGATCCGCGGCGTCATCACCACGCATCCGGAACTGCTGCGAATGCGCGGTTTCGCCCGCAAGCTGATGCGCTATGGCCGTTCGTCGGCGCTGGTCTATGCTGCATACCGTGTGCTGCGCGACGATGCCTCGTTGGGCCAGGTGTTCCTGAACCGGCTGGAGACCGCCGCCAACCTACCGGCAGGCCACGTCATCCTGCGGCTGCGCGACCGGCTGATCGATCTACGAAAAGCGGATCAGAATACGCAAATCGACGAAATTCTTGCGGCGTGGGAACGCTTCCGCAAGCGGCCGGGCATTCCGCTCTGAAACATACCTGGACCGGCGGGACTGGCAGTCATTTTCAGGGAACACCGCGGGCGCCGCGATTTCGATCGGCTTGCTTCAGGCAAAAGCTGACCACTTCCTGAAGAGATCGGAAGTTCAAGCTGGAGCCTGGGCGCCAGATTGGACGTCCGGTTCGCACTGTTGGAGGCCGCGGCACGACAGAATCCTGGGTGGACAGGCAAAATCGCGGCTGCGAGCGAACGGCGAAGGTCCCTATGTCATGCTCTGCAGCGTCTGGCATGCGGTGGCTGTTTATGCTGCCTGAGCCATGGCCGTATAGCGGGCTGTCTCGCGTTCATCAGCGCGCATGCCGGCGCGCTGCGTCGTAAAGTCCCGCCTGGCTGCCTCTGCGGATTCCAGGACGATGCCCAGCCGTTTCATTTGCGCGATCGCGTCCCGCAACGACTCGCGCGCCGTGGCCTCGCTGCGGCCGAGTTCAGCAAAGCGCTGCTGCAACGTGACTCTGGCGCGGGTGGCTTGCCTCGCCCATGTGCTGAACGCGGCAAGCTCCAGCGCGCTGGTCATCGACACGGCCGCCTCTCGCGCTGCCGCGGCATCGTGGGTATCAAGTGCTTCCGCGGCATTTACCCGAGCCGCGGCAATGCGCACCAGGTCGGACCGCCGCTCGTCCACGTCCTGCTGCGCCAAACGAATAAGGGTAGGAACACCGCGCATCTTCTGATGACTCCCGCATTGGCTTCAGCGTGCTGCTTGCCGGGGTTGATAAATAGCCGGCATGAGTTGCAGCCGCGCTTCAGCCGGGCATCTTGTTGCGCAGGGCTGCAAAGTAAGCGCGGCCCAGTCGCCCCCAGGTCAGGCACAAACATAGGGCGTGAGTGCGCCGTAGCGAGCACCCCGCGCCTGGGACATTAACCTGACTTCCGTGCCTGCATGGTTTCCTCGCCTTTGGTTTATGGCCGGGTCGATTGACCTCCCCATGGCGTGAGTCGCAGGCAGCGTCGTGCGCGATGCATGCAGACCGTTACATTGTCTTTTCGGCATCACGCCCCAATGACACCATGCGGTAAGGATTGTCGTGCGATGAATTTCCTCGGCGACGGACCAGGTAACCGGCCCCGTTCGCGCGTCAGAAAGGCGCTCCCCCCTATCGCTCTGAATGGGAGCCGATCATGTATGACGCAAGCGCCGATACTATTGGTGCAACGATCACCCGCGAGAAGCCGTCGCCCAGCACGGTAACTTTGGATGCAGCCCGGAGCGATGCCATCGCTTTGTGGGAGGCATATGAAGGGAACCGGATCGCCGTAACATCCGATGCCATTCAGCCGCGACCGGAGCGCCGCCGCCCCGGTCGTCGCATCGCTAACACAAACGAAGCCCTGATACCGCTGTTGCGCGCAAACCGGCACTTGCTCCAGGATTCCGAGGCGGCGCTGCAAGATGATATGGCACCGGCGAACGGGATCCTGGCGGGTCTCCTCATTTCAGGGGTCTTTTGGCTGGCAATCTTCTTCCTCCTGCGGTGAGGCCGTTGTGACAGCCAGTGGAATCGGCGGTCCCAGAATGCTGTGGTGCATGCTTCCGGCATTCTGATCCCTGATAACCATCCGAACGAATCACGGAAGCTTCGGCTTTTTCTTTGAAACTGACCGAAAATCAGGATATACGCTTTCCTGTGTGATCAAGCGCATTCGTAGTCGCTCGGTCGATATCTGGCGTTTGATTGCTCGGAATTTCTGCCACGCGCGAGCAAGCATCACGCCGGATCTTACAGGATGGTTGCAAAATTCAAGCTATCAGCTCCGCCTTGCAGTTGGACCCTGCCCAGAGAGCGTCCGCCCTCAAACCCAATTTTCGAATTGGTGTTAGCGCTCCCGCCTTCGCGCCGGCGGCGCCGAGTGTCCTGCCGCCGCAGTCCTCGGCCGCACCCCAGCCGGCGGGGCAATCCGCAGCCCCCGAGCACCACGTGTCATTTCACGACGTGCTCTCCATTTTGAACCCGCTGCAGTACTTGCCGGGGATCGGCACACTCTATCGTGCAGTGACCGGCGATCAGATTCCGGAGGCGGCACGGCGTATCGGCTCCCTCATCTTCAGCGCCCTGATCGGTGGACCGATTGGCGTGGTGACTAATATAGCGATGACAATTGTTGAGAAGGCCACCGGCATCGACCTGGACCGTACTGCTCAGGCATTGCTGACCGGCAAAGGGGCCACCGATCCTGCGGTGGCCAATCAGGCTGCCGGCGATCCGCCCACCGGATCGGCAGCTACGAACCAATCCGCCGCCAATCTTCCAGCGACCAATGCGTCCGCCGGTACGGTGGTTGCTGATTCGCCAGTCCGCGATCAAGCGCACGCCAACCCAGCCGCGGCACCGTCCGTGGTCCCCGGACTGAGCGCCGCGCCGACGAACCTGGCCTGGTCGCCAGCCCAACTCGCCGCCTACGGGGTGGTCTCCGGCGGCGATGGCACGCTCACATTAGCGGACGTCAAAGGTGCGGACGTGCTCAACTCGCTTGAGCTGACGCGCATCCACGACGCCCAGGTCGCCTACAGCAAGGCACTGGGTCTGGCTTCCGGATAGCCGAACCGTCCGCTTCTCGCTATAAGCACGCTTTGCACATAGAGTGACAATGCGTGCCCGGTCAGAACTGCGTTTTCTCACTTGCCGCATTGACATATGACAAATCGACTCTGTCGTGAGTACCGATTGACCGTGACCGCACCAGCACCAACGCCCTCTATCGCCTTCCCTGAAACGCCGGAACGTCGTGCGGCAATCACGCGGCAAATCCAGACCGCAACCGGCCTCGACGAACTGGCGCTGGAAAGCCTGGTGCGCGCGTTTTACGATGCAGCGCGGCATGACCCCATGATCGGTCCGCTGTTCGATGACGTGCAGGATTGGGAAGCTCACATCGCCAGGATCACAACCTTCTGGTCGTCCGTTGCGCTGATGACGGGCCGCTATCACGGCCAGCCGATGGCCGCGCATCTGAAGCTGCCGCTGGAACCGCAGCATTTCGCCCGTTGGCTTGAGCTGTTCGGGCAAACCGCGCGCGCGATGTGCTCCGAGGCGGGGGCCGAACTGCTGATCGACAAGGCGCGGCGCATCGCACAGAGCCTGGAACTTGGCATCGACGTGCAACGCGGCGTGCTGCCGAAGCGACCGCGTCCGGCATGACGGATATGCCGACCCTCGACGATCTGCTGCGGGAAATTTCCGATCAGGCGATCGTCGCCGACACGATGGAAGACGGTCTCGACATGCTGGCAGACAGGCTGGGCACCGATGCGTCGCGCGCCATGCTTGCCGGCGTGGTGCAGGATGCGGTCGCGGCTGGGCTGCTGCATGATCCGGTGCGCCTGCCGCCCGGAGCGCTGCACTGTCATTGGCACCTGGAACTGACGCCGCGGGGCCGGCAGGCGGTGCCCGGCATCCGACGATAGCGATTACCAGTCGAACAGATTGACACCCATACTGCCTGCTACCGCACCGGTGACGGTGAGCAAGCTCAGGGTCAGCAGGGCGCGATGCAGCCACTCGACAGCGCGATAGGTCGCTTCCGGCGCGGCCGTCGTTCGGCGAGCGAGCAATCGGTCCAGGACCATCGGCTCCATCACGAACACCATCAGGGTGAAGATCGTGCATGCCCTCGCCGCCGTCGGTGGATCGGCGGCGCGGCATGATCACGACGGTATTGCTTCCGGAGATTCGCCGCTCCTGGCCGACCGAACAGCGAATTCAGGTGTTCCACGCGCTGGAAGTCCAGTTCGTCCGCCAGGCCAGGGTCACGACGTTGCTGCCGGGGCGAGCAGATTCTACATGGTATGGCGCCTGAATGCCTGGAGCTGGTGTCGCATATCTAGGTTCTGGCGGACGCACACAGATGGGTTCTTGACTGCCACGGCAGCGCAGCCGAACTCAGCTTTCGGGTTGGTCCCGGGACCGCCATGGCGGCGTCCGGCGAATCCGCGTGCATCGGCGCCATCTGCTGCTGATCTGCGTTGAGTCTTGCTTGCATTGCCGCAGGCCGGTCCGGCCGCCAC
>Ga0265338_10011101_pt1 | contig 10442 bp, 6 predicted proteins | sample 42126metaG_FD_193579 | JGI IMG/M metagenome (GOLD analysis project Ga0265338, IMG submission 193579) | Rhizosphere microbial communities from Carex aquatilis grown in University of Washington, Seatle, WA, United States - 4-21-26 metaG | ecosystem: Host-associated > Plants > Roots > Rhizosphere >... | reverse complement strand
CTTGCCGCGCAGAATGACCTCTAAACCACGAAACAACGCCGCCTGGGTCCAGGCGTTGACCACACGGCCATCTGCGACATCAACGCGCACATCAAGGTCGCCCTCGACCCGGCCGACCGGAGAAATATCAAGAACCTGCGTACTGCTCGACAAGCGACTCCGTGCCTTTCGTTCAGACGACGAAAATATCGTCTTCGGCCCAGCGCGGTGACGCCGCCTTGGCCGCCGTTGACAACTTGATATAGCCGATCTTGTCGATGCCGGTCGGTAACGTCTTCGGCACGCCCATCAATGTCTGTGTCCTGAACACGGTTCCCGGGGCAAGATCGTGAAACGGAAACTCCGGTTCCGTGCAGCCGAGACACGGCATGCCGGCCCGGGTCTTCGACGATTGCCGGTTCCAGAGAATCCGATTGCACGGCGAATGGGTCATCGGACCGCGACAGCCGAGATCGTAGAACAGGCAACCCTTGCGTTGGCCGAACTCAGTCGCCGAGACCTTGTAGGAAAAGTGCATATTCCGAGTGCAGCCAGTCTGCGTGAAGCTGCTGAAGAACGTCTTCGGCCGTTGCAATTCGTCAAGCGACAGATCGCTGCCGCGGCCGGTCGCCAGCGCAACGATGATCTGCGTCATCCAGTCCGGATGAGCCGGGCATCCTGGCACATTTATCACCGGCAAGCCGGACTTCGAACGAAAGTCCTTGCCAAGAAAGCCGCCATGCGAACGCTTGAGGAATTGCAGCCCGACGCTCTCGGAAGGATTCGGTGAGGTCGCCGGGATGCCGCCCCAACTCGCGCAATCGCCGACCGCTACAACGTGGTTGGCAACGCGGGCAAGGTCGGCGATCCAGTGCTTCATCGGCCGGCCGGAAAACCGGTTCCACTCGCCGGAGCCATGCGGCGCCTGAACCACCGTGCCCTCGAATACCAGGATATCAAGCGGCTGTTCGCCGGCGACGAGCCCCTGCAGGATTGCGCGCACTTCCTCGCCGAGTTCGCGGCCGAGCGACGGGTGCCACAGAATCCGGATACCAAAGGCGGACACAAGATCGCATACGCTCGGTTCCTCCGCATTGAGGAACGACATCGTATTCCCGGAGCATGCCCCGCCCTGCAGCCATAGAAGATTCGTCACCGGCGACTCGCCTATCGGAGGATTAACAAGGACTCCAGACACTCATGCCACGATTCATATCGAATCGCGTAAACTCTGAGCGACCTTTTGTCAATTGCGCTTACATCCAAAGCATCGGCAAGCGGATCGGCTGTCCGTCGCGTTTACCAGGAGAATCCCATATCGGTCGCAAAACGGGGTGCGTCCGGGAACAGGTTCTTTCTGGTAACCTGGCCGAAGTCTTCGATGAACCTGGCAATCTCGTGCGCGGGGCACGGTTTGGCGACGACGTAGCCTTGGATTTCCGTGCAGTTCTCGGCGTGCAGCAAGCTCAGTTGCCGGGCGGTCTCCACCCCTTCGGCCGTCGCGATGATCCCAAGGCTGCCGCACATGCCGGTCACCGCGCGGATGATTGCCCTGCAATCGGCGTTGTGGCCCAGCCCTTTGACGAAACTCTGGTCGATCTTGATCTTGTCGAATGGGAAACTCCGCAGGTAGCTCAGTGACGAGTATCCGGTCCCGAAGTCGTCCATCGAAATGCCGACGCCGAGCGCCTTGAGCTGATGCAGCATCGACAATGCGGCATCAAAGTCGTGGATCATGACGGATTCCGTAACCTCGAGCTCCAGCCGTCCCGGATCGATGCCCGACTGCTGAATTGCCCGGGTTACCGCCTGAACCAGATCGGGACTGCGGAACTGGACCGGAGAGAGGTTGACGGCGACTTTCGGCGTGCCGGGCCAGGATTGTGCGTGCCGGCACGCGTTGGTCAGGACCCATTCGCCGATCGGAATGATAAGCCCGGTCTCCTCGGCGACCGGAATGAACTCGCTCGGCGAGACGATGCCGTAGCGCGGACGACGCCATCGCAGGAGGGCCTCGAACCCGCTGATGCGTTTCTCTTGCAGGTTGACGAGTGGCTGGAAATACAACTCGAACTCATTTTCAACGACGGCCCTGCGAAGGTCGGCCTCGAGCGCAAGGCGGGCTTGCATCAACGTGTCCATCTCGGGTTCGAAGAAGCGATAACGGTTACGGCCGTCGCTTTTCGCCTGATACAGCGCGATGTCGGCGCTCTTGAGCAAGATGTCGGGGTCGGAACCGTCGGCCGGTGTGAGGGCGATGCCGATACTGGCGCCAATGACCATGCGATGGCCCGCGATTTCGAACGGCGCGCTCAGTTCGCGCAGCAGACGTTCGGCGAGCATCGTCGCATCGCCCGGGTGGTGGGAGCTCATTTGCACGATGGCGAACTCGTCCCCGCCGAGCCGGGCCACAGTATCCGTGTGCCGCACAATGCCGCGCAACCTTTCGGTCACGCCCTTGAGAAGCGCATCCCCAACCGGATGTCCCAGCGTGTCGTTGACGTTCTTGAACTGATCGAGGTCGAGGCAAATGACCGCGCAATATTCCCCGCCCGCGACACGAAGCAGCGCATCCTCCAGGCGTTGCCGAAACAGCACGCGATTCGGCAGATCGGTCAATGGATCGTGCAGCGCCATATGCGCGATCCGTGCCTCGGCAAGACGCTGTTCGGTGATATCGGTGAATGTATCGACGAACCCGCCACCGGTCATCGGCTCGTGAGTGATATTGACGACCCGCCCATCCGCCAGATCCTGCGTCAGCGCAGCACTGGTGCGCCGGGAAGCAAGTGCGAGGATCGCCGAGCCGGCCGGGTCCACGGCGTGGTCCGTTGCGCCAGCGAACAGTGGACTGCCCTTCAGCACCTGGACCAGCGATTGGCCTGGCGTGACAGCGGATGGTGCCAGCCGGAAGAGATCTCGAAATCTCTGGTTGGCAACGATCAATTGGCCACCCGGACCGAACATGCACAGACCCTGGGACATGTTTCCGAGCGCCGCTTCGAACCGTTCGCTTTGCTCGTGCTCCTGCTCCTGGGCAGCGCGCAGACGTTCCTGGTTCTGTCGCAGCTCTTCCAACGTGCGCGCACCGCGCAGGATGTAACGGATGCGGTGGTTGAGGATCGGCCAGTTGAGCGGCTTCGCGATGAAGTCGGTGGCGCCGGCCTCATAGGCCTTTGCAATCGAACTGCCATCGTCAAGTCCGGTAGCCATCAGGATCGGCACATGCCATGTCGCTGGTTGCCGCCGCAGAACTCGGCACAGTTCGAAACCGTCCATGTTCGGCATGACGGCGTCGACCACGAGAAGCGACGGGACCTGTTCGTCGCAGCGCTCGCACGCCTTGACGCCATCATCCGCTTCCACGACCGAAAAGCCCTCGTCTTCCAGGGCATCGCGCATGAGCGTACGGACGACCGGATCGTCGTCAACGATCAGCACGAGGGGCGCAGCGTCGGCAAGCTCGGCCAGGCAAAGTGGTGCCTCCGGGTCGGCGGCCGATGCCACGATGTCTATCGCCACGACGTCATGCGGGCACATGGGCATCTCCGATCAGGGCTTGCAGTTCGTCGATGACCGCCGTCAGGTCGTCATCGAGGATTCCTATGAGTGGCCGAACCTCTTCCAACCGTTCACCGCGCGCATGGGATTCGATCTCCGCGCAACGCTGCGAAAGCTGCTTCGCACCCAAGGCTCCCGCACTGGATTTCAGGCTGTGTGCCGCACGCCACAGGGCGTCAGTGTCGCCGCTCTTGAAAGTGTCCCGCATTGTCGCAGCTAACGGCGGGGCGATATCCGCGAAGCAGCCTACCGCGCGAGCAAGCCGCGAACGGCCGCCTTTGCGATCGAGCGTGCGCAGGCCTTCGATCACCGGCAGGTCGATGACGCCGCTGCGTGCCGGCGGCGTTTCTGCGGGTGCGGATACTGCGGCGGCCGCGTCGGACTCGAGGACATTGGAATGTTGGCCCGGTGCCAGCCACCGCGACAGGATCCCCGCCAATTGCCGGTCATCGAACGGCTTGACCAGAAAATCATCCATCCCGGCGGCCAGGCACCGCTCGCGGACCTCGCTCAGCGCATGCGCCGTCAACGCGATGATTGGTGTTCGCCGGCGCGTGTCGTCCCCGTCGGGCAACGCCTCGGTCATAGCCTCGATCTCGCGGATGCGGCGCGTTGCCTCGATCCCATCCATGATCGGCATTTCGCAATCCATCAGGACAAGATCGAATTTCTCCTGCGCGATCAATCGGAAGGCGGCCCGGCCGTTCGGGGCGCTCACTGTCCGGCAACCCATCTCCTCGAGCATACCGGTTGCGACTTCCTGATTGACGGCGTTGTCCTCGGCAACCAGGACGCGTCCGGTGAATTTCGTCCGGTCCGCTTGCACCTTACGTCGTATCGACTGCGACAGCAGGTTGCGCTGGCGTCCGTCGGATGCGACCGACACGAGCGCATTGAAAAGTTCAGATGGGCGCACGGGCTTCGGCAGAATGGCGACCGCACCGAGCGCATCCAGGCCGCTATCCCCCATGTAGCTGTCGAGACCCACCAGGAGAATGACATCCGTCGGCCGTGCGCCCGCGCCGGGACGAATCGATTGCGCGAACTGCACAGCGCGAGATCCCAGACCCTTCACATCGAGGATGGCCACGTCGAAGGGTTGCTGCGCCTCGGCAGCCTCGCGATACGCGGCTTCCGCTTCGTCGATCGTCATAACGATCGTCGCATCGATCTGCCAACTTGCCAGATAGAGCGATAGCACATGGCCGCTGACCGCGTTCCCGTCGGCCACCAGAGTGCGTAGCGGGCGTGGCAGATGGCGCGAGACATGCTGCTCTTGGTCCGCCGCCATCGACCGCCTGAAGCGGGCGGTAAACGTGAACCGAGATCCCCGGCCAAGCTCGCTTTCGACCGCGATCTTGCCGCCCATCAGTTCCACGAGTTGACGGGTTATCGATAAACCCAGGCCCGAGCCACCCCGGGCCCGGGTCATCGAACCGTCAACCTGGTGGAACGATTCGAAGATCCGCGAGCATTGATCCGCTGCAATGCCGATCCCGGTGTCTTCGACGGTGAAGTTCAGCAATACCTCATCCGGCTCGCTGTGCAAGACCGACAACTCAAGCAGGATTTCGCCGCGCTCGGTGAATTTGATCGCGTTGCCAACGAGGTTGACCAGTATCTGGCGCAACCGCACTGCGTCGCCGATCACTTGTGACGGGACGTCTTCGGCGACGAAATAGATGAATTCGAGCCCCTTCGCAGTACAGCGCTCTGCGAACAGGTCGGTCAGTTCGGCGATAGCGTCGCGCGGATTGAATGGCAAACTCGAAAGATCGAACTTGCCGGCTTCGATTTTTGCGAAATCAAGTATGTCATTGATGATGCCAAGCAGCGCCTGACCAGATCGTGAGACGTTCTCGACCAGGCGCCGCTGCCGGTCATTCAGCGAGGTCGAGGCCAGCAGGTTGGCCATCCCTAGCACGCCGTTCATCGGGGTGCGGATTTCGTGGCTCATTGTAGCGAGGAACTGCGATTTTGCGAGATTAGTAGCCTCGGCCAGTTCGCGCGCCCGAATAAGTTCCGCTTCCGCCCGCTTACGCTCGGTGATGTCACGCATGATGCCGGTGAAGAAGACTTCGTCGCCGTTGCGCACCTCGCTCACCGCAAGTTCGATGGGAAACTCGGTGCCATTCTTGTGGATCGCGGTAAGCTCGCGCCCGATGCCGATGATCTGCGCTTTACGTGTGGTAAGAAAAGATGTGATGTAGGCACCGTGGCCCGAACGATGCGGTTCCGGCATCAGAATCGTGATGTCGGCACCGACGACTTCCTCTTGGGTATAGCCAAACACGCGCTGTGCCCCGGAACTCCATTGCTGGATGCGACCGGCGCGGTCGATTGTCACGATCGCGTCAACCACCGCATCGAAGATCGCCTGCAGCCGGGCCCGGCCACCCTCTGCCTCCTGCTCCAGTGCCCGGCGGCGAGCAATCTCGGACTTAAGGCCGGAGGCAAGCTCCCACTGCCTCCCGGCGACGGACGCGACAAGTCCGATCGCGGCAATGAGGACCGAGATGACGGTGATGAGCATTGCCATGAGCGTCGGCGGGAGTACCGCCTCCGCAGTCCGGATGCTTGCGTCCGGATAGAACACGGACGCCTGCATTGCGGTGTAATGCATGCCGGACACTGCGAGGCCCATGATGACCGCGGCGAGGATGATCGCCGCGGTGTCCGACCGCATGTAGCGGCGAAGCCGGAAACGGATGTGCAACGAGATGAAAGCCAGAGCGACGGCGACGATCACCGACACCGCAACAAGGCCAGGCTGGTAGCGGAGGAGTGCGTCCGGCCGCATCGCCGCCATGCCGGAATAATGCATGGCGCCGATCCCTGCGCCGAACAGCACGGCTCCGGCGACCAATCGCATCGGCGCCGGTTCACCGACGCGGCTAATGATGGTCAACGCCACCCCGCTGGCGATAATGCCGGGGATCATCGATACCAGCGTTCCGATCGGGTCGTAACTGACGCCGCATGGCAGCGAGAATGCGAGCATGCCAATGAAGTGCATCGCCCAGATGCCGCCGCCCATGCTCAGCGCGCCGGCACTCGCCCAGGCCCATCGGCCTCGCCAGGAGGGCGCGCCGAGCATGCGTGATGAGATTGATAGTGCAACGAACGCCGCCAGAATCGCGATCGAGACCGAGGTGCCTACCAGCCAGGGTTCATAAACCCCGTTGTACGGCGCCACCGGGCCGAGCGTCTTGAAAACCTCGAGAAATTGCCACCCCAAGATCGATTGTCCTACGACACATGCCGCGTTCGTCTTATTAAGACAGAGCAAGGGTTACGGACTGATTACGCTCGTTCAAGCGGCTGCCTGCTAAAACTGTGCCAGTCATTCCACTGCTCGCAATGAGCAGACAAGATCCTACAACCCCCGTTCTACCGAGGAATGCTTGGCACCGCAGTCGCACCCGCGAGGTAGCGCAGTGCGCGCACGCCCGGCAAAAAGAAGTAGCCGCCGCCGGCGACCGTAACGAACGGCGGCAGACCGGAGATACGCCGGCGCACGCCGTTCTGTTGTGGCAGGCTAAATTTATCGGTGGCCGCCGACGCATCCTGGCCGCCCGGCACCGGTTCGCGGTTCGCGGTGAGCGGGTCTGCCTCGTCACCCAAACCGGCGAACTTGGGGCTTTGCAGCCAGGCGTTCTGGATGAATTCGAACTGTCTGGCGATGTTGCCATTCAGGCAGATGAAGTGCAGCCCGGCGGACGGATCAGGCGCATCCGCGCGCACCGCTGCTTCAGGCGGCAGTGCCTTGCCAAATTCACGGCCACGGCGCAGCAGGCGATGAAATCGGCTGGCGGCGATCAGGTCGTCCTGCAGATTTGTCTGGCCGATGCCCAGCATGCGAACAAGCCGCGGGAGCAATCCCATCGGAACGCCTGGCATGTCGCCGGTGCGAGGATTGGCGCGCCGGACATGCGCGCCGATCGGACAGCGCAATCCCGCCGCGTCGTCCACGTAGGTGAATTGGTTGTTCGTAATGTCGCTGGGGGACGGGCCTACGCCGTCGATTGGTGCGGCGTTCAGTTGCTCCAGTGGTTCGCCGCCAAGCCGGCGCCCTACCATGGCCTCGGCAAGTTCCGTGGCATCTGCCGGACCGTCAGCATGGGCCGCAGCGAACTGCCAGAAGCCGCGCACGTCCTGACGCAGTTCGCGCAGCACGAGATAGGAGCCGTTGCGCCCAAGGTCGCGGCGGTCCGGGGCGTCAGCGGCCGGCGGCAGGATGCTCGCTACCGGGTCGTTAGCATCGAGCAATGGCCGGTCGGTAAACTGACCATACTCGTTCGGATAGCCCAGTACGAACTCGCCGGCTGAGATCAGGTTGCCATACGGCAGGATGGCTTCCTCGTCAGGCGAACGTTCCCCCCGCCAGTCGATGTGCGGCTGGCTCACGCCGTCGGTGAAGCCGAACGGTTCGTGTCCGCCCATGTCGGTGGTGTCCAGCACCCGCAGCAACGTGAACGCCTGCGCGAACGCGGCGGTCTCCACCTGCTGGCGCAGCGCCGCCAGGCCGCCCTTTGCCGCGTACAGCAGCACGACCACATGCGCTGGATCGGCGCCCCAGATCCAATTGCCTGGCGCGTTAGTCCCGACGTCGCCAAGCCGGCGCGAGCGGCTTGCCTGGCCTGCGATGCCGGTGAGAAATTCCGCCGAGAACCCGGCGATGGTCGCCGGCGCGACGCCCAGCGCCTGCATGCCCTCCACTGACAGCGCGACCTGCAAGGCTGTCGCGACGTTGCGCTTGTCGGCCGTTGTCACGTCCGCCGCTGCCAGCCATGCCCGCGCGGCGGCGGGATCGGCGATGCGCAGCAGCAGGAAGCAGGCTTCCGTCAGCGTGCTGTAACCGGTGTACAGCAGCCCCTGCATGTCGGTGAAGTCGCTGGCGGGGACAGGGGCTTGGGTCACGGTGTTCCTCAGATCAATGCCAGCCACGCGCGCGCCTCGTCCTCGCGCATCGATGCGCGTTCCAGCCCTTCGCGGATCATCGTGTTGCTGGCGAGGTCGGCGGCGCTGAGGCTGGGATAGGCCTTGTACCAGACCTGGGTCGGCAGCTGGTGCCGCCGGAGGAAGTACTTGAATTGCAACTCGTGCTTGGCCCCGCCGGTCAGCAGCCACGCGGTGCGCGGATAGCCGATGCCGTTGCTGAACACGAGGTTCAAGCCATACGCGACCTTGTTGATGAAGTCGTCCATGTAGCTGTCCAGGCTGCCGTCGTAATTGCTGGCGAACAGCAGTCGCCGCCGGTTATCCAGATAGACCCAGCGCGCGAAATGGATGGTTCCGACACGCGCCAGCCGGCCTCGCGTGTATAAATGCCGGACACCGAAATCCAGCAGCCAGAACACGGCGATCAGCGTCCAGCCGCGAAACAGCCCGGGCTTGACGTGGCCGAACGCACTGAACTGATTGCTCGCCTGAAAATCCTCGATCGTGGCCAGGGTTGCGATGCCCGCCGGGTCCGGGCGCGGCGTGATCACCGGATCGGAGGTTTCGCGCGCTCGCAACACGAACAGGAAGAACGGCGCGCCTACGATCAGCAGCGGCAGCAAAAGCACCAGCAGCAGCGGTACCGCGATCAGGTTGAGCATATGGCGGATATACCATCCGATCGGCGTCGGCCCCGGCGGCGACAGCGCAGGGCCATTGGCACGCTGGTAGTCGATCAGGCGGTGCCGGATATCGACCGCTGAGGCGCCGTTCAGCGCGTCGCCCTGGTCCGCCAGCCACGCCCGCAATGCCGCATGGAGCACGGCTTCCTCGCGGATCTGGCGCACCGTACGCCCCATCCAATTGACGTAGCACGCCGCCGGCGGCTGCGAACGCGCCAGCATCCAGGCGAGCAAATCGGTATTCGGATCGAAGTCCAGGCAATGCGAGAAGATGCGCCGCAGCCCTGCACCGGAACGCGTCGCAAATTCCGCCAGCATCGCCTCGCCGCTGCCATCGCAGTCGCCGAGCAACGCGAGATACAGCGGCGGGTCGGGAAGACTGGTGTGGTACAGGGCAAGATCAGCCAACGTCTCGTCGGTCAGAATGACGAACCGCGCGACATGCAGGTTCTCGAACTGCCCGAACGGCAGCACCGCGTTGGCGGGATCCACCACGCCGGGGCTGAGGTTGAGCGTCGCAAGCAGAGCACGCAGTTCCGGCTCCGCGCCCGGCCGTATCGCCGCTGCCACCATGAAGTTCCCTTGCGGGGTCATGGCGAACGCGCCGCGCGCAATTCAGAATTGCAGCGCGAAGTCGATCAGCCGTTTCTTGTCCCAATACACCAGCCCGAGATACAGGCCCGGTCCGATCAGCCGGATCTCATCGCGGATCCAATGGGCGACGTCCGACGTCTCGGAATAGTCGAGCACGATACACTCTTTCTGGTCGAACCAGCTTGCGTCCTTGTAGACCTTTGCGATGATGGCATTCAGGCCGAACGCACCGATGCGATTCTTCAGCGTGCCCGACGCGGGATCGAACACCTTCCCCTGCCAGGCGAAGTACTGGACGAACGAGGCGATCTCCGGGCTGAACGCCGTCCCCGGAGCGACGATCGCGGTGCCATTCGCCTCGCCTTGCGGGATCGGGCCGCTCGGGCTGGCAGCGAACAGTGCATCGAGGTCTGCCTGCGTCATGCAGAGCAACTTCGGAACGTCATATGCCATCGCGCACTTGCTCCAGGTTCGGGCTACGGCGCCGGGACGCATCCACCCCTCGGGCGGGACATCGGTTGCGCCCCCGCCGCCATTCGAACCATACTGGCATCGATGGCGCCCCGCTTTCAAGGCCGACCAGATATAATAACGCGGTAATAACGCAAGACGCACGGAGTCCTTGCTCTCGCGGGACGAAAAGTGGTTAGCATGTGATACGGAATCGACTCGCGCGCCGAGCGC
>Ga0265338_10011100_pt1 | contig 10443 bp, 8 predicted proteins | sample 42126metaG_FD_193579 | JGI IMG/M metagenome (GOLD analysis project Ga0265338, IMG submission 193579) | Rhizosphere microbial communities from Carex aquatilis grown in University of Washington, Seatle, WA, United States - 4-21-26 metaG | ecosystem: Host-associated > Plants > Roots > Rhizosphere >... | reverse complement strand
TCGGCCCATGCGCGCGCACGCGGCCCCAGGTGAATGAAGTCGACGCCCGTCACCGGGAACGCGGCCTTGAGCTTCTTGTGCACCGCCGACAGCCAGAGAAAGTAGTTCGGCGACTTTCGGATCTTCTTCTCGCCGCGCATCACGTGCGTCTCGCCGAAGAGCCGAGCGGGCTCGAGCAGTCCCCGCACCGGGTTGGGACGAACGAGGTGCAAGCACTCGGAGCGCGAGACGTCGATGGCCTGGGCGCCCTTGAGCGGCCCTTCATCGACCGCGTGGGAGATCAGCGCACGGCTCGCGTCGCGATGGAACACGAGCCGATGCGTCTCGCGCTGCGAGAGCTGGGGAAACTCGAGGCCGGCGAGCTCGCCGCGCAGGATCGATTGCGGATCGCCGCCGCGCACGAACTTGCTGCCCGCGAACACCCCGCCAGCGCGCGCGGACTCGATCGCGTCGAAGAACGCCGGCTCATCGTCTTCGAGAAGGTAGATCCAGAACTGGCGAACCATGGAGCGCGGCTTCTAGGAGCGAGCGGCGGTTTGGGTCAAGCGCGCGGCCAGCGCCTGCGAGGACTTGAAGACGTCGAGCACCCCCACGCCCTCGTAGCCCCAGCCGCACAAATGCAAGCCCGGGAGCCCGCGCAGCCGGCCGTTGATCGTCTCCAGCCGCGCGCGATGACCGACGACGTACTGCGGAATTCCCAGTGGATGACGCGTGACCTGGGTGAGCTCCGGCTCCGCGTCGAGGCCGAGCAGCGTGCGGAGCTCATCGCGAACGAGCAGCGCGAGTGCGCAATCGTCGAAGTCCACGACCTCGGGATGACGCCGACCGCCGAGCAGCACCGTCAGCAGCGCCATTCCCTCCGGTGCGCGATTCGCAAAGATGGCGCTCGAGAAGATGCAGCCCAGCACCTTGCGGTTCTCGATTGCGGGCACGAGGAAGCCAAAGCCGTCGAGCGGATGCGGGATGCGATCGCGCGGCAAGCCGAGGTGCACCACGGCCATGGGCGCGTGGGGAATCGCCGCGAGCGCGTCGGCCATGGGCGCGTCGAGCGGCCGCAGCAGCTTCTCGGTGGGCTTCGGATGCAACGCAACGACGACCTGCTCGGCCTCGAAGGCGTCGCGCTCGGTGCGCACCGTCCAGTGGTTCGCGCGCCGCACGAGCGCATTAACCGATTCGTTAAGCTTGAGCGAACCGCCGAGGGACCTTGCGAGCGCGTCGCCGAGATCGCCCATGCCACCCGCGAACGAGCTCAGGTTCGCGCGCGGCGTCGGCGGGCCAGCTTTTCGCGAGCGAATCATGCCCAGCAGCAGCGAGCGGTGGTTGCGTTCCAAATCCACGAGCGTTGGAAACGTCGATTGCGCCGAGAGCTCGTCGAGCCGGCCCGCGTAGATGCCGGTCTGCATCGCGTCGAGCAGCCGCTCCGTGGCCTCGCGGCCGACATGGCGCACACCGAACTCCTCGAGCGTTTCGTCCGCGAGCTTGCTGCGCCGCGCGAGCAACGGCTCCCCGAGCGCGCGCAACTTGCCCGAGCCCGAGAGGAGCTCGCTCTTCAGTAGCTCCGGCGGCTTCGACGGAATCGGCAGGAGCTTCCCGCGACGCACCACGTAGCGCGCTTTCGCATCGGGGTTCGCCGACACGACCGAGAGCCCGAGCTCCTGCACCAGCGCACGAAACGCATCGTCGCGATCGACGTACGAGTTCGGCCCGAGATCGAGCAAGAAGCCGTCGCGCTTGATCGAGCCGAGAGCGCCACCGGGCCGATCGCCGGCCTCGAGCACGGTGACGTCCTGGCCGCGCTTCTTCAACGCGTGCGCCACGGTCAAGCCGCCCAGCCCCGCGCCAACCACCACCGTTCGACTCATGCCGTGTGCTTCCCGAGCTGGTGCACGAGCTCCACGAGTGCCTTCGCGTTTTCCACGGGCGTCTCGGGGAGAATGCCGTGTCCGAGGTTGAAGATGTGTCCGGGCGCGTTGCCCGCGCGCTTCATGATGTCGCGCACGCGCACCTCGAGCTCCGACTTCGGCCCGAAGAGCACCACCGGATCGAGATTTCCCTGCACGGCCGTGTTCGGCAGCCGCGCGCGCGCTTCGTCGAGGTTCATGCGCCAGTCGACGCCGATCACGTCCGCGCCCGTCGTCGCGAGGCGCTCGAGCTGAAGCCCCAAATCCGTGCCGAAGAGGATCACCGGCACGCCGCGGCCCTTCACGCCTTCGACGATGCGCTTCAAATAAGGTAACGAAAAGGTTTCAAAGTCGTGCGGACTGAGCACGCCGCCCCAGCTGTCGAAGAGCTGCACGGCCTGCACGCCCGCGTCGATCTGCGCGCGCAGGTACGCGATGACGGTCTCAGTGAGCTTGTCGAAGAGCGCGTGCGCGACCTTCGGCTCGCTGAACATGAGCTTCTTGATGTGCGTGTAGTTCCGGCTGCCGCCGCCCTCGACGGCATACGCCGCGAGCGTGAACGGCGCGCCCGCGAACCCAATGAGCGGAACCTTGCCGGCGAGCTCTTGGCGAATCTGGCGAATGGCGTCCATCACGAAGCCCGTGCCAGCAATCGGATCCGGAACCGCGAGCTTCGCGACGTCGTCCGAGGTGCGCACCGGGTTGTGGATGCGCGGCCCGACGCCCTCGTCGATGGTGAGCGTGAGCCCCATCGGTTCGAGCGGAATCATGATGTCGCTGAAGAGGATCGCCGCGTCGACGCCGAGGATGTCGACGGGCTGCAGCGTCACCTCCGTCGCGAGCGCGGGCGTCTTGCAGAGCGTGAGGAAGTCGGTGGTGCCGCGGACCTTGCGGTACTCGGGCAGATACCGGCCGGCCTGACGCATGATCCAGATGGGCGTGGTGTCCACCGGCTCGCGTCGGCAGGCGCGGAGGAAGCGATCGGCGCGGGTCGAGTGTGCCATTGCGCGGCGGTTATAGCGTTTCAGCGCCCGCGCAGCAGCGTCAACGCGCGCTGGAAGTCGTCTGGCAGCTCCGCGGTCACGCGAATCCGCTTGCCCGTGCGCGGGTGTGGAAACTCGAGCACCGCCGCGTGCAGCGCCTGGCGTCCAATAGCCTCGGCCGCGTCACGCAGCCGACCGGGCGGCAGCTTGGCCTCCCGCTTGGTGCCGCCGTACAGGCCGTCGTGCAGCAGCGGAAAACCGTGGTCGGAGAAGTGCACGCGGATCTGGTGGGTGCGCCCCGTCTCCAGCTTCACCTCGGCGAGCGACGCGCCGTCGAAGCGCTCCGTCACCGTCCAGTGCGTCACCGCGCGCTTTCCCGCGGAGAGCTTGCTGGTGAAGCGCTTGCGATCGCGCAGGTGGCGTCCGTAGGCCGTGTCCCAGGTTCCCGTGGGCGGCGGCGCGCCGTGACATATCGCGATATATCTCTTATCCACGTCGCGCTTCTTGAACGACGCCTGGAGCGCGTTCAGCGTGGGCTCGTTCTTGGCCACCACCATGCAACCCGAGGTCTCGCGATCGAGCCGGTGCACCAGGCCAGGACGCAGCTCGCCGCCAATGCCTTGCAGGTCTTTGACCTTGTGCAGCAGCGCGTTCACCAGCGTGCCCGAGTAGTTCCCCGACGCGGGATGCACGACCATGCCCGCGGGCTTGCAGAGCGCGAGCAGATCCGCGTCCTCGTAGAGCACCTCGAACGGCAGATCCTCGGCCTCGGCCCGCGTCGGTCGCGGCGCGGGCACGTTGAGCACCACCGCGTCACCGGCCTTGAGCTTGCGAGCGGGCTTCGCCGGGGCGCCGTTCACCAGCACCTGGGCGTCGTCGATGAGCTGCTTGAGCCGGGAGCGGGTGAGCTCCTTGGCGTGCGCGACGAGGAACTGATCGAGCCGCGAGCCCGCAGCGTCGGCGTCGACGGTGAGCGCGAGCGGGCCTTGGGCCACGCGGGCTACCAGATCTTCGACTTGATGTGGCCCTTGGACTTCACCACGATGTCCACGAGGGCGCGGTCGTAGAAGTTGGTGGTGCGATACAGCTCGGTGGAGACCTTGCTGCGGTACAGGGCGCGACCTTCCTCGATCTCGTCGTTGAGGACGTCGAAGAGGTTGTCAGCCTGGATGCCCTTGACGATCTTCTCCTCGTTGTAGAGGGAGATGTCGGAGGCGATGGCGCGTGCCAACCGCGTGGCCTTCGCGCGCTCTTCGTCGGTGATGGGCACCCGGAGTTCCTCTCAGCTCAAGACCGTTCCGATGCTACGGACGGTTCCCCTTGAAATCAACTTCGCGGCTTGGCCCCCGCCTTGCCCTTCAAGGCCGCCACCTGCTCCAGGTAGCTCTTGGAGACGCGCAGCGGATCCAGCCGCAGCTCCCGCGCATACGACATCAAGAAGCCGCGCAGATACACCTGCGCCGGCAGCGAGCCAAAGCGGTCGTTCTCGATGTTGTCCAGGTGCGGACGGCCAATCTTGGTGCGATCGGCGAGCTCCTGCAGGGTGATGCCCGCGGCCTCGCGCAGGCGCTTGAGCAGATCACCCGTGAAGACGGCGTCGTCGGCGATCTCGGGTTTCGTCGCCGGCTTGGGCGAGGTCTCCGGCGGCCGGTCCTTCTTCACGTTCGCGGCGAACGCGGCCGCGCGCGGCGTGGGTTCCGGATAATCCATCGACGGCGGCGGGAGCGGGCCCTCGCTCGCCAGCTTGTTCGCCTGCGACGGCGGCCGGGCCTGGTTCACGGGCAACGGAGGCGGGGGCTCGGGCTCGCGCTTCGCCTCGGCCGCAGCGACGGGCGGCATCGGTGCGGGCGTGGGCTCGCGCTTCACCACAGGCATCGGTCCAGGCGTTGGCTCGCGCTGAGCCGCTTCCGCCGCGACCACCGCGGACATCGCAATGGGCGTTGGCTCGCGCTTGGGCTCGGGCTCGGCTGGCCTCACTTCACCAGCGGGCGACGCGGTGTGCGCCTCCTCGGCTGCCTTGGCCTTCTCGAGCTCCTTGCGCGCCTCTTCCTTCTTCGCCTCTTCCTTCTTGGCCTCGTCCTTCTCGCGCGCGAGCCGCACGTCCTTGTGCAGCGGGCGCTCGTCGGGACCGGGCGGACCGATGCGCGCGTCGTATTCCTGGCGCGCCTTCTCGTCGGCGAGGATGAGGTACGCCTCGTCGATGCGATCCTGGACGCTCTTCAGCTCGTCCGGCGACACCAGCGTGTAAACCGCGACGCTGCCCGCGCCGTAGTACGCGCGCGCGCGGTCGTACGCGCGATCGACCTCGGCCAGCGTCGCGTCGCGCGGCACCTCGAGGAGCTCATAGTAATTCTGTTCGAGCGGGCTCTTCATGCGGAACGGGCGCGCTGCTGTTGCTCGAGGAAGAGGAGCTCGTTGACCACGGCGGAGAAGTCTTGCGCCACGCGCGACGACGGCTTCTCCACGAGCACCGGCCGTCGACGACGCACAGACTTCCAGACCTCGTCGTCGTACGAAAGCGCGCCCAGAAAATCCATCTCCAGGCCGAAGAACTTCTTCCACGCTGCAGTGACGGAGTAGCCCATCTCCAGATCTTCGCGCGTGCGCGCCTGATTCACGATGAGGCCGGGCCGGTAGCTGCGAATGGTCTCCTGAATCAGCGGCGCGTACTCCGGCGCCATCCGCTCGACCTCGCTCAGCATCTGGTACGGCGTCCGGGGCGCGCCGCGCTGGCTCATGGCCTGCTCAACGAGCTGCTTGATGGGCACCTGATCCGACAGGTAGCCCAGCCTGCGGAAGAACGCGGCCTTAACAAAACGGTAAACATTCTCGATGCTGGTCGGCTCGGGCATGAGCACCGCCACGCCCTGATCCGCCACGAGGAAGAAGTCGAGCACGTTGAAGTGCGTGCCGGCGCCGAGATCGAGGACCACGTAGTCCACGTCGAGCTGCTGCACCCGGCGAAGCAGCTTCTGCTTCTGCTGGTACTTGGGATTGGCGGCGTCGAGCGCATCGAGGGCGCCGGCGACGACGCGCAGGCCGGCGACTCCGGTGGGCAGCGCCACGTCTTCGATGTTGGTGACGCGCCGGTTCACGAAGTCCGAGAGCGTGACCAGCGGCGGATCCATGCCCAGGCAGGTGTGCACGTTGGCGCCGCCAAGATCCGCGTCGACGAGGACGACTTCCTTCCCGCGGCGCGCGAGCTCGATGGCGAGGCTGGAGGAGACGAGCGTCTTGCCGATGCCGCCCTTCCCGCCTCCAACGGCGATCACGCGACGACGACGCGCAGGCTCGGCCTGCGGTGCGGCGACGGTTCTGGGGACGGGCGAGCTCATGGCGCGGCGTTCGCCGAAAATCCTACATCCTCTTGCACTCGGACCCAAACCCGTGTTTCAGGCCCCGAACCGCCGCAGGGAAACCAGGGGCGCTTCAGGCGGGCGCTCGACGCCGAGATCCACCACGCCTTCGATGAACCACTCACCGCCGGGCTCGTCGGGCTCGGGCTCGACGCCTTCGATCTCCACCTGCGGCCTGGGCGGCTCGAACGCGAACACGCGCTGGCGGACCTCGTACTTCCCGGGCCCGGACTTGGTGATGAAGGTGTGCTGCGGCCTTCGCGCGCGCGGCGTGAGATCGACCTTGTCGTGCTCGGCGAAGAACGGCGACCACTCTTCCGCGAGCCGCGCGGCGTCCCACTGCTTGTCGGGATCCCAGATTCCCGCGAGCGCTTCGTCGGCGTTCTTCTCGGAGAACGCGCGCACCAACCGATGCAGCTCGGCGCGCACGCGCGCGTTGAACGCCTTGGGATCGTGATCGATCGGCAGCGGCCCCGTGAGAACCGCAGCGCCCTGCTCCTTTGCCGCACCGGGATTGCGAAGGTTCTCCCACTCGTCGAGCAAGCTCGAGTCGGTGCTGCGCAAGAGGTTGCGAATGGCGGCTATGTGATCGAGCAGCTCGTCGGACTTGTACGTCTCGGGCACGTTCTGCACGACGGTCCTGTACACATCGCTCAAGTACCGCAGCAGCACGCCCTCGCTGCGCTGCAGGCCGTACTCGCGAACGTAGTCGTTGAAGGTGCAGAACTTCTCGAGCAGCTCGCGCGCCACGCTCTTCGGGCGGATGTCATCGTCGCTCAGCCACGGATGAATCTTCTCGAACGCGTTGAAGTTGGCGTACACGAAGTCGGCGTGCGGCTTGGGCCAGGTGATCTTGTCGAGCTCGGCGATGCGCTCTTCGTACTCCATGCCCTGCGCCTTCATCTCCGTCATCTTGCGCGTCTTGAGCTCGTCGACCTGCTTGTAGAGCACCGCCATCGGGTTCTCGAGGATCGCCTCGACCATGCTGATGATGTCGAGCGGATACGTCTCGTTCTCGCGAGGCACGCGCGCGAGGATGTCGAGCAGAAAAAGTGAAAGCGAATGGTTAAGTGAAAAATCGCGCTGGAGCGCGTCACTCACCTCCACGAATCGGCCGAGCCGCTGCTCGCCAGTCACGACGTTCACGATCCCCGCGCTGCGCAAGCTCGAGAACGCGCGTTTCGCGTGTCGACGGTGCTTCTTCTGAAGATACGCGCTGTCGTGCGAGCGCGAGATGAGCTGCACCAATCGGCCATAGCCGCCACCGCGCGGCGGCTTGGGTCCACGCGCTTCGGGAAGCTCTGAGCGCCACGCTGCCGGCGTGGGAAAGGCCTGGAGCAAGTTGAGCAGCATTCCGTGCGTGACCTGAAAGCGCGACTCGAGCGGCTCCGGCGCCTTGCCGATGAGCTTCTCGAACGTGTTCTTGTCCCAGTGCACGTAGCCCTTGGTGGGCGGCTGCTTCTTGACGGCGTTCTTCTTTCCCTTCTCGGCGATACGCGCGTTCTCGATGACGTGCTCGGGCGCCTGCGCGACGACCGTCCCGCGATCGTCGAAGCCCTTGCGGCCCGCGCGCCCTGCAATTTGATGGAAGTCGCGCGCGCGGAGGATCGCGGTCTTCTCGCCGTCGAACTTGCAGAGCGCGGTGAAGAGCACGGTGCGAATGGGGATGTTCACGCCGACGCCGAGCGTGTCCGTGCCACTCACCACTTTCAGATGCCCCATCTGCGCGAGCTTCTCGACGACCAACCGATACTTCGGAAGCAAGCCCGCGTGGTGCAGCCCGATGCCGTGGCGCAGCAGACGCTGCATGTCCTTGCCGAACGGCGTGTCGAAGCGAACACCCTCCAGCTCCGCGGCGATCGCGGCCTTCGTCTCCTTGCTGCTGAAGTTCACGCTCGTGAGCGCCTGGGCCTGCTCGGCGGCGGAGCGCTGCGTGAAGTTCACCAGGTAGACGGGGGCGCGATCGGTCTCGAGCAACTTCTGAATCGTTTCGTGCAGCGGCGTGTCTGCATACTCGTAGTCGAGCGGCACCGGACGCTGTGCGCTCGCCACCTTCGCAACCTCGCGCTTCGACACTTCCTGCAACTTTGCTTCGATGTGTGAAGTATCTCCGAGCGTCGCGCTCATGAGCAGGAAGCGCGTCTTCTCGAGCAGCAGCAGCGGGATCTGCCAGGCCACGCCGCGCTCTTTGTCGGCGTAGTAGTGAAACTCGTCCATCACCACGCAATCGATCTCGCGATATGGGTCGCGCAACGCCGCGTTCGCCAGAATCTCCGCAGTGCAGCAGACGATGCCCGCATCCTTGTTAATGCTCGCGTCGCCCGTGGCCATGCCCACGTTCTCGGCGCCGAACGCTTCGCACAACGCGAAGAACTTCTCGTTCACGAGCGCCTTGATCGGGCACGTGTAGTACGCGGTCTTGCCCTCGCAGCGCGCCTGGAAGATCGCAGCCATCGCCACGAGCGATTTGCCGGAGCCCGTCGGCGTGGCAAGGAAGAGGTGCTTGCCCGCGAGCAGTTCGAGGATCGCTTCTTCTTGCGCGGAATAGAGCTCGAGCCCTTGTTCAGCCACGTAGCCCACGAAGCGCGAAAGAATCTCGTCGCTCGACAGCGGTGGATCGCCAGGTTTCGGGAGAAGTTTTTCGAGCGGCGCGGGCATGTCGGCGAAGCGTAGTCGAATGCGTCAGGGTGTGCCCGCAAGGAAGCGCGCGGCTGCCTCGATCGCGTCGAGCGCAGGACGGATGCCCTGCCCCGCGAGGATGTGCCAGTCGTGGATCATGTCGGGCCACGGCTGCTCGGTGACGTTCACGTTCGCGCGCCGCAGTTGCTCGCAGAGCGCGTGCGCTTCATCTGCGATGCACTCGGCGGTTCCGTACTGCACGAGCAGCGGCGGAAGTCCGTTCAGGTCGGCGCGCACCGGTGAGAGCTCGGGCGTCTCGCGATCCATTTTCGGCGCGTAGGTGTCGGCCCAGTGCAGCCACTCCTCGCGCAGACACCAATCGAAGCGCGAGCCCTGGATTCGGCTCGGCGCCTCGCGCGCGAGATCGACCCACGGACAGATCGCGAGCGCACGAAGCGGCATCGGCGCGCGTTCGTTTCGAAGCCGCAGACACGCGCCGAGGAGCAGCAGCGAGCCCGCGGAATCCCCCGCGAGAACGAGCGGCGTCGACTTGCCGAGCTCACGAATGACTGCGGTCACGTCGTCGTGGCCCGCAGGATACGGATGCTCGGGCGCGAGGCGATAGAGCGGAACGAGCGCGTCCAGGCCGCACTTCTGCGCGAGCGCGGAGATGAGCGTGCCATGCGTCTCGAACGAGCCACCCTCCATGCCGCCGCCGTGCAGATAAACGAGCAGCGGCCGGCCTACGGCGCCGCGCGGATGCAGCAAGCGCACGCACGGAACACCCCCAATCGTCTCGTCGATGCGCTGAAGGCCGAGCAGTTCGGGCGCGCCCGCCATCACCTCCGAGCGCTTGCGATGTAAGGCAATGGTTTCATTTCGCGACGCCCGCGTGTCGCGCTGGAGCACCATGGCCAGCCACTCGAACTTCAACGTCCAGGTCGGACGCATCGGCCCGAGCGACAGCCGGCGCACGAGCGTGAGCAACGCTTCGCTCACGGCGATGAATCCCAGGCGCAGCAACCCGAGCCACATGTGCTGAGTCTCGCGGGCGCGAGGCGGCGCGTCCACGACGAAGAGCGGCGCGATTCGCGCGCTTCGAGCTCGATGTGGCGTTCACGCCTCGGCAACTGCGAGAAGGCCACGTTGCTCAGCCCGCAGGTCTCGGAGCTGGTGGACGTCGCGTTTCCCGCGATGCCCATCTTCGGAATCTGGGACGAGAACCTTCCCTACGCGGCGACGGGCTTGCCACCTGGCGTGACCTTCGATCCCAAGACCGGGACGCTCGCGGGCACGCCCACGACGACGGGCACGTATCGCAGCCGCGCCGCCGTGGCGCTCACCATCGATGTTCAAGAACCCGACGTGCAGTCCGTTTCAAATGCTCCCCGACCGCGGCCCGGGCGCGCTGATCACGAGCACTGCGGGCTGCGCGGCCGACGCGGGCGCGCCCAATCGGGACGCGGGCGAGCCAGGTTGCTGATGATGCGCGCGGGTCGTGCGATGCTGCGTCCACGTCGGGGCGGACGATTCGAGCGTCCTGCCCCGCTCAGGAGGAGCTCGCGTGAGCGACCCGCACGAATC
>Ga0265338_10011099_pt1 | contig 10443 bp, 8 predicted proteins | sample 42126metaG_FD_193579 | JGI IMG/M metagenome (GOLD analysis project Ga0265338, IMG submission 193579) | Rhizosphere microbial communities from Carex aquatilis grown in University of Washington, Seatle, WA, United States - 4-21-26 metaG | ecosystem: Host-associated > Plants > Roots > Rhizosphere >... | reverse complement strand
TCCGCCCTTACATGAGGGTTGCTCGTTTTCGCGGCTTTCTTAGGTTGCGGGGGCGTTGCGGGTGGGGTTCTGGTTTGGGGGCGGGGATGGGGGTGTCGGCGGCGCAGTGGGGGCAGGTCGTCATCCTGGGGCGGAGGAGGTGCCAGGCTTCGTAATAGGCGTCGTAGAGGCCGGGGCGGGGGTCTCCAGCGCGGCGGAACAGGAGGCTGGTGCGTCCGCGAATGGCGGCGAGAGGAATGATGTACCAGGTGTCTTCGGGGATGATGTAGGCGGCGATGAAGTCGATTTCGCCGGGGAGGTAGGGGACGGCGCGCCCTCCGGTGCGGCGGTGCGCGTTGGTGCGATAGAGACCGTTAAGAAGTTGGGTGGAACACTTGACCTGCACGCGCCAGAGGGGCGGGACGGGATTGTGAGGGTGGTTGGCTGCGGGCTTGACCCGGCGGACGCCGCGAAGATCCGGGGCATCGGCAGAAGATTTGGGGGCGAGCTTTTTGCGGGATGGGCGTCGGGGGATGAGTTCGCGGGGGTCGACAACGTTGTCGTAGCGCTCGCTGTCGCCGAAGGGCTTGGAGACGCCGAAACCGAGGTGGGTGGCTTTGTAGGCGAAGGCGAGTTCGGCGAGTTCTCCGCGACGCTTGGTGATGAGTTCGTGCTGGCGGGGGCCGGAGGGGACTGTGGGGACAGGGTCCGGGCGCGACGCTGGAGAGCGCCGGCGCGAAGAGGTCCTGGACATTGTCGGGAAAATAGAAAAGGCGCGATCCCGAAGGGCCGCGCCTTATTTTTTACTCTATATATTCAGTATAGCATTTTGGGTGGGGGTAACTGGCAGGGTTTTGAGATTTATTCTTGGTTTTGTTTCTATCGGTTACGCGGATTTCCTCAGGTTTTACCTCTTGACAAGTTTTGGGGCGTGCGGGGTTCCGGAGGTTCGGGAGAGAGGAATTCCGTTTCACCCGTCTTCCCCCGGTTTCTCACAAGAATGCAGCCGCGTAGTTGAGGAGAGCGAAGATACAAGTGGCGGCGGCCAGCAGGATGAAGAGGATGGCGGTGGTGAGCGTCCACCGTCGTGAGAGCCAGCCGAACAGGAGCCGACGCGGCAAGAACAGGGTTAGGGAGTGGAGAGCGATGGCAAGCGACGCGTCCATCACGATGGGGGAGTGATGTTCGGCGCCGCTGCGCGATCCGTAGAAGTGATGGAGGGGCCCGGCATCGGTGTCGAACGGGAAATAGATCCAGAAGCTGGCCAGCACCAGAAACGATGGCACAAGGATCAACCAATCAGCACGCTGCCACCAGACGCTTCGCGGAGAGGCCAGTTCAGACATTGGAGCGAGGATGGTTCGAGTTCGAGACTGCGAGATTGTAGCAGGAACACTTCAGCGAATTGCCGGCAAAACATTCTGCAGGCCAATCGCCGAGAACGCTGCCAGTGCAGAACTCACGATCGTGAGGCACCACAGCAGCCGCCTGTCCTTCGGCAGCCATCGCGACAGCGCCAGGAACACGAAAGGAAGAATCGGGATGGCAAAACGCGGGAACGTTCCGCGCGCAAACGAGGGTAGGTTGTACGAATACAGAGACAGCAGATAAAGAGCCGCAAACACGGCCTCAGGCAGATGCTCTTTCGCATAGGCGCGGAATTCGCGGGTGGTCAGCATGGCGATATTCCCGGCCAGGACGAGGAAGATCCAGCCAAAGGTGAGCAGGAGATTGGAAAGGGGAGCAGGATAGCGCAAGGTTCCCACGATGATGGCGCGAAAAGGAATGCCAAACAGAAAGGGATAGGGCGTCTGCTGCATCACACCATAGCTGTGGACGGTGGCCAGCGGATCATGAAGGTACAACCGAAGCGGAAGCATGTAGAGGAGTCCTACGGAGAAACCAATACCGACCGCCCATGCCAGATTTCGCCAGTCGCGTCGCAACCACAGCGCAACCCCGATGCCGAGCAGCAGAAAGACACCGAGCGGGCGAGTAATAGTTGCCAGGCTCGCCAACAGCGCACCCCACAGCCAACGCTGTTTGCGAATCGCCAGGAAGGATCCGAACAGCAGCGCCACAAACAGCGGTTCCGACCCGCCAAGAAACGAGCGTTGCCACCAATCGAAATTGGGGACTAAGGCAAGCAGAGCGATCCAGCCTCCCCACAGGCGATGCGCCAGAAGGAGCGCAGCGAGCGAGGTTATGCAACAAATCAGGATCAGCGACGGCGCGCTCGAAAGCCCCGTCACGCGAGACAGCGCGGCGGTCGCGTAAGAGACTCCCCAAAACTGCTTAACCTGCACTCCAGAAAAATCCCATGAACGGATGGCGTCAGCGATCTGCATGTAGCTGGGAGTGTCGCCGAAATTGCGAATAAACTGAGAGTACGGGCGAAAGCTTGCGATCGTGCTGAAGAAGATGAGAGCGGCAATGGCCCAAAGCAATGTGACTTCACCGGGCGTCGGCTCTCGCTTCCATGGACTCGCCGACAGAGGTCGCTGCGCGATTTCCACCTCGTGCTGGGCTGGGGTGTTCAAGAAAGGTCGTAGCGAGCGCAAACGGGCGTTGCGGCCCGGCTTCATCCGGAATGTAGTATAGACGAAATTGATTTTTCGACATCAGCAACCCGAGAGTGGCGTTGCTTCCCGGCGACAGATTTGGTGGTCGTTGACGCAGCCGTCCGTTGCAACGCCACATCTTGGTTGGTAGGCTGGTTGCCTGTAATTGGAGTCTCCCCATTTGCACGCCAAACTCTCGGCGAACCTGGACCTTCTGCGAGCCGTGGCAGTGCTCCTTGTTCTGGCGCAGCACCTGCTTCGGCGATTTGAAGTGGGCGTCATTGTTCCACCCATGGGGACCTTTGGTGTTTTGATTTTTTTTGTCCACACGTGCCTCGTCCTGATGTACTCGATGGAGCGAGGAGGACTGCGCGGCGCATCGCTTGTCAGCAACTTCTACATTCGCCGCATCTTCCGCATTTACCCACTCAGCATGTTGGCGGTACTGACGGCCGTGGCCCTGGGCCTGGATTCGGGGGTTCACGGGGTACCTGGGCTATCTCGCGCGGCTTTCGTCGGCGTCGGGAGGCTCCTTTCGAACCTGTTCCTTGTACAGAACCTGATAAAGCCTGGATCGATCATCAATGTGTTGTGGTCTTTACCCTACGAAGTGCAAATGTACGTGTTCCTTCCTTTTTTGTTTTTGTGGGTTCGCAAGAAACGCAGTGCAGTGTTGCCGCTATCCATATTGTGGCTGCTTTCGCTGATACTGGCCGTGATCCAAATGAAGGTGGCGCCGTTGACCGGCCCGTCGAGTTTGGCGAGGAGGCTGACCCTTCTGCAGATGGTGCCGAATTTCCTGCCTGGAGTGATCGCCTTTGTGCTGCCGCATACGCCGAAGGTCAAGTCCTTTCTTTGGCCGATAACGATTATCGTGTTGGTGGGAACTTACGTGGCATTGCCGGTGGTTTGGATGGGCTGGGTGTTGTGCCTGCTTCTCGGGTGGGCAATTCCTTGCTTTGGCGAAATACAGACCAACTGGCTGCGCGTGGTGAGCCATCGAATTGCGACCTATTCCTACGGCGTCTATCTTTCACATCAGTTTTGCATCTGGTTCGTGGACGATCCGCTCAGTTCATCTTCAGCCTGGGTGAAGATCCCAGTTTTGACAGTGCTTCTCATCGGAGTCCCCATCGTGCTCTATCACTGCATTGAGAAGCCGATGATCCGCGTGGGCGCGGACCTGGCTGAGAAATGGAGTCCTCGGATGCTCCCGACCGTTTCTTCGGCGAAGGAAAGCGGGGTTCCCGGCGAGTCCAACGTGCAAGCGTGAAAGACTTGACGTGACAGCGCTGGTTACACCTTGGGCTCACAGCCCGGGCTGTCGGAGTAGTAGGCGTTGCCCTTGTAGTCGAGCTCTTTCAGGCCTTCGGCCGACGTGTAGTAGCCGCGAATTGCTTCCGCACGAGCGATATCGAATAGTTTGCGCAGAGGACTGTCGGCTTGGGCTTTGGCGGCGGACGTGAGCAGGTCGCTCTGTTGCGCCGCGGTGAGCTGCAGAAATTCGCGGCCGTGCGTGTGGATCGAGAGGTCGTGCAGAGCTCCGATTCCGGTGCGCACAATGGATTGAGGATCAGCAGTCTCGAGATCACGCACTTGAGGTTCTCCGTAGACCGCGATCGCCAGCGCGCGATGCATGGGATCGAGGTGCAAAGCCGCGGTGCGCACTCCGGCGGCCGAATGCAACCACAGGTCGAACCATTGCGTCGCTTGCGACAAGGCACCCGGGTCCACATCTCCCAACAGGATTTGTACGAATCGAGTGATGGTTCGGAACTCTTCAGCCGAGAAGAACTGAGGCTGAAATGGAAGTGAACTGGGTTGGACGTAGCCGGTCTCGCTTCCCGGAGGCGGCGACCACTTCTTCCCTGTACTACTGAGAGCGTGCACCAGGTGTTCCTGCGATGGGTCGTAGAGGCCTGGTGGTAGCGCGGCTGCGCTGATTGGTTCAGAATCTTGCGCGCTGCGAAGGAGGGCAGACGCCGAGTCCGGAACCAATCCACTGACGCCGGCGAGAACTACCATCTCGCCCAGGCGCAGCAACCATTGGCGTCGGGAAGGGTCGTCGGAGGATTCGTTGATTAGTGGCTCGTCACTCATGATTTCACCGTTCCGTGGCGGTGCAGTTTGGCTTACGCGCTACACCAGTGGAGCGAGAGATCCTTCGCTTCGCCTGAAAAGCGGCCACGCTCAGGATGACAACACAGCGTAAAGAACCAAACCGCACGACCACCCACCGTTCATAGACCGCGTCGCCGGCAGCTTGACCTCTCATATTTCACCACGACGAAAGGCTTGCGCGATGTGCTCGCCGGCGCGGGCCGAGATTGCCATGATCGTCAGGGTGGGCTCGTAACATCCCTGCGTAGTGAAAACGGCACCGTCGGTGACGAAGACGTTCGGAGTGTCGTGCACTTTGCAGTTGGCATCCACGACGCTCTTTTTTGGATCGGCGCCCATGCGAGCCGTTCCACACTCGTGGATGTTCTTCCCGAAAACGCTGAGCTCCTTCCTGGGCGGAGTCGCACCGGTGACTTTCATGGCGTCGAGAATGGCGGATATGTCTTGACGCATGGCGGCCGCCATCGCCTTTTCATTTTCTCCGTAGCTGGCGTTGATGTGCAGCACCGGGATGCCCCACGCATCTTTCCTTGTCGAATCAAGGCGAACATAGTTGTCGACGCGAGGAAGACATTCGCCCTGGGCCTCGATGGCGAAGTAATACGGGATCTCTTCGCGGACGCGCTTGCGCCACGCGTCGCCCATTTCCGGCATGAGGAAAGCGTGGCCGTAGAGTTCCTGGCTGCCATCGCCGTCGAAGCGATAGCCGCGCAGGAACTTCGAGTTGCGATCCTTCAAGTTCCCCGCCGTGTTCACATATTTCGGGATCAGAAATCCGCAGGGGCGGCCGACCGGCTCGCGAGTCGAGGATTGCAGGCCGGGCATGAGTCCGCCGGCCTCTTCGATAGTGAAGTGATCCATCAAGTAGTGCCCGAGAACGCCGTTCGAGTTACCGACGCCTTGGGGATGCGGAGCGGACTGTGAGTTCAGAAGAATGCGCGTAGATTCAAGCGCGCCGGCGGCGACGACGATCGCTTGCGCGTAGGCCTCGCGATGCTGGCGAGTGAGGCGATCGATGTAGGCCACACCTTGAGCGCGTCCGCTGCGATCGGCGAGGAGGTGGCTGACGATGGCGTCGCTGACGAGAGTGAATTTTCCGGTGCGGGCCGCGGCGGGCAGCGTGACCGACGGGCTATTGAAATACGAGGCGGTAAAGCATCCGCGCTGGCATTGGTCGCAGTAGTGGCAGGCTGGACGACCGCGATGTGGAACGGTCAGGTTCGCGACCCGGTCGGGGAGCAGGCGCCATCCGAATTTCTGGTCGATGATCTGGCGCGCCTGCAATGAGCCGCAGGAGAGATTCATGGGGGGAAGAAATTGTCCGTCGGGCAGCTGCGGCAGACCCTCGTGAGATCCGCTGACGCCGATGTAGCTTTCGACGAGATCGTAGTACGGCTCGAGTTCCTTGTAGCTGATGGGCCAATCTTCGCCGTAGCCGTCGCGGGTGGCCGCCTTGAATTCGTTGTCGCTGTAGCGGTAGCTTTCGCGGGCCCAACAGAAAGTCTTGCCGCCGACCTGGCGGCCGCGAATCCACATGAAAGGTTTGTCCGCGGGAAAGGTGTAGGGATGTTCGAGGTCGTTGACGAAGAACTGGTGACTGTATTCGTCGCAGGCGTAACACATGCGCTGTACGGGTTGTGTCTGCAGAAGACGCCGCTGGTCGCCGAAGCCGCGGAACTTGAGTTGATAGGGCCAGATGTGTTCGGTGAAATCGCGAGTGGGAACGCGGGGAGGGCCGGCTTCGAGCAGGGCGACGCCGATGCCGCGCTCGGTCAATTCCTTGGCGACCCAGCCTCCGCTGGCGCCGGACCCGATGATGAGGACTTCGTGGACTTTTCTACGCAGCAGCGGCATGCGGCAGCCAGTCTAGCAAAGAAAGAATATCCAGTGAGCGGCGCCGGTTAGGGGTCGACACAGGATTCGGGCGGTTGTGCGTCGCGGCGGAGCGGAGTCTTCATGGGGACCAGACCCTTGTCGGTGTAGAGAAAGAGAGTGATCGCGGTCGAGGCGTTCAGGCTGGCATGCGCGTCGTAGGAGCGGGCTTCTCTGGAGTAGACGAGGAGTTCGGCCCATCCGTCGTGGTCGGCGTCGAATTCGTTCAGGATGGTCTGGAAGTCGAGGGTGTCGCCTAGCGAGCCGGTGGGATCGCCTTCGCGGAGTGCGGTGGACCAACTGGCATCCGACGAGAGCAGAGTAATCTGCGGATCGGGACTGGGCGCGGCTGGCTTAAGAGAAACGCTCTTTAGCGCTGCAGCCTTCGGCGGCTCGGCTTTGAGAATCTGAGCTTTGGGCATCTCCGCTTTGAGCGTCTCCGCTTTGAACATCTCCGCTTTGAACCAGGCAGTCATCAGAAAGACAGTTGCATCCGCCAGCTTCCAGCGGGCGCGGACGAACACGCGCGGCGCGCCGTCGGGTGTGAGGCGGAAGGCGCGAAGGTCATAGTCGAGCGCACCTTCGCCGCGAGTCAGGCCCTGGTCCGCGCGGATCCATTCCTTCAGCCGCGGACGCGCACCGCCGACCGGGAAATCCGACGAGGCGCCGGGGGTTCCGGCGTTGGCGAGAAGGCGGGCATCGATCTTCGCGGCTTCCTGTTTCATCCGTTCATTCAACTGCTGCTCGATTTGCTTAGTGGTCGTGGCCGACGGCTTCCAGTCCGGCAATTCGGCGATGTGTGAGTTCGCGGGCGGGTCGATAGATTCCACCGCAGTATGCCGAACGGCGAAGTACTCCTGCGAGGAGGCGTCGACGGCGGACTGCTGTTCGGACGGGACCGCGGCGAGGAAGCCGAGGGCGAGCGAGCATCCGATCGCCGCGATGACGGGGCGCTCGATGACCACTGGAACGCTGGTGTCGGCGGAGACGCTGAGTGTCCAGCGCTCGCCGGGTTGCGTTTCCTGCACGATCTTGGGAAGGAAGTGGAGTGACTGCGCGTCGGGCTCGTACAACTCCTGCATGCCGGCCAGCGGGGCGGAGGACCTTGCGGGCGCGGAAATCCGGGTAGGCGTGTTCGCGAAGTGAATGCGCGAGGTGGAGAATCTGGATTCAGTGTCGGTCGAGACCATGAAGACGACGTGGGTCTGGTCGTAGCGTGCGGCGACGAAGGCGGGTCCGGCAGCGTTGAGACGAGTCTCGCCGGTCGGTTTGGGCGCTGCAGCCGCTGCCTTGGCACGCTCTTCGGCTAGCCTGCGAATTCCGTCGCGCTCGATGCCAGTGAAAATGTTCCCGTCTGAAGGGCGCTGGTGGATCGACCAGCGCGCGGCGGAAAACAGGATCAGCAGGTAGAGCCCAACGGCAATCGCGACCCATTTACGGTTCCTGCGGCGCATTCGTGGTTCGTCCCGCTATCGATAGATCTATAGGGAAATGTAAATCGTTTGGGGCGGGGAGAGGTGTGACTTTGGTTTCGAGGGATGGAACTGGAGTGCGGCACGGGGACGGAAATCAGACTTGTCATCCTGAGCGCAGTGAAGCACCTTTCTACTTTGCTTGCAGCGAGGTGCTGTCGGCAAGTTGCATAGGTCCTTCGCTTCGCTCAGGATGACAGTTCATTGTTTTGTCACGTATGTCCGGGACATGAGACTAGTTCGCGAGCGTGAAGTTCACCTGGACCTGGGTGAGGGCCTCCACGGGTGTGCCTGCTAGCAGGTAAGGCCGGTACTTCCATTGCTTGACCGCCTCAATCGCGGCGGGAGCCAGCAGCGGGTGCCCGCTGATGAGTTCCACCTTGTACGGGTTGCCCTGCGTGTCGATGTTAACCTGCAGCAGAACGACACCCTGAATGTGCTGATCTCTCGCATCGGGCGGATAGACCGGGCTCACCTTGCTTCGTAACAGGCCCGCCGCGACCCCGGAGGAAATGCGCACACGCTGTCCGGGCGCTACTGAGCCCGGCGCCACCGATCGGACGATGCCGACGACGGGACCCGAGCCTCCGGACTGGCCACCCGGAAGATCGGACGGGGCAGTCACACCGCCAGAAGCGTCATTTGCAGATCCGTCGATGGCGGGCTTGTCGGAGAGCGTGAAGGTCACGGTCGCGTCGGTCTCGACTTCGACGGGTTCTCCGTTCAGCAGGTAGGGAGTGTACTTCCACTGCTTGACGGCCTCGATGGCGGCAGGTGCGAGCATGGGATGTCCGCTGACCAGTTGCGTGGTCAGGACGTCTCCCGATTTACTGATTCGCACTCGGAGAAGGACCGCGCCCTGGATGTGAGCCTGCTTTGCCAGGGGCGGATAGAGCGGATAGATGGGAGCTACCTTCCTTATGAGATGGTCGGCCATCACGCTTACACCGACCCGCACCGCACTCCCTTCCACCTGAGCTACAGCAGAGGAGGTAATGGCAAACACTACGAGAAGCAGTACCGCCAGTCGCTGAGCCAATATTGACCTCCAGTGATGAGGAAGCATCGGTCACCTGCAACCGTCCGGTGACGATCTCGGCCTCGATTGTAGCCGCCGGCCGCGCCCTTTCAATACTGAGGAAGTGATAGTCTCCCCCGCAACCTCTGCGTTCATGCCGTTCCTTAACGGAAAATGAATGCGTCATCCTCCGCAATCTCCGTGAGACCCGTCAAGTGTTCAGACTCCGGGAGCTGGGGATTTGTTCCCGCTGACTATCTTTACAAACTTTTCGATTGCGGCGAGCACTGCGTCCGGCTGATCGCGGTGGGCGGAGTGGCGGCAGTCGGGGAGTTTAAGAATATCGACCGGGCCGCCGGATTGGCGGGCAATGGCGTCGACCTGCGCCATGGTTCCGTACTGGTCATCGAGGCCCTGGATGGCGAGGATGGGGCAGGTGATGCGCGGGAGATATTCTTCGATGTTCCAGCGGCGAAAGTCAGGATGAAGCCAGATGTTGTTCCATCCCCAGAAGGTGTTGGCGGGGTCGCGGTGGTGGCGGGCAAGTTTCTCGGGAAGGTTCGTCGTCTCGAACCTCAGCTTAGCGTCGGTGATGCTAGCGACACTCAAGTCTTCGACGAACACATGCGGTGCGAGCAGGACGATTCCACGGACGCGATTGTGCGTGCCCGCGTAGATCAGGGCGATGGATGCTCCGTCGCTGTGGCCAATGAGGATTGGATTTTCGATGTGGAGTTGCACGAGCAGCTCGGGCAGTGACTTGAGCGCTTCCTCGTGCATGTAGGTTACAGATCGCGGCCCGGTGAGGGAGTCGGAGTTGCCGGAGCCGTAGCGGGAGTAGACGGTGACAGGGGATCCGGTGGCGGCAGCGACTTCCGCAGGGAATTTTTTCCAGAGCGAGAGCGAGCCGAGACCCTCATGCAGGAAGACCAGTTCAGGCGCGTGCGGGTTGCGGCCGGGAATGCGCTGAACCTCGAGACGATGGCCCTGGATGGAGAGAGTCGTTGGCATCGGATTGCGATTATTGCTCATCTTCTTGCGTGAACTTCTTGCGCTAACTTCTTGCGCTAACCTCTTTCGCGAACTTCCTCGTCCGCTTCCTTCTCGTTCGCGTCCGGACGGAAGCGTGCGCGGGAGAGTCATTTCATGGGTACTCCCACACGGTTCGTTCTGCATCGAACTTCCAAGATATCGTAAGCTATAGGAGAGGAGGACTTGTGCGCTGCCCTCGCTGCGGAAATGAGAATCCGGGAACGAACCGCTTTTGTGGCATGTGTGGCACGACGCTGCTGCAGGAACCTGTGCCTGCGCCGGCGGCGCCTCCAACTCAGGCAACGGCGTCTTCTGCACTTCCCTCCCCTGTGCCCACGGCTGCTCCAACACAGACTCCATCTCCATCCCGTCCACAGCAGACCGTTTC
>Ga0265338_10011098_pt1 | contig 10444 bp, 12 predicted proteins | sample 42126metaG_FD_193579 | JGI IMG/M metagenome (GOLD analysis project Ga0265338, IMG submission 193579) | Rhizosphere microbial communities from Carex aquatilis grown in University of Washington, Seatle, WA, United States - 4-21-26 metaG | ecosystem: Host-associated > Plants > Roots > Rhizosphere... | reverse complement strand
GGCAAAAACCCTGCATGGGCGGCCATTGCCGATTCCTTGGAAGGATACGGTTGATCGTCCGCAACGCGCTGAAGCTGAAGTTGTCCGCCGGCTTGAATCACGGCTTTTGCGTGGGTCGGATCGCCTTCGCCGGGAAGCTCGACGAGAATTTCATCGTCGGCGCGGCCCGTGGGAACAACGGTTGGCTCGGTAAGTCCAAGCGCATTGATGCGGCGCGTGATGGTCTCGAGCGACTGACTCATTGTGTTGTGCTGCGCGTCTGCAACCACCGCGGCCTTCATCGTGAGGCGGTAGCCGTTCACTTCGCCTGCGGCGGGCGCCAGCGTCCAATCCGTGAATTGCGTGGTAACGATATCGTGGAAACTTCCCGAAGTGGCGGGATCCACATTACGAACGAGAATATGGGTTGAATCTTCGCGGCTGATTTCGCCGACGACTACGTTCTTTTCGTGAATCTGTTTGCGCAGATCGTCCACGGCCTGATCGCAGCGCTGGCCGATGGCTTCGTCCATTTGAACTTGCAGGACGAGGTGGCTTCCACCCTTGAGGTCAAGGCCCAGATGGAGATTGTCCGAGAGATTTTGCTGCAACTGCGCCACGGACTTCGGAAATCCAATCACGCCGAAAAGGCAAATGAGGACCACGATGAGAATGAGGACAAATTTCCACTTGATCTGCGAGCTCATGCGGGCTTACTAGCTCTCCTTCTTTTCGATCTGGAGTCCTGCGACGGCATTGCGCGCCACCTTGATTTTCACTTGTTCGGCTATGCGCAATTGGATGGAGTCGTCTTCAAGGCCGACAATAGTGCCATAGATGCCGCCGTTGGTGACAACCTTATCGCCATTCTTCAGATTACCCAGCATTTGGGAGACCTTTTTCTGCCGGCGCTGGGCGGGCATGATCAAAAGGAGGTACATCAGGACAAAAATTGCCCCCATCGAAATGATGAAGGGCAAGCCGCTCTGAGGAGATGCTTGCGCCCAAAGGGCCAAATGCCCAAAAATGATTGCCACACCTGTCACGATCATTTCGCCTTTTCTGTCCGGCCTGCCAAGGCCGTCAAACCCGCCCCGGCGGGCAGGTCCTGAAAACGTTCACCGAAGATGCTTCCCCACCCTAACCGCGCCCAAACACCTGCTTAGGTTTGCCTATTTGAGGCGTGCCTGAAGGTCAGAGCGGAAACTTTCGAGCTTCCCAAAACGGATAGCCTCGCGGATTTTGCGCATTGTGTCAAGGTAAAAGTGGAGGTTGTGGTGGGTGTTCAGGATGGAGGCGAGAGCCTCTCCGGAGGAATAAAGGTGGCGCAAATATGCACAGGAATACCGCTGGCAAACAGCGCAGTGACAATCTTCGTCAATGGGGCGCGGGTCATTGGCGTAGCGCGCATTGCGAATCAGCAGGCGCCCTTGTGACGTAAAAAGGCACCCGTGGCGGGCGCTGCGCGTGGGGAGGACGCAATCCATCATGTCAATTCCGAGTGCGACGTAATCGGGAATTTGCTCGGGCTTGCCGACGCCCATCAGATACCGCGGGCGGTCCACGGGAAGGCGCGACGCGGCGACTTGCGTCATTTCGCAAGTGATTGCGTGCGATTCGCCTACGGCGAGGCCGCCGATTGCGTTGCCAGGAAATTCTAGAGCGGTAATCGCATCGGCGCTCTCGCGGCGAAGAGTTGCGTGCGTGCCGCCTTGCACGATGCCGAAAAGCGCTTGGCGGGCGGCGTCACCATGCTGCGCGAAATAATCGCGCGAGCGGCGCGCCCAATCGAGCGTGCGTTTTGCGGCTTCGCGCGTCCGCGATTCTTCGGCGGGCGCTTCGATGCATTCGTCGAGGACCATGATGATGTCCGCGCCGAGCGCGATTTCAATTTCGAGAGCTTTTTCGGGCGAAAGAAAATGTTGCGAGCCATCGAGGTGCGAGCGAAACGTGACGCCCTCGTCAGAAACCTTGCGAAGATCGCTGAGGCTGAAAACCTGGAAGCCGCCGGAATCGGTGAGGATCGGGTGCGGCCAGGACATGAATTTGTGGAGGCCGCCCAATCCACGGATGAGTTCGTGGCCGGGGCGAAGGTAGAGATGATACGTGTTGCCAAGAAGGATCTGAACTCCGAGGGATTCGAGGTCCTGCTGCGTCTGACTCTTCACCGTGGCGGCCGTGCCAACCGGCATGAACGCCGGCGTTTCGATTATGCCATGCGGAGTAGTGAGCCGGCCCAACCGTGCGCCGGTCGGATCGGTGGCGAGAACTTCGAAATGGAATGGCATCCGTGCGAGTGTATCAGGTGAACATGGCGATCAGGCCAACCTTGACGGCGGTGTAGCATATCCAAACCACCAGAACCGTCACAAACGCACTTCCGAACTTCAGCTTTTTCGGATTCGTCGCGCTGAACCCGATCGCAAGAAGAATCATATTCCAGATTGCAAAAATGTCGATCGAGCTGAGAAGCGCGGTGAGCCATTTCGTCGCGTCATCGGGCATCAATGCTCCAGGGTTCGAGGCCACGATGTTTTGGATATCAACCGTTGAGACATCCTTCAAGAACAGTACCATTATGCTGAGAAGTCCGTGTATGGCCCACGGCAGGGAGGCATAGGCAACGATGGCAAGGGATGTCTTGAAGGTTGTCCGAGTGGTGCCCATCAGGCTGAACGTACCCCACATAACGAGAGCCACCACGAGCGCGATCACAAAAGGCAATACAACGCCTTCGACATAACCGAATATCGGGGCGTACTTGAGCTGGCTGCTCAAGATTTTGTCGCGCTGATCCTGCGGTAGTTGCTCCATTCGAGTGTTGCTGGCGTTCTGCTTCTGGAAGAAACTTGGCCAACCTCCCTTTTGAGTAAAAATAGCTAGGACTGAAATAAAAAGCACGCAGCCCAAAAGGACCGGCAAAATCCACGTCGGCTTCGCGGCGATGGAATCAAATGTCGCCTTCGGACTGAATAGGGCGCCAAAAAGGCGGCCAACCGAACTGACGGGCTCGGGAGCTGGCGTTTCTGGCGCGGGAGTCGCTGTCGAAACCATGTCTTGTTACCTCCAACTCGGGAGAGTTTGGGCTTGCGTCTTTCTGTGTTTACGCGCGGGTGCGCGAAAAGTTTCAGCGGGCGGATTCTACCCTAAGGCAGCGCCAGCGGGAAGCATTTGCATGAGTGGCAGGAGGCGCGGGCCAGGCTATGCGGGGATTTGCGGGACGGCGGCGACAAGGGCTTGCGTGTATGGGTGTTGCGGAGCTGAAAGAACCTGGAGGGCCGCGCCGGTCTCGACAAATTTGCCGGCCTGCATGACGGCTACGCGCGCGGCGAGCTGTGCAACCACGGGCAAGCTGTGGGAAATCAAAATGAGCGTGAGCGAAAACTCGCTTTGCAGGCGCGCGAGCAACTCCAGGATTTGCGCGCCGACGGAGACATCGAGCGCGGAGACTGGCTCGTCCGCGATGACCAGCTCGGGGCGAAGAATCAGCGCGCGCGCGATGCCGATGCGCTGACGCTGGCCGCCGGAGAATTCGTGCGGGTAGCGCGCGAGTGTTTCCGTGCCCATGCCGACTGCTTCCAGCATTTCGGCAGCTTTTGTGGCGCGATCGGCGTGAGAAAGCTGCGGCTCGTGGATTGCCAGAGGCTCGGCGACGATCGTGCCCACGCGCATGCGCGGGTTGAGAGAAGCAACGGGATCCTGAAACACCATCTGCATGCGGCGGCGCAGCGCGCGCAGTTTTTCACCGTGCGCATGAAGCCAATCTTCGCCGCGAAAGCGGATGTCGCCGGAGTCCGGTTCGATCAGGCGAAGGAGTATGCGCGCGAGCGTCGTCTTCCCGCAGCCGGATTCGCCGACGATGCCGAGCGTCTCGCCGCGCGCGAGCGAAAAGCTAACGCCGTCAACAGCTGTCGCGCGTCGGCTGGAGCCGCCAAACGCGCCGGTGGAAAGGGGGTAGGACTTGTGCAAGTCGCGGACTTCGAGGAGTGCGCCGGCGTCGGCAGGCATCATCAAATTTTCTCCGCGGCAATGAAGGCGGACGTGTTGACCATGGCGATGTCGGGCGGTTCGCCGGGTTTCGCCGGATCGGGCGCGGCGTACCTTGGATGAAAGTTTGCCGCGTCATTCGGTATCGTGGATTCCATCAGGAGGCGCGCTTCGTTGTAGGCAGCGTCGCCGCGATGCCACCCTGCGACGTGCAACCAGTGATCAAACATGCGCGGATGTTCTTCAATTTCGGTGGCAATAATGCGCAGGCCGGACGCCGCGAAAATTTTCTTGAATTCACTTTGCGCAAGCGTGCGCGTGTGCGACGGGTCGCGATGCCGCTCGATGCGATTGTTGATTTCCGCTGCCTGGGGATCTTCGGGCACAAAGATATCAATGACGCCGACTCGGCCGCCGCGCTTCAGGGCTCGCGCCATTTCGGCGATTGTGCGCTCGGGATGCGGGATGTGGTGCAGGCTGTAACTGGTGACGGCGATATCGAGCGAGTTGTCGGCAAAGGGCAGCGATTGTGCGTCACCAAATGCGAAAAAAAGATTGGCGATGCCTTCGCTACGGGCGGTTTCTCGCGCGCGGACTAGAATTGCGGGAGTTAAATCGAGGCCGCAAATCCATTTCACGTGGCGCGCAAAACGGAGCGCGAGTGTGCCCGGGCCGCAGGCAAGATCCACGGCGCTGTCATTCGGTCCAGCGGTGACCATTGCGGCGAGACGCTCGGCTTCACGGGCGCGATCTTGAACTGCGAAGCTGCCGAATACTTCCGCTGTGCGCGTGAAGCGGTCGCGGACGAGATCGCGCTGCTGCCGGTCGTTAAGCGGGGTCATGGAGCGATCCGTTCTTGCGTGCCGGTGCTCGGCGCAGCAACAAGAACACACCGCGCGCGATGATGCGCCTCCGGCGCGGCAGCAGAAACTAGTGCGGGAACTGCCGCGTCGCACGGCGCGATGTGAAGGCTGCATCGCGGACCAAATGCGCATCCGCATGGCAATGCATCAAGCGCTGGGACAGAGCCTGGAATTGGGACGAGTTTTTCGCCTGTGAGGCGCGGAGCTGCGCGAAGCAGGCCTTCCGTGTAAGGATGGCGCGGATGACGCAGAACTTCCGCCGAAGGACCCTCTTCCACAATGCGGCCGGCGTACATTACGGCAACGCGGTCCGCAATTTGCGCGACGACGCCGAGATCGTGAGTGATGAAAAGCATCGAGAGTTGCAACTCGCGGCGCAATTTTGCGAGCAGCTCGAGGATTTGCGCTTGCACGGTGACGTCGAGCGCGGTGGTCGGCTCGTCCGCGATCAAGACGCCCGGATTTGCGGCGAGCGCCATGGCAATCATCACGCGCTGGCGAAGGCCGCCCGAAAGCTGGTGCGGGTACTGGCGCGCGCGCACGGCCGGCTCGGGGACGGCGGCGCGTTCGAGCGCGGCTAGCGTGCGGCTGCGTATTTCGTTTTCGCGCGCGCTTGGTTCATGCACGCGAATCGCTTCCTCGATTTGCGCGCCGATACGCATCACGGGATTTAGCGCCGTCATCGGCTCCTGAAAAATCATCGCGATTTCGCGGCCGCGCAGCGCGCGCATTTCCGCCGACGGGATGGCGAGCAAATTTTCGCCGCGCCGATCCGCGGCCGCATCTCGACGCACAAGCCACGCTTCGCCTTTCGTCCGCGCGCCGGGAGGCAGGAGGCCCATCAACGCGAGCGCGAGCATCGTCTTTCCGGAACCGGACTCGCCAACAATGCCGAGCGATTCGCCTGCTGCAAGCATGAATGAGACGTCGTTCACCGGCCGCACCCAGCCGGTTGGCGTGGGGATTTCGACCGTCAAGCCGCGCGCTTCGAGCCTTGCTGGCATGGCAACATCATAGCCGGGCGCGCGCCGCGTGGCGAAAATTTACGCTAACATTTCTCATGGCCAATCGAGAGTGTCCCTCCTGTCATAACAGAACCGAATTCGCCGCCAAGTGTCCTTACTGCCCGTATTGTGGATGGAATCGCGATGCTGCGATAAAGAGCGTCCGAATGGGAATGCGGGTGATGCCAGTGGGGCTGCTCGGGTTCGTGGGGTCACTGGTGGCAATTTGCTTCGCTAGCGCTGGGCAGATGCGTGGCGGAGCAACTCCTTCGTTCGTGATTCCCTTCCTTTGCATCATCCCGGTGACTTTTCTGGTTGCGTACTTTTTCCTGCGCAAGAAACTGGAAGAGTTGAATGCGTTGCCGGGGCAGCGCTGACGAGCGGCGATGCAATTGCCGTGCGCGAGGATCAGCGCTTGGCGAGCGGAATGCAAAACCGCAGAGCGGTGTGCGTTTCAGAGAAGCGGCAAACTTTGTTATCGGTGAGGCCCGCGGGTTTTCCGGCAGCGATGACGTCCACTTCGCGGATATGTTTCTGGCCCTTCGGATAGACCACCCAGACGGCGCCATTCTTCTGAATTAATTTGCCGAGCGATTTCATTTGCGCGAGATCGCTTTGTGCTTCCGCCGAGAAGAAAATCAGGTCGGCGCCCGCGATGCGCTCTCCGCGCGAATAATCGGGAACGCGAGTGGCGAGATCCTTCAGGAATTCGGCGTCTTCCACTCCAAGCACCGCAATTTTTTGCCCTGGCTTCACGCCGAGCTTGTCGATCAGCAGGCGATGCGAATAATCGCGCTCCGGCTCGCGCGGTTTGGTGCCGACTTTGATTTTTGCTTTGTGCGGCAAGGCTAATCCTTCAATTCCGTAGTTTCGCCAAATTTCTTGCCGAGTGCTTTGAGATAGGTGTCGATCGTCGAGCGGTGGCCAAAAACGAATCGCGACATGAAACGGAAAATCACGTTGTGGACTTCTCCGTTTTCCGTGATACGCAGTGTCGAGCCAGCGCTGGTAGGCGTGATTTCGAATGTCCACGTGCCGCCGAAAGGCAACTTCGGATCCGCGATGTGAGTGACAAGCCGCTGTGGCGGCACCGACTCAATAATTTCGTAGGGGATTGCGCTGTTGTGGCTATCGTATTCGACCCAGGAGGGATTTCCGTTCACCGGCGAGAGCGGCTGAACGCGAGATACGGTGCCGCGCCACTCCGGAAACTTCGTGTAATCCGTGATCGCCTGCCAAACCATGGATTGCGGCTGCCGAAAACTAGCCTCGGCGGTGGCCGTGTGTTTCTCCGGAAGCAACGCGCCAATTACAACCACTATGAGAACAATCCCAACAAGAATCGCGATTGCTACGAGAAAATATTTCATAGAGATCATCACCCCGCCGGGCCAACCACTAGCGAAATATGCGGGGGATTATACAGCCGTTTACCCAAGGGGGAAGGCTGGGACATAATGCGGGAAGTGGAAGAGTCCGCACATCAATAGCTGCTCCATCGAGGTGACGCCGTGAAGAAGCCGCGGGAACAAACGCGAATGAATGATGAGGCGGTGAAAAGGCGCACAGGAAGAGTGTGGGCGGAATGGTTCCGCATCCTCGATAAAGCCGGCGCGAAGAAATGGAATCACAAGGAAATCACGGACCATCTGGTGAAGGCCGGAAAAGCCGGGCCGTGGTGGAACCAAATGATTGCCGTGGCCTACGAACACGAGCGCGGGATTCGCGAAAAGTTTCAGAAGTGCGATGGCGAGTTTGCCGCGTCTGGGAGCCGCACACTAAACGTGCCGATGGCGAAGGTATTCGCGGCCTGGACAGACGACAAATTGCGGGAACAGTGGCTGCCGAAGGTGCAAATTGAAATCACTACCGCGACGCCTGGAAAATCGATTCGCGCCAAATGGGATGGCGGGAAGAGCCGGTTGAGCGTGAATTTCTACGCAAAGGGAGCGGAGAAAACTCAGGTTGCCGTGGACCATATGAAGCTTCCCAGCTCGAAGGAATGTGCCAAAATGAAAACGTACTGGTTTGAGGCGTTGAACCGGCTGCAAAGTGAGTTGGAAACCTAACCTCCCGCGTGCGAAATGTTTAGCCGCATGGACACGCGCAATTCGTACCGGAAACTCCGCGCGTCGAGCAGACTGGCAGATCGCGCAACAATTCCCTTTTAATTGATTAACTCCTACGATATAAGATCCTGATCGTCTGAAGTTCATTTGCGCGACAATGGCGACTGAGAAAAAATCAGCATGAGAGATGATTGGTGAATTCTTGCGCGATACAGCTGTGCTTGTGCTCGTCTTCTATCCGCTTGAGATGAAAGCGTTGACCCGTATAGATCGAGAACTCATTCTCGTTGTAAGTTTGCTTCTTCTTGTTCTTGGGATTACGATTGAAGTTAGGAGGAAGGCATGACGATCTATCTTCTGGAGATTGCGGGCTACGGCCTCCTACTGTTTTTTGCCGCACTGACATTAGAGAAACTGCAGTCCGGCCGCGTACAGAGAGAGCGGTGGCAGGTTTCTTTTGACTTTCAGAAACTTCTAAAAGAAGCGGAGCTGGCCGCCGCCGGAAGCGCTCGACCACACGAAGCAAAGTCGAGCGCGAACCGGTAACGGCCGAAGATCCCCGAAATTCTCCCAAGCAAGCTCTAATAATCGTTGGCGGAGCCTTCGAGGAATGCGCGGAGCTTGCGCGAGCGCGAGGGGTGGCGCAGCTTGCGCAAAGCTTTCGCTTCGATTTGACGAATGCGCTCGCGAGTGACGGCAAAAGATTGGCCGACTTCTTCGAGCGTGTGCTCGCTGCCATCGTCCAAGCCGAAACGCATCTTGATCACTTTTTCTTCGCGTGGAGTGAGCGTCTTCAGCACTGACGAGGTTTGCTCCTTCAGGCTGAGATTGATGACGGCATCCGAGGGTGACACGACTGCCTTGTCTTCGATGAAATCGCCGAGATGCGAATCCTCCTCTTCACCAATGGGCGTTTCGAGCGAAATCGGCTCCTGCGCGATTTTCAGAATCTTGCGCACTTTCGCGACTGGAATGTCCATCCGCTTTGCGATTTCTTCGGACGTCGGCTCGCGGCCAAGCTCCTGCACCAGCTGCCGCTGGGTGCGCACGAGTTTGTTAATCGTCTCGATCATGTGCACCGGAATACGGATCGTGCGGGCCTGGTCTGCAATGGCGCGGGTGATGGCCTGGCGAATCCACCATGTCGCGTACGTGGAGAATTTGTAGCCGCGGCGCCATTCGAATTTGTCCACGGCCTTCATCAGGCCGATGTTGCCTTCCTGAATCAGGTCAAGGAACTGCAAGCCACGGTTCGTGTATTTCTTCGCGATGGAAACCACGAGCCGGAGGTTCGCTTCAATTAGTTCTTTTTTCGCCTGTTCCGCTTCGGCTTCGCCGCGAAGAATCACCTGAAGAGCGCGCTTCAGCTCCGTGGGGCTCACTTCGCTTGCGATTTCGATTTCACCGAGTTCCTGGCGGCGGGCTTTCAGGTCTTTGCGCGCTTCGGCCTGGACATCGGCTTTGGACGCCTCGACGCGCCGCTCTAGCTTCGCGGTTTCGCGCTCGAGGAAATGGACGCGCTCGACCGTCTGCCGAATCTTGTCAATCAAACGCTTCTTTTCGAGTGGGTTGAAATCGAGATCGCGGAAACGCCTGGACATCTCAACGCGCGTGCGCGCAAGCGCATAACGTGCGTGGAGATAAGGACGCTTCTTCGAGCGCGGAATCTTCTCGAGCTTCGCGGCCTGCTTCATCGCCAACAAATAACCCTTGGCGACTTTATCGATTTGCTTCAGCGTTTCTTTGGTCTTCGCTTCAATCTTTTCTTCGGTCAGCTCTTCGTCGTCGAACTTAACGATTTCCTTGATCGAACGCGAGCCGTTGCGCAAGTCTTCGCCGACTTGCAAAAGCTCCTTCAAAATCAGCGGAGCGCGGGTGATCGTTTTCAGGACGAGCAATTGGCCGCGCTCAATGCGCTTGGCAATTGTCACTTCGCCTTCGCGCGTCAGCAATGGCACGGTACCCATCTCGCGGAGGTACATGCGGACAGGGTCGTTGGTTTTCTCAAGAGTGCCGGGAGTCAGGTCGAGTTCGCCATCTTCGGCCGCACTTCCGCCTGGTTCTTCTTTCGTTTCGACTGTGTCTGGCGCATCGGCTGCCGCAAGCGCTGCCTTGGCGCTGGACAGGTCTTCATACACATCAATTCCATAGCGCTCAAACGTCGAGAGCAGATCGTCAATTTCTTCCGAGGAATGCACCTCGGCGGGCAGAATGTCGTTGACCTCATCGTAGAGCAGATATCCCCGCTCTTTGCCCATCGCGATGAGCTGCCTTACCTGATCGTATTTTTCCTAAGAGCTACCGTCACGCTTCCTCCCCCTGGTGAGGCCAAGCGACGCACATCTACGAATTCCCAAGTGCAAAGTGGCCGCCACTAGACACCACGGCGCGTCTTTGAATTAGATACGTATGGACTGATGAATTAGAAGATCCTCGAAACTGATTGGTGCTCTAAGCCGCCCGCGCCCGTCTCGCCCGTGCCCCGCCGGATACACCTATATGATGCTGGACACAGGCTGCCCGTTTCCTGCGAAACCCTCGA
>Ga0265338_10011093_pt1 | contig 10448 bp, 11 predicted proteins | sample 42126metaG_FD_193579 | JGI IMG/M metagenome (GOLD analysis project Ga0265338, IMG submission 193579) | Rhizosphere microbial communities from Carex aquatilis grown in University of Washington, Seatle, WA, United States - 4-21-26 metaG | ecosystem: Host-associated > Plants > Roots > Rhizosphere... | reverse complement strand
AACTGCACCAGCTCGAGGTCGGCGAGGGCGGCGCCCGCGCGGTACGCGAGCATGAGTCCCTCGCCGAGTGCTCCGGGCGGGTTCGTCGTCCGCTCCCAGAGCGCGGCGTAGCCGCCGGTCGCGAGCAGCGTCGCCCGCGCGGCGACGGTCCGTCTGTCCGTGACGACCCCTGCACAGCGTCCGTCGACGAGCCGGAGCGCGAGCGCCCGTTCGCCCTCCGCCACGTCGATGCGCGGATGCGCCGACACGCGCTCCGCGAGGACGTCGGCGATCCGCCGTCCCGTCTCTGCGCCGCCGGCGTGGACGACGCGGCTGCGCGAGTGGCCGCCCTCGAGCGCGAGTCCGTCGTCGAACGCGACGCCGAGCTCGACCAGGCCGGCGATCCGCGCCGGGGCCTCCTCCGTCAGCACGCGAACCGCGCTGGGCCGGCAGAGACCGCGCCCGGCGGCCAGGGTGTCCGCAGCGTGGAGCGAGGGGGCGTCGTCGGAGCCGACGGCGGCCGCGACCCCGCCCTGGGCGGCGTAGCTGTTCGACGAGCGGACCGAGCCCTTGGCGAGCACGAGCACGCGTGCCTCGTCCGCCACGGACAGCGCCGCGTACAGGCCGGCGACGCCGCCTCCGACCACCACCAGGTCGTACGGCCGCTTGGTGTCCAGTTTTCTCCTCAAAGGCGATAACCTATGGAGAAGTCTACATGGCGACTGACACCCGACAGAAGACGATGGCCCACGGCGTGCTCGCCGCCGTCATCCAGGTGCGCGACGGGCGCCTGCAGGCGCTGCTGTGGCAGCGTGCCCGCGATCCATTCAAGGGAGCGTGGGCGCTGCCCGGCGGCGCGCTCGCCGCGGACGAGACGCTGGAGGAGTCGATCCTGCGCCACCTCGCGCAGAAGGTGGACGTCCGCGAGGTCTCGCACCTCGAGCAGCTGGAGACACGGAGCGACCCCGACCGGAACCCGCTCCGCCGCGAGCTCGTGACGGCGTATCTCGGCCTCGTTCCCGCGGGCGTCGACCCGGCCGTGCCGGAGGACACGCGCTGGCACCCGTTCGACTCGCTGCCGGAGCTCGCGTTCGACCACGGGCCGATCCTGCTCGCCGCCCGCGCACGCCTGCGCGCGAAGCTGTCGTACACGAACCTCGGATTCGCGCTCGCCCCGCCGACGTTCACGATGGCGGACCTCCGCGACCTGTACGCCGCCGCGCTCGGCTACACGATCTCGGCCACGAACCTCCAGCGCGTCCTCCTCCGCCGAGGCCTTCTCGAGGACACGGGTGAGCACCGGCACTACGGGAGCGGGGGAGGGCGCCCGGCCGCGCTCTACCGGTTCCGCTCCCAGACGCTCCGGATCACCGACCAGTTCGCCGTGTTCCGGCCGCCCGCGGGCTGACCTGCGGAACCGGAACTACAATGCCGGGCGCATGTTCGAGATCGGCAACAGCCTCCGCGAAGCGCGCGTCCGCCAGGGCCTCGACTACGCGCAGATCGAGCTCGGGACGAAGATCCGCTCGAAGTACATCAAGGCGCTCGAGGACGAGCAGTTCGCCACGCTTCCGGCCCAGCCGTACGTCAAGGGCTTCCTCCGGACCTACGCGGAGTTCCTCGGCCTCGACGGCCAGCTGTACGTCGACGAGTACAACTCCCGCTTCGTCGTCGAGGGCCAGGAGGACGCGCCGCCGATCGCCCGCCGCCCGCCGTCCGCACGGGTCCGCCGCGACCGTGGTGTCGAACGGAGGGTCGTCCTGCTCGCGCTGCTCGGCATCGCCGTCCTGACGGCGCTCGTCATCGTCGCGTGGAAGTACGGCGGAAGCGACCCGTCCACGCCGGCCGTCACGCAGAACCCGCCCACGACGACCGCCGCGCCGACGTCGCTGCGACTGACCGGCGTGAACGGAGGCACGTACGTCGAGGTGCGGCGGAGCTCCGCCACCGGCGCAGTGCTCCTCCAGGCGACGATTCCCGCCGGGCAGAGCCAGGTGATCGACGGATCGCGGTTCTGGCTCTACGTGAAGCGCTCCTCGGGGCTGCGCGCCCGGCTCGGCGGCAAGCCGGTCGCGTTGCCGGCCCGCAAGAACCTCCGCGTCGTGATCACGCCGAAGCGCACGGCGCTCGCGGGCGGTTGAGCCGCCCCCGGGCCCTCATCGTCGTCACGGGCAGCGAGCTCGTACGCGGCGAGCGCACCGACCTGAACGGGCCGTTCCTCGCGCGGGAGGCACTACGCCTCGGGCTGGAGCCGGCGCGGATCGCGATCGTCGGCGACGCTCCCGAGGAGCTCGAGGCGGCGCTGCGGGCGGGGCTCCAGGCGGACGCGTGCCTCGTGTCCGGCGGTCTCGGGCCGACCCACGACGACCGCACCGTCGAGATGATCGCGCGGGCCGCGGGCCTCGGCCTCCGCGTCGACGAGAGCCTCGAGCGGCAGATCGAAGCGGTCTCGCGCGGCGCGGCGGAGCGGCTGAAGCGCCCGTATGCCGACTTTGCGTCGGGGGTGACGAAGCAGGCGACGATGCCGGAGGGAGCGCGGTCGCTCGGCCTGGCGGGCACCGCTCCGGGGCTGCTGCTCACGACGGCAGACGGCTGTGTCGTCGTGGTCCTGCCGGGCCCGCCGTCGGAGCTGAAGCGGCTCTGGCCGAACGCGCTCGAGACGGACGAGTTCCGCGCGCTGCTCGCGCGCACGCAGCCGCCGGGCCGCCGTGTCCTCCGCTTCTTCGGCGTCAGCGAGTCCGCGGTGGCGCGCGCGCTGGCGGACGCCGGCGGCGACGGGGACGGGGTGGAGGCGACGATCTGCGCGCGCGACTTCGAGATCCACGTCGACCTCGTCGTCGAGCCCGGCGCCGACGCGCGCGCCGACGAGCTCGTCGCCCGCCTGCTGCCGCCGATCGAGCGCTGGCTGTTCTCCCGCGACGAGCGCCCGATCGAGGCGCACGTGCTGTCGCTCTGCGCGGCTCGCGGCCTGACGCTGGCGACGGCGGAGTCCTGCACGGGAGGCATGGTCGCGTCGCGGCTCACGGGCATCCCCGGTGCGAGCGAGGTCCTGCTCGGCGGCGTCGTCGCCTATGCGAACGAGGTGAAGGAGGGCGAGCTCGGCGTCCCCGCGGCGCTGCTGGAGGAGCACGGGGCGGTCTCGCCGGAGGTCGCTGCGGCGATGGCGCAGGGCGCGCGCGAGCGGCTCGGCGCGGACGTGGCAGTCGCGGTGACCGGGATCGCCGGGCCGGACGGCGGCACGCCGGAGAAGCCGGTCGGGCTCGTCTACCTGCACGTGGAGGGCCCCGACGGGGGGCGCGGCCGGGAGTTCAGCTTCCCCGGCGACCGCGCGTCGATCCGCGCCCGTTCGACCGTCGGCGCGCTCCACCTCGTCCGGCGACACCTGACAGGAAGTCCTGACGAAGGCGTATGACTTCGCCCGCTAGCGTGGGCGGAGATGAACGGCTCAGGCTCTTTCTCGCTTTGCGGCTCCCCGAGCACGTCCTCGACGGCATCGGGGCCTGGCAGGCGGAACGGCTCTCGGGCGTCAGGCTCGTGCCGCGCGAAGGCCTGCACGTCACGCTGGCCTTCCTCGGCCATCGGCCTGCCGAAGAGCTCGACGGGATCCTCCGCGAGCTGCGGGAGGCCGCGGCTGCGGCCCCTGCGGATCTGCATCTCGCCCCGTCCCGTTACCGGGAGACCCGGAGCGTCGCGATGCTCGTCCTCGACGACGAGGGCGGCCGGGCGGTGGCGCTGGCGGTCGATCTGCAGGCACGCCTGGAGCGGCTCGGCGTCTACCGGCGGGAGTCCCGGCCGTGGCTCCCGCACGTCACGGTCGCCCGGTTTCGGCAGCCGCCGCGGCTCCGGCTCGAGCCGCCGGGCATACGAACGTTCGTTCCGTCCGACGCGGCTGCTTATCTGTCTCGACTGCGACCGAGTGGGGCGCAGTACGAGGTTTTGGAATCGGTCGCTCTAGGAGGTCGTTAGACAGTGGACAAAAACGACGCACTCGACGTCGCGCTCGGTCAGATCGAGCGCCAGTTCGGCAAGGGCTCGGTCATGAAGATGAGCGATCGCGCCGCCGTCTCGGTGGGCGCGGTCTCGACGGGATCGCTGTCGCTCGACCTCGCGCTCGGCATCGGCGGCCTGCCTCGCGGCCGCGTGGTGGAGATCTTCGGCCCGGAGTCGTCCGGCAAGACGACGCTCGTCTACCACGTCATCGCCGAGGCGCAGCGCCGCGGCGGCATCTGCGCCTTCATCGACGCCGAGCACGCGATGGACCCGGCGTACGCGAAGCGGATCGGCGTCGACGTCGACAACCTCCTCGTCTCCCAGCCGGACACGGGCGAGCAGGCGCTCGAGATCACCGAGCTGCTGATCCGCTCCGGTGCGCTCGACGTCGTCGCCATCGACTCGGTCGCGGCGCTGACGCCGAAGGCCGAGATCGAGGGCGAGATGGGTGACTCCCACGTCGGCCTCCAGGCGCGGCTCATGTCGCAGGCGCTGCGGAAGCTCGCCGGCACGCTGAACCGCACCGACACGATCTGCATCTTCACGAACCAGCTGCGCGAGAAGATCGGCGTCATGTTCGGCAACCCGGAGACGACCCCGGGCGGCCGCGCGCTGAAGTTCTACGCGTCGGTGCGCCTCGACATCCGCCGCATCGAGACGCTGAAGGAAGGCGTCGAGGCGTTCGGAAACCGGGTGCGCGTGAAGGTCGTGAAGAACAAGGTCGCTCCGCCGTTCAAGCAGGCGGAGTTCGACATCATCTACGGCTCGGGCATCTCCTGGGAGGGCACCGTGCTCGACACGGGTCTCGACCGGAAGATCGTCACGAAGTCGGGCTCGTATTTCAGCCTCGGCGACGAGCGGCTCGGCCAGGGCCGGCAGAACGCGACCGCGTTCCTGCGCGAGCACCCCGATCTGACGCAGCAGATCCTCCAGGGCATCCAGCTGGAGCTCGGTGACGAGCAGGTCGTGTCCGCGCGGCTCCTGCCCCTCGTGGAAGAGCCGGCGGCAAACGGCTCTGCCGCTAACAGCAAGGCTGCCAAGGAGGCGGCGGTCGCAGCCGTGGCCGAGGCGGCCGCGATGGCGACGTCGTCGAACGGCGCCGAAGCGGAGTAAAGCGCGGTGGCGGTCGTCACCGCGCTGCGTGAGCGGCCGCGGGGGCGGGTCGAGATCGAGCTGGACGGGGCGTCGTGGCGGGTGGTGCCGGCCGATGCGGTCGTTCGCGCCGGGCTCCTCGTAGGCAGGTCGCTCGATCGCGAGACCGCGAGGACGCTCGGGCGCGAGCTCCGCAGGGCGCGGGCGCTCGACGTCGCCGCCCGGGCGCTCCGGTACCGCGACCACTCGCGCAGGTCGCTCGAGGAGCGGCTGGCGCGACGCGACGTCCGTCCGGACGCGAGCGACGCTGCGCTCGCAGCGCTGGAGCGAGCCGGCCTCGTCGACGACGCGCGGGTGGCGTCCACGCGCGCCGACACGCTCGCGGAGCGCGGTTACGGCGACGCCGCGATCCGCTTCGACCTGGAGCGGCAGGGCCTCGCGGGCGAGCTCGTGGACGGCGCGGTTGCGGCGCTCGTGCCGGAACGGGACAGGGCACGGCGGCTCGTCGAGCGGCGCGGGGCGGACACGAAGACGGCGCGCTGGCTCGCCGGGCGAGGCTTCGACGCCGCTTCCGTGGAGGACGCGATCGGCCCGTTTGCGGAGGACGGTTGACGGCGCTACGATCCAACCCACGCTTCACCCGACATTTTGCCTGCATACGGACTTTTTCGAATTCGCGATTTCCTTGAGACTCGACCTCACATCCGCTACCAGATCTAGACGACAGGGGCTCTCACCGGGATAGTTCGGCCGGGGTCCGCGCGCGCTGGAGCGCGCCGAAACAAGCGAGTTCGTGAACGTCCGGGCCGGCGGTGCCGGGTGGGTGAACAGCCCACCGACCGAGGAGCTGCGCTCGTGCTGATCGGGATCGGAGTCGCCATCGGGATTGCCGTAGGAGCCCTGGCCGCGCTCCTCGCCGTGTCCGTGTTCGGGACGACCGGAGTCGGGAAGGCGCGGCGGATCCGCCGGCAGCTGATCGAGGACGCGGAGCGCGAGGCGGAGGCAGTACGCCGCGAAGCCCAGATCGAGTCGCGGGAGCAGGCGGTCAAGCTTCGCGGCGAAATCGACGCCGAGCTCAACGACCGGCGGCAGCAGGTCATGAAGATCGAGGAGCGCGTCCTCGCGCGCGAAGAGGAGATCGAGCAGAAGCTCGTGGAGATCTCACGCCGCGAGCAGGGCATGGCCGACCGCGAGACGCATCTCCGCCAGCTGCAGGAGGAGCTGAAACAGGCGAAGAACGACGAGCAGGCCGAGCTGGAGCGGATCGCCGGCATGTCGCAGCAGGAGGCGAAGGCGCATCTGCTCGAGCGCGGCGAGGAGCTCGTCCGACACGACCTCGGCCGCCGGGTGCGGATGCTCGAGGAGGAGGCGCGGGCCGAGTCGAAGCGGCGCGCGCGCAACCTCGTCGCCGACGCCCTCCAGCGCGTCGCCGCGAGCCATGCGGCCGAGACGACGGTCACCGTCATCGAGCTCTCGTCCGACGACATGAAGGGCCGCATCATCGGCCGCGAGGGCCGCAACATCCGCGCGCTCGAGCATCTCACCGGCGTCGACTTCATCATCGACGACACACCGCACGCGGTCGTGCTCTCGTCGTTCGACGGGCTGCGCCGCGAGGTGGCGCGCCTCACGCTGACGAAGCTGATCGAGGACGGGCGAATCCATCCCGCCCGGATCGAGGAGATGTACTACCAGTCGAAGGCGGAGATCGAGGAAGTCGTCCGCCAGGCGGGCGAGCAGGCAGTCTTCGAGGCGAACTGCGGCCCCTTCCACGAGGAGCTCGTGAAGATCCTCGGCCGCCTCCGCTACCGCACGAGCTATGGCCAGAACGTCCTCAAGCACACGCTCGAGGTCGTCCACCTCGCCGGCATCATGGCAACGGAGCTCGGCGCCAGCGTCAAGACGACGAAGCGCGCAGCGATGCTGCACGACATCGGCAAGGCGATGACGCACGAGATCGAGGGCTCGCACGCCCTCATCTCGGCGCAGCTCGCACGACGGTACGGCGAGACGCAGGGCGTCGTGCACGCGATCGAGGCACATCACTACGAGGTGCAGCCGCAGACCGTCGAGGCGGTGCTCGTCATCTCCGCCGACGCGATCTCCGCGTCACGCCCCGGCGCGCGCGGCGAGAGCCTCGAGCACTACATCAAGCGGCTCGAGTCGCTCGAGGAGCTGGCGGCGTCGAAGCCCGGCGTCGACAAGGTCTACGCGCTGCAGGCAGGCCGCGAGATCCGCGTGATCGTCCGCCCGAGCGAGGTCGACGACGACCTGGCGGCGCTCCTCTCACACGAGATCGCCCGCGAGATCGAAGACCAGCTCGAGTATCCGGGTCAGGTGAAGGTGACGGTGATCCGCGAGAGCCGTGCCGTCGACGTCGCCCGCAACCACGGCGGCCTCGTCGACCGGCCCGACGAGGAGCAGGACACACCGATCCAGGCTGCCTAGACCGCGAGACCCGTCGGGCGTCGCCGCCGCGCGGTGACGTCCGGCCCGCGATCGTACGATTCGTCACGGCCGTGAAGAGGAACGAGATCGGAGCCGTCCTGATCGGGCTCGCGATTGCGATCGGGCTCGCGATCACGATCGCGGTCTGGCACCGCGTCTTCGCCAGCAGCGACTACTCGAACGGCGGCAGCAACATCCTCGGGATCGTCAGCACCGTCCCGCTGATCGCCGCGCTCGCAGTGGCTGCATGGACGCGCTGGCACCGAACCTGCGCCGTGCCGTACTGCCTCCGCACCGGCGAGCACCCGGTCGAAGGCACCCTCGAGAAGGTCTGCAACCACCACCACACGGTCGAGCATCACGAGCGGGTCTTCGATCTGCATCACGAGGCGCACGTCGCCTCCGGCCGTCTCGACTTCGGTCAGTCCCACACGAAGCGAAGCGGCAACCAGCCGTAAAGCTCAGCCGCGCTTCATCTCCACGTTCAGCAGCCGGATCTCCGAGCTGCCGACGTTCTCGACGGTGTGGGGCGGCATCGGCGCGAGGAAGGCGGCCGAGCCGGCAGGGGGCGCACCGGTGACACGCGAATCGGTGAGAAGCGCTGCTTCGTGGTCGCGTCGCACGACGTCGCCGGCCGCGAGCACGTAGAGGACGCTCGGCCAGCGGTGCGTGTGCAACGGCACCGTCTGGCCGGGGCCGATCGTGGTCTCGAGCACGCGCACGTCGTCCGTCTCGAAAACGACGCGGTGGAAGTCGGAAGCAGCCACCAGCGCGTCCAGAGAGTCGGGCCACTCCCACACGAAGCCGAGCTTAACGGGGCAGGCGGCTACGCCTCCCGGCATATCACCCCTCGTGAGTGCGGACATCGATCCTGAGGCACACGAACGGGTGAGTTCAGATCGAGCAATATGCGGACGACCTTGTGGGGAAGTACCCGTCGGGCAGAGCGTCCGACTGCCGATGGGACAGGAGTTGAGAGCTCTCGCCATCGCGCGGCGATCGGTCTACCCGAACGGCGGCGAGGTTCCGCAAACCCAGATGGGACTCTGTCTCACGGAGGCAGCACCGTTCCCGTCCCGACGGATGGAGTCCCATGAAGAAGTCGATGGCCGTCGTCGCAGCGGTGTTTCTCGTGCTCGCGGTGAGCAGCGGCGCGTTCGCTGCAAAAGGTCTGTTGACCGGTGCCGACATCGAGAACGGCTCGCTGACCGGTTCCGACATCAAGGAGGGGTCGCTCGGCACAGCTCTGTTCACCAGCTCGGCCAAGCACTCGCTTCGCGGCGTTGCGGGATCGGCAGGTCCTCGGGGCGCCGCCGGCCTCGCCGGTAGCAGTGGGGGCGGCGTGAACGGCATCAACGGCACTGACGGAGTCAACGGCGCCAACGGCCTCGCTGGTAGCAAGGGCGTCGACGGCACGAACGGCTCGAACGGCACCAACGGCCTCGCCGGTAGCAAGGGCCTCGACGGCACGAACGGGTCGAACGGCACGAACGGGTCGAACGGCACCGTCACGCCGCTGTCGGCAACCGCTGGACACACCGTCCTCTCCACCGCTTCCCCGCTGGTCGTCGTTGTCTACCTGGATGTGCCCGCAGGCACATACGTCGTCCTGGCGAAGACGCAGCTCGCTCACTCCGGGGCGGGTGACTCCATCCACTGCAACCTGAAGGCAGGCACCGCCACGGTCGACCAGATCGACATGAAGACACTCCCGGCACTTGCCGCCATCCCCGTGTCACTGCAAGCCGTTACCACGGTCGCGTCGAGCTCTCGTTTGAGCGTCGAGTGCGCCGTGCTAACCGCAAGCGGGACGGCTGACTTCAGCAGCCTCATCGCAATCCCGACAAGCTGAGAAGGCGCCGCCTCTTCACGCGAGCGCCGTCGCTACCCTTCGTCTGGTGAAGCGCTACTTCGTCACTACGTGGTCAGCTCCAGCAGATGAAGCTCTGATGTCCGCCATCAGGCGCAACGCCTGTCGGTTGTCGATGTTAGGCTTTCGCCGCCGCGTGTAGGACGCGTCCTGGCCCGCTGGGAAGGCTCGAAGCCACCTGACTTCTTCCGGTCGAGTGCTGGATGATGACGATCCTCATGCATCCCCGGAGGCGGGCCCAGGGGAGAAAGTGTGAGGACGTGGATCAACTTCCGCACGAGCCCAGCCTTCGTTATCTCCGCCGCCAGTCACGCGAGGTGCAGCGCGAGACCGGACTACCGCTTCATGCCGCTCAGCGTTCGGTCGCTCAGAGGTACGGCTTCGGAGACTGGCCCTCCCTGAAGCGAACGGTTGAGGCGGGCGAACTCGTCACCGAGTGGAGCGGCCGACTCCTCGGCAAGCGCGCGTTAGAGTCGCTCCGCGACGCCGGCGAGAGCCCGCAAGCGTCCGACATCGTCGCTGCACTGAAGCACCCAAACCCGCGCGTGCGCTACGACTGCCTCGGCCTGCTCGACCACCTCGCCGACGAAGAATCAGTCGATGCAATCGTGGTGGCAACGGCCGATCCCGTTGGACGCGTACGTCGAATGGCCGTTCATGCGCTCGGATGCCAGCGCTGCAAAGCCTCGGCACTCTGCGCACGCCTCAGCGGCGTCTTCGTTCCGATCGCCCGACACGACCCGGTCTGGCGCGTTAGACGCGAAGCGGTGCTCTCGCTCGTGCAACAACCGCCGGATGAAGAAAGCCGCGCCGCGCTTGCGTACCTCGTCGAACACGACCCACATCCGCTAGTGAGACACCAAGCGGCATGGGCGCTTCGGCTTCAACGCGGCCTCGGCCGGTCGTACACCGGGGGGCCAAGACGTTGACGCGTCAGCTTGGGAGAGTGCGTCCGACGCCGCTACCCTTCGTCTGGTGAAGCGCTACCACGTCACCACCTTCGGCTGCCAGATGAACGCGCACGACTCGGAGCGCATCAAGGGCATGCTCGAGGAGCTCGGTCTCGGCG
>Ga0265338_10011090_pt1 | contig 10450 bp, 11 predicted proteins | sample 42126metaG_FD_193579 | JGI IMG/M metagenome (GOLD analysis project Ga0265338, IMG submission 193579) | Rhizosphere microbial communities from Carex aquatilis grown in University of Washington, Seatle, WA, United States - 4-21-26 metaG | ecosystem: Host-associated > Plants > Roots > Rhizosphere... | reverse complement strand
GTTCGAGATCTGTTCTAAGGCGATCGCGGCGCGCATGGCAGGAGCCGCCGACAGCGCGAAGGCCTCGCGGGCCTGGCCGTGCAAGGGCCTGCCTGCGTGGGAGCCGCCCAGATTCTCCGGCGATCCGCTGCGCTTCCCCTTGCACCTGGTACCCTACCGGCCGGTGCAGTTTGTCGAAAATGGCGGGCGCTTCCTCTCCTGGTTAAGTGAGCTGCCGCTGGTGTCGGGCAATCCTTGGCTGCTGCGCGCGGAGATCAATCCTGCCGATGCTGCGCGGCTCGGTGTGGCCGAGGGTGACCAGGTGCTGGTTCAATCTTCGCTTGGCTCGTGCCCAGCCATCGCCCAGGTGAGCGACGGTGTCCACGTGGGCGCGCTGGCGATGGCCTTGGGCAGCGGTGGAGTTGCCGATCTGGTTGTGCCCGACGAAGACCGCTGGTCAGGTGTGCTGGCCTGGCAAGGCACGCGCGTGCGCGTGAAGAAGATTTCATGAAGCGCGACCCATTCGACGACGACGCGCGCGACTCGCGACGCAAGCTTCTGGCGGCGCTGGCCGCCTCAGCCGCGGGCGCGATGGTCGGTTGCGCGCGAGCCGTGGCCGGGCCGAGCGCGCCACCTGGTTCCGCGCCCAGTGAACCTCGTCGCAAGTGGGGTCTGGTGATCGATCTCGACCGCTGCGCCCGCTGTGCCGGGTGCGTGGTGGCTTGCCAGCAGGAGAACAACGTGGCGCCCGCCGGCGCGAAAGCCGCGGCCCGCACGCGCCCGATCCATTGGATGGATTTTCTGCCGCCCGCGTCCGGAAGTTTGGCGGCCACACCCATCCCCTGCATGCACTGCGAGGACCCGCCGTGCGTGAAGGTCTGCCCCGTGGGCGCGACCTACCAGACTGCCGAGGGCATTACTGCACAGATTTGGGAACGCTGCATCGGTTGTCGCTATTGCATTGTGGCCTGTCCCTATTCGCGTCGCTATTTCAATTGGAGCAAGCCAGTTTGGCCAGGCGATGACGTGAGCAGTCTCAATCCCGACGTGGCTCCGCGGCCACGCGGCGTAGTGGAAAAGTGCACGCTGTGCCACCACCGCATTCGCGCCGCACTCGAGCGCGCGCGCCTGGACGAGGAACCGCTCACCGACGAAGCCTTGCGCCGGCTGCCGGCGTGCGCCCAGTCCTGTCCCGCCCAGGCCATTACGTTCGGCGATCTGGCCGATCCCGCGTCCGAGGCGGCGCGTTTGGCGGCAAGCCCGCGCGCCATGCGACTGCTTCCCGAGGCCGGCACGCGGCCCAAGGTCATCTACTTGCGGGAGTACAAGTGAAGGTACGAAGATTTCTTGTGTTTCTCACGGCGTTGGTCACCGTCGGTGGCTACGCCTGGGTTCGGCAGGCCGTGCAAGGCGACGCGGCCACTGACCTGCACACCATTGGCGCGGGCGGCGTGGTGTGGGGCTTGTATGTCGTGGGCGACGGTTTTTTCGCCAGCGCAGCTTTGGCCATGCTGGCCGTGGCCTGCGTGATGCGCGTGTTGCGACTGCGGGACATGGAAAGCGTCACCCGCACGGCCCTGCCTCTCGGGATCGCGGGCCTACTGGCCTCGCTCGGCTGCGTGATGGCTGATCTGGGCCGCCCCATGGCCGCCATGGTGAGCTTGCCGCTGGTCGGACGTCCGCGCTCGCCATTCTTCGGCACGTTCACTGTGGTGGCAGGCGCGTCGCTCTTTGCGGCTGTGGTGCATCTGGGGCTGGCCAGCCGGCCAGCATGGGCCGAGCGGGCGCACACGACCAAGCGGTGGCCGTGGCGCTGGTTGGCCGGTGGGTGGAAAGCGACAGCGTCGGCCATGCGGCGTCGAGAGCGCGTCGACTTCTGGCTGTCGCTCGCGCTTCTGCCTTTGTTGTTGAGTGGCTTTGTCATTCTCGGCGTCGTGTTCGGCGTGAGGGCAGGACGTCCGGCGTGGCAAGGCGCATTGGCCGTGGTCACCTTCGTCGTGTCCGGGGGCGCGGCTGGGTGCAGCCTGTTGCTGCTGGCTGCGCACGCGTCCCGACGGGCGAGCGCTTTGCTGGCGCGCGTGCTGGCCGTGTTCACTGGCCTCACGGTTCTTCTGGTGGTGTGGGGAGAGATTCTGGCGCTGCGCACGCCGTATCTGTCCGTGCATCGCTATGCGCGCACGCTGCTCGACGGGCCGTGGAACAGTTTCTTTTGGGCGGAGCTGGGTTTGCTTTTCTTGGCCGGGATAGTCAGCCTGGCCATGGCGTGGCGGAAGAAGGTCTCCATCATTCTTGCGGCGGCCACGGCGTTGCTCTTGTGCGCGGCCGTGTTTCTTGAGCGCTTCCTCGTGTTGGTGGCCTGGCAGACGCATGGTCTGGGGCTGCCATGGCCAGCCGGCGCGTATCACCCGACGTCGATCGAATGGTCAGTGCTAGTCGGGGTAGCGGCTGCGGCTGTGCTGGTCTTCTTGTTCCTGGTCAAGGTTTGTCGCGCACAAACGGGCGACGTGTCCGAGCCCACCAGCCCCGCGCCCGCTGGTCGGCTGCTTCGCTCGCTAGTCACCGCGGCCTGCGTGATGCTCGGCCTCGCGGCCGCCGCTTCAGGCTTGGCCTTGTCCGCCGGTTTCGCCAGCGCGGCCTTTCTCGATCCCATCTTGCCCGGCAGCCCGCTGGTCTTTCTCGCGGGTCTGTTCGTGATGGTGCTGGCCGCAGTCGCCTACGAACTGATCCCGGAGCGGGAAGTCTGAAGCGGTTCCAAGACCTGAGCTTCCCGCATTTGCGCTGGCAGCGAAAGTCCGTCATCCTGAAGTCGTGGTTGCCGCTACTTCAGATCCTTCGCCATCTCGACTACGGTCGGCCTGAAGCCCAGCGAGCGGATGAGGGCGTGCGAAGTCTCGTTCTGCCACGCAGCCGAGGCAACCGCGAAGGGGGCGCCCAACGCGGTCAGGCGGTTGAGGCACTCGCGTAGCATGGCGGTGGCCAGGCCTTGGCGGCGAGCGCGCTCGACCACGAGGACGTCGTGCAGCCGGCCACAGTCATCGCGCAGCTCGGCCCAGTTGCGCTCTTCCAGGCTGGCGTAGGCGTAGCCTACGATCTCGTGGCTGTCTTCGTCCTCGGCCAGCAAGATGATGGTGCCGTGGTTGCCGAGCTGACTGGCGAAGTACCGCGCGTAGCCGGCCTCGACACCCCCGGGGAGCATCCAGCGCCCCGGATCGAAGCCGTGGTGCAGGCGCACGAGCTGGCCGGCCAGGCTGCCCAGGGCCGGCAGATCCTCGAGCAAGGCATCGCGAATGCGGAATCCCACGGTGAAGTCGTAGCACGATCCGATGCGGGTCGGAATTGTGAGCGATACCGGCCTGCTGGGTTCTCCCAAGCTTGAGCGCGAGACGGGGCTCGGACCCGCGACCCTCGGCTTGGGAACTCGCGAAAAGACATCGCAGGGCGTAGCCGGCGATAGCAAACGTTCGCAAATTCGACAGGTTGCTGAGGATGGCCCTAGCCGCGCTTCGCCAAGAATTGCACCGAATAGCCAACCGTTTGGTGCATTAGTGGTGCAAGCAAGTCCAGAGGCCGGGGGGAGTGGGTCCGGACTCATCGGGCCGTACCTGACCGCGCGTGAAGTTGCCGCACGGCTGCGGGTGTGCACGGCGACGGTCTATCGTCTGTGCGATGCAGGCGAGCTCATGCACGTTCGTGTGAGCAATGCGGTCAGGGTGGGCGAGGGCGATCTCCGTGCGTTTCTACAAAGAGGAAGGAGGTGATCTCACATGCACGGTGGGTGATTGGAAACGAAAGAGATCCCCGGCCGTGGGTGCGGCCGGGGCATTACCCGGAGCCCTGACCTTAATGATGAAGGCGGGCTTGCCACACAGAACACGGAAGGAGGTGTTCTCATGCATTTTGGGTAACGTTCCGAAATTGGATGAAGGTGCCGGTAGTGGCGGCGGCAGCGCTCTGGGCCGGCACCCTCGTCAACCTCGAGAGTTGCCTCCTTCTTCTTCTTGACGATCCGACCAATGTTCCGGACAGGATTCCCTCTTCAGGCGGGAAGCATGTGCAGAAGTCCCTCGTAGCCGAGCGACCTGAGCCTATCCTGCAGATTCGAGTCGACTGTGACCAGCTGGCGATCATGTATGAGAGCGGTGGCCACGATGAGCAGATCGCCTTCCGACAGCACCACGCTGGGCTCGTGGTGTTTGCAGTTTGCCCACAGATCGGCAGCGACGCGCCAGCCAGTGAACCCGCGTTCGTCCAAGCCGAGAATGGTGGCCTCGCGAAGCAACATCTCTATCCGCGCTGCCTTCCTGGAACCCTGTCCTTGCCGGAGAAGTCCTTCTACTCCACGTTTGAGCTCGTACAAACTCACCGCAGAGATGCACAATCCTTCGCGTGGTATCAGCTCATCCAGCCAGTTGACCAGCGATGGGTGCCTGGCTTTCGCATGACGATCCAAGTACCAGGACACCACGCTGGTATCGACTAGGAAGCCCGTGCTCATCGTAGCTCGCGCAGACGCGCTTGAACCAGGACGATCACATCCTCGGGCGCCAACGCTGCCCTCGCTTCTTCAACACATTCCAGAACACGACAGCCGGGCCTGGCAGGCGCGGCCTCCGCCTCAAGCTCGACTGAAAGTCCGAGTCGGGCCAGGTGGTCCACGCCCCGTGAAGCTTCCAAAAATGCACGATCCGCCAAGTCGGCTGCGCGATCCTTGTCTCCATTGCGCTCGGCGATCGAGACCGCGGCCATCAGGAGCACGACAGCTCGAATCACGCCGGCCGCGTCATCCTTGAATGCCTCGGCCAAGTCCGGCGGCGCTAGCAGGCCGGGGTCAAGACTCGCTTCTCGGATCTCAGGACCGAGCGGAATCGCATCAAGAAAGCCCACGAACGCTCGCATCGCCCAGCGAGCCGAACGGCGGGCGCCCGAATCCGGCAGGAATCGGTCAAGAGACTCGCCTTCGGAGCGGTAGATGTCTTTGAGCTCTGCCAAAAACCCCGGTGCCCCCAGGGCATGAATGATCGCGGCGAACGCCTTGCTGAATTGGGTGAAGATCGCCAACGTGCTCTCGTTCACCAAATCCGTATCGAGCGGCTCCTCACGAAGGCGCTTCAGTTCCACCTCGATTGCCGCTGGTGCCCAGGTCAGTGCAGCACGCTCGGCAGGCGGCAACCGCGCCACCAGCGCGGTCAGATCCCGCACCGATAGAGGCGGAAGCCCCATCGTCAGGTTATCGATTCTTACCTTGGCAGCCGCCGTCACGGTGTTTGCTCCCTTTCGCAGGATTGTACCTGGGAAGCAGCGAGAGTGCGCGTCGAAGTAACCACTGGTGGCCTTCAATCCCTGGAGCGGACAATCACTGGCCTGGTGAGGGTGCTACGCCCACTGCGAGAATATTGTTAGCAATCTTCTCGACGACCGCCTGACAACGCCCAGCGACAGCGTCAAAGCTAGTCAACGCTGATCTCGCCCACGTCCAGTCGGGTTGCCCTCCGCCCAACGATAGAGAGCGCGCCGCAACGCTTCCGGCTGGTTCCTCTCACGGTTGATGCCATGCCGTGTAATGGCATAAGGCCAAGCTGGCAAATGATGCGAGGGGTCCAAAAACGCAACAAATTGCTGTTTGAATGACCCTTATATCTGTATGCTCCTATGGAGCATTTCGATACAACGGTTATTTTTTTCATTTGCGATGCATAATAAGTCGGACCAGATGGCACGTGACGAACCGAAGGTCGCCTCACCAGGAGAATTCTGTCTTGAGGGTTTGGTCGAAACCTATGCCGCCACCCATCGGTTCGGGAAAGCAACGGCTCGGTCACTTTACGGGGAGCTTTCCGTGTTGGTTGGCTGGGCCCAGGCGCATCATGATCCCAGCAAGGGCGACTTCGAATCCTTTCTCCAAAGTCTTCTCCGAAAGAAACTAGCCGCTTTCACGGCGGCCCAAGACCCTGACCGGTTAGCACAAGAGTGGGACGACGAAAAGCGGCGCGAGTTAGCCCATTTCGATGCGCAACAGTTCTTGACCTATGTGAGCTCGCTCGTAACGGGGTGTCGCTGGTGGCCTACTCCTGGAAGCGAAGCAAGCGATTTCCGACAGCAGTGCATGCTAGCCGCTCTCGAGGCCCTCGCTCAGACGGACGGATTTCGAAAATATGAACGTCCTGGGGAACGCGCCACTCTGCTCCTCTGCCGACATCAGCGCGACGTGCTACGAGGCGCCGCCCGTGCCGAAAAGAGGCGGATGCGCGGCCTTCTTGGTGTCTTGCCCACGACACTCACCCCTTACGACCATCTGCTCGCTGGCGAAAAGTCTTCAGTTTCTCAGCGTTTCCTACCTGAGATGCTGGGCAGAGCAAATAAGGCCCAGCGCAGATGGCTCGCGGCCCTCCGGGCTGAAACTTTGGATGGGGATCAGCACGTCGTCGCTGCTCACATGGCAAGGGACTGTCAACGGAACCGCTCCAGTGCCACCCGGGCTCTCATGTCGCTTCAAGAGCTTGCGATTTCTTCTAGTGCTGGACACTACCTCATCTCCGACATCCGTCGACTCGGCCGTGGACCTGTGCACAGGGAGTCAGAGAGATGAGTGCGTCCACATCTGCAATTCCTCCCGCGCCAGACAGCGGCGGACAACTGCAGCAGGTCGGATCGGCTCGCTCGCCGTTATACCTTGCCAGAATCGCACAGTCGGCAACCCGCCGCAGTCCTTGGGCCACAATTGGCGCGATAGTTGGTGTCCTTCTTTCAATCAGCCTACGCTCTCTGCTTCCAATCACAGCACTCAAGACACTTCCGCCCACTACCGTGATTGCCCTAGTAACTAGCTTGCTGGCCGTCGCCCTTGATCGCCTTGGCCTGATACCACCGCTTCCCCGAATTCGACGTCTCCGCCAGTGTGCCGAAGCATACCGAACGCTTGAGGCCGACGGACTCATTACCAAAGGGCAGCGAGAACGGGAGATGGACCTCATCCTCTTGAAGTACCGCCCCTGAACGCCAGCGGTATCACTGGTCAGGAAAGCTAGTGCTCTGACCGCGGGGTAATGATTCCATCGTAGCGAAAGACGCGACGGGCGTCGACGACGGTGAATTTCCAGCTAATGGACCGCCGATCTTTCTCGGCGCACCTACGCCAGGCGGCAACCTGGCTCTTCAGCGTGTGCATATGTCCGATCCGAATGCTTCCGGGGCACTCTCGGGACACCAGACTGGCCTCCATCTCGGCGTAACCGTCCGACCAAGGACGTCTTGATGGGTTGCGCGCGCGAGGCAGAGTGTCAGTGCACAAAAGGCGAACCGGCCGGCTCAACTGCTCCAGCAGGCCGTGGGTCTGGGGTGAGAACGTATGGGTCCGAGCAGTGCAGACCGATTTCCATGTTGGGCGCCCGCTGCTGAACGATGATGCGCACCATCTTCTTCAACTCGCTGCCCACGTCGCCACCCACATCGTCGACATCACCCGTGACGTCGGTCTTGGCGAAGAGCTTGGGTAGATCGACGGGTTGTGCGAGGTGAAGGCGGGCGAAGTTCGTATCCCGCCTATGAGGAATATCAAGCAATATTGCGACGATGTGTAAGTTCTCCTGCTCATGGGCGAGCCGGTGCGGCAACCAACACCTACTCGCGGCGAAACCAGATCAGGGCAAGCGTGACCATTGCCGCCGCAAACGCGAGGAGCACAAAGAGATCCAAACCCACGCCAAAAACGCTGGGCTGGGCGAGCGAGTGGCGCATGAGATCCACGCCATAGGTCACTGGGTTCAGGCGCACGAGAACAGCCATCCACCCCGGCAGATGTTCAACGGGGAAGACGCCGCCTGACAGAAAGTAGAGCGGCATGATAACGAAGTTGGAGATAACGCCAAAGCCCTCGAAAGTTTGCATGCGTGTCGCGAGCACGACGCCCATGGCCGACATGCCGAGCGACAGGACGGCGATGACGCCGACAAGAGCAAAGCCAGCACCCAAGGTGAGGTGCAACCCGACGAGAGGCGCAAAGACAAGCGTCAGGCATCCCTGCACAATGGTGACCGCGGTCCCAGAAAGCGTCTTTCCGAGAACGATGGTGATGCGCGAGATGGGCGCGACCAAAACCTCCTTGAGAAAGCCGAATTCGCGATCCCAGATGATGGTCACGCCCTGGAACATGCCGCCGAAAAGCACGGCCATGGCGATGGCACCGGCGAAGACGAAGTGTTGATAGCCAACGCCGCCGCTGAGGTGAACCGAAGCACTCAGCCCCTTGCCCATGAAGACCAGCCAGAGGAGCGGGCGAGCGAGCGCTCCCATGACCTGGCTGCGATCGCGAAGAAATCGCACGAGATCGCGCCAGGTGAGCGCCCACATGGCCTCGAGTTCGTTCATGATCGTCTCCGCATGCGCACCATGCGGCGGAGCACGTCGCGGCTCGACGCCTCGTCGGGACGAATCGAGTGGCCCGTGAGCGCGATGAATGCGTCCTCCAGCGTGGGCTTTTGCCAACTCAACCGGCGCAGCTCGACGGGGAAGTGGCCGAGCCGCGCCAGGAACTCCTCGCCATTCGATACCGCGAACTCGAGACCGCGCTCGGTGGTCTGCGGCTCTACGCCAAAACGGGTGTGCAATTCTTGCGTTGCTCTGGCGTCGTCCACCGTGGTGAGCGTCACCCGTTCTTCGCCGGCCTGGCACTTGAGTTCCTCGGGCGATCCCTCGGCGACCAACTTTCCGTGGTCGATGATGGCCAGACGGTCGCAGTTTTCAGCCTCTTCCATGTAGTGGGTGGTCAGAAAGATGGTCACTTGCTCGCGCTGCCGCAGTTCGTGCAGGCGATCCCACATCGCGCGCCGGGTTTGCGGATCGAGTCCGGAGGTCGGCTCGTCGAGGAAAAGCACGCGTGGCCGGTGCAAGAGCGCTCGTGCGACTTCCAGTCGACGGCGCATGCCGCCCGAGAACGTTCGCACGCGTTGGTCGGCCTCGCCGGTCAGGCCGATCCACAACAGCGCATCATCAATGCGCGCGCGGCGCTCACTGCGTGGCACACCATAAATCATGCAATGGATCTTCAAATTCTCGCGCGCGGTGAGCCGGTCATCCACGGCGGGATCCTGAAAGATGAGACCGAGGGAACGGCGAACCGCCGCCGGCGCCGCGACCACGTCGTGCCCGGCGACCTGCGCCGTGCCTTGGGACGGACGCAGCAGGGTGCACAGGATCTTGATGGTCGTCGACTTGCCAGCGCCGTTGGGTCCCAGAAGTCCAAAGATCTGACCCGAGGGAACCCTGAATGAAACGTCATCGACCGCGGCCAGCTCGCCAAAACGGCGAACCAGCCGCTGGACTTCGATGGCGGTTGTTGTGGCAGGAATGGACATGGTTTTGGCCCTTATCGTGGGCGAGAAGGCCCCGACGACGAAACGGGCGAGAGAAAAATAATACGAGTGTCTAGTAGCAAGCGAGAATTTCCTGGGAACTGGCCAAGGTCGTCAGTCGCGCCAGGTTGGCCAGGGATCGGTCGTGGCTATCCTTGTTCATCGAGGAAACGCAGTCCGTGGCAATGACTGGATAGAAGCCCCGCGCGGCCGCATCGCGGGCGGAAAGTTCAACGCCCATCTCGGTGGCGATGCCGGTGAAAATCAGGCTCTTCACGCCGCAGTTCTTCATCATGAGCTCGAAATTGGTGCCCAGGAAGATATTCGCCGTGGCTTTTTCGATCTGGAGATCGCCGGGCTGGGGCTTCACGGTTGCTGGAATCTCGCCTTCGGGCGAGCCTTTTGCCATGAAGACTGGAAGTTCCGCGGGATCGTCGATGCGAAACCTGCGCATCATGGAAAGCAGGCTCCAACCCGACTGGTACGCTTGGGACAAGGGTGTAATGAGTGTGTACACGATGGGCATCCGGCCGCGCAGGCCCTCCACAAGGGTTTTCAATGAAGCCAGAAAAGCCTCCCTATTGAAGATGCTGTTGACCAATCCCTGTTGCACGTCCCAGACCACGAGACAACTGCGGGACGGCTCGACTATCTCCTTGAGGTTTTCGTAAATATCCACTCCGTTGAAGGTCTTCATCCGATCTCCCTTGTTTCATGTTGTCGTCACTCCACCAGCTCGGCGGGCGCGGGTACGCCACGTTCGCGTGCCTTCGACTTGGAGGCGAGAAAGAGCGCCGGGATCGCCCCCGCGCCCACAATTCCAGCGCCGACGAGAAAGGCATCATTGAAGGCCAGAACGGATGCCGCCCCGGCGATCTTGCGCGCGACGAGAGAGCCGGCCAGCAATCTCGCCAGCGAGGGAGGCGAGCCCAGCTCGACAGCGCGCAGAACAAGAGCGCGCGTGGCGTCCAAGAGCGCCGGTCTCGTGCCAGCGAGACCTTGACCCACCACCGCGAGGTGGAAGGTCGCTCTGCGGCCGAGCACGCAGGCAAGAACGGCGATGCCAAGCGAACCTGAAATTTGCTGGATCAAACTCAACATCGAGGAGGCCATGCCGGCTTTGG
>Ga0265338_10011089_pt1 | contig 10452 bp, 12 predicted proteins | sample 42126metaG_FD_193579 | JGI IMG/M metagenome (GOLD analysis project Ga0265338, IMG submission 193579) | Rhizosphere microbial communities from Carex aquatilis grown in University of Washington, Seatle, WA, United States - 4-21-26 metaG | ecosystem: Host-associated > Plants > Roots > Rhizosphere... | reverse complement strand
GTTGGTTCTCGTCCAACCCGGTAAATCATGAAAATAAAAAGGGCCGTTTCGCTTTGCGAAACAGCCCTTTATCTTGATGGCTCCCCGGGTTGGACTCGAACCAACAACCCTGCGATTAACAGTCGCATGCTCCACCATTGAGCTACCGGGGAATGTTCCCGAAACACGGGATTTTATTAGGTTTTTAAAACAAAAACCCCGAAAACTCGATGTTTCCAGGGGAGGGATAGTCTAAATCAGCGCCCCAAAAAGTCAAGTTTTTGGGGTCTATTTTTTGAGGGAAAGCCCCAGCTTTTCCAGGGCTTGGCGGGTGGTTTCTATGTTCTTGTGATGGATGGACTTCATCCCAAGTTTATGCGCCACTTCCACGAAGAGGGGACGGTCGTCCACGTAGGCGCAATTGGCGGGCTTCACTCCCACTAGGTCCAGCGCCAGCTTGTAGATGTCCTCGTCGGGTTTACGCAGATGCACGAAGCAGGAAGAAACGAAAAAGTCCACGAAACTTCCCAACTCGAACTTTTGGATGCGGTATTCGGTCAATTCCTTGGCCTCATTGCTGATGACGCCCAATTTCAAGCCATGGGCGCTCTTGAGGGCTTTGCAATAGTCGATCATGTCCGGGAAAGGACGGGACTGGGCGAACATGAAGCTCTTGAACTGGTCCTTGGTGAAGCCCCTGTCCTCGAAGAAGACGATGCGGTCCAGATAAGTGTCCAGGCTGATCTTGCCCACCTCGAAAGTGTCGTAGGTCAAATGGTGGCGCTCATCCATATCAGCATAGTCGAAGGCGAAGGTAGTGGCCGCCGCCTTGCGGGAAGCGCGGTCCCAACCGTTTGTCAAAAGCACGCCACCGACGTCAACGAGAAGGGCTTGGATGGGAAGGGATGACATTCGGGTCTCCTAGTGATGAGAGGATCTAGAGAGATTTAACCACAAGGGCAACCGGCGCAATAAAAAATATTCGTTAAAAGGCCGGTCGTCGGTCAGGACCGCCAGGCGTTGGGGATTGATGAGGGATGAGAAGGGTATCTCCCAGTTGAGCAGGCCCGTGAAAAAATGCTCGGTGGTCTGGGAAGGGTAGCCTTCCAGGAAATCCCTTTGGGCCGAGGGCGGCATCTTGCCGGCCATTTGGCGGGCCGTCAGGTTGGGTAGGGGTGAGAGGGAAGCGATGAAGTGACAGCCATAGTGACCATTGCTGGGGAAGACCCGGATATAGGGGAAGGAAAGGGCGAGGGCCCGGGCGGCGGCTTGCCAGGTCCGCGCGTCCCCGTTGGGTATCCATTGCTGGAGGATGCCGTCCTTTTTCAAACGTCTCTTGGCGGCCTCGTAGAATTCCGCCGAATAGAGAAGGCTGGAACCGGCCGCTTCCAGGGGAGGGGGCGGGTCCAAGGTGATGACATCGTAATTTTCCTTGGACCGGGCGAGGAAACGGCGTCCATCGTCCACCACCCGATGGGCGTTCGGAAGGGCGCAAAGGCGGTCCGCGTCCGGCCAAAAATAATCGAAAGAAGAAAAGACCCCGGGCACCAACTCCACCGCCGTCGTTTCGATATCCCAGCTCAAGAGGGACCGGAAAGTGGTCCCCATCCCAAAGCAGACCACCAGGGCCGAATGGGGCGGGTGAGGCAGGAAGGCCAGGGGCAGATGGGCCATGATCTTGGTGGTGAGCCCCAGGCCCGACATCCCAACACCATTCACGAACAACTCCTTATTCCCGCCCTCCCCCGCGGCCACGGTGGTAGCGGCGTAGTCGCGGTGCTGGACCGTGCGGGGGTAGAAATATTTGAAGCCCTCCTCGTAGTCCGTGCTCCAAAAAAGGGAAAGGGATAGGACCGAGGCCCACAAGAGGCTTAAAACGAGCCGGGGTTTGGGCGGTGAGGCTAGGAAGAAAAGGGCCAAGGGGAGGGACAGGAGGATGAGCGAGAGACGGGCCCCCACGAACGGAAGGAATAAATAGGAAGCCGCCAAGGGACCCAGGAGGCATCCCGCGATATTGAAAGCGTAGACCTTTCCCGCCTTTTCGGGGTCGCCGGCCGAAAGCCGGTCCACCAAGAGCGGTGTCAGGTAACCCAGGGCCGCGCAGAAAGGCACGATGCTCAAAAGCACGCCCGCGATGGACTGGTGGAGCCGGGGGTCGTCCAGCGCGGTGGGTAGAAGGGCGAAAAGGGCCGCCAGTCCTAAAAGTGTCGGGACCGAAAGGGACACATTCCCCAGGCCGCGTCGATAGAGCCAGGAGCCGAAATAAGTGGAAAGAAGATAGGTGAACAGGAGGGAAGCGAAGGAATAGACCTGGGTCTTAAGGATGAAAGAGAAGTCCCGGGTCCAGACCATTTCCATCGCCATGGAAACAAAACCCGTGGTGAAGAGGATGGCCAGCGAGGCCATGGAGGAAGTTTTCACTGGGAAACTCTGGCGGGTCGTGAAAGCGGGGGTTTTGAAAGACTTTTGGGACGATCGTAAAAGGAAAGCTGATCCAAAAGCCCCAAGGGCGATGAAAACATTCAAGCCCATCGCCAGGCCTAGGGTCCCTTTGAAGCCCAGGCTTTCCACCAGGACCGCCGCCGTCAAGAAGGTCCCTGTCAGGGCCCCGAACAAATTGGCCTTATAAAGAAAACTGAAACTACTCTCTTCGGGGGCCGCCCGGCGCAAGAAGGCCATCATGAAGGGGTAAGTGGCGCCCATCAAGACGCACCAGGGCAGGAGGGAAAAAAAGATCACCAGGGCCGAGCTCAAGAGGTAATGAAAGGAGTCAGCCTCACCCAGGGTCAGGAGCTTTACCGATCCGGCCGAAAAGGACCAGGGGACCAGGACGGCGCTCGAACCGATAAGGGTTTCTAGGAGGCCGTAAAGAAAGAGGGGGATAGAGGCGGGGGAGTTTTTCCAGCGGCGGGCCAGGGTCCCGCCCAGCCAGGAACCCAGTCCCAGCCCGGCCATGAAAACCGAGACCACCAGGGACATCACGGGAGTCGTGATCCCGAAGGCGGCGAAGGCCAGCCTCATCCAGATGATCTGGTAAAGCAGGCCGCAAAAGCCGGAAACGAAGAACGCGAAAGCCGCGAAGCGAAAAAGGGATGGGGTCTTGGGATGGGTCATGTTCGAGGGGCTCCTTGCCGGCGGCCTAAGCCGGATTATATCCCCTCCCGGGCCCCGGGTAACATTCCTTCCGATTTTTGTAATGTTTTACATTTTAAAAGGGCAACTGCACCCTCTCCCCTTGAGGGAGAGGGGGAAGACCTAGAAACCCTCGCCACTTGGCAGTGGTTTTACGGGTACATAGGGGATCTTCCCTATGAGAGATGTTTGGGAGATGGGTAGGGTGAGGGGTGACGTTGGAGTTGATGAAATTCACAAGGAAGAGCTGTCCCTTGATTACAATGATCGCATGGACCCACTCGCGCACGCCTTGGCCGGAACCCTCATCGCACGGACCCATCCTTCCCGTTCCAAAGGATTGGTGACGGCCTGCTTGATCGGGGCCGTTATCCCCGACATTGATATCGTCCTCACTTTTTGGGGGAAGGATAACTATCTGCTGGAGCATCGGGGCTTCACCCATTCCCTGATGGGGTTACTCCCCATGTCCTTTTTAGCGGCCTGCTTGGCTTATCTTTGGGTGCGACAGAGAGAAGATAAGGCTTCCTTTTGGTCCCTCTGGTCCCTGGCCCTGGCGGGGGTGGTTTCCCATATCCTTTTGGACCTTTGCACCAGTTGGGGCACGATGGTGCTCTGGCCCAACCGCACCCGTTTTGCCTGGGATGAGCTTTTCATCGTGGACCCCTGGTATTGGGGACTCTTGGCCATCCCGCTCCTGCTCAGCTTTTTTTGGAAAGACCGCCGGGTGGCGATCTGCGTCGCGGGGATGGCCGTGGCCATGGCTTATCACGGGATGGCCTGGTTCAACCATCGGCAAGCCCTGAGGGTGGCCGAGGAAGACAGACCTCAAGCTTGGAAGGCCGCCTTTCCTCAGCCCCTCTCCCCCTTCCGCTGGTCGGTCTTCGACCGGGGTGATGGGCTCTTGAAGAACGCGCGGGTGGATTTTCTCAAAGGGCTCAAGCCGTTGGAATGGGAAGAGTGGAAAGAACCTGCCTTGACCCCCGAGGTACGCCTGGCCATGGATAGCCCTCGGGGAAAGAACCTTTTCTGGTTCGCCCGGGTTCCCATGTGGTCAGAGGAAAAACTGCCGGACGGAAGCTTTCAGGTCTCTTTTTGGGATATGCGGTTCAACACTTATTTGACGAAGCAACGCTTATCGAAGAACTTCGGCGGGGTTTTCACTATCAAGGACGGGCAAGTGGTGGAAAGCCGGTTCTGACCCCGCTTAAAGGGCGGGTATAATGGAGGGGTCATGAGAACAAGAATCTTTTTGAACGAAAAAGGCCTGACCTTCTGGGATTACGTCTTTGGGGCGCTGGTGGTGGCTGTCCTAGCCTGGGCGGCCAAGCAGTATATGCTCCATCCGGAAGGGGCTCGGCCGGTCACCCACAGCGTTCTGGAAGATTCGAAATAGGACAAAAACGGCTTTAACCACGAAGTTCACGAAGTGGGTAAAGCCAAGACTAAATCCGTTAACAACCAGGGTTTTACTTCGTGCACTTAGTGGCTTCGTGGTAAGAGGTTAGGTTCAGCTTTTCCGGCGTTCCCCTTTGCGGCGATCCGCTCCCTTTCGCGGCGCGCCCTTCTTCAAACCCACCAATCTTTTCGGAAAACGTTGGTCGCCCGGTACTCGTCTTTCTTTCTTGCGGCGCTCCACGGTAGGTTTCTTTTTTTTGAGGATCATGACCACTCCTTTGGTTGATCGACCGGCCCGGCAAGACGCCTTATATTACCATTGAAAACGAATTTGAAAAGACGTCTTGGGATGTAGGATAGGGATGTACCCATGAACCTTTATTTCCGCCTCCTTAAACTTCTCCTCCAGCGACTCCTCAAACCCAAACGCATGGGTCTTCTGGATGTTTCGACCATCCATGGCCGTGTCTGGTTGAACGACCTGGACAATAATATCCACATGAACAATGGCCGCTACTTGACCCTGATGGACCTGGGGCGGCTGGACCTCATCTTGTGCGCCGGATTGTTGGGGACCTGCCTGCGGAAAAGGTGGTTCCCGGTGGTGGGGGCCCTCAAGATCCTCTACCTCCGGCCCCTAGCGCCCTTCCAAAAATTCGAGCTCAAGACCCGCATCATTGGTTGGGACGCCAAGTGGCTTTACCTGGAGCAATGGTTCGAGGTGGATGGGAAACTCTGCGCGAAGGCTCACCTGCAGGGTCTTTTCAAAGGTCCGAATGGGAAGGTGGAGATGAAAGAATTGTTGGAAGCGACCGGAATGAAGAAAAGATCCCCCAAGCTTCCCGCCGACGTGCGGAATTGGCTGCGTTCCAGCCGCTAGACTTGAATGCCAACCGCGATCCTAAATCCTATATGATGGCCATCAGTTAGGCGCAACATCCATTCGGATATATTTCCCTGGTTCCTTGAAACGGATCCCGAGGGACGTCTAGTCTAGCTTCGCCGCTCGAACCGAAGGAGACACCATGGACGCCTTGGCCCTTTCCCGCGCGCAGTTCGGTTTTACCATCGCCTTCCACTACATTTTTCCCCCTTTAAGCATCGGTCTCGGGCTCATCCTCGTCCTCATGGAAAGCTTCTACTATTCCACCGGAAAAAAGCTTTATCTGGAAATGGCCCGGTTCTGGACCCGGATCTTCGGGCTCATCTTCGCCATGGGTGTGTCGACAGGCATCGTGATGGAATTCGAATTCGGCACCAACTGGTCGACCTATTCCCGTTTCGTGGGCGATGTTTTCGGCAGCGCCTTGGCCGCCGAGGGGGTCTTCGCCTTTTTCCTCGAGTCCGGCTTCCTCGCGCTCCTTCTTTTCGGCTGGGACCGTATCAGCCCCCGGGTCCATCTGTTCGCCACCTCCATGGTGGCCCTGGGCGCCCATTTCAGCGCGGTGTGGATCGTAGTGGCCAATTCTTGGCAACAAACTCCGGCGGGTTATCACCTGGTGGGGAGGCCGGATGGAAGTACTCGGGCCGAGGTCACGGATTTTTGGCAGGCGGTCCTGAACCCCTCCACCTTGAGCCGTCTCTGGCACGTTTATATGGGGGCCTGGCAGGCCGGGGCCTTCGCGGTCTTGAGCGTGAGCGCTTATTACTTGTTGAAGAACAAGAACCGGGATTTCGCCCGGGCGTCCCTCAAGATCGCGCTGGTCGTGGCGGCCTTTGCCTCCCTATCACAACTCCTCTCCGGCCATGAAAGCGCCGTCACCGTTAGTGAAACCCAGCCGGCCAAACTGGCGGCCTATGAAGGTCACTATGGGACCGGTCCCGCGGGGCTTTATCTTTTCGGCTGGGTGGATGAAAAAACGGGGCAAACCCACGGTTTGGCCATCCCGGGGCTATTAAGCTGGCTCGTGGCCGGTAAGAGCGACGCGCCGGTGACCGGCCTTGATCAATTCCCGCCGGACAAGCGCCCACCCGTCAATATCGTGTTCCAAACCTATCACGCCATGATCGCCATCGGCTTCGCCCTGATCGCCCTTTCCTGGTGGGGCCTTTTCCTCTGGTGGCGGGGTAAACTCTGGGACTCCCCCTGGTTCCTCAAGGCGCTGGTCATTTCCGTGCTCCTGCCCCAAGCCGCGAATCAATTGGGCTGGTTCTCCGCCGAGGTCGGGCGGCAACCTTACATCGTTTACAACCTTATGAAAACTTCGGATGCGCTCTCCAAAACCGTAAAGCCGGGGGAGATCATGACGTCCTTGGCGCTCTTCGGGTTCATTTACCTTCTTCTTTTCGCGCTTTTTATCTACCTCTTGAATGACAAAATCCAGCACGGGCTCCACATGAAGGTGGAGCAGAGGAGGCGCGCGTGAACGACCTTTGGCCGACGATCTGGTTCATCCTGGTAGGGGTCTTGTTCGGGGGTTACGCCATCCTGGACGGTTTCGACCTGGGAGTAGGAGCCTTGCATCTTTTCGTGAAGAACGACAAGGACCGGCGGGTCTTCCTGAACTCCATCGGGCCTATTTGGGATGGCAACGAGGTTTGGCTGGTCACGGGCGGTGGCGCCCTCTTCGCGGCCTTCCCGGAAGTTTATGCCACGGTCTTTTCGGGTTTTTACCTGGCCTTCATGCTGCTTTTGGTGGCCCTCATCTTCCGGGCGGTGGCCATCGAGTTCCGTAGTAAACAGCCCATGAAATGGTGGAGGGATCTTTGGGACGCGAGCTTTTCGGTAAGTAGTATCGTTTCTTCGCTCTTGGTGGGCATCGCCATGGGGAACATCGCTTTTGGCATCCCCCTCTCGGCTGACCATGAGTATGCCGGAACTTTCCTGAGACTACTCACGCCCTATCCGTTGTTGGTCGGAGTCACCACTCTGGCGCTTTTCACCATGCACGGTTCCATCTATATCGTGCTCAAGACCGAAGGGCCCTTACAGGTCCGGCTGAAGAAATGGGTGAAGAACACGATGATCTTCTTCATCCTTTGTTACGCCGTGACCACCCTGGCCACCCTGCTTTTCGTGCCGCATATGCTCACCACGCTACGCCAGTATCCGGTCCTGTTCATCGTGCCGCTGCTGAGCGTGCTTTCCATCGCCAATATCCCGCGCAATGTGAGTCTGGGCCATGGGTTCGGGGCTTTCCTTTCTTCCTGCGCGGCGCTGGCCAGCCTGATGGCCCTCTTTGGTATCGGCATGTACCCGGCGTTGGTCTATTCGGACCCCCACCCGGAATTCAGCTTGACCATCGTCAATGCGGCTTCCTCGGTGAAGACCCTCAAGATCATGACGGTCATCGCCGCCATCGGGATGCCCTTGGTGCTGTCTTACACGGCCAGTATCTATTGGATCTTCCGCGGCAAGGTCAAACTGGACGCCCACAGCTACTGAGCCCGGTCCCTTTTCGCAATATCCGGGTTTCGGGCGTATAGTAGGACCCGACACAAGAAAGGTCGTGAGCCAATGGAATTCACCAAGAATGACAAGGTCGTGAACGTAAAGACGGGGGAATTCGCCGTATTCCAATTCATGCAGGAAGTGGTCACCGCCTCCGGAGCCACCGTGCCCCTCTACGAGGTTTTTTTGGACAAAGAGGGATCCCCTCGATTGGCTTGGACAGCCGATGAGATCGCTCATTGGGCCAAGGCTCCCAAAACGGGCCTGACCATGATCAGCGCCCCGCCCAAGACGACCTGATCTTTTTTTGTGATGAGGGCCGGGCCTTGATTAAGACCGGCTGGGTTCCTACCCTCCGCTGAGGAAGGAAAGACCATGAAAAACACCGATGAAGTGACAACTGAAGTGAAGATCCTTGAACCCGCGGTCGACGCGGAACAAAAAGCCATTGAGGAAATAAAAGTCCTCTTTCAGTCGGCCAAAGCCGGGACCCGCGCGAAAGAAAAAAGTAAACCCTACTTCTTTGACCGCTTCCGGGGAAAGATCAAGATATCCCTCAATTGATCAATGTTGGGGAGTCGCCACGGGAGTGGGGATTTCTGATCCCATCCGGGTCTCCGGATGGCGGATCTGGCCGCCCAAATAGCCTACACGGGCCACAACGGTCGAGCCGTGGATGGCCAGGATCGTCACCGTGATGAAGATCCACTTGGGCAATTGTTTCTTTTTCCAATAGGTGAAAAGGCCGAAGGCGGCCAGTAGTCCGTTGAGCCCCAAGGACCTCAGGGCCCACTGGGCGGCATCGGCATGAACGTGAATGGTGTCCCGGGTGACTTCCGGGTAATCGCGCAGGACCCCGGCCGCCAATCCGCCTGTTTTGTCCGCGGCTAAGGCCGAGAGGCCCACGACCACCACGAGGGCGAACCCCACCAGCTTGACCGTGTCGTTCTTCAACCACCAGGCCGCCAACAACAGCAAAGCGCACAGGATCTCCCCCGCGATGGGAAAGTGGATCAGCATCAAATGCAGATGGGCTCCGTTCATTTTCGCCTCCTGAAAGTCCTACTATCCCGACAGTATAAAGGGCGCATTTCTCCCGGGGTTCCAAAATCGGCGTTGCCCCGTGGTAAAAACCAGGACCTTGTCCTATGCTCTCCATCGTGAAAGACAACATCATCGAGGTCAAGAACCTCACGAAAAAATTCGGCGATTTCACCGCGGTCAAGGGCGTTTCCTTCACCACCGAAAGGGGACAGATCTTCGGCTTCCTGGGACCCAATGGGGCCGGCAAGACCACCTCCATCAAGATGCTCACGACCCTATTGGCCCCCACCAGCGGCCAGATCCTTTTGGACGGCCACGACCCGGCCAAGGACCAGGCGGAAGTCCGCCGGACTTTCGGCATCGTGTTCCAGGACCCCAGCCTGGACGACGAATTGACGGCGGCGGAGAACATGGAATTCCACGGCGTCCTCTATAAGGTGCCGGTGGCCCTGCGCCGCGAACGCACGGAGGAATTGCTGAAGATCGTGGAGCTTTGGGACCGCCGCGATGACTTAGTGAAACAGTTCTCGGGTGGCATGAAGCGCCGGCTGGAGATCGCCCGGGGCCTCTTGCACCACCCCAAGATCCTCTTCCTGGACGAGCCCACGGTGGGCTTGGACCCTCAGACCCGTAACCATATCTGGCAATATATCCTGGACCTGAACAAGAGCGAGAAGATCACGGTCTTTTTCACCACCCATTACATGGATGAGGCCGAGAGGGTGGCGGACCTGGTGACCATCATCGATCACGGCAAGATCGTGGCTCGGGGGACGCCCGCCGCGCTCAAGAAAAGGGCCAAGGCCAAGAGCCTGGAGGACGCCTTCATTCGACTGACGGGCCATGGCCTGCGGGACGAGGACGCCTCGGACGCGGAGAACATGCGCATAGCCAAGAAAATGTGGAGGCGCTAATGGACACGATCTACATCATGTGGCTGCGCCAGTTGAAGCGCTATTTCCGGTCCAAGCCCCGGATGATCGGTTCCCTGGGACAACCCCTGATCTTCCTGCTGGCTTTCGGTTTTGGCTTCGGCAAGATCTACGAGAAGGCGGGCGCCGGCAATTATCTGCAGTTCCTGGCGCCGGGGGTCATTTGCATGGCCATCCTTTTTACCGCTGTCTTTTCGGGCATTGAGATCATCTGGGACCGCCAGTTCGGATTCTTGAAGGAAACCCTCGTGGCGCCCGTTTCCCGCTTGAATATCATGATGGGTCGGACCCTGGGCGGGGCAACGGTGGCCCTGTTCCAGGGCCTGATCGTGCTCCTGATCTCCTGTCTTTTCGGTTTCCGTCCCCAACTGGAGGCGCTTCCCTTGAGCCTGCTCATCATGTTCATGGTGGCCGTTAACTTCACGGCTTTCGGTACGGCCTTGGCTTCCCATTTGAACGACATGCAGGCTTTTCCGCTCATCATGAATTTCCTGGTGATGCCCATGTTCTTCTTCTCCGGGGCCATCTTTCCCTTGAAAGGGGCGGGTCCGGGACTGACCATCACGGCTTCCTTGA
>Ga0265338_10011088_pt1 | contig 10453 bp, 15 predicted proteins | sample 42126metaG_FD_193579 | JGI IMG/M metagenome (GOLD analysis project Ga0265338, IMG submission 193579) | Rhizosphere microbial communities from Carex aquatilis grown in University of Washington, Seatle, WA, United States - 4-21-26 metaG | ecosystem: Host-associated > Plants > Roots > Rhizosphere... | reverse complement strand
AGCTACGTGCGGCACGGATAAGCGCTGAAAGCATATTAAGCGCGAAGCCGCCCTCAAGATTAGATTTCCCCATGATCCCCCAGAGAGACGATCTGGTTGATAGGCGCAAGGTGGAAGTATGGTAACATATGGAGCCGAAGCGTACTAATAGGGACATTGACTTTTTACGACCAAAACAAATGCACCGTCCGCCTCGGCGGACTTCTGGCTTAGCCAGATGCATTCGTTTTGGGAGTGCATTGACTAGTTATTGGTGTAAATCACACCACAGTTTGTCGTTTCTTACTTAACAATTCAGCACTAAACATGGACATCGATTGGCTCTGTCTTTCCCTTATCGGGAAGAGTAGCCGGAGATCCGCCTTAGGCGGACCACCGCGCGATGAGAAACCCCGAAGGGGGTGTCTCATTAGGCGAAGTCGCTTCGGTGCCCATGGCGCGAGGGAAACACCTGTTCCCATGCCGAACACAGCAGTTAAGCCTCGCAGCGGTTACAATACTTGGGTCATCAAGCCCTGGGAAAATAGCACGGTGCCGAATTATATAAACTGAGACCCTAACGGGTCTCTTTTTATAGGGCTCCTTAATCAATAATCTGTAGTAATGGTATAATTTACTTAAGTTTAAAAATGTCTACCGAAACAAAACCTCAATTAATTCCGAATAAAAAGGATCCGCCGCTAAAACCATTTGTTATTTACTGCCTTATTACTGTTCCTGGCATACTATTCTTGAATCATTTAGCGAATTCTGTATTAAGCCAGAAGCCAATATGGGGCACGATAGAGATTATACTTCAACCTATTTGGTACCTTTCTCCCGTAATAGGTGGTATTGGGTTGGCGGTTGGCCTTATGTATGCGTTTCGAGCAAAAGATACCAAAAAACGGCTCATATTCTTGAGTGGCAGTCTTATACTAACGCTCATCTGTATTCGTTTTCTACTGACAGTTTTTGGCTCAAAACCGCTATAAATTCATGATCCCTAATTGTTTAAAAGGTCTCCCTAACGAGAGGTTTTTTATATCTTGTTTTTGACTATTACCTAGTCGAATCATCAATTTGGTTGTGATTAGAGTTTTCAAGATTGCTTCTTGATTCAAGTGATTCAAGAAGCAATCTTGAAGTTATCGGGTTTTATCCTAAAATGTGATTCAAGAAGCAATCTTGAAGTTATCGGGTTTTATCCTAAAATTAGTTGTAATGCAGACCTAAAGCACGAGCGGATTGACATACTAGGACATCTATGTTAATATGTAGCAATGGAAAACACACCAACACAAACATCCGAACCAACTATAGACGAACTAACAAATCAGCAATTGATAGGCTTTGTCCAAACAGGTCAACCTATAACTGAGGAAGTGTCTCAGCATCTTATTGCCATGACTCCGGAACAGCGTACTGAATTAGATGCTACTATTCCAGCTAACGGAGAAAACTTTAATCCCGATAGACGCCAATGGGTAGCCCTTATGGCAACTAGAGGCAGTGTTTTAATTGAGAGAATGACCGAACAAACACGCGGTAAACCTGGTGAGCGACCCGATATGAGGCAAATTTATAATTCTCGCGGTAGGCATACTCGTGCTTCCGTAGGTCATTATATGGCCCATGGTGGTGAGCGATAGTTACAATCATTTCTGGCTAGAACCTAGGATGATATAAAGATGAGCCCCGCGGGGCTCTTTTTATTGCCTCACCACCTTGACAAACATAAGGATAAAAAGTATAATTTGGTTAAATTATAGGAGTTAGTAATGGGCGAAGGTAATGTATTTGAGAATCACCGTGAAGCCATCTTAGTAGATGCTGTCCATATATATCGTGCAGAGAGGGCAGGAATTGACACTGATCCTGGTATGACTGACCAAATGCCACAAAATTTAGGCGATATGAGTGACGAAGCCTTGCACCAAGCACGACTTGCTGAAGCTGAAGTCCGGGTTGCTGCCAGAGGTGTGGCTCATTTAGCTGACCTGCGCGACAGAATCCAAGCAGGCGGCCTTGATGGACTAGTTGCGCGGAGTGAATTTGTTTTACACAAGAGAACTGAAGGCAGACATGTTAGAGAAGCTCTAAAAGCAGGCTTAGTAGATCTCATTCGGGGTCCTGAGGCCCAGTAAAGTGGTTTAGCTGTATAGCTTGGACGGGATGGGAAGTTAGAGCTGAATTATTCCAGCCAACTTACGGGCGGTGTACAATAGGCTTATAACAAGGAGGGGTTATGTGGAAGGATAAAGAGAAGCGAAGCAAGATGATGAGGCACAGAGGTGGACCGCTGAAGATGGCCTTATTTTTTGCCTGGATTGGCGCCTTATTCTACTTTGAAGGCATTGCCTACGGCTTTTGGGCCTCAGTCTTAGCAGTCCTCAAGAGCATAGTCTGGCCCGCCTACGTCGTCCACGCTGTTTTGGGCCTCCTGCATATTCACTGAAATACTAAGGGGAACTTAGTGCTAAGTTAGACGATCGTGGTTATCTAGAACGTTGGCAGGGGCATAGATTAAACTATAGGCTTCGTCCCTGAAAGTCTCTTGTAATAGTACCTGGTGATTTCTGACTTCGTCACGAACGTAGCCTAGCTCGAAGTCTGGATTAAAGGGAACTTGACGATCAAAAATGTAGCCAGTTGAACTTTCACCTTGTCCCATAAAAACGCTACCTTTTCCAGATAGAGTTGAGGATGGTAGATCGACGGCAGCTTCCCATGCACCTCACCTAAGATCCTCAGGATCGGTATAGGTTGGCATTAGACCATGAACTCTATAGATGCTGTGGTTATCGTAGTGTACGGGTTGAACTCTTAAAGTTTGATCGGTAGTAAAAAGTAGTAATGGATACTTACCAGTTATCCATTCTAGGTCAACGCAACCAATTAAGCTCAAGCGTCCAGTATCGATTCTTTCGAGTCTTGCATCGACTTCTGGGTCAGTATAGTAAACATTTTTTTCTGACATGAATCTACCGTATCATACCCATTCTCAATAACCATAAGAGGCGAGTAAATTGACTCATCAGTTCTTTTTCAAGATTGCTTCTTGAAGAAGCAGGGAAGTTTGGTAAGTTGTAAGCATAAGAATTACAGGGGTGGAAAGTTTGACAGACAGGGACGGGTAGATTAAAATCCATAGCCTATGTCATCTGGAATACGAGGCCAAAAAGGACGACGGATAATGGAGGAAGCCTACTATGATCATGGTAGGGGTCACCAAGGCAAGGCGATTTTTATGCCTACTGTGGAGGAAACGGCCCGGATTACAGGTCTCAACTTACGGCAATTGAACCAGGGTGGTAACTACTATCGTATCGGTGAAGATTTGAGCGGTCTTGACCACCTCGGCACATTTGATGTGTTTGGTCATGAGCGTGACTTCACGGACCTTAATGACATCCCAGACAAAATAGACGCACTAGTTACAGAAGTTAAATCGCTGACAGGACCCGAACTGAATAGATTTATAGGCCGTGTAGCCACCGTCACCAGCATAGAGTCCTGAAGCTAACTTTGAAGTCTAAAATCGATAAAACTCAATTCACTTATCAAGACTTTTTAACTTGTGCTGCAGCAAAAGAAGCGGGGTCAATAATTAAGCCTGTTTCGGGATCCATCAGCATGAAGCCTTTTTCAATTGCCAACTTACCGACTCGCTCGTATAAGTCTTTTTTATCTTCTGTTACGACCTCTGTTAGTTTTGGCCGAGGAGTTAGTTCTTGATGGTCTATCGTTGTAGTAATGTAAGACTGTAATTTCACGACCGATCTATTAGGTACTTGTTTTGCGGTAGTGGCGGAGCTTTTGTTAATAATTCGCTCGGCACCAAGCGGCGTAACTGAACCATCTTTAATATCTATGTGTGATGGACCAGAGCCCTCCGTATTGGTTTCTATCAGATTGGTTGTGGTATGGATAGTTGAGAAAAATGGAGTAAACTTAATGCCCACTTCTTTATAAAAATCTGTAAATGTTACGCGGCGCCGATCATTAGCATGCTTAGTCTTAAATAACCTTAAGGCATCCAGATAAATATTAATGCCTTCGTGAACAGGTAGTCTTTCGCCTCTCCTAATCTCGCTCAATTTATCGCCAATAGAACCAACATCAGTGCTTAGTACCAGAGGAGTTTCGCTGGGTTTTGTGGCTTGGCTGGGTTGAGTTTGGTCCTTTTTGACACTTTTAGCTTTTTTATCTTGGCTGCCTTGAGGATTACTCTCGCGTCTTAGTATAGTCGGTGCGGTATCGGGATATCTCTCTGAGACCACGTTTTCATTTGTGTTAGATAATGCCTTTTCTTCAATCTGACGGATTCTCTCACGAGTAAGATTAAGATGGCCACCAACTTCTTCTAGGGTTCGTGGCGTACCACGATCTAGCCCAAAACGTAAGGCTAATAAGGCCCATTCTCTGTCATCAAAGTATGGCTTAGCTTTTTCTAGCTCTTGTACCGCTGCCTGACGATCAAGCAGGTCAGTAATATCAGTTGGAGGGTCGATGAGGAATCCTGATTTCACATCTGGGACTAGAGGCGCCATATCACGCAGTAACTCTTCATCTGGGTCTTCATCTCGATCTTCAATATAGCTTAATAGCTCTGTCTCTGAGTTTTCAAATAAACTTTGTAGTTCTCGTTCCTCATCTGTTAGTTGACTAGTACCAAATTGAACTCGGGCAATTGATTCAGGACTTCTTATGATCGTCATAGCATGGTTTGGAATTGGAATTGGACGGGATTTCTCTAGTTTGCGTTGGATTTCGTTAGCAACTCGCTCTTTAACATAACTAAAAAGTTTTGATTGATCTGGGTCCCATTGCGGGATGGCTCTATACAGCGCCATTAGCCCATCATGAAATAAGTCTTCTAAAGATATAGCCGGACTTGCGTCTATTTCTCGCAAGTTTCGATAAGCTCGGATGTCTGGTGTACCCCAATATGGTCCCACTAATACTCGGCGCACAATACCCATATTGGCCATTGTGATGGCGCTCTGGGCTTGATGTCCTCGTACCACTCTTTTTTGTAGGCGGTCTACTAGCTCCGGGCTGGCGCTATCTATATTCTCGTATTGCTCGGTGAGTGCACCCATCCGTTGTTTTGCTTCTAAGCCATCACGAACAATAAATAAACTTTGGCGGTTGAACTGGTCTCTATCTTCTGGGCATGCAAATCTAATTTGGTTACGCATTAACAGATCAAGCTCGGGGTGAGCTACTTCATTTTCGCGCGGCGAATAATTAATCCCTGTTTCAAAAGGGTCAGGTCGGTCCAACATATTTAATTTAGAATACACTTAAAGACTATGATTGTCAAGTTTCTTACCTCTGTAATTGCCTGTCTTTAGGAAGTAATAAGCCAAGTAGTTTGGGCATTCAGCAACCAGACAACTTCTTGAATTATTATCTAAAGAATTATTATTGACATGAGCACAATGTAATGCTATCATAAGCACATTCGAAAGAATATATGAGGGTTTCCTGCCTTGGTGGGAGACCCTTTTTATATCCCTGGAGATACTAATTAACGGAGGTCATTTACATGGCTGGAACAAAGACTGGCGGCAAAGCTGCTGCCTCTACCAACAAAACCAAATATGGTGCTGATTTTTACGCAAAGATCGGTGCTATGGGTGGTAAGAAGGGCCGCACTGGTGGCTTTTTTGCCAACCGTGAGCTAGCCCGCATTGCCGGTGCTAAGGGCGGCCGCATCAGCCGTCGAACTAAGAAAACCGCGTAAGCAGTTTTCTTGATCAAAAAGAGACTTCGTAAGAGGTCTCTTTTTATTTTGCTCATGCTTGCTATCAACGGCACTTAGTCGTATCTTTTAAGCAAACTATTAGGAGAAACTATGGTCGGTCTAGAAAGTGAGGGAGGTGAAATTACACAATCTAACTTGGGCGATATTCTTATGTATAGTTATGCTGACTTTGTACGACAATATGATGAAGCTGCTGTACGGGCTGAAGTCTTGCGAGAGGTAGCAACTATGTATGAACGTCAAACAGCTACTGGTATTTCAGCTACCGTTAGTGAACTCGCCAGACTATCGCTTCATCACGAAGTTAAATTAGAAGATGTACCAACAGCTGCTCTTACTGATGAGATAAAATCTGCAGCATTACTGGGAGCTATTTGGCGAGATTCGGCAGAAGTCTCAGGAGCACGTCGAGGAACGGTATATGCGAATGCTATGCAGTTTGAAGAGCAAGAAAAAGCCATTTATTGGCCACTTGGACGGATAGTCAAGGTGTCTGAAGTTGATTTCGAGAAACCTCCAGAACATATAAGGCTAACGAACGTTATAGGGCCAGGTAGATTCATGCCAATTAGAAAAATACATGCAGCTATTACTGGTGAGCTTAGATATGTCGACTTAGACCCAGAACCAGATAATCCAGGTCAGATGCATATTAGTGTAGGAAAAAAGAGATATACAGTTGGACCTTTGATCAATCGAGACAATGATTATAGATCGCCAATTCGTTTAGAAGTTTTATAGATAAACAATCGAAACAGTCTTCTGAATACTATCTGAACTCTAAGAAGTGGATCCTGAAATAAATTCAGGATGACAGGTGTATTAAGTTAAACCAAAATCTCTTTTTGTTTGCGCTGGTAGGCGCGGCAGATGTATCAGATAAAGCCTTAACCTAAGAACTGTACTTTTATAGTAGAATACTAGTCTTATGGCTGTATTAAATTATCCATCTGGAGTCCCTATTACTACGGGAGTAGAATTCTTATTCAGAGAAGGGGATGTTTTTTATGCCCAACAAGCTGATGCCATGGATCGAGCTCCGAAGAATATCGGAGAACTAGAGACCTCCGCCATTCAGCCAGATTTATTGGGATTAAGAGATCTAGGCTGGAGTATGGGTGTGGGAGATGCTAGTAAATCGTATTTGGGCCAACTCATAGCTTCAAAAACCTGGAGTGTTGTTGTTTCTGGCCACAGAGAGCAGGGCGAAGAAACGTTCGCAAAATTTAAGTTTATTAAAATAAGTCAGGGAGCACGTCCCAATAAAAGTCCGTTGCTTGAGCGAGCAACTCTGGACATGGTTGGATGGTTAGGCAGCGCTGGCCTAATTAGTTGTGTGCCGGATGAAGTTAAAATAGTAACGAAGTATACCCTGAGGGATAGTGGAATAAAGGTCTGTACCATCGAAGATGTGAGACAACAAGCGCGCCCAATATTCCAAGAATTTGCCCAAATAGCTGGTTTGGAATAAAGCTTTTCTATAATCTGCTAACTTCTAAACCAAAATTTCTTTTTGTTTGCGGCGGTAGGCGCGGCAGAGGCGGGACTTGGAAACTTGCCAGGTGGTGCCGCAGTTGAAGCAGCTGTAGGTTTTGCTATCTGTTTGCAGACTGCAGGTGGTGCAGACCGGGCAGGTGCTACGTTGGTAGAGCCAGTCACGATAGGTGTCCAGACACTCCTGGATGTGATCTGAGTCAATCTGATGGCCATAACGCTGGGCTAGACCTTCAGCCTCATGCCAAGCAGCTGACTCCAGCTGGACCAGCTCAAAATCAGAGCCATATTTGCCATGATCGAGCACAGCGTGCCCAACCTCGTGCAAGAGTGCCCATATAGCCGTCGCATCGTCCTCTGTAGCCGACTTTTTATATAAAACCTGGCTAGTGGCCGGGGACCAGACAAAACGTGGCCCTGGCGCAAAGGAAATGGCCGGGAAGTCGCGTCGAAGTTTACTAAGTAGTGGTTTCATGACTTCTTTTTAACTAACTTTGGCTTGGCATGATGGCCAAAGTGTTGCTGGGCTAGTTCAAAACAACCATAGATGACGGCTTCTTCTGGTCGTTTTGCCAACCTGATAGGAGGAATTGGGACCAGGGGTGTCTCGTAGCGTTTGAGCTCAGTATCAAGATAATCGCTGAATTTAGCATAATACTGGCCAACGCCACCACCCAGCACAATTACCTCCGGCTGGATAACGGCAATCAGATCAATTAAACCGATGGCGATGTTACGAGCAATGATTTTCCAGGCTGACTCATCAGTAATGTCTTGGGCCTTCTTGCCAAAACGTTTAAAGATAGCTTTACCAGAGGCAAAAGTTTCCCAATTCTCAATCTTACCATCGTGTTCCAGCATGAGGTGTCCACCCTCGCTGTCCTCAAAACTTGGGTCAATAACACCATTTATGATAATACCTGTGCCAATTCCAGTACTAATAGTTACATACAGAACCTTTTTGAACTCTTTTATGATAACTTTAGCTTCTGATAATCCAGCTAACTTGGCATCATTTTCTACCACCACTGGGGCATCCACGATCCGTTCCATATCAGCTTGGATAGGAACATCTCGCCAGGGTAGGTTACCGAACGCCAGAGCTCGGCCATGAAGCCGGTCAATCCGGCCCGGCGCGGCTATGCCAGCCGCTTGGTAATTCACTATCTTCAGAAACTGCAGATAATGCCTAAGATCAGCTAAGAAGTTGTCATAATCTCTGGGGGTAGGGAACTTGACAGTATCAAGTAACTTACCCTTGTCGTCAAAGCTAGCCAAGAGAGTTTTAGTACCGCCAATATCCACCGCTAAATACATAGTACTATCGTACAAGTAGCAAGTAGAAAGTAGCAAGTAGAAAGCTGCGGAAAATTCCTAATTTCCCAAATGTTTCGAATTACTAGAAGTTAGGGAGCCATTGACCTGCTTCGTGCACCCAGCCTCGGACAATCGGTCTAGTTTGTCTATTGTTGATTGTTACTGACTGTCCAGGCGCAAGAGTTTCAGCTTTTAAGCTGACAAACCCACTTTTGGGGAAGTGACGTCTCTCTAGGCCCCAATTCTTAACCCCGTAAAATGCTAGTAGGGGTAGTAATAATAAAGTATCGAGTTCATCATCTGGTAGTCTATTACTAACAGAACGGAGACGTACAGGAGTAATAAGACCGTCACTTAGGGTGGTTTCATCTGTTGGAGTAAGTGTGTATTCAACTCCTAATTCGCTAACCAAATTAACTCCAGAGTGTCTATGATCATGTTCTGAAAGATACTCACCTAGATCTATTGAGCCTGCTTGGCCATCACTTCGAACCCATGTAGCACCCATGATACCTTCTCCTTATTTGTCGTAAATTATGACACAAAAGTGGAAAGTGGAAAAATGCAATAAGCAATAAGAGAAAGAACTCATACCTCTTTTTGTTGTGTTTTACTTTTTGCATATTGCTCGCACCTGTTGATTACAGAGAGCGTAAGGTGTATAATTATGCTTAAGTCTGAACGGGTCAATGTGCCACGGCGCACCGCAGAGTATGAGGAGGCATGTTTATCATGTCAAAAACAATAATAAGCATGGACGATTTGCTGGCGTCCGTGGAAGTAAAGCAATTAAAAACGGGAGATGTTGTTGAAGCTACAATAACATCAGTCCGAAAGCACGAAGTTTGGGTCGATTTAGGACCTAATGGCGTGGGTGTTATCATGCGCCGTGAACTAGGCCATGGCCAGAAGCTCGAAGAAGGTGAGAAGGTCACTACTAGCGTGGTTGATCCCGAACTAGACGAAGGCTATGCTCTATTAAGCATGCGCCGAGCCGTTAAGGACCGAGGCTGGGACGAACTGCAACGGGTTCACGACAGCCAAGAAATTATTGATGTGACGGCCTATGACGCCAACAGGGGCGGATTGTTAGTGGAGCTAGAAGGCATCCGCGGCTTTTTGCCAGTATCACAACTAGCAGCAGGGCATTATCCTAGAGTATCTGGTGCTGATAAAGATGAAATTTTACAGAAGTTAAATGCCTTGGTTGACCAACCCATCCGGGTTCGGATTCTGGACGTTAGCCGCAAGGATAACAAGCTGATTTTCTCAGAGAAAGAAGCTATCAAAGATGACACCCAGGCTCACTTTGCCAAGCTCAAGGTTGGTGACGTGGTGGAAGGTATCGTGACTGGAGTAATCGACTTTGGTGCCTTCGTAAACGTGGACGGTATCGAAGGCCTGGTGCACATCTCGGAAATCTCCTGGGAGCGGGTGGAAGACCCTCGGGATTACGTCAAGACTGGCCAGACCGTTAAGGCCAAGATTATCGCCATCGATAAAGACCGTTTGTCACTCAGTCTCAAGCAAATGAGCGAAGATCCTTGGCTGCAAGAAGTAAAAGCCTTCAAAAAGGGTGATATTGTGGAAGGTAAAGTGACCCGCATTACACCGTTTGGCGCCTTTGTGCAGCTGAGCGCGGCAGTAGAAGCGTTGGTACACGTCTCGGAGATGAGCGATGACGAAGGTGTAGACCCAGAGAAGATCTTCCAACTCAACGAGAAGAAGCAGTTTAAGGTGATTGATATCGATACCGAGGCTCGCAAGATCGCATTGAGTCTCAAAGATGCTAAGAAAGCCGATAAGGCTAAGAAGAAGTAGATAGTAGTCAGTAGACGGAAGACAGTAGACGGGTAACGGAAAGCAGAAGACAGGATACTAGGTATGGCA
>Ga0265338_10011087_pt1 | contig 10455 bp, 4 predicted proteins | sample 42126metaG_FD_193579 | JGI IMG/M metagenome (GOLD analysis project Ga0265338, IMG submission 193579) | Rhizosphere microbial communities from Carex aquatilis grown in University of Washington, Seatle, WA, United States - 4-21-26 metaG | ecosystem: Host-associated > Plants > Roots > Rhizosphere >... | reverse complement strand
CGGTGTTTCAGTGAACGGGAACCCGGTCACGAACAATCTGTGGCTGGTGGATGGCGTGAACGACAACGATCTCGGCTCCAACCGCACGCTGCTCATCTATCCCTCCATTGATGCAATCGCCGAGTTCAAATTCGTTACCAATTCCTACGGTCCTGAATACGGACAGGCATCGGGTGGCGTCGTCAGCATCATCACCAAGGGCGGCACGAACCAGTTTCACGGCAGCGCCTATTACTTCGGGCGCAACGATGCTCTGAATTCGAAGAACTTCTTTGCCGCGCCCGGATCGAAGGATCCTCTACGCCGCAATGACTATGGATTCTCGTTCGGCGGTCCGATCAAGAAAGACAAACTGTTCTTCTTCTACAGCGAAGAATGGAACAAGCAGAAGGGAGCATCGGTTCGCCAATCGTGCGTTCCGACTCCCGACGAACTCACCGGTGATTACACGGCCGCCTGGGGCGCATGGAACGGAGCGGCCACCGACGTGCCGGTCGATCAGTGCAACGCGACACTGCCGGCAGTCCCGGGCACCAGGGGCGCGAATCCTGGAATTGGTCCGGGCACCATTGGCGGTACACCTCTTCTCACAGTAGGCACGCTTGATCCAGCCGGCGTTCTTATGTCGGATCACCTTCCTCTGCTCAACGTTAGGCCGGGCGGGCAAATCAACCTGACTCCAAATTCCGGTAACAACTGGAATGCGGCTTTGGGAAACTCGCTGGACTGGCGGCAGGAAAATGCGCGCATTGACTTCAATGCGAACCGCAAGAATACGATTACCTTCCGTTACACGCAGGAAAACTGGTCGAATCCAGCACCGAACGCACAGGCATATTGGGGTGACGATCCATTCCCCGCGGTGGAAGGAAGCTGGCGGCAGCCGTCCAAGAGCGTGATGTTCAAAGATACGACGGTCATCAGCAGCACTCTCACCAACGAAGCGCAGTTGTCGTACTCCAACAACCGCATTTACGCGACGCTGGGCGGATCGGGCGTCAGCACGGACGCCCTGGGTAACAGCTACACTCCGACGGAGTTCGTGAGCGCACTCGAGGCGGCCATACCGGCGGCCTTCACACAGCCGAAGAAAGCCGGCGGCATGCCTCCTGACGCAGCATGGGGCGGCTTTGGCGCGTATGGCAACGGCCAGAATCTCTGGCTGATTGCTCCGTGGAACAATACTTCCGATCTGTACAACTTCCGCGATGACCTGGCCAAGGTGCAGGGTCAACATACCTTCAAGGCGGGAATCTTTATTGGCTACAACAAGAAGCATGAACCTTCCGAGGGTGGCCACGATCAGCCCAGCTTCTCCTTCAATGGTGGAAACAACGGCACAGGTGTAGGAAATTCCGGCAACCCGCTGGTCGATCTCCTAACCCCAGGCAGCCAGTACAACTTCAGCGAGAATTCCGCGAACCTGTTCCCGACCGCGATCTGGCACGACTACGAGTTCTACGTGCAGGACAGCTGGAAGGTACGGCGGAACCTGACGGTGGACTACGGTTTCCGGTGGTCCTTCCTGCAGCAACCGACCGAACAACACAACCGGATCGCATCGTGGAGCCTGTCGCAGTATGACCCGAACAAGCCCGCCAGCGACGCCTGTAACGGTCTGATTATTGTCCCCGGCACAGATCCTTGCGGCGCGGCAAATGCGCTCTACGGGACCAACTTCAGTTCCGGCACGCCGGGCACGAACAACGCCCTCGTACCGAATAACAATCACGCCATCGCACCACGTCTTGGTATCAGCTGGGATCCGTGGAACGATGGGAAAACCGCAGTTCGCGCCGGCATTGGTCAGTTCTACCAGCGCGAACGTGTCAGCCGAGTCACGGCGTTGATGGGCCAGAACGCGCCATTCAGCGTGAACTTCAGCTCAAACCGGACGTTGGACGTTGCAGTACCAGCGGCTGGCGGGGCTTCCTCTCCCAGTTACGCGACCTCCCCCGATTCCTTCATTCCCAATTCCTGGCAGTGGAACTTCAGCATCCAGCGTGAACTGCGAAGAGACACGACCATGCAGATTGGATATGTCGGCAACCGAGGCCTGCATCTGACCAGCGACCGGGATGCAAACGGGTTCATTGCCGATCCGGCAACCCGTCTCCTCGCACCGTTCCAGGGGACTGCAATCTGCAACTTCCTTGGTGCTGGTGGAGGGTGCCCTTCAGTGAGCCGTCCGGCGGGCAACTTCGGCGGAATCGATCAGTTCGGCCACGGCGGATCGTCCAGTTATCACTCGTTGCAGATTTCGGCGACGAGCAAGCTGGGCAACCGGTCGATCATCCAGGCAGCGTATACCTGGTCCCATACGATCTCCAACGTGGACGGCGGAGATTCATCCGGCAGCGGTTTTGGCACACACTCCCAGACCGACGCTTACAACATCAACGTAGACCGGGGCAACTCGACCATTAACCGGCCGCAGATGTTCGTGGCCAACGCGGTTATTTTCCTGCCGAAGTTCGATGGCGGCAGCGCTCTCGAGAAGCAAGCATTGGGAGGATGGGAGTTTGCGAGCATCTTCCAGGCGATTTCGGGCAACTCCTTGACCAATTACTTCAACGCACAGGTGACAGATCAAAATCAGTGCATTGAACCGGACGGCGTGACGCTCATCCCGGGCTGCACGGTAGGCAGTAACAACATTCACGATATCTACGGCACCGGCAACGGTGGCGACAATATCAACCGGGCGCGTTTCATGAGTACGGGCGTAGCTTGCAACGCAGGAGAGAAAGGCAACCAGATTTATAATCCGGCGGCCTTCACTCTCGTGGGCTACCAGTTTGGGACTGACGGTACGTCCGGAACGGGCAGCTGTCATGGACCGAGACAGGTCAACCTCGACATGTCGCTCTACAAGACATGGAAGGTGGGAGAGCGGCTGAGTATTCAGTTCCGCTTCGATGCGTTCAACTCACTCAACCATCCGCAATTTACCAGCGGAAGCATTGTTGGTGGCGGCGTAACCGGCGTTTCGTGCGGAGACTCTGCCTGCAGTCCGCTCAACAATGTGGTTACCTCGATGACGGGGAGCTTCTCCTCGAACTTCGGGCAAGCGCAGAGCATCCGTCCGGAGAGCCAACGGCAACTCCAGTACGCCTTGAAATTCATTTTCTAAGACGGCACTGGCAATCACGCAGTATAGGAACATTGCGGCGGGACTTGACGAGTTCAGGTCCTGCCGCATAGTTTTTGGGTTCGGGCTTACTTGTGGATTGCATCTTTCAGTGGCGGTGCTCGTCGAGGTGCCGCCCGCACCGTTTCAGACTTCTGGTAGTTCCCTTCCTTTTGTTTGTCCTGACATTTGCTGCGTTGGAGCGGCCTGCTGTTGGACAGGCTTCTGCCGCAGCGCGCAAGCACGCGGTTGCTGCGAAATCCACTTCCCCGGCTTTGGCTGAATTTCAAAAAAGAGCGGCTGCGGTGCAGGCAGCGCGAGATGCAGGCGATCCGCAGGCAATCACGGTCGCGAGCCGGGCATTGATTGCGCTGAGCCTCCGGCAGGTCGCCCATCTGCGACTTGTGGAGGATGCCTTTCCCGCAGCCCTTGACCTATATAAGAGGTCACTGGACTTTGAGGACAATCCGGCAACACGGGTTGATCTTGCGATTGCTTATCTGCGGGCAAAGAAATTTGACGATTCCCTGACCCAGATCAGCAGCGCGATTCTGCAGGACACGAATGACGCCCGCGCGTGGCGCGTGCAGGGCATGACATACATGTCCAAGGCGCAGTATGGTCCCGCGGCAAATTCGCTGGAGCGGTCGATTGCGATGCGGAACGATCTGGAAGCCGATTATTCGCTGGCTATCTGTTACCTGGCGCTTCACGAAAAAGCAAAGGCGGCAGCTGTGTTCCGGAAAATGGATGCGGAGGCGGCGGACCGTGGCGCCCTGCACGTGTTGATGGCGCGAGCTTACCGCGATGGCGGATATCTTGAGGATGCAGTGGAATCGCTCAAGACGGCGCTGAAGTTGAACCCCAGGACCATGCACGCGCACTACCTGCTGGGGTTGGTTTACCTGCTGCAAGAGGAGTGGGCACCCAAACCAAAAATTCGCGAACAATTTCTGATGGAGTTGAAGTTGAATCCACGCGACTTCCTCAGCAACTACCTGCTGGGGGCGATGGCGTCGAATGAAAAGAACTTTGCGGAGTCGGACAAATATTTGAAGACGGCGACGGATATCCAGCCGAACTGGTCGGAGCCCTGGCTTTATCTTGGGCTGAATGCCAACAATCAAGGCGACACAAAGAACGCGGAGATCTACCTGCGGAAGGCAATTGCCCTGAACGGTCCCGACGATACGCGATCGAACTACTTCATTCGCAAAGCCTACTTCGCGCTGGGGCGGATTCTGAGCCAGTCGGACAGGAAAGAAGAGGCTCAGACTTTCCTGAACAAAGCCCGCGAATTGCAACAGAGAGTGCAAGCGGACAGCGTCGCCAACAATTCGCCAAGTGGAGGCATGGGAGGCAACGAGGCGTTTCTTGCTCCGGCGAGCTTGAAAAGCGCCGAGGAAGGGGCCTCGATCGACGCGGGGAGCGGCGATCCAACGGCGGAGTTGAACGCCACTGCGCTGTCTCAGGTCAATTTGACTGAGGCGGAGAAGGCAGCGGCACTGGCGGAAGAGAAGCGGCTCAGGACCGTGCTGGGAGCCAGTTTTAACGATCTGGCCACGTCGGAGGCGATCCGCAAGCAGTACGATGTGGCGCTGAATCACTACCAGGAAGCAGAGAGATGGGATGCGGAGTCCCCTGGGCTGATCCGCAACCTGGGCGTGACGGCCGTTAAGGCACACAAGTACCCGGAAGCCGTGAGGGCGTTGTCGCAGGTCGTTGCCCATAATCCGAAGGATGATTCGGCGCGGGCGATGCTGGGGATGTCGTACTACCTGAGCGATCAGTACTCAGAGGCAGCGCAAACGATCGCGCCACTGGGCGATGCCGCATTTAAAGATCCGGGGCTTGGCTACGCCTGGGCGGACTCGCTCGTCAAGCAGCAGGATTTGCAGCACGCCGCTGAAGTGCTGGACAAGCTCGACAAAATCCCGCTATCGACGGACATGTTGATGATGGTGGGAGAAATGTGGGAAGAGACGGGAAATCACATGCGGGCGGTTGCCACGTATCACAAGGTGCTCGCGGCGTCTCCTAACCAGCCCAAAGCTCATTATTATGCGGGGGTATCGCTGATCAAAGCGGACCGGCCCGCGGAAGCGGCGGAGGAATTCCAGGCTGAACTGGCTTTGACGCCCGACGATGCGGATGCGAAATACAACCTGGGCTTTGCGTACCTGCAGCAGTCCAGGCGGGATGAGGCGGCTTCCCTTTTCACGCAGGTTGTTGCCGCTCATCCGGACCACGCGGATGCCCAATACCAACTGGGAAAACTGCTATTGGATGAAGGCAAGGTCAAGGAAGCGATTTCTCATCTGGAGATCGCAGTTCGCCTGAAGCCGCAGAGTGACTACATGCATTACCAACTGCAAGCGGCGTATCGCATGGACTCAAGGATCCAGGATGCGGATCGCGAACTGGCCGTTTACAAGGAAATCAAAGCCGGTAAGCGCAAGCACCAGGAACAAGGAATGGGCCGAGATTGAAAAGACTCTCGCTGAACTGGAAAGCTGGCGCCCGCCTGTTGCTGGTCGGAATTCAGGCGGTGATGTGCTCATGGGCACAGGGCGGACACCCCGTGCCACCTCCTCCACCGCCGGGCGTAAAGAAGATCAAGTGCAGCGCGCGGCCGATCCCGCAACTGGAAGACGTCACCAAGAAGACTGGCATTCACTTCATTCACACGGCGGCGCCGGAGAAGAAATACATCGTCGAGTCGATGGGCGGAGGAGTCCTGCTGCTGGACTACGACCGCGACGGCTGGCCGGATATCTATTTCACCAACTCTCCGACGGTGGAAATGGCGATGAAAGGGGAGAAGAGTCCGGGAGCTCTGTACCACAACAACCATGACGGTACCTTCACGGATGTGACGGCGAAGGCGGGAGTGGCGACGCCATGTTTCGCCATGGGCGGCGCGGTCGGCGACTACAACAATGACGGCTGGCCCGACATCTACGTCACGTGCTTCGGCGGCAATGTCCTTTACCGGAATAACGGGGATGGCACGTTCACCGATGTCACGGCGAAAGCGGGCGTCGCCGATGGACGCTGGTCAACGGGCGCCTCTTTCGGGGACTACGACGGCGACGGGTTCGTTGATCTCATGGTGTCCAACTATGTTGATTTCCGGCTCGACGACATGCCCGGGTTCGGCAGCAGCCCGACCTGCAAGTACCGAGGGCTGGATGTGCAGTGCGGCCCGCGCGGTCTGAAAGGTGCTGGGGATGCGCTCTTCCACAACAACGGCGACGGCACATTTACGAATGTTTCCAAGAGCGCCGGAGTGGAGGATCCGAGCGGCTATTATGGGCTCGGCACGATCTGGGCCGACTTCAACAATACCGGGCGGCCGGATATTTACATCGCCAACGATTCTGGTCCCAACTTTCTTTACCGCAACGACGGCAAAGGGAAATTTACAGAAGTGGGCCTGGAGTCGGGCACGGCGGTCAGCGAAGACGGCTCGGAGCAGGCGTCGATGGGAGTTGCGATCGGCGACTACAACCACACGGGGCGGCCATCGCTCTACGTCACAAATTTCTCCGATGAGGACAATTCCCTTTACCGCAATGATGGCAATTGGGACTTTCACGATGTTTCCTACCAGGCGGGCGTGGCGCTGCCTTCGCTGCCCTGGGTGAAGTGGGGAGACGCGTTCGTGGATCTCGATAACGATGGCTGGCTCGACTTGATTGCCGTGAGCGGCCACGTTTATCCGCAGGTGGATTCCTTGCCCTCGGGCGGCGGATACCGGCAACCCAAGCTGCTCCACTTCAACCAGCAGGACGGAACATTCTGCGATGCAAGTGACCTCGCGGGTCCGGCGTTGCTCGAGCGGCGCGTCTCGCGTGGCGTCGCGGTTGGCGATCTATTCAACGACGGGGATATGGATGTCGTGGTCAGCGATCTGGATGGTGGGCCGATGATCCTGAAGAATCACGGCGTGGCGGGCCGTCACTGGATCAGTCTGGAACTGGCGGGTACGAAGTCCAATCGTCTGGCGATTGGGGCACGAATCAAGGTTGTTGCCGGGGGCGTGACGCAGACAGAAGAGATACACAGCGGCGGCAGCTATTTATCGCAGAGCGATCTTCGGGTGCATTTCGGATTGGGCAGCGCGGCAAAAGTGGACCTTGTCGAGATCCGCTGGCCTTCGGGCGCCACCGACACTTTGAAAAATCTGGCAAGCGACAATTTCTACGGTGTGCTGGAAGGAAAAGGAGTTGTCCCGCTCGAGCAGGTCAGGCCCACATCGAAAGCCGCGCATTAGGAAATCAGGCTTGACGCTTTGACGAAGTTTCAAGAGCACCAGCGACAGTTGTCTCTTCGTTCGTGGCCGAATCAAAGCAAAGAGCCGCGCCGCCAGCGACACCGGCATCTTCGCCATAGCGGGCTGCCACGAGCGGAATCTCCGTACAGCGCTGGTTCACCGAGCAACCGGGTAACCGGTCCTGGATTTCGCCGAAGAATGGTTTGAGCATGGTCGCAACGCCGCCGCTCACGATCATGACATCGGGCTCCAGCAAGTCAACAATATTGCCGAACCAGATTGACAAGAGTTCCACGGTCTCATGCAGGACTTCCTTGGCGGTTGCGTCTCCGGAAGCTGCGGCTTCGCCAACCATTTTGCTGGTGACTTGATCCGGCTTGCCCCCCGCCAAATCAAGAAGGCTCGATTGCTGACCGCTTTCCAACTTGGCGCGCGCGCGACGCGCGATGGCCGGACCCGAGGCCAGTACTTCGATACAACCAGGCTTGCCGCAACCGCAGCGCGGCCCTTTGTAATCGATGCTCATGTGGCCGCCCTCGGCCGCGGCCCCGGTGCGTCCGTGATAGATCTGGCCGTCAATCAGGATGGCCGTGCCGATGCCGGTGCCGATCGTGGCATAGAAGACGTTGTGATAGCCGCGTCCTGAACCCCACAAGGCTTCGGCAAGGCCCGCGGCGTTGGCGTCGTTGTCGAGTTTGACGGGCACGCGGTAGATTTTGGCAATTTCGGCCGCCAGCGGGAAGTTTCGCCAGCACGGAAGGTTGGGAGGGTTGATCACGATTCCGGTTATCGGATCGAGTGGACCGGGAGAGCAGACTCCGACGCCGCGGATCAGATTCTGCATGCCCGCGGCTTGGACGGCCTGGGCAGAGACAGCGTCAATTGCTTTCGTCACCGACGCCATGCCGCTGGCGGCGCCGTTATTGGCAACCATCGGATTGCGCGTCTGGCACAAGATCTCGCCGCTTGAGTCCACTAAACCAGCGGCTACCTTGGTGCCTCCGATATCCACACCGATCACTAAATCGTCACGCACCGCCACGGAAGACATTCCTACCCTTTCATCCTTCTAGGTCACAGGGACCGGCTTAGAACCTTTGAACGCGTAAAAAACAATGTAGAGATAACAAATGACGGGGAGAACAAAAGCATGGTGAATCCCAAAGCGATCGGCGATGACGCCCTGCGCCACGGGAATGATTGCGCCGCCAACGATTGCCATGACCAGAAGGCCGGAACCATCGCCAGTCAGCGGGCCCAGTTCTGCGATGCCCAGCGTGAATATGCTGGGAAACATGATGGAGTTAAAAAATCCGACGAGGATGATGCTCCACATGGCGATGTGGCCGAAGGTGAGCATGGAAACGCACACGAGTGTCGCCGCTGCGAGCGCCGCGATGCCCAACACCAATCCGGTGCGCACTTTTTGCAGGATGGCCGATCCGACGAAGCGCCCGACCATGGCGCTGAGCCAGTAGTAAGAAACGAATCCGGCGGCCACCTTCTCTGAAACGTTACCGATATTGGACTGGCTGAAGTAGTTGACCAGGAAACTACCGATGGCGACTTCGGCGCCTACATAGACGAAGATTCCGACCGCGCCCAATACCAGATGACGATACTTCCAGACGCTACCCGCGGATTTGTCGCCGACCCGATGCTGGGCCGAGGGCATCGCCGGCAGCTTGAACATCCCAATCAGGATGCCGAGCACCGCCAAAGCGATCGCGAGTCCCAAGTAAGGCGTCTTGACGGTGGCCGCTTCGTGGAGTCGATAGGCGTGCAGCGCATCCGGCGAAAGCTGCCTCATTTCGGCGACGCCCAAGGCTACGGTGCTGAGAATCAATGCCTTTCCAAACCACGGAGCAAGGAAAGTGCCGAGCGAGTTGAACGCCTGGGTGAGATTCAGGCGACTGGAGGCGGTGCGCGCCGGTCCCAGCACACTCACATAGGGATTCGCCGCTACCTGCAGGGCAGTGATACCCGCGGCCAGCACCATCAACGCACCAAGAAAGAGCGGGAAGGAGGGCACGCTAGCAGCAGGTATGAAGAGTGCCGCGCCAAGGGCCATGACGAACAACCCCATCACCATGGTTCTCTGGTAGCCAATCCAATCGATGACCTTGGCGGATGGGATGGAAAAAATGAAATAGGCGGAAAAGAAAGCGAACTGAACCAGCATCACCTGGGCATAGTTCAGATCGAAAATTGCCTTGAGGTGGGGAACGAGAATATCGTTCAAACACGTGAGGAAGCCCCACATGAAGAACAGGGTGGTTACGACCGACAACGCAGCGCGATGGGTAGTGGGAGGGGAGGAAGCGGATGTTTGGGGCGACGGATTCGAACCAGGGACAGGCGGCATTGGCCTCCAATGTTCTCGGTGATTCCAACGACAGTGCGGTCAAAATGCGGCCGCGGTGTTCGCGAGGATCATATCATCGCAAGCGACAGGATAACACGATTTAGTGGCTAGGATAATCGTTAACCTTTCATAGAAAAACGGTTCAGTATTTTGTTGACTTTTTGGGGTCATCTGGCTCAGACTGCCCCCGGTTTCCTTCAGAAAGCGGGCACTGACGTACTCATGAGAACCCTTGCGCTCTCGTTAATATTATTTATCGTCCTCTTCCCTCTTCTTGGCCGTACAGCCTTGGCGGCCGAACCGTTTTCTTCCGCCGTTGTGTTTAGTGAAGCAGGATTCCCGGCTGCGGATTCTGCAGCTCCCGCGCCGGCACAGTTTGCGACATGGCTGCCAGGCGCTCGAGTGACGGCGAACGACCAACTTGCGTCTCAACTGAAAGATCCCTCGACTCGCTTGCTCGTGCTTCCGTACGGTTCGACGTTTCCTGAATCGTCGTGGCCGGATATTTTTACGTTCCTCAAGAACGGCGGGAACCTGCTGGTTTTAGGAGGAAGGCCCTTCACAAGATCTGCGTACCATGACTCCACCGGGTGGAAGCTGCGCGACTACAGTGTGCGGTTCTCACGAGCGCTGATGATCGATCAGTACCAGACCACGCCGGGTTCCGCAGGATTGCAATTTCAA
>Ga0265338_10011086_pt1 | contig 10456 bp, 4 predicted proteins | sample 42126metaG_FD_193579 | JGI IMG/M metagenome (GOLD analysis project Ga0265338, IMG submission 193579) | Rhizosphere microbial communities from Carex aquatilis grown in University of Washington, Seatle, WA, United States - 4-21-26 metaG | ecosystem: Host-associated > Plants > Roots > Rhizosphere >... | reverse complement strand
TCAAAATGAAGGGGCATAGCTTAATGGAGCATGCCCTTGAGAACACCTCTCCGTATTTCACTTATACTGAAGGCGATGGCGAGAACGCGGTCAGAAAGCCGGACAATGAAGCCATACAATTAGCCCATGAAAAGATCGAAAAAATCAGGCTTGGATTTATTGACTGGCTTCGGGAAAGACCAGATGCTGAAAAACAAGAAGTCGAAAAGCTGTATAACGAAACTTTCAACTGTTATGTGCTGAGGGAGTATGACGGCAGTCATTTAAAATTTCCTGGCCTTGACCTGAAAAATTTAGGGATCGACGACCTCTATCCGTCGCAAAAGAACGGCGCCTGGCGCATCATGCAGAACCGGGGCGCGCTCATCGACCACGAAGTGGGCCTGGGCAAGACCTTGCTGATGATCATTGCCGCCATGGAAATGAAGCGGCTGGGCATCGTTCAAAAACCGATGATCCTTGCGCTCAAAGCGAATGTAGGCCAGATTGCGGATACTTTCCGGAAGGCGTATCCAAAAGCAAGGCTATTGGCGCCCGGCGAGAACGACTTTTCACCAGCCAAACGTCAGCAGCTTTTTCACCAGATCAAGAACAATAACTGGGACTGTATCATCCTCACGCATGACCAGTTCGGCAAGATCCCGCAATCGCCCGAGATCCAAAAGCAGATTTTTCAAGCAGAATTGGATAACATCCTGCAAGATTTAATCACCTTAAAAGATATGGGCGCGGAGATCAGCCGGAAAATGCTGAAAGGTTTGGAAATCCGGAGAAACAACCTCGAAGTCAAACTTGACAGTATTTTATACGCCATCGAAAATCGCAAGGATACCGGGATCAATTTCGAAGAAATGAACGTCGACCATCTCTTTGTCGATGAATCGCACAAGTTCAAGAACCTGACTTTTACAACCCGGCATAGCCGGGTAGCCGGTTTGGGCAACCAGGAAGGCAGCCAGAAAGCACTCAATATGCTATTTGCGGTACGCACCCTACAGAAGAAGTTTGATGCCGACCTCTGCGTCACCTTTTTGTCAGGCACACCGATCTCAAACAGCTTGACGGAAATGTATTTGATCTTTAAATACCTGCGGCCAAAGGAAATGGAACGGCAGCGTATCGAAAACTTTGACGGCTGGGCAGCGGTATTCGCGCGCAAAACGGTTGATTTCGAGTTTTCGGTGACCAACGAGATCATTGCCAAAGAACGCTTCCGGCATTTTATCAAAGTACCTGAGCTGGCCTTGTTCTACAACGAGATAACCGACTACAAAACAGCGAAGCATATCCAACTCGACAAACCCGATTTGGATGAAGCTTTAGTCAATTTAAAGCCTACACCCGATCAGGAAGAGTTTATCGGGAAGCTGATGGCTTTTGCCAAAACAGGCGATGCAACGCTTATCGGCCGCGCGCCCCTCACAAAAGAGGAAGATACGGCCAGAATGCTTATCGCCACCAACTACGCAAAAAAAATGTCGGCGGACATGCGCCTCATTAATCCCGATTACGGCGACCATCCCGGCCACAAGGTAAATGTGTGTGCAAGGAAGGTCGCGGAAATATACTTTGAAAGTAACGTTCATCGCGGCACCCAGATCATTTTCAGCGATATCGGCACGCCCAAAAAAGAGGAGTTCAATATTTATGACGCACTAAAAGAAAAACTGATCAGCGACTTCTCGATCCCATCGCACGAGATCACCTTTATCCACGACTGGACGGACAAGCAAAAACCCGAACTGTTCCGTCGCATTAATGCCGGCGAGATCAGGGTATTGCTCGGCAGCACTGAAAAAGCGGGAACAGGGTTAAATGTCCAGAAACGTGTCGTTGCCATGCACCATATGGACATTCCCTGGAAACCTGCCGAACTGGAGCAGCGCGATGGTCGCGGCGCAAGGCAAGGTAACTGGCTGGCCAAAGCGTTCTACCAAAACAAAGTCCGGAACTTCATTTATGCCGTTGAGCAATCGCTTGATAACTATAAGTTCAACTTGCTGAAGAACAAGCAGACCTTCATCAGTCAGATGAAGAATTGCGAGCTGAATGTCCGGACTTTAGATGAAGGCGCCATCGATGAAAAAAGCGGCATGAACTTTTCAGAGTATATCGCCATCCTGTCCGGTGATACTTCGTTGCTTGAAAAAACCAAAGTCGAAAAGAAAGTAGCGCAATTGGAAGGGTTCAAATCGGCCCATTACAAAGAAGTTGCACGCAGCCGTTACCGGCTTGAAGACCTCGAAAAGCAAAAAGGTGAAACGTCTGCAACTTTCGAAAAACTGCAAAAGGACGAAGCGCTGTACAAAGCAAATCTTCGTACCGATAAAGATGGCGCGAAAGTGAACGCTTTGGAACTGGTCGATTTCAAGAGCGCCGAAAGCGAAGAAATCGGACATTATTTCAACAAGCTGTATTTAACCTATAAAGGTCCAGACGAGCAAAAGATCGGCACACTGTATGGTTTCGACCTCTACGTCCGCCAGCAGAAAAAGCTATTCGAAATGAACGGCATGATCGCCTACCAAAGCCAGAATGACCTCTATGCCGAAAGCCCGGCAAGCGGAATTAAATACCTTTGGAACCATGGCATCCCCAATACCGATCAGCCAAAACTAGCGGCCCGCTATTTTATAAATGCTATAGACCGCGTCGTTCAGCTAACTGAAAAGTACGGAAAAGAACTGGCTGAACTCGATAAGGAAATCCCTGTCGTCCGCCAGCTAACCCAGCGGACCTTTGAAAAGGAAGAAGAACTAGCAACATTAAAGGCCGAACTCAAACGCCTCGAAAAAGAGATCAGCGACAAGATCAAGGCAACACAACTGATCCTTTCGCCAGGGAATGAATTCGGACTGGCAGAAGAAGATGAAGACAAAATCCTGCAGACGGCAATTGGGAGATAGCCGGCTTACGCTTGATTATGCGTTAAAAAAGCTATTTCCGTATAAAAGCAGTATAAATAAAATAGCGAGCATCATTATTCCGCTCAATACCATCGTGATGTACGGCAGCAGCCATTTCTCCTGCTTTTTGCTGCCCATCATAAAAAAGCTGATGCCAAAGCAAAACGATAAAGAAAAAAACAGGCACACAAGGAACATGAACTTGCTGGCTGGCGTAGCTAAGTAGGTCGCATTGCCTGTCCCGCAAACAAAATTCAGCCAGAACACTCCTGAAAGAAATAAGCCCAATGCCGAAAACAGGTAAAGAAAGTTCCTGGTTGCGCCGCTGGTTCGCGGGTCATTGTCCGATTGTTTTTCCATCATGCGTTGCTTTAAAAAATTCATTTTGTAATTCAAGTGTCTTCCGGTCAGCTTTAATCGCTTTCAGCGAAGGCGTATAATCCTCATGAAGCAAACGTAATTGAGCTAAGAACACTGGATGGTACGCAATCAGCCAACTGGCGAATTTCAGCCGTGACCGGGACATTTTGTAATACTCAATTGGCCCGTTGTGTCTCCTTAAAGTTTACCTGCTTTTTGTCGCCCTGAACTTTAGACTTACCGAAAATATACGTGATGCTGACCGTTAGCTTCCGGGCGTCATAATAATTGTTAAATGTTTGCGTGAAGGTTTCGTAGGAGATATAGCCCTTTGAAACGGCGCTGTGCAAAATGTCATCCACCCCGGCATTGAGCTGCAAATTATTATTTGCGAGCGCCAGCTTCAGACCGGATGACAGGTTGTAAAAGCTCCGGCTGTGGACATTGCCGGTGGTGGCAGGCAGCGATTCATAAAAGTTGGCATAGAAATGCATGATCTTGCTTAGCGTGAAAGTATTATAGGTACTGTAGTAAAATGCCGAGCCGTTTTCGGTAAGCACCTGCGGAATAGCCGAAGAGGAGTTTGAAATATTAAAACTGAGAAACTCACGGTTCTCCCACCAGGGGAATGGATTGACGGCCAGCGTTACTTCAGCGCCCGAATTGTATTGCGTGAGGTAATTTTGATAGTTAACGATTTTCAGCGTACTATCCACGGTTACGATGCGGCCGAACCCGTTGCTTAGCTTCTGGACATAGAGGTCGAAGGAAAAGATCCCTTTATACAGGTAAGTCAGGTCAAAGTTATCATTGAACGAGGGCTGCAAGGTTGGCGTTCCGGTATAGTAGCTATAGGGGTTTGAATACCAGCGGAAGGGGTTCAAGGCCTGGAACCCGGGCCGGTTGATCCTCCTGGAATAGCTGAACGAGTAGGTATTATCCTGGTCCGGCTTGTAGGCCAGGTAAAAGGACGGAAATAGTTTTCCATAACGAAAGTGGCTGCCATCAGTGCTGTCACGGGAATGGCCGTCGATGATCGAATATTCGTATCTTAAACCTGCCTTTGCAGACCATTTTTTACTAAAGTCCTTTTGCGCGCTAACGTAGGCGGCAAAGTTTTGCTCATTATAGTCAAAGACATTGCTTTTGGTAGGATCTTCTACATAGTTGTTTTGCAATAAGTTAAAATAACCAACGTCAGAATTGTTATCAAAATTGGTAAATTTCAAACCTGTCTCCACGTCCAACGCTTTATAGGGCAGGGTAAGATCAGTTTGGACAGCGGATATTTTGTAATCCAAATTACTGGTATTCCTGACCACCTGTGCTATTGGAGATTGATCGGACGTCGTGGTGAAATTTACATCATTCGTGGGCGTGGTTGAAAAATAATTGAAACCAGTACTGAGTTTTTCACCGGATTTACCCAGTTTTTGATCGTAGTAAAGATTAAGCGTTTGGGATAATGCCGGGTTTTTATGGTTAGACAAGGTAGTTAGTATAGAATCTATATGGTTATTATACTGGTAAATGGTCCGGTTGAGGATATCCATATCGTAATTGAGTTTACCTATATCGTAAATAAACCCGATGTCAGCCTTGTCGCTGGCTTTATAATCCGCACTCAGGTTCGCGCCAAAGCCATAAACCATATCTTTACGGGAGTCATTGCTCAGGATCGATTGTGTGCCGAGGATGTCGATCTCTTCAGTAGGATGCGTATCGCGGTCATACTGGCGGAGCTTTAATGAGGTACTTAATTTAGGAGACTGATAGTTCAGATTAAGGTTATTGGCATAACCGCCGTAAGTGGCTTGCTGGTAAGAAGAACTGTAGCTGCCGCTCCACCCGAAATTCGGATTTTTTTTTATCACCAGGTTGATCAGTCCGCTGTTACCCTGGGCTTCGTATTTGGCGGGTGGCGTGGTGATCACTTCTATCCTCTCAATATCATCTGAACGGAGTGATTTCAGGTAATTGATCAGGTCGGCGCCGCTCAGGTTGAGGATGCGGTCGTTGATCATAATCGCTACGCCGCTTTTGCCGACGATGGAAACACCGTCGTCTGTCACCCGGAGCATCGGTGTTAAGGCCAGCGCCTGCGTCAGATCCATTCCTTTGGCCGCAATGGATTGGTCCACATTGAAGATGATCCGGTCGATCTTTCTTTCCAATAGCGGTTTACTGGCAGCGATAGTCACTTCCTTTAATTGTTTGGAGACAGCGATTAGCATAAGTTCAGGCAGCTCAACGACTTTGACGTCGGCTAAAGTAAGCGCCACGGAAAGACTGTCCATGCCTATGGCTGACACGCTTAAAATATAATCGCCTTTTTCAGTTGCCAGGATTTTAAAGTAGCCGCCGGTATCGGTTCTCGTGGCCTGCACCGCTTTTGCATCACCTGCCCTGCGGATGCCCACGGTCGCAAACGGAAAAGGCCGGTGCTGCTGGTCCACTACACGGCCTTTGATTTCATAGCCGGTTTGCTGTAAAGATTTTTCGGCGTGCATTCTGGTGATCACCAGCAGGAATAAAAGCAAGCTTATTATTTTTTTCATCGGATCAGGCGTTTTAGTAAGCGGTCGAAGCGCACCCAATAAATAGCGCAATCCTTTTCGCTGGTCGCATGGGTGTAAAAAAGGTATTTCCCGTCAGGCGTTACATATTGGCCGAAACGGTGCGCCGGTCCATCATTGATCAGCGGCCCGAGGCTGACAGGTACCGTCCACGTACCGTTCTTCTTATGAAAGCTGATGTAGAGTTCACATTCAAAGTCCTTTTGTTCCTTCGCACTAACGATCATATAAGATTCGTCTTTTGCAATAAAAAAGTCACCGTTAAAGCCTGGGGCGTTCAAGGGCGCGCCGAGGTTTTGAATGGCGCTGTCGGCCGGCGAAACTGACATCCGCGCAAATTTCCAGGCATCATAGTCCGAAGATTTACCCCATGTACCGTTGCTGCCGACGTAGGCATGACCACTGGCCGTTGGCATAAAATCATAGACCTGGTAGTTTCTTTTGAGGTATTGCACCGGTTCGCTCCAGCCCGTACTGGTTCTGCGCGACTGCCAGACTACACCGTCCGTGATGCCGGTGAAGAATAGCGTTTTTCCATCCGGCGAAAAGGTCGGCGCGCTATAGTGCGCATTTAAAAGAAGGGGCCCGGTCCATTTTCCCTTCACGTATTTAAAATACATGATCTTCAGGTTGGTATTATTGAACCAGCTGTCATTCACGCAATAATAAATTTCCGTGCCATCAGGGGAAAATGCGATCCGGTCAATGGCAAACGTGCCTTTTGAGGCCAGCAAGCCGGGCGCAAATAGCTTTGGGGTATCTGCGGGCGGCTTTTGCCCCAGGAAGACCTTCGGGCTATTCCAAAAATGGCTTTGCGCCTCGGCACGAAGCGTAACTGCTGCTATAAGCAGTATAAAAAATGATCTTTTCATGTGTTTTTGTGTGATGGTTAAAAAATGCGTTCCGTATCTCACCCCGGAACGCACCACATTGTGTGTCAACTAAATCCCAGATCGCATGTCATGGATCCAAGTTCTTTTGCCGGGCTTATTCCGAACGAAGGCTTTTGACCGGGTTCATCAGCGCTGCTTTGATGGTTTGGTAACTGACCGTCATTAAAGTGATGCCCATTGCCCCGAAGCCTGCGACCGCAAAGATCCACCAGGACATATTCGTACGGTATTCGTAGCCCTGCAGCCACCGGTCCATAAAATAGTAAGCCAGCGGCATCGCAATAAGAAATGCAATAACCACCAGTATCATAAATTCCTTGGACAGCAGCCCCCATACGCCCGCCACGGAGGCGCCCAGTACTTTTCTGACGCCGATCTCTTTCCTGCGCTGTTCGGCCACAAAGGAGGCCAGGCCGAAAATACCCAGGCAGGAAATAAAAATGGCGAACGCCGCGAAAATGGTCGACAGGGTGCCCACACGCTGTTCCGCTATAAATTTTTGACCATATTCTTCGTCCACGAACTTGTAATCGAAGGGACTCGAAGGATTCAGGCTGCGGAAAACAGGCTCAATTTTGCTGAGTGCCGCCGCGGGGCTCAATGCCGGGTTTAGCCTTATGGTAATAAAGGGGCCGATGTCCGGGATGTAGAAATAAATTGTTTGCTGCACCGGCTTGTAAGGGGATTCGGTCACCATGTCTTTGATCACGCCGATGATCCTGAAATTATTTCCGTTCCATTTGATCATTTTGCCGACGGGATCTTTTAACCGCATATACTTTACCGCCGCTTCGTTCAATACCATGGAAGTTTGTTCCGTTGAAAAGCTTCTTGAAAAATCCCGCCCTGCGGTAAACTGCCAGCCAAGGGTTTGCCCGAAATCGAGGGTTACCGCGGTCAGGGCAAAACTTTGTTCGGGCAATGACTTATCACGCCCGTCCCAGTCGAACCTGCCGTCAAAATAATTATTTTGAGTGACGGCACTCGACGATTGCGCAAAAGCGGTAGCGCCGCCCGAGGAGAGCAGTTCCCGCCGGAGCACCTCATACTTACCATTCAGGTCCGGGGTATTCATTACTACTTGTATCAGCCCATTTTTATTATAGCCAACGGGCCGGTCCTGGGCATGCTGGATCTGGCGGTAAACGACGATGGTCCCGATGATCAGCATGATCGAAAAAGCGAACTGCATAGTGACCATCACCTGGCGTGGCCGGGCCCCTGCGTTCCCGGTACGAAAGGTGCCTTTCAAAACTTTAATGGGCTCGAAGGAGGAAAGGAACAAGGCAGGATAGCTGCCGGCAAGGAACGCCGTGACAAAAATAAAAAGCAGGGATATGATCCAGAACATAAGGTTAAAAAAGGGAAAGCTTATTTTTTTGTCTGCCACCCCGTTAAACCAGTTCAGGCTTAACAGTACCATGCCAATACTTAACGCAAAAGATAGGGCCACGGCCAAAAACGACTCGCTGAGAAACTGCTTGATCAGCTGGCTGCGGAGTGAGCCGAGCGTTTTCCGGATACCGACCTCTTTGGCTCTTTTTTCGGAACGGGCAGTGCTCAGGTTCATAAAGTTGATACAGGCCAGCACCAATACAAATATCCCGATAATGCCAAACAGCCATACCATTTCGATCCTGCCGCCGGATTGTACCCCGTTTTTCCAGGCCGAACGCAGGTGCCAGTCCTTCATGGGATATAAAAACAGTGATGTTTTATCATTGGGGCCGGCCGCGGCGTGATCAACTTTGGACCAGTAGACGTTTTGGATAGCATCCGATATCCTGGTCATGGGAACGCCTGGATTGGCCTGGACGTAGAGCTCAAACGAGGAGTTGTTCCAGTTGCCGAGATTGTCCGCCACACCTTTTTGTGCAGCGACAAGCGCGCTCCAGGGGCACAAAAAACTAATCTCGGAAAATTTGGCACTGTAAGGCAGGTCTTTAAAGACCCCGGTCACTTTAAAGCTTTGTTTAGCATCCAGCTTGATGATTTTCCCGATCGGGTACTGATTACCGAATACCGATTTCGCTGTCGTTTCATTGATCAGGATCGCATCCGGGCTGTTAAAATCGCTGCTGGTCCCGGCAATCATTTCCGGGGAAAAAATGCCGGTGAAACCGGGTTCGGCGTACAGCCCCTTCCGGGAAAAAAGGTTGTTATTAAAAGAAATGATATGATCCTCGCTGCCCGTAACCAGGGCGACATTTTTAAAGTAATTACCATAGCTGGCCCTTAATTCATTGGCCAGCGGGATGGGAAGGTTATTATTGTCTTCGGCGATGTAGGTATCCCCCTTGACCACTTCTTTCCTGGCGATTTGGGCGACCGATTCGTAATTTTGGTAATTCTTATTATAAGCCAGTTCATCGGCGATCCATAGGCCGATGAGCATAGCCACCGCCATGCCGACCGATAAGCCGGAGATATTAATAAAGGACTGCGCCTTATTTTTGATCAGGCTCCTCCATGCGATTTTTAAATAGTTCTTGATCATAGTGCTGCGTTTTAATTTCTGAGAAGACCACCCGGAAGCGGCTTCGTGACACGAAATTATCGCGTTTGGAGGCGAATAAGGTCTCAAAGTATAGGATGGGCGCTCTTTTTTCAAACGGGCCTTGTATTCCACGGGGCTGATCCCGGTCATTTCCCTGAAGACGCGGTTAAAGGTGGATTTTGAATTAAAGCCCGCCTCCATGGCGATCCCCAGCAGGGTGAGCCGGTCGCAAGCCGGGTCCTGCATTTTCCGGGTCACTTCCCGGATGCGGTATTCATTGATCAGGTCATTGAATGTTTTCCCGAGCGCCATATTCATGATCCGGGACAATTCATTGGGATAGATGTCCAGCATTTCCGCCAGCGAGCGTAAACTTAACTCCGGGTCCCGGTAAAAGAAATTTACTTCAATGGTTTTCTTCAGCCAGGCGCCTTTTTGCTTCAGTTCAGCCGTGGCGGAAGGTTTTGAAACCGGCGCCAACGGTACCACCATTCCGGCGTCCCGTAATAAATGGGCCGAAGCCGCGATCCGGATCATCATTACCGCTAAAAGCAGGTAAAATGGATAATAAAAGTCTGTATCGGGGTGCTTATAATTAAAAAAGTAATCCAGGGCGGTAAAAGGTATCCATAACAGCCACAAGCGGCCGAAACCTGACAGCAGGCGGCGCAGCCAGCGCAAGGGATACCGGGGGCGGTCAATGACATTAGCGTTCAGCCGCCAGTGAAAGTGCCGGATCAGCCGCCGGGATAAAAACAAATAAGTCATGACCGAAACAACTGTCAGCAACTGCAATACCGGAATCAGCAGCGGAAAGGCCGGCGTAACTGCCGCACCGAACAACAAAATTAACGGGCTAAGATGCAGCAGGTCCTTCCGGCGGAACTGATATTTGGGCCGGGTCATTTTCAACACATAAAAGTAGATCAGGGGGCCAGGTAATAGTGAAAATAGTAAGGGCAGCAAGCGCCAATGCGGGAAACCATTCTCCGGGCGGATGTCATTGCCGACGATCCAGAGCATCCTGCAAACGATGGCAGCCAGGGCCAGGCCAAGAAACCGGTTTGCTGCCTGGTTGATCCTTTGGGTGAACCATAACAAATAGGAAAAAGTAAACCCGATAAATATCGTTCCCAGGAAAGCGAGGTCATAGGGGGTGATATGGAAAGAATATGCATTCAAGTACTTATATCGTTTCAATCCCTGTTCCAATTTGATAACCTG
>Ga0265338_10011084_pt1 | contig 10457 bp, 8 predicted proteins | sample 42126metaG_FD_193579 | JGI IMG/M metagenome (GOLD analysis project Ga0265338, IMG submission 193579) | Rhizosphere microbial communities from Carex aquatilis grown in University of Washington, Seatle, WA, United States - 4-21-26 metaG | ecosystem: Host-associated > Plants > Roots > Rhizosphere >... | reverse complement strand
CTCAAGCGGCTCGCCGAGCAGGCGGCCCACGTCGGCACGCTCGAGTCCGAGTTCGAGAAGCTGACCGACGACCAGCTCGCGCAGAAGACGGTCGAGTTCAAGCAGCGGAGCGAGAACGGGGAGTCGCTCGACGACATCCTCTTCGAGGCGTTCGCCGCCGTCCGCGAGGCCTTCAAGCGCACGATCGGCGTCCGCCTCTTCGACGTGCAGCTGATGGGCGGGATCGTCCTCCACGAGGGCGACATCGCCGAGATGAAGACCGGCGAGGGCAAGACCTTCGTCGCGGCGCAGGCGCTCTATCTGAACGCGCTCACCGGCCGCGGCACGCACCTCGTCACCGTCAACGACTACCTCGCGAAGCGCGACAGGGAGTGGACGGCGCCGGTCTTCGATCTGCTCGGGATGCGCACCGGCTCGATCGAGAACATGATGCCGTTCGAGCCGCGGCGCGAGTCCTACCTCGCGGACGTCACGTACGGGACGAACTCCGAATTCGGCTTCGACTACCTGCGCGACAACATGGCCGTCTCGCTCGACCAGTGCGTCCAGCGCGGGCATGTCTACGCGATCGTGGACGAGGTCGACTCGATCCTCGTCGACGAGGCGCGGACGCCGCTGATCATCTCCGGCGAGCCGGAAGTCGCGGCGCAGACGTACTACGACTTCGCGCGCGTCGCGCCGCAGCTGGTCCCGCACCGCTCGACGCCGGGCGACCCGAAAGGCGCCGCCGAGGCGGCGGGCGCCGACTACGAATACGACGAGAAGTTCAAGACCGTCGCCGTCACCGAGCAGGGCGTCGCGAAGGTCGAGCGCGCGCTCCGGATCGACAACCTCTACGCGCCGCAGAACACCCAGCTCGTCAACCACGTGATCCAGGCGCTGAAGGCGCAGTCGCTCTACCAGGTGGACGTCGACTACGTGATCCAGGACGGCGAGGTGAAGATCGTCGACGAGTTCACCGGCCGGATCATGGAGGGCCGCCGCTGGAGCGAGGGCCTGCACCAGGCCGTCGAGGCGAAGGAGGGCGTCCGCATCCAGGAGGAGCACCAGACGATGGCGACGATCACCCTCCAGAACTACTTCCGCCTCTACGACAAGCTCGGCGGCATGACCGGTACGGCGAAGACGGAGGAGAAGGAGTTCGTCGAGATCTACAACCTGAACGTCGTCGAGATCCCGACGAACGTTGCCGTTGCGCGCCTGGACGAGAACGACTTCGTCTTCAAGTCGGTGGAGGGGAAGTTCCAGGCCGTCGTGCGCGACATCAAGGAGCGCGCCGAGAAGGGACAGCCCGTCCTCGTCGGCACGATCGCGGTCGAGACTTCCGAGTATCTTTCGGCGCTGCTCACCCGCCAGGGTGTCCGGCACAACGTCCTCAACGCGAAGGAGCACGCGCGCGAGGCCGAGATCATCAAGGACGCCGGCCAGCCCGGCGCGGTCACGATCGCGACCAACATGGCGGGCCGCGGCGTCGACATCAAGCTCGGCGAGGGCGTGGTCGAGCTGGGCGGCCTGTACGTGCTCGGCACCGAGCGCCACGAGTCGCGCCGCATCGACAACCAGCTCCGCGGCCGCTCCGGCCGGCAGGGCGACCCCGGCGAGACGCGCTTCTACCTCTCCGGCGAGGACGACCTCGTGCGCCTGTTCGCGGGCGACCGGATCAAGGGGATCATGGAGCGCTTCAAGATCCCGGAGGACCAGCCGATGGAGGCGAAGATCCTCTCCCGGCAGATCGAGGGCGCGCAGAAGAAGGTCGAGGAGCAGAACTTCGTCATGCGCAAGAACGTCCTCAAGTACGACGACGTCCTCAACCGGCACCGCGGCCGCATCTACGAGCAGCGCCGCCAGGTGCTCGAGGGCGAGGACATGTCGGAACAGATCAAGCTCTGGATCGACGAAGTCGTCGAGGGCACCGTGCTCCAGTTCACGCAGGAGGAGTACACCGAGGAGTGGGATCTCGAGGCGCTGACGAACGCGATGGCGGCGCTGTACCAGACCGAGATCACCGCGGCCGAGCTGCGCGAGGACCTGGGCGAGATCTCCCGTGAGGCGCTGATCGAGGAGTTCCAGACCGACGCGCGCGACGAGTACGAGGCGAAGGAGAGTGAGTTCGGCTCGGAGCTGATGCGCGAGCTCGAGCGCTTCGTCGTCCTCCAGGTCGTCGACATGCGCTGGCGCGAGCACCTGGAGAACATGGAGTACCTGCGCGAGGGCGTGCACCTGCGCGCGATGGCGCAGAAGGATCCGCTGGTCGAGTACACCGCCGAGGGCGAGCGCATGTTCACCGCGCTCGGCGAGGCGATCCGCGGCGAGGTCGTGCTCCATCTCTTCCACGCCGAGCTGGCGCCGCAGGACGTCCAGCCGCAGCAGCCGTTCCAGGCGCCGCAGTCCCAGACGACGAACGGGAACCTGACCTACGAGCACGAGACCTCCGCCGGCGCCGAGGTGATCGGCGCCGCGCTCGGGGGCGAGGCGGCCGTTGCCCCGGTCGCCGCCGGGGCCGCGACGCAGACCGTTCAGCGCGCGCCGACGGACAAGATCGGCCGCAACGACCCGTGCTGGTGCGGAAGCGGCAAGAAGTTCAAGAAGTGCCACGGCGCCTGAGCCGGTGGCGGGCGGCTGACGAGCGGCACGAGGCAGGCGCATTGACACCGCGCCTCGTCGGTGCGCTAATGCCGTGATGCGTGTCCGTGTGGGGGTGGTGGCGGCTGCGGCGCTTCTCGGCGCAGCGCTGACGGCGGCCGCGACTGCGACCGGGGCCGGCGGATCGCCGCTCTCGCTCACGCCCGTGAAGGCGGCCTTCGTGGCGTCGGAGTTCGCGACCCACTACACCGTCGTTGCGAAGGAGCCGGGCGCGAAGCTGACCTACAAGTGGACGCTCAAGCTCCAGCTCGTCGACAACGCGGGCGCCACCGGCGAAGCGGGCGCGAAGGCTGCGGTCGACGCGAAGTGCACGAACCGCGGCGTCCTCTCGTCGGCGGCGACGAGCTTCGTCTGGCACCACGGCAGCTCGCCGCAGGACCACTGCGACCACGCGAAGATGGGCCCGAGCGGCCACGAGGGCCTGATCACGGTCGTCGTCAGCGACGGCACCTGGTCGTGCACAGCGACCTACAAGGGAACGAACGACGGCACCGGCGCTGCCGCCACGTGCGCGAAGAACACGCCGCCGGCGGCCTACACGTGCAGCGGACCGCAGAAGAAGCTGCTCGATTCGAGCAACGTCTACGGCGTCCAGAACGGCGGCCGGCCGCCGAACCTGCTCACGTTTGGCAAGGCGTACTGCCTGACGCAGATCGTCACCTACCACTGGAACAACGGCCAGGGGAAGACGCCGGGGACGCTCGCGCTGAAGACGACGGGGCAGACGATCGGGCCGTTCAAGGCGAAGGGCAGCTCGGGCTCGAACAACGCGCCCAACGTCAACTGGACCGTCAACGTGCCGACGACGAAGCCGATCGTCATCAACGGCGCGTACGCCTGCATCGACTCCGACCCGGCGACGTGGTCGCAGAACGTGCAGAGCCACGGCACCGGCTTCTGCCAGGTCTACGGCATCCCGGCCGTCAAGAAGAGCGGCGGCGGGACGACCACCACCGCGAAGACGACGACGACGCCGAAGCCTGGCGCCGGGCGCAAGGCGAAGGGCGGCAAGGGCAAGCTCTCGATCAAGGCGTCCCCGGACAACGGCAACCCGCCGCTCGCCGTGACGTTCACGCTCTCGTCGCCGAAGGTCGTGCAGTGGCGGATCGACTACGGCGACGGCCAGTCGAAGGTCGCGTTCGGCACGCCGCCGGGCACGATCGCGCACACGTACGCGCACGCGGGCGACTACAAGCCGAAGCTGACCGTGCTCGCCACGCCGACCGCGACAGCCGCGCAGAGCGCGACCACGAGCATCACCGTCGGCACGGCGCTGATGGGCTTCACCGCGAAGCCGGCCTCCGGCAGCCCGCCGCTGAAGGTGACGTTCACACTCGGCACCTCCGTCAAGAACATCACGACGTGGTCGGTCGACTTCGGCGACGGCCAGCACACCGGCGGCGCCGGGAAGCCGCCCGCCTCCGTCTCGCACACGTACGCGAAGGTAGGCACGTTCAACGCGAACTTCGCCGTCAAGCCGGGCGCATATGCGGTGGTCGCCGCGTTCGCGCAGGTCGTCGTCGGCGGCGGCACGCCGCCCACGCTGAGTCTCACCGCGTCGCCGACGTCGGGGAAGCACCCGCTCGCGGTCACGTTCACGCTCGGCTCGAACATCCCGGGCCAGGTCGTCTCCTGGCAGCTCCAGTTCGGGGACGGCCAGCGGGCGGGAGGGTCGGGGAAGCCGCCGGCGTCCGTCTCGCACACCTACGCGAAGGCCGGCAACTACCTCGCCTTCCTCGTCGTCTCCCAGCAGCAGCAGTACGGCGGGGTGCAGTTCATCGTCCCGAGGACGGGACTGCTCGTCTCCGTCAAGTAGCTCCGGCGGCGCGCCGCTACCATCCGCTCCGCGATGGCCGAGGAACGCGAACTCTCGCTGCCCGAGCAGCTCGAGGAGATCGGGACCCAGCTCGACTGGGTCCGTGGTTACCTTTGACCCGGCTTCGCTGAAGACCCGCGCCGACGAGCTCGAAGGCGAGCTCTCGCAACCCGACTTCTGGAACGACCCGCAGCACGCCGCGAAGGTCTCGGCGGAGCACCAGCGCGCGCTGCGCAAGCTTCAGCGCTACGAGGAGCTCGTCGCCAACGTCGAGTTCCTCCAGGAGGGCGTCGGCGCCTTCCCCGACGAGGAGCTCGAGCCGGTGCTGCGCGACGTGCAGCGCGAGCTGGGGCAGCTCCAGGAGGACGCGCTCTTCTCCGGCGAGTACGACGCCGGCGACGCCGTCGTGACGCTGCAGGCGGATGCGGGCGGCACCGACTCGCAGGACTGGGCCGAGATGCTCCTGCGCATGTACCTGCGCTGGGCGGAGCGGCGCGGCTTCAAGACCGAGATGATCGAGACGAGCCCGGGGGAGGAGTACGGGATCAAGTCCGCCACCTTCACCGTGAGCGGCGAGAACGCGTACGGGATCCTCAAGGCGGAGCGCGGCAAGCACCGGCTCGTCCGGATCAGTCCCTTCGACCAGGCGCACCGCCGCCACACGAGCTTCGCCCAGGTGATCGTCGCGCCGCTGCTCGAGGAGGCCAGCGGGATCGAGATCGACGAGGACGACCTCCGCATCGACACGTACCGCTCCTCCGGCGCCGGCGGGCAGCACGTGAACAAGACCGATTCGGCCGTCCGGATCACGCACCTCCCGAGCGGGGTCGTCGTCGCCGTCCAGAACGAGCGCAGCCAGTCCGCGAACAAGGACACGGCGATGAAGATCCTCCGCTCGCGGCTCGCCGAGAAGGCCGTGGAGGAGCGCGAAGTCGAACTGGCACGCGAGCGCGGCGGCGTGTCGATGGGCTTCGGCGGCACGGCGGTCCGCAGCTACGTCCTCCACCCCTACCAGCAGGTGAAGGACGCGCGCACCGGCCACGAGGTCGGCAACGCGCAAAGCGTCCTCGACGGCGACCTCGACGGCTTCATCCGCGCATATCTCCTGCAAGTGGCGGGAAACGCGTCCTAGCCCGCCGACCGCTCCGCTAGAGTGAGGCCACTGCGGGGCCCAGCAGTTCCGTCGACTCCTCCGGAGACGTGACAGACCTTCAGATAGAGACCTCTCCCGCACCCGAACGCGTCCCCGAGCGTGGCGCGGCGGGTTCGATGATCGTCTTCGAGGACGTCACGAAGGTCTACGAGCCCGACGTCGCCGCCCTCCAGAACGTCTCCTTCGGGATCGACAAGGGCGAGTTCGTCTTCATCGTCGGTGCGTCCGGTTCGGGCAAGTCGACGGCGATCCGGCTGCTGCTGAAGGAGCTGGAGCCGACGAGCGGGCGCATCTTCGTCGGCGGCCGCGACCTCGGCCGGCTCAAGGGCTCGAAGGTGCCGCTGCTCCGTCGGAACATCGGCTGCGTCTTCCAGGACTTCAAGCTCCTTCCGAGCCGCTCCGCCGCCGACAACGTCGCCTACGCACTCAAGGTGCAGGGCGAGAGCCGCGCCTCGATCCGGCGCAAGGTGCCCGAGGTGATGAACATGGTCGGGCTCTCGCACAAGATCGCCTCCTTCCCCGACGAGCTCTCGGGCGGCGAGCAGCAGCGCGTCTCGATCGCGCGCGCCGTCGTCAACCACCCGCCGCTGCTCGTCTGCGACGAGCCGACCGGGAACCTCGATCCCGACACGAGCGTCGGGATCATGCAGCTCCTCTACCGGATCAACCGTGCCGGCACGACGATCCTGATGGTCACCCACGACCGCGAGATGGTCGACAAGATGCGCAAGCGCGTGATCGCGCTCGAGGACGGGCGGCTCGCCCGCGACGAGCGCCGCGGCGGGTATTCGGAATGAGCGTAGGCTCGACGGAGCTCAGCAAAGAGCGGAGGCACCGGCTCTGCCGGTGCCGGGAGCGGGCATGAGCAGCCTGCGCCTGCTCGTGACGGAGGCGTGGTCGTCGATCCGGCAGAACGCGTCGACGACGGTCGCCGCGACGATGACCGTCCTGATCGGGATGTTCCTGCTCGGCGTGTTCATCGCGCTCGGCACGTGGGTGCTCTCCTGGAGCGACCACGTCAAGAAGGAGCTGCAGGTCAAGGTCTACTTCGCGTCCAGCGCGACGACCGCGCAGGAGGTCGACACCGGACAGAAGCTCCGCTCGCTCGACCATGTGAAAAAGGTCGTCTTCGTCTCGAAGGAGCAGGCGGAGGCGCAGATGCGCAAGCAGTTCCCGGAGCTCTACAAGACGCCGCTGCCCTCGAACCCGCTACCCGACTCGTACCTCGTCACGCCCACGAAGGCGGAGTACACGCCCGACCTCGGGCTGGCGATCCGACAAGCGACCTATCCCGGTGTCGAGTCCGGGAAGGACGGGGTCACCTGGGGCAGCTCGACCGCGAAGCGGGTGCTGACGATCGCGAAGGTGATCTGGATCGTCTTCCTCGTCGCGGTCGTCCTGCTCGTGGTCGCCTCGACGCTGCTGATCGCGAACACGATCCGGCTCTCGATCTTCGCGCGGCGACGCGAGATAGAGGTGATGAAGCTCGTTGGCGCGACGAACTGGTTCATCCGCGGCCCGTTCATGCTCGAGGGGCTGCTCTGCGGGCTGAGCGGCTCGCTGCTCGCGATCTTCCTGCTCCTGCTCGGGAAGACGGTCGCGCTGCCGTCGATCCTGCCGCACATCGGCGGCGGCTCCGACGTGCACGCCGTCTCGTTCGGCGTGAACGCGCTGGCGCTGCTCTGCGCGGGACTGCTGCTCGGCGCCGCAGGCTCCGGCCTGACGCTGCGCCGGTTCCTGCAGGTCTAGCGCCTCGTGGCGCGGGGACGCCAGAAGCGCCCGAGCCGGAGCGAGCGGTATCGCGGGCGCCACGCGCCGCCGCGGCGCAAGCCCGTCTCCGAGCTGCGCGTGCGGCTCCCCGAGAGGCGCACCGAACCGGAGTCGGTCGTCGCGCACCTCGGGCCGACGAACTCCGGCAAGACGCACGACGCGCTGCGCTTCCTCGTCGAGATGGGGAAGGGCGTCTACGCGGCGCCGTTGCGGATGCTCGCGCAGGAGGCGCACCGGCGCTTGTCGGCGGAGCTCGGCGAGGACGCGGTCGGTCTCGTCACCGGCGAGGAGCGCGTCAACGAGGGCGCGCCGATCATCTGCTGCACCGCCGAGATGGCGCCGCTGCGCGGCGAGACGCTCGTGCTCGACGAGGTGCAGTGGGCCGAGGACGAGGAGCGCGGCTCGGCGTGGACGCGGCTCATGCTCGGCGGCGAGTACCGGCACATCCTCCTGCTCGGCGCGGTCGAGGCGCTGCCGCTCGTCAAGCACGCCTTCCCGCAGGCGGAGATCCGCTTCTTCGAGCGCAAGGCGCCGCTCGACTGGGCCGGGAAGCAGGGCATCGCCGGGCTGGGCGCGGGCACCGTGGTCGTCGCCTTCAGCCGCCGCGCCGTGATCGGGCTCGCCGGTGAGCTGAACCAGCTCCATCCCGGCCGCGTCGCCTGCCTCTACGGCGCGATGCCGCTCGCGTCGCGGCGCGAGGAGATCGACCGCTTCCTCGAGGGTGGCGCGGAGGTGTGCGCCTCGACCGACGTGCTCGGGCACGGCGTCAACCTCCCGTGCGAGACGCTGCTCTTCGCCGAGACGACGAAGTTCGACGGGAAGGAGCGGCGCGACCTCGAGCCGTGGGAGATCGCGCAGATCGCCGGCCGCGCCGGACGCTACGGCTTCCACGAGCGCGGGCATGTCGGCGTCCTCTCCGGCGTCCCGTGGGCCGACCCCGATCCGGAGCTCGTCCGCGACGCGCTCGTCCCGCAGGTCGAGCTGCCCGGCGGCCACTTCGGCTACCGGATCGTCGACAGCGGCCGGATCCGCCCGCAGCTGTCCGACCTGAACGTGGCCGCAGTGGACGAGGTCGAGCCGGCGCTCCACGCGTGGCGCAACGCCGCCCTCGCCTACTGGACGGACGAGGGATGGCTGACCGTCGAGTCGATCCAGCCGCTGCTCGCGCGCCTCGACACCGTGCGGGACGCGCTCCGCCAGGTCCGCAGGACGCTCTCGCTCGAGGACGTGTGGCGGCTGATGCAGGCGCCGATCGACGAGGATGGCCTGCCCTTGCTCGGCGCGCTCGCGGCCGCGCTCGCAGGCGACAACCCGCAGAAGACGGTGATCGGCTGGATCCTCGACCCGCACCGCCTCGCCGCGGCCGGCCTCGAGCAGGCGGAGCAGGCAGCGCGCGAGGCGTCGATCCTGCGCTGGTTCGCGCTCCAGTACCCGGGTGTCGCGGGCGTGACGATCGAGAGGGCCGCCGCGCTCGAGGAGGCCGCCGCGCGGCGCGTCGTCCAGGAGCTGCGCGCCGAGATCGACGACCCGACGATCGGCCGCTGCCGCTCGTGCGGAGCGCGCACCGCGCCGTGGGCGACGCTCTGCGACCGCTGCTTCATGGCGCGCGGCTACCGCGACCGGCGCGGGCAGCGGCGTTAACGGGGAATCCGCTGACCGGTGATCGTGGCCGCCGCCGATTCGACCCGACGACGCCACCGGCACGCTGGCCGCATGTCCCAATCGCAGTTCCAGGTTCAACACGACGCCTTCCGGGCCTGGACCGACGAGCTGCGAGCCGCAGCCCGCGTCCTTCCCGAGCTCGACGCCGGCGCGCGGCTCGCGCTCGTCGCGGATCTCGTCGCGTTCTTGCAGGAAAAGGTCGAGCCGCACACGCGCGTCGACGAGCTCGTGCTCTACCCGAAGGCGGCCGCCCGGATGGGCTCGCCGCTGGCGACGGCGTCGATGGCCTACGACCACCTCGCGATCCGGGCCTGGATCGCGAAGCTGGCCGAAGCGGACGACGAAGACGTGGCGTTGCTGCAGGAGCTGCTTTACGGTCTCGACGCATTGATCCGCGTCCATCTCTGGAAGGAGGACGAGCTGATGGTGCATCCGCTCGAGTCCTCCACCTGGCCCGCCTCCGGCGCCTAACCCTTTTGACGGTGTTTCCTGCGGGAAACACGGGATGAATACGGGCCGTGTGCGGCGCAGGCTGGGAGTCGTGACCGATCGGCAGGACCGGAACCTCGACTGGCGGCAGGAGCTGAGCCGGATTGCGGCCGAGCTCGAAGAGCTTCCGCCGGCCGCGCAGCGGGCCGTGCTCGCGACCGTCAGGCGCTTTCTCGAGGAGGACGCGCTGCGGCTTCCGGCGCCCGGCCGGGTCGGCATCGCCGCCTGAGGCCGTCCCTACACTTGCCGGATGGCCAGGCCCACCGGCGAGAAGCTGATCGTCGACAACCGACGCGCTCGGCACGAGTACCACCTCGGCGACCGCTTCGAGGCGGGCGTCGTCCTCGCCGGAACCGAGGTGAAGTCCCTGCGCAGCGGCCAGGCGACGCTGCAGCAGGCATACGCCGACGTGCGCGACGGCGAGGCGTGGCTCGTCGGCCTGCACGTGCCCGAGTACACCGAGGGCAACCGAGCGAACCACGATCCCGACCGCGACCGCAAGCTCCTCCTGCACCGGAAGGAGATCGACCGCCTGCTGGCCGGCGTGCGGGAGAAGGGCTTCACCGTCGTCCCGACGCGGCTCTACTTCAAGAGCGGACGCGTCAAGGTCGAGCTCGCGCTCGCCCGCGGCAAGGAGCTGAGGGACAAGCGGCGCGACATCGCCGACCGCGACGCGCGCCGCCAGATCGAGCGGGAGCTGAAGTCGGCTAGGAGCTAGCCGCCGCTTCGGGCGGGGGAGGAGGGGCGCCGAGGTCGTCGCGCGCCTGCAGGTACTCCTCGCGTGAGATCTCGCCGTGCGCGTAGCGCAGGTGGAGCACGTCCGCCGGTGCGGGCGGGCCGAAGTGCCGGATTCCCGGACCGAAGCCGGGACCGCCGCGGAACTTGAAGCGCGGACCGCGCCGGAAGCTAGACGCCACGAGCCAG
>Ga0265338_10011083_pt1 | contig 10457 bp, 10 predicted proteins | sample 42126metaG_FD_193579 | JGI IMG/M metagenome (GOLD analysis project Ga0265338, IMG submission 193579) | Rhizosphere microbial communities from Carex aquatilis grown in University of Washington, Seatle, WA, United States - 4-21-26 metaG | ecosystem: Host-associated > Plants > Roots > Rhizosphere... | reverse complement strand
GGGAGTCGTCGTAGACGAACGCGGTGACGACGGGTCCGAACAGCTCCTCCTGCATCGTCCTGAAGCCGGGGTCGGTGGTCTCGATCATGGTTGGCTGGACGAACCAGCCGTCGCTGTCGTCGTACGCGCCGCCGGCGACGATCGACGCGGAACCGGACGCCTTCGCCTCCTCGATCGCCTCTTTCTGCGTCGCGAACGAGCTCGCGTCGATCACGGCGCCGACGAAGTTCCCGAAATCGGCGACGTCGCCCATCTTCATCGCGCTGACCTCTTCGGCGACCCTGTCTCGGATCTGCGGCCAGAGGCTCGCGGGCGCGAAGACGCGCGACGCGGCGGAGCACTTCTGTCCCTGGTACTCGAAGGAACCGCGAAGGATCGCGGTCGCGACGGCCTCGGCGTCGGCGCTCGGGTGGGCGACGATGAAGTCCTTGCCGCCGGTCTCGCCGACGATGCGCGGGTAGTTCCGGTACCGGGCGATGTTCTCGCCGACGGTCTTCCACATCCCCTGGAAGACGGGTGTCGAGCCGGTGAAGTGGATGCCGGCGAGGTTGTCATTCGCGAGTGCGGGATCGCCGACCGCGCCGCCGGAGCCGTAGACGAGGTTGATCACGCCCGGCGGCAGGCCGGCCTCCTCGAAGAGCTTCATGAGGAAGTGAGCGCTCACGGCGGCGGTCGAAGCGGGCTTCCAGACGACGGTGTTCCCCATGAGCGCGGCGGAGGTGGGGAGGTTCCCGGCGATCGAGGTGAAGTTGAACGGGGTGACGGCGAAGACGTAGCCCTCGAGCGGGCGGTACTCGAGCCGGTTCCAGACGCCGGGCGAGGAGATCGGCTGCTCCTCGTAGATCCGCGTCATGTACTGGACGTTGAAGCGCCAGAAGTCGATGAGCTCGCAGGCGGCGTCGATCTCCGCCTGGTGCGCCGTCTTCGACTGGCCGAGCATCGTCGCCGCGTTGAGCGTCTGCCGCCACGGGCCGGCGAGCAGATCGGCCGCGCGGAGGAAGACGGCGGCGCGGTCCTCCCACGGCGTCCGCGACCAGTCCTCCCACGCATCGGCCGCCGCCTTGATCGCGAGCTCGACCTCTGGGCCGGCGCCCTTGTGGACGTCGCCGAGGACGTGGCTGCGCCGGTGCGGCATCACGGCTTCGAACGTGTTGCCTGTGCGCACCTCCTCGCCGCCTATGACGAGAGGGAGGTCGAGGCGCTCGGCGCTCAGCTCGACGAGACGGCTCCGGAGCTCGTCGCGCTCGGGGCTGCCGGGCACGTAACCCATGACGGGCTCGTTGTACGGCTCGGGCACGCGGAAGATGCCGTGAGTGCTCATTTCCCGCTCCGTCGCCGACGAAGTCGGCGACTCCGCTCTTTGCTGATCTCCGTCGAGCCTACGCTCATGAGGCGATTCTAGGATGAGAAGTCGTGACGGTGGCGCAGGTGGCGTACGAGGTTGACGGCTGGGGGACCGGCGAGCTCGTCGTTGCCGACGGTCTCGTCGTCTGGCACGAGTCGCCTTGGCCACGGGCGCGCACCTCTTTGGTCCCATCCCAAACCCCCTCCCACCCGGGGCTAGGGCGAGGCGTAGCACGGAAAGCGTCCCCGGAGCGGGACAGCTTCGTCGCGGAAGTGATCGCGCGGCTGCGCACCTACTTCGACGGCGACTGCGGGGCTCTCGACGGAGTGCCGGTCGACCTCGAGCACGAGACGTCGTTCCGCACCCGCTGCGCGGAAGAGCTGCGCGCGATCCCGCCGGGCGAGGTCGTGACCTACGGCGAGCTCGCCGCGCTCGCGGGTGCGCCGGGCGCCGCGCGCGCGGCGGGCACGTTCTGCGCTCGCAACCGGCTCGGCCTCTTCGTCCCGTGCCACCGTGTCGTCGGCGCCGCCGATCTCGGCTCGTACGGGAGCGCCGGCGTCGAGTACAAGCGCCGCCTGCTCGCGCTCGAGGGATACGCCGGTGCTCTCTGACGACCTCCGCGAGGAGCTCGCCGCGATCGCGCCCGAGCGCGAGTGCGACCGGCTCGCCGAGCTCTCGGGCCTCTTCCATGTCGCCGGCCGCGCCCACCTTCGCGGCCGCGGCAACGTCGATGTCCATCTCGACGTCGTTAGCTCCACCGTCGCGCGCCGCGCCTTCGCGCTCCTTCGCGCGCTCGACGTCACGTCCGAGATCCGCACCTACAGCCGGGCCGCGTTCGACCACGCCACGCGGTACCAGCTCCACGTCGAGGGAGCTGACGCGGCGTATGAGGCGCTCCATCGGGCGGGCGTCCTCGACCGCTCCCATCGCCCGCTCGACCGGCCCCCCGCACGCACCGTCGCGCGCCGCTGCTGCGCCGCCGCGTACGTCCGGGGTGCGCTGCTCGGCGCCGGCAGCCTGAGCGGGCCTCGTGACCCGCACCTCGAGATCCGCACCGGGGAGGTGGACGGCGCTCGCTTCCTCGCCACGCTTGCCGGCCGCCTCGGTGCCGAGCTCCACGTGCAGGAGCGCGAGACGCACGCAGCTGCGTACGCGAAGGGGACAGAGGCGATCGCCGACATCCTCGTCGCCGCCGGCGCGGTCGACGTCGTGCTCGCGCTCGAGGAGCAGGCCGTCCTTGCCGCAACGCGCGGCGACGCGAACCGGCTTGCGAACGCCGACCACGCGAACCTCGTCCGCACGAGCCGCGCCGCGCACGCCCAGCTCGACGCCCTCCGGCACATCGACATCGACGGTCTGCCCGACGACCTGCGCGAGATCGCCCTCCTCCGGCTGCGCCATCCGACCGCCTCTACGGCCGAGCTGGCGCGCCGCTGCAAGCCAGGTCTCTCCAAGGCGGCCGCGTACCGCCGTCTTCGCCGCCTGCAGGATCTCGGCCGCTCCTGAAGCTGCTCCCGAAATCTGCAATATGTCTTCTAGAGCGGCAACAGAGGGGCATATACTCGCCGCGGCGGGTCCGTGCTCGTTCGGCGGCAGATTCAGACCCCGTCTGCCGTCGGCTCTCGAGCGGGGGTAAAAAGGACCGGGAGGGTCGTCCTCGGAGCTTCCCGGTCCGCCCGCCCTGTCGCAGAACCGCACCCTTCGTGCGGGAAGGTGCCGATTTTCCCGCGCGGCCGCCTCGTTAGACTCGACTCGTAACCTCGAACAGGCAACGACAAAGGGGATCGAGACGATGGCGAAGATCAGGGTCGGGATCAATGGCTTCGGCCGGATCGGCCGCAACTTCACCCGCGCACACATCGAGCGCGGCGGCGACTTCGAGATCGTCGCGGCGAACGACCTCGGCGACGCGCTGACGATGGCCCACCTCCTGAAGCACGACTCCGTGCTCGGAAACCTCGACGTGCCCGTCGCGTTGGGCGACGGCGCCATCTCGGTGGGCGGACACGAGATCAAGCTCCTCTCCGAGCGCGATCCCGCGAACCTGCCGTGGGGCGATCTCGGCGTCGACGTAGTGATCGAGTCGACCGGCTTCTTTACGAAACGCGAGGGCGCGGAGAAGCACCTGCAGGCGGGCGCGCGCAAGGTCGTCATCTCGGCTCCCGCGACCGATCCCGATCTCACCGTCGTGCTCGGCGTCAACGATCGCGAGTACGACCCGGAGAAGCACAACATCGTCTCGAACGCGTCGTGCACGACGAACTGCGTCGCGCCGGTCGCGAAGATCCTCCACGAGGCGTACGGAATCGAGCGCGGCTTCATGACGACGATCCACGCGTACACCCAGGATCAGATGCTTCAGGACGGCCCGCACAAGGATCTCCGCCGTGCCCGCGCCGCTGCGCTCAACCTCGTTCCGACCTCGACCGGCGCGGCCCGCGCGATCGGCGTCGTCATGCCCGAGCTGAAGGGCAAGGTCGACGGCATGTCGATGCGCGCGCCGGTGCCGACAGGCTCGATCGTCGACCTCGCCGTCCAGGTCGGCAAGGAGACGACCGCCGAGGAAGTCAACGAGCTCTTCCGCTCGAAGGCCGACACGGGCGACCTCGAGGGGATCCTCCAGTACACCGACGAGCCGCTCGTCTCGACCGACATCGTCCACTCGCCGTACTCGTCGATCTTCGACAGCGACCTGACGATGGTGAACGGCAACCTCGTCAAGGTCTTCTCGTGGTACGACAACGAGTGGGGCTACAGCTGCCGCCTCGTCGACCTCGTCGCGCGGATCGGCAAGACGCTGCCGGCGGCCGTCGCCGCGTAGGAGGAAGCGTGCGGCGTCCGAGATCGGTCCGCGACGCCGACGTCGCGGGGAAGGTCGTCCTGGTCCGGGCAGATCTCAACGTCCCGCTCGAGGACGGCCGCGTCGCCGACGACACGCGCATCCGCGCGTCACTGCCGACGCTCGAGCTGCTGCTCGACGGCGGCGCCGCCGAGGTGCGCGTCTGCTCGCATCTCGGCCGTCCGAAGACGGAGGAAGACAAGGCGAAGTACGCGATGGCGCCCGTCGCGGCGCGGCTCCACGAGCTGCTGGCCGACGACCGCGTGAAGGTGCTCGAGAACACGCGCTTCGAGCCGGGGGAGACATCCAACGACGAGGAGTTCGCGCGCCGTCTTGCCGACGGCTGCGACCTCTACGTGAACGACGCCTTCGGGTCTGCGCACCGCGCCCACTCGTCGACGGAAGCGGTCGCGCATCTCCTGCCGGCATACGCGGGCCTGCTCCTGCTCGACGAGCTCGAGCACTTCGGGCGTCTGCTCGGCGACGTCGAGCGGCCGTTCGTCCTCATCTCCGGGGGCGCGAAGGTCGAGGACAAGCTCGGCGTCTTGAGCAACCTCGGTGGCCGGGCCGACACCGTGCTGATCGGCGGCAAGATGGCCGAGGAGCTGCGCGGCGGGAGCCCGCTCGATTTCCCCGTCGAGCTGCCGAACGACGTCGTCGGCGCTGCGGAGTTCGCAGCTGACGCGGAATCGCGCGTCTGCGGCTACGACGAACTGCCCGACGGCTGGCTCGGCCTCGACATCGGGCCCGAGACGCGCTCGCGCTTCGCCGAGAAGCTCGCGGGGGCGCGGACGATCTTCTGGAACGGCCCGATGGGCGTCTTCGAGTGGCCGCGCTTCGCCGACGGAACGAAGGCGGTTGCCGAGGCGGTCGCCGGCAATGCCGACGCCTTCTCCGTCGTCGGCGGCGCCGACTCCGTTCGCGCGCTCAACGAGCTCGGCCTCGCGACCAGAGTCTCGTGGGTCTCGACCGGCGGCGGCGCAAGCCTCGAGCTGCTCGAGGGAAAGGAACTGCCCGGCGTGGCGGCGATACCGTCATGACCGTCGCCGGGAACTGGAAGATGTTCCGCGGGCCGGACCCGCAGGCGCTTGCCGGGCTCGACGCCATCGTCTGCCCGCCGTACACGCGCCTCGCCGACTGCGTCGCCGCCGGGCTCACGACGTATGCGCAGAACGTCCACTGGGAGCCGGAGGGCGCCTTCACCGGCGAGATCTCCGCGCCGATGCTGCTCGAGCTTGGCGTCGCCGGCTCGCTCGTCGGCCACTCCGAGCGCAGACAGCTGTTCGGCGAGACGGACGAGGGCGTCGCGCGCCGCGCGGAAGCCGCGCTCGCCGCCGGGCTCGGCGTCATTGCGTGTGTCGGCGAGACGCTCGAGCAGCGCGAGGCGGACCAGACCGAGAACGTCCTCCGCCGCCAGGTCACCGCGCTCCCGCAGGACGACCGCCTCGTCATCGCGTACGAGCCGGTCTGGGCGATCGGCACCGGCATGACCGCGACGCCGGAGATGGCGCAGGACGCGCACGCCTTCATCAAGTCCCTCCTCGACGTGCCGGTGCTCTACGGCGGCTCGGTCAAGCCGGACAACGCCGCCGGCCTCTTCGCGCAGCCGGACGTCGACGGCGCGCTCGTCGGCGGTGCCTCGCTCGACGTCGACTCCTTCCGGGCCATATGCCAAGCCGCTTTCCGCTCGTAGCGCTCATCATCCTCGACGGCTGGGGAATCGCTCCGCCCGGCCCCGGCAACGCCGTCGAGCTCGCCGACACGCCCGTCTTCGACCGGCTCTGGCGCGATTTCCCGCACGCGCAGCTCGCCGCCTCGGGCGCCGCAGTCGGGCTCCCCGACGGCCAGATGGGCAACTCCGAGGTCGGTCACCTGACCATCGGCTCCGGGCGGATCCTCTTCCAGGACCTCGTCCGTGTGAACAACGCGATCGAGGACGGCTCCTTCTTCGAGAACCCCGTCCTCCGCGGCGCGTTCGAGCGCGGGGCGAACGTCCATCTGCTCGGCCTCGTCTCGCGCGGCGGCGTCCACTCCCACATCGACCACGTGAAGGCGCTGCTCGAGTTCGCGCCGGAGAAGACGTGGATCCACGCGTTCACCGACGGGCGCGACGTCTCGCCGCACTCGGCCATCCACGATCTCGCGGAGCTGCCCGCCGACCGGATCGCAACGGTCGCCGGCCGCTACTACGCGATGGATCGCGACAACCGTTGGGATCGGACACAGAAAGCGCTCGAAGCCGTGGCGAATCCCGTGGTATCAACCCCCAAGGGGGGCGACCCGCTCGCGGAAGTGCAGCGGAACTACGACGCCGGCGTGACCGACGAGTTCATCGAGCCGACCGTCATCGAGGGGCGCCCGCGCATCGACCCCGCGACCGACACGGCGATCTTCTTCAACTTCCGCCCGGACCGCGGCCGCCAGCTGTCGCAGAAGCTCGGTGAGCTCGGGGTCGACCTCACGACGATGACGCGCTACCGCGACGACTTCCCGTTCCCCGTCGCCTTCCCGGAACACATCGTCGAGGGGACGCTCGCCGAGGTGCTGAGCGAGCACGGGATCCGCCAGCTCCACGCCGCCGAGACGGAGAAGTACGCGCACGTGACGTACTTCCTCGACGGCGGCCGCGAAGAGCCGTTCGCAGCGGAGGAGCGGATCCTCGTCGACTCGCCGCGCGACGTCGCGAGCTACGACCAGAAACCGCAGATGTCCGCCGCGGAGGTTGCCGACAAGGTCGTCGCCGCAATCGACGCGGGAGGGCTGGGCTTCGTCGTCGTCAACTTCGCGAACCCCGACATGGTCGGTCACACCGGGATCGTCCCCGCAGTCGTGCAGGCGGTCGAGACGACCGACGCGTGCCTCGGCCGCGTCGTCGACGCCGTCGAACGCGCGGGCGGCGTGTGCCTGATCATCGCCGACCACGGGAACGCCGAGAAGCTCCTTCAGGACGACGGCGTCAGCCCGCACACGGCGCACACGACGAACCCCGTGCCGGCGATCCTCACGGCGCCGGGCTTCACCATCCGCGACGGCGAGCTCTCGGAGGTCGCGCCGACGATTTTGGCCCTTCTCGGGGTGCCGAAATCTTCACAAATGACTCAAAACTGTTTACTAGAAAAGTCCTGAAATAGCTCTATACTCGCGGCACATTGTCGCTGCCCCAGCCTGATGACGGCATTCTGCGGAAGGCGCAGCGAGGCGATGATCGCGCCTTCGCCATCATCGTGCGCTCGTACCAGACCCCTGTCTTCAACTACGTGCTGAGGATGGTGAGCGACCGGTCTCTCGCCGAGGATCTGACCCAGGAGGTCTTCCTTCGCGTGTACCAGGGGCTGCCGCGCTTCTCGTCGCGCTCGAAGTTCACGACGTGGCTCTTCCAGGTGACGAAGAACCGTGTGCTCGACGAGCTGCGCGCGACCGAGCGGCGCCCCCGCACCGTCGTCGACGTCGACGACATGAGGACTTTCGAGGTCGTCGACGCCCCGTTCGAGCGGATCGAGGCGATCGATGCGGTCTGGCGTGCGGTCGAGCACCTCACGGTCGATCTCAAGATGGCGCTCCTCATGCGCGACATCGTCGGACTCTCGTACAGCGAGATTGCCGACTCGCTCGAGGTCACGCTCGCCACGGTCAAGTGGCGGATCTGGAAAGCGCGGGAGGAAGTCCAGCTCGCGCTCGCCCGTGACGGCATCGAGATCTTCGAGCCATCCGTCTCCGCCGCCGTCGTCGTCGAGCCGCCCGTCGCCGCCGCGGAGGTCGCCGCGGCTATCTCGGTTCTCCCGCCGCCGCTGCTGCCCGTCAGCGTCTAGAGGAGGGATTGGCGAGACAGTGGCTGTGCCGCGCTGACGCGCTGCGCATGGCGAGGCGGCGTCCTCAGTCGGCCCGATAGTCATCGACTATCGGGCCTCCCTGCGTCTTTGCCTCGCGGCGCCCAGCGCGCCAGCGCAGCGAGCACCGTCCCGCCAATCCCTCCAAGGAGCTACTGCCCGAGCGTAAGCCGGGCCGCGAGCGATCTCGGCAGCCCGGCCTCCGCCATCTCGCTCTGCGTTCGTGCGACGTCGTACTCGACCCGGCGGAACTCGGCGCGCCGCGCGGCGAGGTCGAGGAGGAGATACGCCGCCCGCGGGTCGCCGTCGCGCGGCTGACCGACGGAGCCCGGATTGAGGAGCGTCGGCGCGTCTCCGAGTGAGACGGCGGTGCCCGCGGGCGCGAGGCCGCCCTCCGGCTCGCCCGCGGACGTCGTGAGGTGGAGCGCGACGTGACTGTGCCCGACGAGCACGAGCGGCGAGCCGGCGAGGGCGAGAGTCGCGAGCGCGGCCTCGTCGGAGAGCACGTACTCCCACACGGGGTCGCGCGCGCTGCCGTGGTAGAGCGCGATGTCGTTTGCCCTTCCCTGCGGCTCGAGGCGGTCGAGGAACGCGTGCGACTCCGGCGTGAGCGCCTCGCGATTCAGCCGTGCCGCGAGCGCGGCGTCGCCGTGAAACTCGTCGAGGTCGATCATGCCGCGGACTGCGAGGTCGTGGTTCCCGGCGAGGCAGATGTCGGCCCGCTCCTCGGCGATCGCGCAGCACTCGTTCGGGCGCGGCCCGTAGCCGACGATGTCCCCAAGGCACCACAGCTCGTCCGGCGCGTCGGCCTCGATCGCTCCGAGCACCGCTTCGAGCGCGCAGAGGTTCGAATGGATGTCAGAGACGACGGCGACGCGCATCGGCGGTCGCGAACGCTAGCCCGGCGAGAACGGGAACGGTCGCGGCCACCTCCGAGGTCGTGAAGAAGAGGAGCCCCCACACACCGGCGGCGATGCCGGTCGCGGCGGCGGCGGCATACTTGCGGCGACCGGCGACGACGACGCCGAGCAGCGCCGGCGCGAGCAGATCGAGCCATCCCATGAGCGCCGAGCCGAAGCTCGCCTGCTGCAGTCCCGGCAACGGCGACCCTGCGGCGTGGGGGAGGGTAACGGCGTCGAGCGCGTTCGAGGCGTTCCTCACGCCGCTCGTTCCCCAGACGAGCACCACGTCGAGCGCGGCGAGTGCGACGAGCCCGAGGCGGATCGACGCGGCGGGTGCGACTCGCCCGGCCGCCGACGCCGCCGCGACGCATGCGAGGGCGACGAGAACGAGGCCCGCCGCGTCCCGAACGAGCCCGTGCGCGAGCCACGCCGCGACCCACAGGGCAGCCGCGATGGGAGGCCACAACCACCAGCGCTTTCGTCCGGCGAGTACGCCGCCCGCGGCGGCGAGTACCGGCGTCCCGAACGTCGCGAGGAGGGCGAGCGCGCGCGGGCCGCCCGAGACGAGGTCGAGGATGAGGACTCCTCCGGCAAGGAGCCCGGCGGGGACGAGGATCCCCACCGCACGGAAGGAGCGTCCCGTCGCCATCCGCGCGGGCGCAGCCACGGCCACCGCCTGCGCAGCGCAGAGCACCGCGTAGGACGGGACGAACGAGAGCGTCAGGCGCCCTCGGACGGCTCGGAGTGACCGGGCGCCTCGGGCAGGTTGCGGATCCCCTCGCGCGTCACGTACTTCGACCAGGAGTCCTCGAGGGCCGCGATCAGCTCGGGCATGAAGCGCGGCGACGCGTTCACGCGCGCGACGACCGCGCCGGGCACGTCGCCCTCCTCGATCTCGTGCTCGATGCGCATGAACGTGAGCGTGAACTCGTACTGGGAGAAGCTCACATTCGCGAAGTTCGAATACGTGCCGCCGATGAGCTCCGTCGGCATCTGGATGTTGAGGCGCCGCTCGCCGGGCTGCGGCTCGGGTTGGTCGAGCTCTTCGTCGTCCATGTCCACATACTACGGCCGTGTCGGCCAACTTCCGCCTTCGCCAGGGCCTGCGGGTTCTCGTCGGGTTCGTCACCGTCGTCACGGTGGGTTCCGTCGGCTTCCACGGCCTCACGAACGAGAACTGGCTGCGCTCCATCTATCGCGCCTTCGTCACGACGACGCTCACCGGGCTTGACACGACGCCTGCCGGCAACGGAGCTCTCGTTCTCACGGTCGTGCTCGTCCTCGCCGGGCTCGCGATCATCGCGTACGCCGGCGCGGTTATCGTCGAGGGCATCGCCGGCGGAGTGCTCACCGGCGCCCTGACCGAGCGACGGAGGGTACGAGCCATCGACCGCCTTTCGGATCACTACATCATCTGCGGCTACGGCCGCGTCGGCCGGCGGGTCGCCGAGGAGTTCCGGCACGCCGCTGCTGCCTACGTGGTGCTCGACCGCAGCGAGGCGGCGATTGCCGCGGCGAACGAGCGCGGCGACCTGCTCGTGCAC
>Ga0265338_10011081_pt1 | contig 10459 bp, 6 predicted proteins | sample 42126metaG_FD_193579 | JGI IMG/M metagenome (GOLD analysis project Ga0265338, IMG submission 193579) | Rhizosphere microbial communities from Carex aquatilis grown in University of Washington, Seatle, WA, United States - 4-21-26 metaG | ecosystem: Host-associated > Plants > Roots > Rhizosphere >... | reverse complement strand
AATCAGATTCGTAATGCACTGTGTCAGCGACGCCTCGTTGCCCTCCACCGACAGCAGTTGCCCTTCGATTTTGATGTCCGCGTTGGGCAATTGAAATTCCGGGCGCTCATGCACCAGCTCCCGGACCAGTTTGTCCGTGTCCACCGGGCGCACCGTCACTTCCTCCCGCGACAGCCGTGTGAACGCCAGCAAGTCCAGGATCAGCCGGTCCAGGCGCTCCGCCGAGGCGACCACCTTGTTCAGGTAAGCCGCGCAGCCCGGGCCGATGTGCTCGTGGCAATCCTCCAGCACAATTTGCGAATAGCTTTGAATCGCCCGCAACGGCGCCCGCATGTCGTGCGAGAGGCTGTAAGAAAATGCCTCAAGCTCAGCCACCGTTTGCTGCAACGCGGCCGTCCGCGTCTGCACGCGCCGCTCCAGGTCGTCGGCGCGGCGTTGCAGCTTCTTCTGCGCCGCCGCAAGGTCCGCGTCCGACTGTTTCCTTTCGGTGATGTCGCGCGCGATTTTCGACGCCCCGATGATGCGCCCGTCGCGATCCTTTACTGGCGAAATCGTCAGCGAGACATCCACGGACCGCCCGCCCTTGGCCAGGCGCACAGTTTCAATATGGTCCACGCGCTCGCCGGCCTTCAGTCGGCTGATAATCTCCTGCTCCTGGCTCTGAAGTTCTGGAGGTATGATCGTCAATATCGAGCGTCCGATGATTTCATCCGCCGTGTATCCGAAAATCCGGCATGCGGCCGCGTTCCAACTGGTGATGACTCCGTCCAAATTCTTGCTGATAATCGCGTCATCGGAGCTTTCCACGATGGCCACGAGCCGATTCATCGCAATCTCGGCTGCGCGCCGATCCGAAATGTCCCGAAACACCAGCACCACTCCTTCGATCTCGCCCCCCGGCCCGCGTATGGGCGCGCCGCTGTCGTCTATCGGCCACTCCGACCCGTCTTTGGCAATCAAGACAGTATGGTTGGCCAATCCGACAGTGCCGCCATGCCGCAGCACTTTGGCCACCGGATTCTCGACCGGCTCGCGCGTGAATGCGTTGACGATCCGGAACGAGCCGTCCAAAGGTCTGCCTGCGGCCTCGGCCTGTTTCCACCCGGTAAGGCGTTCGGCGACCGGATTCATAAACGTGATGAAGCCACGGTGATCTGTTGCAATCACCGCGTCGCCAATGCTGGCCAGTATGACTCTAAACCTCTCCTCCGAATGGGGCAATGACATCGAACTTCCTTAAAATAACTGTCGTCGGAATGCTTCCAAATTCCTCGTTGTTTAAGGGTCTGCAACTGAAGCTAACATACCTTTTCGCGCCCGGCAAAGACGTTTTGCCGCTGTTCCGGCCGCCCTAAATCGACTGGCTGGCCCGTAGGGAAACCCACGACCCGCCGAGCTCGCCCCCCCAATTGCCCCTTGAACTTTGAAGCCGGAGACTGGATTTTAGAGGCGTGTTTAAGAACATCGGTGAAATCATGGTAATGTTCTGGCAGACCCTTCAAGCCCTGCCGCTTGCCTGGCGGCATCGCGCCAAGATCGCCGACCAGTTATTCGAAATCGGCAATGCAAGCCTGCTGATGGTTTGCATCCTCTCCCTTTTCATCGGCGGCGTCGTCGCCCTCCAGACTGGCCCCGTCCTTGTCGAACGCGGCCTCGGCTACGTCCTGGGCGGGATGATCGGCCTCTCCGTCTGCAAAGAGCTTGCCCCAGTCATGATGGCCATTCTCATTGCCGGACGCATCGGCTCCGCCATGTCCGCCGAAATCGGCTCCATGCGCGTCTACCAGGAAATCGACGCCCTCAAGACCATGAACATCAACCCGATCAATTACCTGGTGCTCCCGCGCCTGATCGCCATCGCGCTGGCCTTGCCGACTCTGGTCATGTTCGCCATCCCCGTCGGGTGGATGGGCGGCGCGCTGGTGTCCGCATACAACAGCCGGGTTGCGGTGGACTTTGGCAGCTTCTTCGGCGACCTTCGCGACGTGGTGGATGTGGGCGACGTTTGGAACGGCATTTTTAAATCATTTGTGTTTGCGCTCGCCATTGGCGTCATCTCCTGCCATCAAGGCCTCATCACGCGCGGCGGTCCGCGCGGCATTGGGCGCAGCGTCACCAAGGCCGTCGTTAATTCCATCGTCGTTATTCTTATCCTTGACTATTTCCTGACCCGCCTTTTGCTCCTGGTTCAAAAATGAACGGTTCCGAAACTCAAAACGTCAGCCTCGAAGTCCGCGGCCTCCGCCGCAGCTTCAATGGCGTCGTCGTCCTCGATGACATTCAATTCCGCGTCGAGCCCGGTGAAGTCTTTGTCATCATGGGCCCCAGCGGCAGCGGCAAGACCGTCCTCCTCAAGCACCTCATCGGCCTCGAGCAGCCGGACTCCGGCGAAATCCTGGTCCAGGGCAAACCCATCGACACCCCGGGCCTGCGCGACCAGTACCGGATGGCGATGGTCTTTCAATCCTCCGCCCTGCTGACATCGCTCACCGTCGGCGAGAACGTCGGCCTTTACCTTTCCGAGCACCAGCTCAAGCCCCCGCGCGAAATCGCCTTCATCGTCGCCGACAAACTCAAGACCGTCGGCCTGGCCGGCCTGGAGAACCGCCTGCCCAACGAACTTTCCGGCGGCATGCAAAAACGCGTCGCCATCGCCCGCGCGCTCGTCGTCGAGCCGCATCTTATTATGTTTGACGAGCCGACCGCCGAACTCGATCCGATCATGGCCGTCGCCATCGGCGAGGAAATCCTCAAGCTCAAGAACCAGCTCCACGCCACCTCCATCGTCGTCACCCATGACCGCGATCTCGCCTTCGGCATCGCTGACCGCGTCGCCATGATTATGAACGGCAAGATCCTTTTCGTCGGGACGCCGGATGAATTGAAAGAGAATCCCGATCCCAAAATCCAGAATTTCGTCTACGCAGAACTTCTCATCCGCAGATATAACCAACCTCATAAGGAGACGTCTCATAAATGAAAGAATCCGTCGAATCGCGTTTAGGCCTGTTTTTCCTCGTCGCCATTATCGTGGCCTGGGCAGTCCTGGAATCCGTCGGCAGCTTCGGCTTTTTCAAACGCGGCCACCATGTCTACGCCAATTTCAAGGACATCCAGGACCTTAAAATCGGCGCGCCTGTCAAGATGGCCGGCGTCCAGATCGGACGCGTCAAGGCCGTGCAGTTGACCAACGGCCTGGTGCATGTCCAACTGGACCTCAATCGCGACGCCGATGTCCGGCTTGACAGCAAAGCCAGCGTCAAGTTCACGGGCCTGCTCGGCCAGAATTTTGTCAACCTCACCTTCGGCACCGATGTCGCCGCCGGCGAAGGCGTCACCCTGCCCGTGGAGGAGCAGCCCGATTTCGGCCAATTAATGGTCAAACTCGAAAACGTCGCCTCCGGCGTCGAGAACCTCACCAAGAGCTTCAGCGGCGAGCGCATCGACAATCTTCTCGCGCCCATCACCGATTTTCTGAAGGCCAACTCCAGCAACCTCAGCCTGACCATCGCCAACGTCAAAACCACGACCGACCGCATTGTCACCGGGCAGGGCACTGTCGGAAAACTCATCAACGAAAGCGCCCTTTACACGCAGGCGCTGGACACCATCAGCAATTTCCAGGGCGTCTCCGCGCAGGTCACCGACATCGCCGGCGACGCCAAGGAATTATTGACAAACGCCAGCCAGGTGGTCGCCGAGGTCAACTCCGGCCGCGGCACCATCGGCAGGCTCGTCAAGGACGAGGCCCTCTACACCGAAACCACCGGCTCCATGACCAATCTGCATCAGATCCTGCTCAAGATTAACCATGGCCAGGGCTCCGTCGGCAAACTCATCAACGACGACAGCCTCCTCAACAACGCCAAGCTCTCCCTGCAAAAGCTCGACAAAGCCACCGAAAGCCTCGAAGACACCGGTCCTCTCAGCGTCCTGGGCACCATGGCCAGCAGCCTGTTCTAATTTGGGGTCACATCTTGATATTTGACATTTGCCGCGCCGAATGTCAAATGTCAAGATGTGACCCCGACGGATCCTACGAAAAATCGCCTTCCCGCACCTTTGCCGTCACGACTTTGTTGAACGACACCGTCTCGTTGTCCTGCAGCGGCGGCGCGCCTTCCAGGGCGTCTTTTTCCGTGACTGATTTTACGCCGGCGAGCGTCGCCGACCCTTTCAAGGCCTCCAATTCGGGATTGTAATAATCAAACCACGGGTAGCCAGCCGAGTTGTATTGACGCGGCGTCAACGGCTGCGTTGGCGGCGCTTCGCCGGTGATTCGTTTCCATGTCGCGGAATTGACAAGATGAATAAAACAACGGCTGCTTTGCCGCTCATCCCAATCGTGTATGGAGTAAGGGTCGCGGAACACTTCCTGGCGCATGCGGCCCCCAGGCGCCAGCCCCATGGCCTCCTGCTTGCTGATCGCCCGTGTATCTTCGGCGCATTCGAGGCATTGCGCGATCGAATTGGGCGGCGGCAGCACAGGGAATCGCTCGTAAAAAGCCTGCCAACGCATCGGAAAGACCTCAATCTGGATGCCGCCAACATCCGCGCTTCCCGTGAGCTGCTCTTCGGTTGAATAGCCTTGTCCCATCGGCATCGCGACGAATTGCCGGACGACGCCTTTTTCCACGCAGTAACCGTCCAGCCATGGCTGCCCCGGAGTGACAAGGTAGCTTTGCGGGTTGCGGCTCAATCCCGCAGCCCAGGGCTCGCCCGTAATGGCGTTGATTTTTCCAGTCGCAATTTTCATTGCGAATGGATAGGCCGTCCCGCGATCCGCGTACGAAGCGCTTCTAAAATGAAGCCATAGCGCTTCACTCTGCCACATTGGCAGCAACACGCCACCGCGCTTGAGCCACGACTTCGGGACCTTGTCCGCAAAATCGTCAATATGCCGCAACGGGAACGAGCCGAGGCCCGGCGGCAAAGGATAGGTTCTGCCGTCGTCGGGAATGCGCAGTGTGCGTTGAAGATCAATCGCCAGCCACGGCTTGAGAGGCGACTCCGGAAAACTGACGATTAGCTTATTGTTCCTTAGTTCGATCATGATTCCTTTCCATTTACCAGGTTCCGTCCCGCACTTCGCGCACGAGGCGAAGCACCGAATGGTCTGGCAGATTTTTTAATTCGCGTATGAGCTGCGCGAAAAGCCGCGGGCGCTTGCGGATGATTGCCTGCAGATCGGCGGAGACTTTCCCCGCCATAGCCAGGAGCGCGTCAGGGTCCTCGCCCAGTTCGAGCGCCAGCTTTCTGGTCGTTTCTTCCGACGGCCGCGGCTCCAATCCCCGCTCAATCTTGCTCAGATACGAGGGCTCAACGCCGACGCGAAGCGCCACCTGCCGCAGCGAATACGCGCCGCCTTCCAGCGACTGCTTGCGCTCACGCGTTGTTCTGAGAAAAGAGCCTAAAACGCCGCTCATGTGTATTGATTACTACACAGTAAACATCAGCGCAAGCCAATTCTTCTATAAAATGAATCTCGCCCCCAAATGCCTTCCTGTGCCCGGCATCCCAGCTCAGGCGGCCGATCTGCGCCGCGGTGTTTTTGCATGACGCAACGAGGAATTGATTGTCTGGCGGGCCGGCAGCGCCTATGCTCTGGCCTTTATGCGTCGCTCTCACTTCCCTCGGCTCCCGTTTTTAATTGCGGCCTTATTGTGCTTCATTCTCTTGACACGGGCCGCGCTCGCCGTCGATTCGTCGGACATCGCCGGGTTCGGCGCCTGGGCGGCGCGTTACGCCGCGGCGAATAACACCGACAAACCCGGCCTGCTTTCGGAGGGAATTCAACTGGCGCGGCAACGGCGCGCGATTTTGGGCGGCTGGATCCGGACGGATCCAGAGCGGGCTCTGGCAGCCAGCGCCGCCGCCGCCGGATTGCCGGCCTTGCCGGGGCAAGTCGCGGCCGAAATGGAGACGCGGTTTTCCGGCGTGGGCGATTACGTCGTGCTCGGCGCTCTCGCAGCCAAAGGCGGTCCGCAGGTGGAAGCGCTGCGACGCTTCGTTCGCATCGGCGGCCACGAGTATCAGGCGCATGTGTATGGGCGCCGCCTCGGCGAGACGACGAAGCTGGCAATTCCGCTGAGCGGCATTGCGCTCGACGGAGCTGCTGCGCTGGATCAATCGTCTCCCACCCCGCCAGATGAGCAGCCGAACCCGCCCACGGCGTGGACGACAGGGAACAAACGAATTCTGATCATTCGCGTCGATTTTTCCGATTTGCAAGGGCCACCGCAAGGCAAGACCGCCGCCCAGGTCCAGACGATCGCCGATTCGCAGATCGCGCCGTATTACGCGAAAAGCTCCTACGGCCTGACAACGATGACGAACACCGTGTCGGTGAATGTTTATCGGATGCCGCAGTCGGCTTCCAGCTACGCCGTCAATAATTCGAATGACCAACTGCACACGGACGCCGAAAACGCCGCGTCCGCCGATTACACCGTTGCCAATTATGATCGGATTATCGTCTACTTCGCGAGTCTCGGCAGCCTGTCGGGATCGCAAATCACTTACGGGGGGCTCGCGCAGATCGGCGCCAAGAATGTCTGGTGCAACGGCGAGTTCGACTTCCGCGTGATCGCCCACGAAGTGGGCCACACTTACGGTCTTTTTCACGCCAACCTGTGGCAGGTCTCCGACGGCAACCCGATTAGTTCGAGCGGCTCATCCACGGAGTATGGCGATGATTTCGACACGATGGGCTCCGACGGCCCCAACGACCTGGCGACTGACTTCAACCCATGGTTCAAGAATATTCTCGGGTGGCTCTCCGATTCCCAGGTCCAAACGATCACAAGCAGCGGGACCTATCGCGTGTATGCCTTTGATCATAACAACTTCGCGTCCGCGCCGGGCGAAACGCTGGCGCTCAAGATCGTGAAGGATTCAACGCGCAACTACTGGCTGGGTTGCCGGACGGATTTCACAAATAACTCATCGATGGAAAACGGCGTTTACGTGTTGTGGGGCTACGACTACACCAAGCAAAGCGATTTGCTGGACATGAACACGCCGGGCGCGAGCGACCAGGATGCGCCGCTGGCTGTCGGAGGCATTTTCACCGACGTCGCGGCCGCCGGCGGAACGGGTGTCACCATTCATCCCGTCGCCAAGGGCGGCGTGGCGCCCAATGAGTATCGCGACATCCAGGTCATTTTTGGCGTGGCGCCGCCGATCGGTCCCGCCTTTACAACGACGCCGGCGAGTCAATCCGGTTTTCTCGGCCAATCCATCGCGCTGAACGCCGTCGCCAGCGGCAATCCCCCGCCGACGTATCAATGGCAGCGCAAAGCAAGCGGCAGTTCGGCCTGGGTCAATCTTGTCAATAGCAGCGTTTACGGCGGCGCGACGACTACCAATCTTACCGTCGCCATCGCCGACATGGCCCAAAGCGGCGACAGCTTCCAGTGCATCGCCAGCAACAGTTCCGGAACGGCCACAAGCTCTCCACCGGCCGTCCTGACCGTCAAGCCCGCCTTGGTGGTGGCAACCCTGGCTGGCCAACCCGGCGTCCAAGGCACCGGTGACGGCACAGGTGGCGGCGCGACGTTCACGTATCCGTACGACGTGGCGACTGACGGCGCCGGGAACGTCTATGTGGCGGAGTTTTATGATGGCACGGTTCGGAAGGTCACGCCGGCAGGAGTCGTGAAGACGATCGCCACGGGCTTTTTTGGACCGGAGGGTGTTGCTGTCGACGCCGGAACGAATATTTATGTCTCCGACACTCATTACCACGTGATTCGGCGTGTATCGCCGACTGGGACGGTGACGGTATTGGCGGGCTCGCTTGGCAACGCCGGTTTCGCTGACGGCACGAACACAGTGGCGAGATTCAGCGATCCCTGGGGAATCGTGGTGGATGCCATGACAAATGTTTATGTGTCCGATGCCGATAGCAACGTGATCCGCAAACTCTCACGCATCGGCTCGACGCAGAATTGGGCGGTGACCACCATTGCCGGCCAACCCGGGACTACGGGCAGCGCGGATGGGACCAATAACCAGGCGCAGTTTAATGCTCCCGCCAGCCTGGCCATTGACGGAGCAGGAAACCTCTACGTGGCCGATTCCAAGAACAACGAGATCCGCAAGGTCACGCATTTGACGGGGACAAACTGGGTCGTAACCACAGTCGCCGGGCGATCATCGGCTTCGGGAAACACGGATGCCCTTGGAACCAATGCGACGTTTTATTCGCCCTCCGGCATTACGGTGGATGCGGCGGGGACTCTTTACGTGGCGGATTCCTACAACGATTTGATCCGCGCAATATCGCCGCTGGGCGCCGTCACAACCCTCGCGGGGGCTTACTTCACCGATGGAACGAACGACGGGTTTAACACCGCAGCCAACTTTCAAGTCCCTTATGGGATAACGATTGATGCCAATGGAAACCTCTACGTCGCCGACACTTTTAACCAGACCATCCGCGTCGCTCACGTGGCGCAAGTGACGATCCCACCTATGACGCTGACGCTATCCAACGGCCTGGCAAACGTCAGTTGGCCGGTTCCAATTCAGCCCTTTCGCTTGCAGGGCACGGCCAGCCTTTCACCCGTCAACTGGACGAACGTGTCCGGGACGCCAACCGTCATCAGCAACCACAATCACCTCAGTAACACCACGAAGGCGTCAGGAGGTTTCTTCAGGCTGATCAGCCCCTAGCTCAACCGCAAACGCCGGCGGCAGGGCGGCGCTGCGTCGCCGCCTCGCCGACGCCGGGTAGGGCGCGCTCTCCGAGCGGGCGTGAGCCCGCTCCATATTGCTTTGCCTCAAGGTTTACGACCCCAATGAGCCCACCAGGCTCATGTCTGCCACACCGAGTTTTGGCGAGTGCTTGACAGTCCCCGGCTAATCGATCATTGTGAAATTGGAGTCGGCTAATTTTGGCCATCATGCGAACGCGTTCAAACCGTCCAACTCTCAACCGGGAAGCCGTCCAGGAAAGGCGGTCTGTGACTATACCGCCGAGGAGCAGAATCGCTTACGTGAGCAATTTGCTCCACGTGCTCAGAAGTATCGACATCACCAACGCGTGACGCTGTGCTGCCTCGGTGGGTTCGCCGTGTTGATAACATCAGGACTGCTTTTCTGTCCGCGGCAGGCGGCTTGGGTTGTGGCTCCCGCGCTCTTGTGCTGGCTGAGTGGAATAGCTTTTTGGCTGTTCTCACCGCCTATGACCTGCCCCGGTTGCTCGAACCTAATCGGCTGCTACAATCAATTCCGCGCATCTTTCGGCGCCCATTGCCCGGAGTGTGGCAGCGAAAAACTGAGACCAGACGCGCCCGATGGGTGGATTCGCACCGTGTACTGCGAGGGCTGCGGAAAACGCCTGCGCTTCGGCAAGGGGCGGGATTTTGTGATTCGTTATTGCACGCACTGCGGATTGAAGTTGGATGAACGAGGGCTGCCATGGCCCGGCGCTGGAGCCACGTCAGATAACTGATCAATACGCCGCTCCATCGAGCCTGATGATGACCAGACCTCCCTCTCTCGCCGCTGGAGCGATCCTTTGCCTTTTTCGCGTCTTTCGCATGTTTCGCGGGCAGAACCGATTTCAATGGAATACAGGGAACATGAGCCCGCGCGGACGTCGGCCTCGATGTGGTTAGGCGTGCGGGATGCAGATCAGGTTGGCGGGAAGCCAGGCAGCCTTGTTGGCGTCGAGGTGATCCAAAGAAGCCATCAAGACGGGGACAGGTTGACCAAGGTCGTGGGCGCGCCAGATCGCCTGGCGCAGGCTCTCCTGGTTGGCCATAACATTTTCGGAAAAATCGTCATCGGCCAGCAAATCAGGCAAGTCCGGGCGGGCTTGCAAAGAAGCCGCCATATCATCAAGGAGGGAAGCGCGGCGGCGGCCGCCCCCTTTCCACGCACGCGGGATTTCGTGGAGGCTAAGATCAAAGTCGTGAAGTTTGGAGCCGGCCATCAACAGGCCCATGCCCTGCGCGTAGGTGATGAGCATGGCGGCGTGAAAAGCGCCGTGCAACTCGCGCAGGACGCTCTCGGAATCGTCGTTCAACCGATGGACCGGATGACGGCTAGGCGCAGCCAGGAGCCCCTCCCAACGTTCGGCGATCCCCACGCGTTCCACTCCCAGGGACGCCTCGAGGCTGGGAATGGGAACATCGGACTCCCAGGCGCTGGGCACAACCCATTTTGCGGCGGAGACATTTTTGGCGGATTCCATTTTCTTTACCAACAGATTGCGCGGCGGTTCCTGGCCGACCGGCTCGGAGATCTGGCCGGCAATCTCCGCAAGGTAGCCATGGAGAACGGCGCCTGGACTGGAAGCGGGCGCGTCTGGCCACTTCTCTTGAGTCACCGCCAAGGCGGCCTGGAGCACGTCAAACGTCTCGGAGAGCAACTGCAACAGCGCCAATTCAATTCCAGCATGGACCATTCTGACAAAATGGGCGGCCGCCGGAGATTGAAAATGGCTGAGGCA
>Ga0265338_10011080_pt1 | contig 10459 bp, 8 predicted proteins | sample 42126metaG_FD_193579 | JGI IMG/M metagenome (GOLD analysis project Ga0265338, IMG submission 193579) | Rhizosphere microbial communities from Carex aquatilis grown in University of Washington, Seatle, WA, United States - 4-21-26 metaG | ecosystem: Host-associated > Plants > Roots > Rhizosphere >... | reverse complement strand
CGCTCCGACATTCCCGGATCCGGCCACTGCCGGCAATGGCAGCGCGATCCAAGGATGTCGGCCCGCCAGTCCGCCGTCATCATCCCCAGGGATTGCTTTTCGGTCCCCCCTGAGCCGCAGCCCGGCTCGGCCACGACCCGGGCTGCGCCCAGGATCCTACGACTCAGGGACGACGCGGGCCGGAACTTAGCGGGCTACCGTGAGGAGGTGAGCGCAGAGTCTCGCGCAGTTCTTGCGGCAGCCCAGCCTGAGCCAGCCCCGCCTGAGCCAGCCCCGCCTGAGCCAGCCTGGCCGCCGCTGGCCACGCGGCTGCGCCCGGGCCTGTGGACCGGGCTGGACTACGCGACCGCGGCGCTGTTCGCCGTGCTCATCTTCGGGGTCCTGGTCAGCGGGGCCGGCCGGTACGAATTCCCGCTCAGCGCGTGGGCCGCCCACGACTGGGGGCCCCCGCTGCTGGCCATCTGCCTGTGCATCCCAGCCGCGGTCAGGCGCCGGGCCCCGCTTCGCGCGTTTATCGCGATCCTCGCGCTCAACTGCGTGACGATCACGATCGGCGGGGAGATCACCCGCGGCGCGTTCCTGCCGCTGGGGTTCGTGCTCTACCTGGTGGCGGCCAGCAGCAGGCGGAACGTGGCGCTGCTCGGGCTCGCCTCGTCGCTGGCCGTGCTGGCCGCCCAGAGCTTCATCCTGCACCTGAGCGGGCTGGGTTCCGGCAACGCCGTCCTGGCCAGCATGGTGATGATCATCTGCTGGACGGCCGGTTACGCGGCGCAGCAGCGGCGAGCCTATGCGGCGCACCTGAGGGATCAGGTCGCGAGCACGGCGGTCACCGAGGAGCGGCTCCGGATCGCGAGGGAACTGCACGACGTGGTGGCGCACAGCATGACCGTCGTGGCGGTCCAGGCCGGCTTCGGCGAGTACGTCTTCGACAGCCAGCCGGGCGAGGCACGGGCCGCCCTGGGCGCCATCCAGACGGTGAGCCGTGAGGCGCTGAGCGACATGCAGCGCCTGCTTGGCGTCCTGCGCCACGCGGCGGAGCAGGACGGAGATACCCGCGAAGCCAGCCCGGCAGACTCGCACCGGCCGGATGGCCGTGGCCACGGAGCGGGGGCCGGCGGCGGCCGCGCCCGGGACCTGAGCCGCGCCCGGGACCTGAGCCGCCCCCGGGACCTGAGCCGCGCTGCTGGAAGCGCCGGCGGGACGAGCGGAGCCGGCGGCGGGACCGGCACCGGCGCCCCGCTCGCGCCAGCACCAGGGCTGGCGGACCTGGACCGGCTGGTGGCCAGGACCGCGGGGGCCGGGGTGCGGGTCGCGGTCGAGCGGACCGGCCGGGTGCGGGGCATCCCGGCCGGGATCGACCTTTCGGCGTACCGCATCGTGCAGGAGGCGCTGACCAACGTGGTCAAGCACTCCGGTGCGGGCCGTTGCCGCGTGATCATCGGCTACGGCGCCAGTGACCTGTTCGTCCAGATCACCGACCCGGGCGCGGGCGCCCAGGTCGGCCGCAGCCTGGCCGCCACGCCCTCGTGCTCCGGCCATGGCATCACCGGGATGCGCGAACGGGTGGCCCTGTGCGGGGGTGAGTTCAGCGCCGCACCGTTGCCGGGCCAGGGTTTCAAGGTGGCCGCGCGCCTGCCACTCGCCAGCGGCGCGCCGTGACGCTGCGGGTGCTGGTCGCCGACGACCAGGCGCTGGTCCGCGCCGGATTCCGCGGCATCGTCGCGGCGACGCCCGGATTCGAGGTGGTGGGCGAGGCCGGGACGGGGGCCGAGGCCGTCGAGCAGGCTCGCCGGACCCAGCCTGATGTTGTTCTCATGGACGTCCGCATGCCGGTCATGGACGGCATCGAGGCCACCCGCCAGATCACCGGCTCCGCCGCGACCCCCGACGTGCGCGTGCTCATCCTCACCACTTTCGACCTGGATGAGTACGTCTTCTCGGCGCTGCGCGCGGGGGCGAGCGGCTTCCTGCTCAAGAGCACCGTGCCGGGCGACCTGCTCAACGCCATCCGGGTCATCGCCGATGGCGACGCGCTGCTCGCCCCGAGCGTGACCCGGAGGCTGGTCGAGGAGTTCGCCCGCAGCCCCCGGGCGGCCCCACCGGCGCAGCGCAGCCAGCCCGACCTGCGCGCTGTCACCGGGCGGGAGCGGGAGGTCCTCGCGCTCATCGCCAGCGGCCGGTCCAACACCGAGATCGCCAGCCTGCTAGGCATCAGCCCGGCCACCACGAAGACGCACGTGGGCCACCTGCTCACCAAACTCGGCGCCCGCGACCGGGTCCACCTGGTCATCCTCGCCTACCAGGCGGGCATCGCCACGGCCGGGTAAGCGCCGCCCGGCCAGCGCCCCGGCCGCCGGGAGTGCGGTCCGCCGGGGCGCCGACGAATCCGGGACAAGTTTTCGGGCACAATTCTGACGGCACCGGTCACCTGCTGGCATCGGCCAGGCGACCCGGGCCGCGGGAGGATGGACCTCATGATCAGCAGGGAGCCAGCCGACGCTCGGCCCGGGCCCGCGGACCCCGGAGCCGTAGCGGCGGCGCAGGCCCGGGTGACCCGGGTCCTGCTGACCGCGCTGCTGACCGCCCTCGTGCTGGCCGGCCTGCGGGGCCGGATCAGCCTGCCCGGCCCGGCAGGTCCCTACCGTGGTGACGGCATCGCCGTCGGCGTGATCCTGGAAGCGGTTCTCGCCGTGCTGCTGGCCGCGCTGCTGGTCCGGGCACGGCGGGCGCCGCCCGAGGCGGTGCTTGCCGCGCGGTTGCGCACGGTGCTGCGGCCGCTGCTGATCACCAGCCTGGTCGTGATCCCGGTGGCCCTGCTGCTGGTCACCCCGCTGCGGGCGCGTCCCCGCCCGCTGCCGGTGCCCCGTCAGCCGGTGACCACGCCAGGGTTGCGGCTGCCGTCGGCCGGAGCGTCACCGCACGGGTCCGCGGGCATCCACATCCCGCTCTCGGCCGTGCTCTACGCCCTGCTGGTGATCGCCCTGATCGCCGGGACTGCGCTCTGCGCCATCGTCGCCAGGCGACGGCGGAGAACCGTGGTCTATCCCGAGGCCGAACCGGACGCCGATGCGCAGCGGGCCGGGCTGCGAGACGCCGTTGAGTCCGGCACCAGCGCGCTGCGCTCCTTCGATGACGCTCAGGCGGGCATCATCGCCTGCTACCTGTCCATGGAAGAGAGCCTGGCCCGGGCGGGAACGGTGCGGGACGCGGCCGACACCCCGGATGAGCTGCTGGCCAAGGCGGCCGACGGCGGCCTGGTCCGCGGCGCCGCGGCGGCCCGGCTGACCAGGCTGTTCTATGAGGCACGTTTCTCCAGCCACCGGCTGGGCGAGGAGCAGCGTGCCGCGGCCCGGGAAGCACTGCGCGACCTCGCCGAGGACCTGGCGCATCCCTCGGCGGGGCAGCAGCCGCCAGCCACCCAGCCGCCAGCCACCCAGCCGCCGGCGGGATGGCCGCCGGGCGGGCCAGGAGCCAGCCCATGACGGGGCGGCCCGCGCTCCCGGCCAGCCGCCAGCAGCGGCCCGCGGACGGCTGGCGCCTCGCTGTCCCGGAACTCACCATCGCAGCCGGCCTGGTCACCGTGGCCGCCGCAGCCGGGTACGCCCTGGGCGGGCCGTCAGTCATGGCCGTGGTGGTGATCGTCGCGGCGGCCGGCGCAGGCGTCGTGCTGCGCGGTCTGCCGGCGCCCCCGCAGGATGGCCCGTCGCTGGCCGTGCCGGAGCCGGGTTCGCCGTTCGGCCCGTCGTTCGCGTCGTCCCTCGACTTCTGGCGCAGGCGGACGAGGATGGCCGAGGGGACGCAGTCCAGGGGCGCCTACAACGCCGGACTGCGCCGCACCCTGGAGCACCTGCTGGCCTCCCGGCTGGCCGAGCGGCATGGCATCAGCCTCTACGACGATCCCGCGGCGGCGCGGCGGCTGCTCTGCCCGGGTGGCCGCGACGGCGACCTCTGGTCCTGGATCGACCCGGCCGGCCGGCCAGCAGAGTCAGGGCCGCCGCGCGACGCACCCGGAATCCCGCCCGGGACACTGACCCGCCTCATCGACCGACTGGAGCAGCTGTGACCGCCGCGATTCCCACCCCGCAGCAGACGGCGCAGCGATGCGCCCGGATCCTGGACGAGGTCGGGCAGGCGGTCGTCGGCAACCGTCGGGCGCTCGAACTGGTGCTGATCGGCATCCTGGCCGGCGGCCACATCCTGATCGAGGACCTGCCTGGGCTCGGCAAGACACTGATCGCCCGCTCGTTCGCCCAGGTGCTCGGGCTGAACTTCACCCGCATCCAGTTCACGCCGGACCTGCTGCCTTCCGACGTGGTCGGCGCGCCGATGTACAACCAGCGGACCGGGCAGATGGAGTTCCGCCCCGGGCCGGTCTTCACCCAGTTGCTGCTCGCGGATGAGATCAACCGGACGCCACCGAAAACCCAAGCGGCCCTGCTGGAGGCGATGGGCGAGGGACAGGTGTCCATGGACGGGCAGACTAGGCCGCTGCCCCAGCCTTTCGTGGTGCTCGCGACCGACAACCCGATCGAGTACGAGGGTACCTACGAGCTGCCCGAGGCCCAGCTTGACCGCTTCCTGCTGCGGCTGCGGCTCGGCTATCTGGCCAGCACCGACGAGGTGGCGATGCTGCAGCGGAGACTGGACCGCCGGGTCGAGGACGCGGTGCTGCAGCAGGTCACCGACGCTGGGGAGGTGCTCGCCATGCGCACCTCGCTGGAAGACGTGGAGGTCTCCGCGGACCTCCTGGAGTACGCGGTGGCCCTGGTCCGCGCGACCAGGGGGCACCGGCAGATCCAGGTGGGTGCCAGCCCACGGGGCGGCCTCGCACTGGTGCAGCTGGCCCGTGGCCAGGCCCTGCTGCGGCTGCGGGACTACGTGACCCCCGATGACATCAAGCAGGTGGCGGTGCCGGCCCTGGCGCACCGGGTCACCCTCCGCCCGGAACTGTGGGTCCGCCAGGTCAGCCCGGACGACGTGGTGGCCGGCTTGCTCGGCACCGTGCCCACGCCGCGCACCGAGCCCGCGTCCGGCGCCCGTGCCTGACGAACCACACCTGCGACCACACGGAAGGCCCATGGTTACTCCCGGACAGACCGCGGCGGGGTACCGCCCGGCCGGCCGGGGGGATGCGGGCGGCCGTGCCCCCGGGCCGGTGCTGCGCTGGGGCATGTCCGCGCACGCCCGCCGGCTGCTCACCCTGGCCCTGGCTGGGCTGGTGGTCGCCATCATCACCGGCCGCGGCGAGTTCGCTGGTGTGGCGGCCCCCGCGGCGGCGCTGCTGGCTACCTGGCGACGGGACCGGCCTGGATCCGTTCAGGTGACCGTGACGCTGACCGCGACCAGGGCGGTGGAAGGCGAGCAGGCGGCCGTGCAGGTGACGGTCGAGGGCCAGGGGGAGCACTCGGTGCAGGCGGTGCTGCATCCCGCGCGGACGATCGTGCCGCTGCCCGGGCCGGGCGGCCAGGCGGCGGGCATCGCGAACGGCAGCCAGGTCAGGCTGCCGTTCGCGGTCACCCGCTGGGGCCGTCACCGGGTGGGCACGCTGGAGATCATCCTGCGCGATCGCTGGCGGCTGGTGCAGGGCACCCTGGTGCTGACCCTGCCGCGGCTCGACTGCTACCCGAGGCCGGCCATCCAGCAGACCAGGGTGGTCCTGGCCCGGCTGCCGAACCGGCTCGGCGAGCATCCGGCCCGGGTACCCGGTGAGGGCATCGAGTTCGCGGGTGTCCGCGAGTACGCACCGGGTGACCGCCAGCGCAGCATCAACTGGCCGGCCACCACCCGGCGCGGGCGGCTTCAGGTGAACACTTTCGCAGCCGAGCGCTCCCAGGACGTCGTCATCCTGATGGATGCCACCCCGGATGCCGGCGAGCCGGGGCACGGCGCGGTGGACCACGCGCTTCGCGGCGCCACCGCGGCGGCCCGCGCCTACCTGGCCGCCCGGGACCGGGTCGGCCTCATCACCTACCGCTACCAGGTGCGCTGGCTCGTCCCTGGCCTCGGCGAGCGCCAGTTCTACCGGATCGCCGAGGCGATGCTCACTGATCAGGGCGCCTGGTCGGCCGACACCGGGTTCAGCCGGCTGCCCCGGGCGGCGCTGCCACCCGGGGCACTGATCCTCGTGTTCAGCGCGCTGCTCGACCACAGGCTGGTCGAGACGCTGCGGGACATGCGGGAACGCGGCTTCCCGGTACTGATCGTCGACGTGCTGACTGGTGAGCCGGGCACCGGGCGGACCCGGATCGGCCGGCTGGCCCGCCGGATATGGCGGATGGAGCAGGAGGCGATCAGGTTCTCCTTGCGCGAGCTGGGCATCCCGGTCGTGCACTGGGACGGCGAGCAGAGCCTGGACCTGCCCCTGGCACCATACGTGCGCCGCCCCGTGGTGGCCCGGCGATGACACCAGCTGACCGCCCGGCGCGGCCAGCTGACCCGCCAGCACGGGCCGGGCAGGCGGCCTGGCATGCTGCGCCGCTGCGGCCCATGGTGGCGGCGGCGCTACTCGGCGCGGCCTGCGTGGCCTGGGCGGCCTACCCGGCCGGGGCCACCGGCCGGTCCGGTGTCACCATCCTGGTCCTGGCCGCCTGCTGTGTCGTGGCCGGCGCGGCGCGGCTCGCCGCGACCGGGCTGGCTGCCCCGCAAGCCAGCCGCAGCAGCTACGAGAGCACGCCACTGCGGCTGTGGCACACGGCCTCCGGCACGCTGCTGCGGGTGCCCTGGGCGGAAGGCGCCTTGCTCGGCGCCCTTGTCCTGGAGGCCCAGCACCGGTCACGGCCCTGGCACACCGGGCTGCTCGGGGCCGCGCTGCTGGGCTACCTGATCGCGACGCACCTGGCCGAGTCGGCCGCCCCGCGGGGGGCGCTGCGCCGCCAGCTTCCGGTGCTCGCCGCCGGGTTCGGGCTGCTGATGCTGGCGGCCGGCGCCGCCTTTCTCCCCTCGGCCGGGACCGGGCTGAGCGCTGACTGGCTGCGGGTGGCCGCCGCCGTCGCCGCCGTCGCGATCGGCGGCCTGGTCCTGCCCCGGTGACACCCCCAAGCCCGCACCCGGGGCTGGTCAGCCCAGCATGACCCGCAGATCCAGGGCCTGGTCGCACCGCTGCGCAACCTCCGGGTCGTGCGTGGCCACCACCAGGGATCCGCCGTCGGCGACCACGTCGAATATCCGGGCCAGCACTACGGCTCGGGCCGCCGGATCGAGCTCGGCGGTGGGCTCATCGGCGATAAGCAGCCGGGGCCCGAGGGCGAGCGCCCGGGCCACCGCGACGCGCTGCTGCTGGCCGCCGGAGAGCTCCTCGACCAGCTGGTCGGCATGGGCACCCAGGCCGACCAGGGCCAGCGCGCCCCGGGCCGCCGCGCCGGCGTCCCGCGCCGGACGGCCTGCGCCGCGGAGCGCGACCTCGATGTTCTCGGCCGGCGTGAGCAGCGACACAAGACCGTAGCCCTGCAGCACGACGGCGACGCCGCTGGCCGGCCGGGCGAACCCGGTGAGCAGCGTCCCGTCGATGTAAACCTCACCGGCGGTGGGAGCCGTCAGCCCGGATATGAGCGCCAGCAGGCTCGACTTGCCCGATCCGGACGGGCCGGTCACCGCGAGGCTGTGGCCGACCGGCACGGTGAGGTCGACGCCCGACAGGATCAGCTGGCCATCCCGGACGTACCGCAGTCCTAGTGCCTTGAGCACGTCAGCCCCGTTCCACGTCGACCGGGCGCAGCTCTAGTCCGTCAGCCGTCAGGATCGCCCGCGCCAGTGCCCCCGGGGGCAGGATGCCCTCCAGCGCCTCGGTGGGCAGCTGGACCGAGCCATCACGGGAAACGACCAGGTAATCCTCCCCGGCGTGGCCTTCAGCCCCGACCCGGCCATCACGGATCGTCACCGTGCGTCCGAGCGCACTGCCGACGGCTGGGTCGTGGGTCACCACGATCACGGTCGTGCCGAGGTCCGTGTTGGCCGCGCAGATGAGGTCGATGACCGCCGCGGCGGAGCCATGATCGAGCTGGCTGGTCGGCTCGTCGGCCAGCAGCAGCCGCGGCCCGTTGGCCAGGGCGACGGCCAGCGCGAGCCGCTGCTGTTCGCCACCGGACAGCCGCCCGGCAGGCCGGTGCACGACCCTGGTCAGGCCCACGGCATCAAGCAGGTCGGCGGTCCGGCGGCGCTTGGCGGCGCGGGACCGGCGGGTCGGCCCCTGCGCGAACAGCACGTTGCCTGCCGCGGTCTCGTTGGGCAGCAGGTTGCGCCCGGGATTCTGCATGACGACGCCTACCTCGCGCAGCCGCATCTCCGCCGCCGACCTCCGGGTCAGGTCACCGAGCCGGCGGCCGCAGACCTCGACAACGCCGGCCGTGGGCCGCAGCAGGCCGGCGAACAGCCACAGCAGCGTGGATTTCCCGGCGCCCGACGGGCCGAGCAGCGCCATGGTCTCCCCCTCGGCGACCGTCAGGTCGACACCGCGTAGCGCGGTGACCTCCTGCCCGGGGGCGCCGTACACCTGCACGAGGCCCTCGCAGCGCACCAGCGCGCTGGCCGGCGGCTCCGGCCCCACTGGCCCGGTCATGGCGGCGACTCCCGTAGCTGGTCGAGGGTGACCCCGCGGATCAGCAGGACGCTCGCCGTCACCGAGGCGATGATCAGCAGCCCGGCGGCCGCGCCGAGCAGCAGGGCCACCGGGCCCGCGGACGGAACGTATGACAGCGGGGGCACGGCCGGCCTGCTGATGAACTCCGGAACGCTCCGCAGCACCAGGACCGCGGCGGCCAGGCCGGTGGCCACGCCGATGACGCTGCCGAAGCCAAGCACCAGAGCCAGCTCGGTGAGCACCGCCCGGCGCAGCGTCGCCACCGGCACCCCCGACGCCGAGAGTGCGGCGTACTCATAGCGGCGCCTGCGGGCGGACACGTACAGGCCGAGGATGGCGGCGCCCGTGGCCAGCAGCGCCGCCGCGGCCGCGTCGGCCAGGAACAGCAGGCTGGCCAGAGCCGGCCCCTGCCGGGCGAACGTCGCCGCGATGGCCGCGGCGCTGCGCACGGAGAGCACGCGCAGGCCGGCCGCCCGCAGCCGGGGCTCGATGACGCTCTGGGCCCCAGCCGCCAGCCAGACCTCCCGGGAGACCTGCGGGAAGTCCTCCCCCGCAGCCAGCTCGGCGTACCGCCGGTCGACGATCACCCCGGCCCGCGGTGCGCCCGGCACCACCGCCGCGACGGCGACCACTCGCAGGTCAAGCGGGCTGCCGTCGAGCCCCACACCCGAGGCGAGGCGCTGCCCAGGGCTGAGCATCGCGCCGGAAACCACCGCAGGCAGCGGATAGGGCCGGTTCACCGCCAGCAGGATCGCGTCCTGTCGTGGCCTGGTCTTGAACTGCCAGCCCAGCCCGCCCGCGGCCGGGCTCACCCGGTCCGGCGGGTTGTCCGAGTGGCCGGGACGCCACCGGGCACCGGCCGCCGCGCCGCCGGTGCGTACCGGTACCCACCCGGCCCGGCCGCGGGTCTCCAGCCCGGAGATGGTGACCGAGCCGGTAACCGCGCTCTGCAGGAATCCGGGTGGCGGGCTCACGTCGAGATCCTGCAGCACGCAGGGGCAGCCGACCAGCTGGCCGGTCAGGGTGACCATGCCATGGGCGGGCAGCGCCCCGAAGCTGACCGGTGAGGCCCCGGTGGTGACATCGGCCGAAAGGGCCGATCCAGCCGGGGTGAGCGAACGGACGGTGACGGTGACGCGCACGGCATCGCCGGTCAGGATGACCGGGGCCGGCGCGCGGGGGGCCACTTTGCGGCCCAGTGCCGCGAGCGGTTCGCTGGTGAACCCGGGCCGCCAGGTCGCGACCTGGGCGAATCGCTGCGGGTCCACGGCCAGCGTCGTCAGCCCGGCGGAGCCACTGGACAGGCTGGTGAACCGGTCCACGGCGGCCGCCAGCCGTCCCGTCGGATCGGCCCGGGCGACGACCGCGCCGAGCTCCTTTCCTGGTGGCACGCTGACCGAGAGCACGGTGGGCGCGCCGACCTGGGTGGCCGCGACGAGCTGCTCGTTGTCACGGCCGACCGACCAGGCCGTGACGGCGAAGGCGGCGAGCGCGAAGGCTGTCGTCAGCACGATCGTGGTCCGCACCCCGCCCGGCCGCCGGGCCAGGTGCCGCAGCGCGAGGTAGCGGCCGAGGCCGCCGCGCCTGCTGGTCCGGGCAAAGGCCGCCCGGCAGGCGAGCGGCAGCAGCCGCGAGGCGATGACGGCGACAGCCAGCCCCAGCAGCCCGGGAACGAGCAGGCCGAGCACGCCGTGCCCGGCCGAGCCGATCTGGCCGCTGACCGCCAGGTCGAGCAGGGCCGCAGCCGCGCCGGCGGCCAGCACGGCATCGGCCACCCAGCCCCGGTCGGTAGCCCGGCGCCCCGACCGCCGCCACTCCTCCAGGACCGGCCGCCGCAGCGTCCGGCGCGCGGCCGCCGCGACGGCGGCCAGCCCGCCCGCGGCG
>Ga0265338_10011079_pt1 | contig 10459 bp, 10 predicted proteins | sample 42126metaG_FD_193579 | JGI IMG/M metagenome (GOLD analysis project Ga0265338, IMG submission 193579) | Rhizosphere microbial communities from Carex aquatilis grown in University of Washington, Seatle, WA, United States - 4-21-26 metaG | ecosystem: Host-associated > Plants > Roots > Rhizosphere... | reverse complement strand
TACGGACCTCGACGGTGCGCGGTCCGTCGCACGTCCCGATTCAACTCTGAACGGCACTCAGGTCCCGAACGCACTGCGTCAGGTCCACAGCGCGTCGAGCTCCATCTCGACGCGGATACCCGCGTCGATCGCCGCGCCGACCCCGGTGTCGTGGCGTGACGTATTGACCGGATCGAAGCAGGCGGTCACCTCGGCGGAGAGGAAACGGCTCGGCTGGCTCAGCGTGTGATCGTCGTCGCGGCCGCGCGGCCGGTAGTGGAACCGGAGCGGGTAATACACGTGAAGGTGACGGCGCGGGCGAGTCACCGCCACGTAGAGCAGGCGGCGTTCCTCCTCGAGCCCTTCCTTCGACGTGAGCGCCATGTCGGAGGGGAAGTTCCCGTCGGCGGCGTTGAGCACGTGCACGACATCCCACTCGAGTCCCTTCGCGGAGTGCACCGTGGAGATCACGAGCCAGTCTTCGTCGATCGACGGGACGCCGGCGAGATCGCCGGTGGAGTTCGGCGGCTCGAGAGTGAGATCCGCGGCGACGTCGGAGAGCCGAGTCGCGTTGTGCGCCACGGCCGCGAGCGCATCGAGGTCGGCGAGGCGGGCGTCGGGGTTGTCGTAGGCGCTCGCGATCAGCGGCGCGAGCGCATCGCGCAGCCGTTCGCCGTGCGCGCCGACCGATTCGCCCGCCGCGCGCCGGAGCGCCTCGATCAAGCAGTCGGCCGCGCGACGCGACGCGCTCGGCAGCGCGTCGACCGCGAGTGGCCAACGCAAGAAGATGTCGGCGGCGGTGCCGGGCTGATCGACGCCCAACGCGGCGATCGCGCGGCGCGCCCGCACCGGCCCGACGCCTTCGACCAGCTGGAGGAGCCGGAACCACGCCAGCTCGTCGCGGGGATTGTCGGCAAGACGGAACAGACAGACGAGATCCTTGACGTGCGCGGCCTCGAGGAACCGCAGGCCGCCGTACTTGACGTACGGGATGCCTCGTCGCGACAACTCGAGCTCGAGGAGGTCGCTGTGGTGCGCGGCGCGCACCAGCACCGCTTGCTCCCGCAACGCGATGCCTTCCTCGCGATGCGCGAGCACCTGGTCGCAGACTGCATCCACCTGCGCGTCTTCGTCCGCGCAACGGACCAGCCGGGGACGCACGCCCTCCGGTGAGGGTGCGCGCAGCCGGGCCATGAAACCCTCCGGCGCACCGTCGCTGATCGCGTTGGCGACGTCGAGGATGGGTTGCACCGACCGGTAGTTGCGCTCGAGAAGGATCGTGCTGATCGCCGGGAACGCCGACTCGATGTCGAGCAGGTGGCGCGGGCTCGCCCCGCGGAAGCCGTACACGGCCTGGGAGTCGTCGCCGACCACCGTGAGGCGCGGATCCGTGCGACGCAACGCGCGCAGCACGTCGACCTGCAACGCGTTGACGTCTTGGTACTCGTCGACGCACACGTGATCGACCTCCGACGCGAGCAATGGACCGAGCCGATCGTCAGCCGCCGCCGCCCGCCAGTACAGGAGCAGATCGTCGAAGTCGACCAGTCCGAGCGCGCGCTTGCGGCTCACGTAGCCCCGACAGATCGAGGCGATCGGCTCGAGCTGGTCGGCGCACCACGGCGCGACCTCGTCGATGACCGCCGACAACGGCCGCTGCGTGTTCACCGCGCGCGAGTACACGTCGAGCAGGGTCCCCTTCTTCGGGAAGCGGCGGCCCGTCGCCGCCGCGCGGTGCTCGTCGCGGACGAGGTCGATCACGTCGGCGGCATCGCCGGAGTCGAGCATCGAGAAACCCTCGGGGAGACCGAGGGCCACGGCGTGCCGGCGCAACGTGCGGTGTGCGATCGAGTGGAACGTGCCGCCGACGATCCGGGCCCGCCGCGGAGCACGGGAAGGCCCGGATCCGTCGGCGAGCAGGGTCTCGCAGCGACGCATCATCTCGCGCGCGGCCCGGCGGGTGAACGTCAGCGCCATGACCCGTTCCGCGGGAATGCCACCGGCGACGAGCCATGCGACCCGGGCGGTGAGCGCCGTCGTCTTGCCCGTGCCGGCGCCCGCGAGGATCCGCAACTGGTCGCCTTCGAACGTCGCCGCGGCCCGCTGCTCGGGGTTCAGCCGGTCAATCGATGGGAACACATGTTCGATCATAGGCCGCGGACAGCCGGCGAAGGGGTGATCGGCCGCGCTCAACGTTCTCGCGAACGCTGCCTGCACCGCGTGGGCGAATCTTGTCCAATCCTTAACCGTGCAGAACGCCGGACCGACTCGAATTGGACGAACATTCGGGTCCTTCGACTCTACGAAACGCCGTTCTCATCTCTTTATCGTCCAACTTCTGCGGGCCGATTCAGCGCGAGCCGACACAACGCGAGGTGGATGAGTGCAGCCCGGACGCCGATCCTTTGCGGCAATCGCGTTGATTGGCGCACTCGTCCTCTTCGCCGGCTGCGCCAGCTCGACTTCGTCGGCGAACGGCGCCAACACCCTCGAGGGCGGTGTGAAAATCCCGTCGGCGGGCCCGACCGTCGCGACCGCGACTTCGACGACGGTGCACGTAACAGTGTCGGACACGCACGGGTTGGCAGGACCGATGAGCATCACCCTGTCGCCCGCGACCGCCCCCGCCGGGAACGTCACCTTCGTCGTCAAGAACACCGGCACCATCGACCACGAAGCCGTCGTCCTCAAAACCAACATCCCCTTCGACAAACTCCCCATCGCCGACGCCGGCGACCCACCCGCACCCGTCAAAACCGGCGCCGACAAAGTCTCCGAAGACGCCAACATCGGCGAAACCGGCGACCCCAACCTCAAACCCGGCGACACCCGAACCTTCACCATCAAGAACATGACCGCCGGCAACTACGACATCGTCTGCAACATCGCCCAGCACTACGGCAAAGGCATGCGCGCCCCCTTCACGGTGAGCTGACCACATGACTGACGACACCAAGGGAACTCCTCCGATCGGTGGACTGCGCGCGACCATCACCGCGGTGGTGATCGTCGTTGTCGGGATCGCGCTGCTCGTGTACGCCCCCAACGCCGTCATGACGAAGCTCCACGGCAAGACGCACGGCAGCCTCGTTGCCGTCGCCACCACGATGTTCTTCGTCGTACTGCTCGTGATGGCGTGGGCGTTGAGACAACTCCAGCGCCGGAAAATCATCTGATGCCGACTCCCGCCGTACCGAGCGCCGAGTGGCTGTGGGCGAACGAACCGTGCCGGGCCGCGTGCCCGGTGAACACCGACGCCGGCGCGTACGTGACGGCCATCGCCGAGGGACGCTTCGAGGACGCGTACCTCATCGCCCGCGCGCCCAATCCGTTCCCCTCGGTATGCGGGCGGGTGTGCGCCGCACCCTGCGAGCGCGCGTGTCGAAGAGGATCCGTCGACGCCCCCGTCTCGATCCGCGCGCTGAAGCGATTCGTCACGGAGCGTTTCGGCGTCGAGAGCTTCGCGGCCAACACCTTGTGGCACGCGGCACACGACGACGTTCCCGAGGCAACGGGTCCGAGTGTCGGCGTGATCGGCGGCGGGCCCGCGGGACTGGCCGCCGCGTGCGACCTGCGCCTCGCAGGCCATCGCGTGACGGTGTACGAAGCCCAGGACCGCCTCGGCGGCATGATGGTGCTCGGCATTCCCGAGTACCGGCTCCCTCGCGCGCTCATCACCCGTGAGATCGACGCGATCATCGAGCTCGGCATCCTCGTCGAGACGAACGCCCGTGTCGGTGACACGCACTCCATCTCGAGTCTTCTCGACCGGCACGCCGCGCTGTTCCTCGCGGTCGGCACTGGTGTCGGGCGCGAGCTCGACCTGCCCGGTCACGAGCTCGACGGCGTCCTGCGGGCCGTCGAGTACCTCTTGAACGTGAACCAGGGCTTCGGCGTCGAGCTCGGGGCGCGCGTGGTGGTCGTGGGTGGCGGGAACGTCGCGTTCGACGCCGCACGCACTGCGTTGCGCGCCGCTTCCACGGGCGCCGCCCCGCCCGCGCCGGTCCCGATGGCAGCAACCTCCCAAGAGGATGCCCGGCGCGCGATGACGACGACGCTCGACGTCGCGCGCGAAGCGCGCCGCGCGGGAGTGCTCGACGTCACGATCGTCGCGCTCGAGTCGCCCGAAGAGATCCCGGCCGATCCCGAGGAGATCGACGAGGCCGAGCGTGAAGGCATCCGGATCGTGTACCGGCAAGGTCCGCACCGCTTCGTCGGCGACACGAAGTTGACGGGCCTGGAGACGATCGCCGTGTCGTCGGTGTTCGACGCCGAAGGTCGGTTCGCACCGACCTTCCAACCCGGGACCGAGAGCGTCATACCGGCCGACACCGTCATCCTCGCGGTCGGACAGGGCGCCGACGTGAGCTTCCTCGGCGCCGGCATCGAGCTCGAGCGCAGCCGGGCGGGCGGCGTGCAGATCGATCCCGACTCGATGCGTACGTCCGATCCCCGCATCTGGGCCGGGGGCGACGTCGCGCGCGGGCCGAGGAACCTGATCGACGCGATCGCCGACGGACGGCGCGCGGCAGCTTCGATCCACGGCGCGCTGACCGGCGCCTCCCCGCCGCCAACGACTTCGCACGAGGTCCGGGTCGAGCTGCGTACCGGCTTCCGCCGCCTCGACAGCGACTACGACGCGATCCCCCGCCAGCGGATCCCGGCGACTCCCACCGAACGACGCGTCGGATTCGGCGAGGTCGAGATCGGCTACGACGAGCCGCAAGCGCGTCTCGAAGGGCTGCGCTGCCTGCGCTGCTTCGACAACGTGATGCTCTCCCCCGAGCTGTGCATCCTCTGCGGGCTCTGCGTCGACGTATGTCCCCCGAACTGCATCACGATCGCGCGCGCCGACGATGTCGGGCTCGGGAGCCCCGAACAATCGGTCCTGCTCCTCGACGAAGACCTCTGCATCCGCTGCGGACTGTGCGTGAACCGATGTCCGCCCGGCGCACTGTCGATGGTTCACGCGAGGGAGCTCACGCATGACTGACGTCGACCTCGACGAGCTCGAGCCCGGCCGCGCGTCGGTCGACCACGGGGTCACGGCACGCGTCAAGCGCAGCGATGCATGGCGATCGGTGTTCCGGCACGCGCAGCAGGACACTCCACGCGGACGCGCCCTCCAGTCGTTCAGCAACGTGTTCCTGCACGTGTACCCGGTCAAGATCCCCAAGCGCGTGCTGCGCATGCGTTACTCGTTCCGGCTCGGCTTCATCGCGATGGTGCTCTTCGGGATCCTGCTCGTCACCGGCGTGTACCTGATGTTCGTGTACACGCCGTCGGTGGGCTCCGCGTACGGCGACATGCAGCACCTCAAGACCAGCGTCGGTTTCGGGCAGCTGATCCGGAACGTCCACCGCTGGGCCGCGCACCTGATGGTGCTCGTCGTCGGGCTGCACATGGTCCGCGTGTTCTATGCGGGCGCGTACAAGAAGCCGCGTGAGTTCAACTGGGTCATCGGTGTGATGCTGCTCGTGCTCACGCTGTTGTTCTCGTTCACCGGCTACCTCCTGCCGTGGGACCAACTGTCGTACTGGGCCGTCACCGTGGGCACCGGGCTCGTCCACTACGTGCCGCTCTTCGGCGGGAGGCTCCAGGACCTCCTGATCGGCGGTCCGCAAGTCGGGCAGAACACGCTGCTGCGCTTCTACGCGTTGCACGTCGCAGTGCTCCCGATGCTGCTCGTGCTGCTCCTCACCGTGCACATCTGGCGCGTCCGCAAGGACGGCTTCGCCGTCGAGCGCGCGAGCGTCGGCGCGTTCGCCGAGGAGGCGACGGAACGCCCGGTCGCCGCGCCCGCGGCCGCGGCGATGGCGCAGGCCACACCCGCGCTCTACGGCGGTCGCGTGCGCCTGCTCGGCGTGGTCGACCGCGAGTCGGTCACCGAGGCCGCGCGGCCGGTCGACGACACGGTGTTCACCTGGCCGCATCTCTTGGTGCGTCACGTCGTGGTTGCGTTGGGCACTGCGGCGGTCGTGCTCGGACTCGGCGTCGCGTTCAGCGCGCCGCTGCACGGCCTCGCCAACCCGAATCTCACTCCCGCCAGCGAGAAGGCGCCGTGGTACTTCGCGGGATTGCAGGAGCTGCTCTCGCACTTCGATCCGCTCATCGCCGGGATCCTCGTTCCCGGCGGCGCGATCCTCATCTTCGTGCTGCTGCCCTACATCGATCGCAACCCCGACACGCGGGCGAGCCACCGGAAGGTCGCGATCATCCTGTTCAGCATCCTCCTTGCGATGGCGGTCGGGCTGACCGTCATCGGAACGTTCTTCCGAGGACCCGGCTGGACGTTCGTCGCGCCGTGGACCCACTCGTACATCGAGTTCTAGGAGTGTCAATGGACGACAAGAGTCGACGCGATGTTCTCCGCGGTGGGTGGAAATTGGGCGGCGCCCTGCTGATCGGCGCCGCCGCGTACACCGGCTACGAGGCGCTGCGGCCGCTGGCAACGAGTGCCGGAGGCGCCAAGATCACGGTCGGCAAAACCGCGAGCTTCGAGAAGGACACGAGCACGTACGTTCCCGCGGGTCGCATGTACGTGGTGAACGCGAACGATTACATCTTCGCCCTCTCCCAGAAGTGCCCGCACCTCGGCTGTCATGTGCCGTACTGCGAGAGCTCCGGCCGGTTCGAGTGTCCGTGCCACGGATCGATCTACGACCTCTCCGGCGAATACATCACGGGCCCGGCGCCGCGGGGCATGGATCGCTACAAGGTGACGATCGAGGCCGACAACGTCGTTGTCGACACGAGCGTGGTCGAACCGGGTCCGGCCCACGGGGCGAAGATCTTCCTCACCCCGCCCAAGGGTCCCGGCTGCATCGGCAAGGCCTGAGGTGCCCCGCGAACGCCCCGAGCCCCCGCCGTTCGAACCCGAGTGGCTCGATCGCAGCCTGAATCGCTATCTCTCGTGGGGACTCGTGTTCATGGTGCTGCTCCTCGTCGGCTTCGTCGCCTACCGCGTGCGCGAGCCGGGCCTACGCCGCGACGCGACCCGCGCGCAGACAACGAGCTACACGGCAATCGGGCAACAGCTGTTCAGCGCGAACTGCGCGCAGTGCCACGGAAACCGCGGAAGCGGAGGCGGCAGCGCACCGACCTTGAACTCGAGCCAATTCCTGAAGAGCACCTCCGACGACCAGATCTTCGCCCTCGTGTCGGGTGGCGTGTCCGGCACGGAGATGCCGGCGTGGAGCCTCGACTATGGCGGCACGTTCACCGCCGAGCAGGTGCGCCAGATCATCACGTACCTGCGGTCGCTCGAGCCGCACGCACCGAGCGTGCCCGGATGGCGTCAAGGAACAAAAGCCTCGGGATAGCCCGAGCCGGCGACGATCAGGCCGTGAGGTCGACGTCGCGGTCCGGCTTCGCCCACGCGTCGCTCGCCGCGGCAACGATCTCCTGCGCGAGATCCGACGACGCGCCGACGAGCGACTCGGTCATCTTCACCGCCGAGTCGATGATCTTGCGGCGCGGGGCGTCGTCACGAACGTCGGGCAGAATGCCGTTGACGGTGTCGACGAACTTCCGCACGGCTTCGAGTGCAAGTTCCTCGGCGTCGCGTACGGACTCGATGATCCGGTTGGTTCCTTCCACGATCCGCTCTCGCTCTACGTTCATCCTGGCGCACCTCGTTTCCCCGTCTTCAGTCGCCGATCAAAGCGTGCGCCGGGGGGCGATGTGGCGGCCAGAGTCGAAGGACCCGTTCCGCGTGCGCGCGGGTGGGACGAACGACCCGGTGGGGCTCGCGAGCGACTCGAGCGCGCGTCGGCCGGCCGTCCGGCCCGCTCTCATGAACTGCGGCCATTCGCCGTTGTTCAGGAACTGGCGGTAGAAGCCGAGGCCGCGCACCTTCTCGTACGGAACCGGCTCGATCATCGCGACCGGCATCGCCTCGCGAAGCCGGGCGAGGTTGACCCTCGCCAACTCCGATTGCTGGCAGGTACGCACCTGACTGCCGACCGTCACGATGCTCCCGACCCGACGTTCCCAGCCGCGCACGTCTTCACCGGCGAACTCGGGGGGATAGAAACCGTTGACCGCCACCGCGGCGTCGGAGCCCGGTTCGAGATCGATCGCCGGGATGACCGGGAAGATGTCGACGATCCCGCCGTCGCACCAGTGATCCTCGTCGAGCTCGACCGGCTGGATGAACAGCGGGAGCGAGACCGCCATACGCACGGCCCGCGCGACGGTGACGTCCGGATACGTCCGCGGCCCGAGGTACTCGACGCGATTCTCCTCGACGTTCCAGATCGGCGCGTACGCGGGAATCGGCATCTCCGCGAGCGTCATGTTGCCGAGCAGCCGGCGATAGGTCGCCTCGAGTCGATCCCCGTGCACGATGCCCGCGAAGCCGCGCGCCAGCGTCGGGGCCAGCGCGAGCAACCCTCGCCAGTCGACGTCGACATAGTCGCGAGGCCGCAGGCCGAGCGCGAACGCGGCCACGTCGTCGGCCGCGATCCCCGCGGCGATCGGGAACCCGAACAGCGCCGAGCCCGAGCACAGCGAGATGAGTGATGGTCTGCGACCCTTCTCCTCGAACGCGCGGGCCACTCCCACAACCGATGCGAGGGCGCCGCTCCCGCCGGTCGCGAGCAAGGCAATGCGCGGCTCCGAGGCGGACGCGGCGGGCAACCCGACCGCCGGAAAGGGCGAACGGGCGGCGGGCCAGCGGTCGAGCGGCAGCGAGACGAGCGCGCGCCGCGCGTCGTCGAGGAACCCGACGTCGTCGAGGATGCCTTCGACCGTGTCGCGGACGCCGACGATGACGTCGAAGTACTGCCGCATGCGAAACACGTCGAACGCCGAACCCAGCATGTATCCAGACAACACCGGCCGCCGGCGTACGAGTAGGGCCGATCGACCCTCAGCGCAGCGCGCGTGCGGCCTCTTTGAGGAGCTCCTCGAACGTGACGTCGATCCCCCGCCGCAACCGATCGATGTCGGGGGCGCCCTGCCAGTCTCCCGTGATCCCGAAGTACATGTCGCCGCAGTACGACCAGATCGCGACCCCCACCCGGATGTGCCCGGCGATCGGCACGTAGGGATAGGCCTCCAGCATCCGGCGACCGCACACGTACAACGGCACCTGCGGGCCGGGAACGTTGGTCGCGACGGTCTGCGCGATCTCCTGCGCGTGCACGATCGACCGGGCCAGCACCGCGGCGACCACCGGCGGGACGATGTCGGCCACACCGATGACCGCCGCCGACGCGTCGACCTCGTGTGACACCTTCAGCTCGTCCATGTGCCCGCGGATCGCGGCCAGCGTCTCCACCGGGTCCTCGACTCCGATCGGGAGCCGCGCGTAGACCGCCGACACGCGGTTGTCGAGCTTGCCCCGATCATCGGTGCCGCGCATCGACACCGGGACGAGCGTGGTGATCGCGCGGTTGTCCACGGGCTCGCCGCGCGCCTGCAACAGCTCGCGAAAGCCGCGCGTGACCGCGGCGAGGACGACGTCGTTCACCGTGCCGCCGAACGCGGTACGGATCGTCTTCACGTCGTCGAGCGAGACGTGGGTTCGGGCCCAACGCCGGCGGGGCCCGATCGGACCAGTGAGCGACGAGCCGCCGCGGCGCCCGGGCGCGAGGGCGCGAACGAGACCGGTGGCGACATTGCGCGCGCGCTCGATGGCCTCCGCCGGGCGGCGCAACGCGCGCAGCCCGCCCCGCACGACATCGGTGACCGACTCGATCGTCATCTCGCCCGTATAGCGGGCGAGATCCAATCGCGACGGCTCCGGCTCGGGAGTCCAAGCGTCGGCTTCGGGGAGCGGCGATCCGGGTTCGAGATCCATGATCACGGAGAGCAGGTCGCTGCCGGCGATGCCGTCGACCATGCAGTGGTGCACCTTCGACAGCATCGCCCAACCGTCGTTGTCCAGACCTTCGATGAGCCACATCTCCCAGAGCGGCTGGCGCCGGTCGAGAGGATGCGACATCACGCGCCCGACGAGGTTCTCGAGCGCGAAGCGATCGCCGGCCGGAAGCGCGGTATGACGCAGGTGCAGATCCAGATCGAAGTCGACGTCGTCGATCCACAGGGGCCGGCCGACGCTCGCGGGCGCTTCGCGCACCCGCTGCCGGTATCGCGGAACGAATTGGAGCTTCGATGCCACGAGCGCGCGCACGGATTCGTACGAAGGCACGGGTCCCTCGAAGATCCCGACGGATCCGATGTGCATGTGATTCACCGAGTCCTCGACCGCGATGAACACCGCGTCGAGGCTGCCCATGCGTTCCATGACGCTCCCTCCGCAACCGAGCATCGCGCGGCAATCAGCCGAGCGGCAGGGTCGTTCGGCTCTTCCGGCGCGCGGGCACTGTGGGCGCGCTGACCGTCTCTCTGAGCGGCTGCCGCGCCGGTTCGTGCGCGCCGCCGAGGTCGAGCACCTCTTCGAAACCCTTCCGGACGCATTCGACCAGCATCTGCGGGTCGGCGATGGCTGCGGTGTCGACCGAGATGCCGATGC
>Ga0265338_10011078_pt1 | contig 10459 bp, 7 predicted proteins | sample 42126metaG_FD_193579 | JGI IMG/M metagenome (GOLD analysis project Ga0265338, IMG submission 193579) | Rhizosphere microbial communities from Carex aquatilis grown in University of Washington, Seatle, WA, United States - 4-21-26 metaG | ecosystem: Host-associated > Plants > Roots > Rhizosphere >... | reverse complement strand
CGGCCGCACGAACGGAACGCCCGCCGCCTCCAGCAGTTCGCCGAGGTAGTACACCTGCCCGATCCGCGACCGCACGTACGCGTCCTGAACCGACTCCTCGATGCCGATCGCGATCGCCTCCATGTCACGCCCCGCCAGCCCCCCGTACGTGTGTAGACCCTCGAAGACGACGACGAGGTTGCGCGCCTCCTCGAAGGTGTCGCGGTCGTTCAGCGCGAGCCAGCCGCCGATGTTGACGAGCGAGTCCTTCTTCGCGCTCATCCAGGCACCGTCGGTGTACGAGCAGAACTCGAGCAGGATCTCCGCGACCGATCTGCTGGCATACCCCTCCTCTCGCTCCTGGATGAACCAGGCGTTCTCGACCATCCGCGTCGCGTCGAGGAAAAGCCGGATCCCATGCTCGTCGCAGAAGCCCCGCAGCGCCTTCACGTTCGCCATCGAGACCGGCTGGCCGCCCGCCATGTTGACGGTGCCCGCAACCGAGACGTACGCGATCTGCTCCGCCCCGCGCTCGGCGACGAGCGCCTCGAGCTTGCCGAGGTCGACGTCACCCTTGAATGGGTAGAGGCTCTCGGGATCGTGCGCCTCGTCGCGGATCACGTCGACGAAGATGCCGCCGGCGCGCTCCTGGTGGAGCCGCGTCGTCGTGAAGTACATGTTCCCCGGGACGAACTGGCCCGCCTTGATCGCGAGCTGGCTGATCAGGTGCTCTGCGCCGCGCCCCTGGTGCGTCGGGACGACGTGCGCGTAGCCGTAGTAGCGCTGGACCGCCGCCTCGAAGCGGTAGAAGTTGCGGCTGCCGGCGTAGGCCTCGTCGCCGAGAAGCATGCCCGCCCACTGGCGGTCGCTCATCGCGTTCGTGCCGGAGTCGGTGAGGAGATCGATGTAAACCTCCTCCGAGCGCAGCAAGAAGGTGTTGTAGCCGGCCTCGGCGAGGGCGCGCTCACGCTCCTCGCGCGTGGACATCCATAGCGGCTCGACCATCTTGATCTTCCAGGGCTCCGCCCAGGAACGGCGGCCGAGTTGTTGGCCGGTGGTGACGGGAACGTGCTCGGACATGCTGTTCGCACCTCGCATCGCTCATCGTGGAACCTCGCGACGGCGTCCCCGTCTCTGAGGCTGGCGGTCAAACGTTGATCAGCGTAGCCGCCTCGTTTGTCCTGGACGTGCCCTCGTCCCTGCGACCACCTGCGGATGAGGCCGAAGTTCCGCCGAACTCCTAGAGGTGTCTGTCTGGGGCGCTCGCCAGCCTGGTTGTCGCCGTGTCGTGCGTGACGGGCCCGGCGCTCGCCGGGCCCGTTTGTCGCGTCAGCGTCCTCCGCAGCGGCTAGTTCGTGCAGCCGGCGATGGTGTTCGTCGGTTCGCAGTTGTCCACCTGGTTGTGGGTGACCTTCGTGTCCGAGAGTGTCACGGTGCCGCCCCGGTTGAAGATGCCACCGCCGTGGGCGGCGCTGTTGTGCGTCACTTCGCTGTGCGTCAGCGTGACGGCGCCCCCGGCCCCCGGCCCCGAGCCGGGCAGGCCGTTGGCGATGCCGCCGCCCCAGCCGCCGGCGCTGTTGTCGTCGATCTTGCTGTGATCGATGTTCAGCACGGCCGTAGGCGTCGCGCCGGGCGGGCCCTGGGCGACGAAGATCCCGCCACCGGAGCCAGGAGCACCGGTCGCAGCCGCGGTGTTCCGATTCACTTCGGAATGGCTGATAGTCATCATCCCGTGATTCACGACTCCGGCACCGGCCCCGTGGGGGGCGGAGTTGTCATTGACCTTGCTGTGGTCGATCACGGCCACACTGCCGTTAGCGATGCCACCGGCCGCGACAGGCGGCCCCTCGCCTCCCGGGCCAGCGGTGGCCGTATTGCCACTGACCTCGCTATGACTCACCTTCAGCTGGGCAGTCCCGGGGCCGCCCTGGTTCCCGCTGGAGATGCCTCCCGCGTTCAGCGAACTGTTGCCGTCGACCTGACTGTGGTCGATCGTGGCGGATCCCAGCAGGTTCTGGATCCCACCGCCCCCCGCGTTCGGCGCGGTGTTGCCGTTCACCTGGCTGTGGTCGACGCTCAGCACGCTGTCGCCGCCCGATCCGGCATAGTCGCCGCTAGCGATCCCGCCACCGACGAACCCGAGAGCAGTGTTGCCGTCGACCTGACTGTGGTCGATCGTCGCGGTCCCATTGACGTTGAGGATCCCGCCGCCGCCGAGGCCGCCCTGCACATCCGGATCCTGACTGGCAGGAAGGGTCTGCTGGTTGTCGCTCACCGAGCTGTTGCGCAGCGTCAGCGTGGCCGGGCTCGACGGGTCGAACGTGGCGCTCGCGATACCGCCACCCGCCATGACGGCAGAGTTGCCCGTCACCGAGCTGTGATCCAGCATCACGGAGCCGCCGAAGTTCACGATCCCGCCGCCGAAGTCCTGAGCCGAGCCGCCCGTGATCGTGAGGTCGTGCGCCGACAGGCTTCCGCCCGGGCCGTCCACCTCGAAGTCGCGGAACGAGTCCGTGCCGTCGATCGTGGCCTGGTTGCCGTCGATCTTGATCGATGTGGTGATGACAGGCAACCCGTTCTCGCTGTTGTCGGGGCTGCCCGTCAGCTGGTAGTCACACCCGTGCGCGAGCTTGAGCGTTCCGCCGCCGGCAGAGTTGGCCGCATCGATCGCCGCCACGAGCGCTGCCTGGCCCGTGCACGGGACGTTCATCGGAGGCGCAGGCGGCTTTGCAGATGCCGCCGCCACCAACAGAAGCGCAACGCTCATGACACCAGCCGTGGCCACCGCAAAACGAATTCTCTTCATGTCTTTCCCCTCTCCAGTCTCCCCTTCACCTGTCTTCTGCGCCCAGGGTCGCACAACCTCGACACCACAGCGTCAGTGCTCATCGTCAGTCTCAGCGCTCAGCCTCCGTAAGCGACCGTGCCCAAGGTCGTCCAGAAGCCAGTGCTTGTCACGAAGGACGCGCCACTATTGATCTGTGCTTCACCGCTCACCGACTCGAAGCCTGTGCCGCTCGCGAGGTCTCAATCCCGGTGAAGACAACGGTTGGATCTCCTTCGCTCGCCCCAATCGTCGTGCCATGGAGAGTGTCTCCGTTGGCGGCCGTGTAGTAAACCTCGTTGACCAACCCACCGGTCAGGAGGTTCACCGTAATCCAGCTCAGCCAGCGCGGGTTCTTGCATGGATAACGGTTTTCGAGACCGCCGCATCCGACCGCTCTGCCACTCCTCCGCGGGCACGACCGCGGCGTCGCGCTGACGAACCAACCGGACTCGAGCCCGAGAGTCAGAGACCCCCTATCCCTCCGACCCCAGGTCCGCGACCTCCTATCACTCCGGCTCGAGGCCGACGACCGCGTGGCTGAGGGCATCGGTCCGTCGCCCCCTACGGCTGAGTCCGTTGATCCCGCGACCGCCTGCTAGCGCAGTGGGAGCTCGGAGAGTTCGGCCGGACCGGCACCTTATTTTACTTTTCAGCCTTTTTAACACGGCGTCGGCTCGTGTTATTGCGGCCCTTTGCAAGGGCGGGCGGCCACCTATCGCCAGCGGCCCAGGTCATCTGACCACCTACCGGATGAGCGTCAGGCCTGCGCCCCCTACGGATGAGACCGAAGGCCGCCTACCCCCTATAATGAGGGTCGCGGCGCGCAGTCGGCCATGCGGCCCAACGAGGAGGAGACGGCGGCTCGATCCCGCCAGAGGGCACGCCGAATGCACGAGCCGCGGAGGCCCTGACCGGGCTAGCGGGACGGGCCGATCAGATGCTCGGGTACGCCTCGGCGACGAAGGATCGCCGCTTCTTGAGCGTCTCGGGGCCGCTTGCGCTCGTACGGCGGCATGATCCGATCCACCGCGGCACTACGCCGCGCAGCTTCCTCGCGCTGAGCCGTCCAAATCTGAGCGGTGATCGTCCTCACGGTGATCCTTCGCGGTATTGCGCCTTGAGTTCGCCAACAAGTGTCCTGAGCTCCTCGTGGGTGAATGGTACTCCCGTGGTCTTGCGATCAGCCGCGCGCGCCTCGAGGAAAAGCAACGGCCCGAGCAGGCCTTCCTTGCTGGCCCGCACTTCCAGTCGACCCCGATCGAGGAGCGGGGCGTCCAGAAGCCAGAGTGTCTGATGAACAGCGTCGAGCCATCCCCAATGGATGACCTCGCGGAACCGCCAAAGCACCATGTCTTCAACCTTGAGGACGTTCAGCTTGCGGCCACCTGGCGTCTCAACATTTTCGATCTCGTCGCCCCCATCTGGGAACGTGCCCGGGGCCTCGAAGACGATCTCGAATGGTTGATCGCAGATCCAAAATCGGCCCTCACGCCGGAACCCGAGGTCCTCGAGGACCTGGCTCGCTCTTGGGCTGACCGGCATCAGGACGTCGATCTCGGTCGTGATGTACTGCGCTCGTGTCCAGTAGGCGACGGCCAAGCCACCAACCACGGCGGTGGGCGTTCCAACGGCCTCCAACTGTTCCTGGATGATCGCAGCGGCCTCGAGAAGTCGTTCTGTTACGTCGCTGATGCCAGCCAGGGCGTCTAGTGCCTGACGAGCCTCGGCAACCGAAGGCCACGCGGGTTCATCGGCGCCGCTCGGGCCCTCGATGTCCCCGCTTGCCATGCCGAAACGATAGAGCCCTTACCGGAGTAGCAAGGGTGAGGCGACCTCCTATCACTCCGATTCGGAGCCGGCGACCACCTATGCGTTGGATGCAGCAGTCGCCGGTCCGTCCGGCAGGTCGACGTCGATGAGCGCCTGCGGAAGTGCCCTGAAGAAGGTGTCGGCGTTCCGGGCGACCTCTCGGGTCAAGGCGTAGTTCGCGCTGCCGCCGATCGCCGCCCCGATGCCGAACGGAAGCGCAGTGCCTCGGCCGGGAAGGACCCCCCAAACCTTCTGGATCGGTTAACCCGGGGGCCGGACAGCGGCAAGACCGTTGATGCCGACCGGCGACTCAGGGTGCTTGCTGCAAGGCGACGCCATCGATGCGCACCTGCTTCGCCGAAGCCGCTCTGATCGTGATCGTCGTGGTCTGCGCCGGGAACGTAATCAGTGGCAGGGCGACGTTCTCCTCCACCACCTCCGCCGACGCGGTCTTCACGGTCGCGAGGAGCTTCGATCCGCGATAGATCGAGACCGGCCCGCAGGTCGGGCACTTGGTTACGACGAGCGAGATCCCGTTGGCGTGGACCTTCGCAAGCTGCAAAGCCGCACCCTTCTTGGCCGCGTACGTGACTGTCCCCAGGTAGGCCTCCGCGTCCAAGCCTCTCTTCCACCCGGATGTCGCAAGCGCAAGGGCTCGGTCGTCGAGTGGAACGATCGCGCAGCTGTCAGTGCTCCACGGCGACGTTCGCTTGAGGGCGTCATGCACGCGCACGTTGAAGCACCACTCCTGGCCGGGACTGCCGCTGACCGACTGTGACGTCGCCAGCGTGTTTTGCCACGGCGGCGGCAGCACGTACTTGCTGAAGGCCTGCGTCGGCGTTGCACGCCGGTACCGGATGTCGAAGGGATACGGCCCCTTGACGCCCGGATCGAGGCCTGCATAGGAGATGGCGAACTTCGTTGCTGCCTGGACGAGTTGGCTCGGAGCGGTAAACCTCACTGTCGGCTGCGCGACGATCGATGTATCCGTGGCGACTTCGGCGCCATTGACCGGCTGCCACCGCGCGAGCAAGTGATACGAGCCCGCCGGGATAGTCCGAACTCCGTGCGCCACCCCGCTGGCATCGGTCGGTGCGATCCCGACCTCTGTCTCTTCGCCGGTCACGTCGTTGACGAGGGTGAACCGGATGTGCGCGCCGCTGACGTCAGCGCCGGATGCAGTCCGCAGGTGCGCGGTCCATGTCCAGCGCTCCGCGCCGTCGACCATCGTCACCCCAGTCGTGTGCAGATACATCTGATCCGGGGTGGGCACCAGCTCGCCGAACATGCCGCGGCCGTAACTGGTGACGTAGAGCCGGTCGGTGTTGTCGAACCAGACCTTGTTGATGTTGCCCACCGAGATCGGGACGCGTTGCCAGCTCACGCCGCCGTCGCCGGACAGCAGGACGCCGGTGTCCAGCATGCCGATCGCCATGAGGTTCGGGTCGTGTGGCGCGATTGCGACCGACGAGGCTTGGCCGTCCGTGGCGAGGTTCGTGTCGAGCGGATAGGTGGTGCCGTAGCGGTCGGAGGTCAGCATGCGCGTTGCCACCGGCACGTCGCGCCAGGTGTTCGTGCTGCGGTTCCAGATGCGGATCTGGCCGGCGTTGCCGCACGTCTGGTCGGGTGGGCACGCAAACGTCAGCATGCGGCTGCCGCCGGAGGCCACGGCGACGGGGCCGACATCCCAGTTCGCGGGGAGCCTGTTCACCTTCGTCACGCCTGGCACGACGTACCAGAGCTCGCCGGCGATACGGATGACGTACGCGTTCGCTCCCGTCTCGGTGCGAGTGACGTACAGGCTCGCGCCGCTTCGATCCCCGGCGTGACCGATGACGTTGCTGTTCGGCTCCAAGTTCCAGGTCTGCCCCTGGTCGGGGCTGACGTAGATCGACGCTGCTGTCCCCGCGGCGCTCAGGCAGAGCATGGCGACCTTGCCCGCCAGCGTCTCGTCGATCTGGTGCCTGCTCGCGAGCCCGGCGCACGGCGCGGTGTACAGCGTGTTGCCGGCAGCAGGGTTGGTCATGCTGGTCAAGCCGCGGCGACCGATCCACTGGACGTTGTTGGAGTTCACGAACGTCGTGATGGACGCGAGTTGGGTCGTGCGGACCTCTGTGCTGGCGCTGACCAGGAAGCTGTCGCCATCAAGGCTCACGTGGTGCCATACGGTGGAGTCCTCGAGGCGTACGAACGCGTCGTTGTCCTGGCTTGCTCCGTAGAGGTCCGTCTCGGGAGAGGCAGCTCCGACGATCGCCGTCCCGGACGTCTCGTAGAACTCGACGCCGGAGATACCGGAGTCGGTGTAGTCCCACGCTTGCGCCGCGCCGTCGCAGTTGCCTGCTCGCGGCTTCTGGATGCCGCCATCGTCGGACACGAGCAAGATGCAGTAGGGCGAGGTGTCACTGAAGATGATCCGGGTCTGGTCGGCGTGCAGCCCGTTGGGATCCGCGCCCTGGCCGAGCCCCTTCCACGGCAGGTCGGGCTGCGTCTCGTCGTGTGTCGGGCCGGCCGTGCACTCCTGGCCGGCGACAGCCGTGCACACCTGGAACTGTGTCGCGTCGTCGGTGCCCCAGTAGAGAGCAAAGTTGCCCTGACCGGCCGGCCGAGTCTGCACACCGATGTCGCGCCCGTTGGGGTGCCCGCTGCCGACGAGGTCGACTGCCGTCCAGGCGTTGCTGTTCAGCCACGCCTCGCCGACATCAGAGTTGTAGGTGACGCCCGTCCCTGCTGGGATGACCAGCCCTGTCCAGCGAGCGGCAAAGAAGACGTGGTTGGCGGCCGCCGGCGACGCGACGATGCGGCATGTCCCCCACGGGTAATAGAAGATGGGCTTGCCCAGCGACCAGGTTCCTGTCGTGAAGTCGACGACCTGGTTCCAGCCGGTATCCGTCTGCTCGAAGATGCCGTCTTGCCCGCACGCGAAACGGTTGCCCGCCGAATCGATCGCCACGCCGCTGAATCCGCCGCCCGAGTCGGGTGTCGTCCAGGTCCAGTGGTAGCCGTCGTCCGTCGAGCGACCGACGGAGCATGCTCCGGCGGCCAGCGCGTCGTGTCCATGGAACACGACAACGCTCGGCGCGCCAATCGATCCGTCGCTGCATTTCGGCTTGAAGTTGACCGCTGACTGCCAGATCTGGCCGCCGTCGGTGCTGCGGTAGACGCCGACCTGGGTGACTGCGCGGCGATCGAACGGCGAGACGAGCAGCACTACGCCTCGGACGAGCGGATCAAACGCGATCGTCGCGTGCTCGAAATTCCACTGCCCGAACCGCTCGAGCCCGGGGAGCTTCGTCCACGTCGATCCGCCGTCGGTCGACTGCCACAACGCTGCATCCGACAGCGCGAGGTAGCGGTTCGAGACGAACGGGTCCTTCGCGATGTCCTGAACACGTCCCGATGGGCTCGGCGCCTTCCCGGTGTCGAGGCCGTTCGGGCCTAGAAGAGGCATGCTCTGCACCGGCCCGTTGCCGGCAGGGACGGAATCCGAAACAACGCTTCGGGCGTCGACCGACCGCACGCTCAGCCCAGCCGCCAAAAGAAGCGTCACTACTACCGCAGCTACGCCTCTCCACCGAACGAGTCCCCGACCAGGCCGCGCTGTTTTCACCTTCGTGTGGTGCTTCAGCCAGATCACGAGGTGCACACCCGGCCTACACTACCCGCCGCCCGCATCGACCAAGGGCGACCCACTCGATCCAGCCGCCTGACCACCTATTAGCGCAAGTGGGAGCTCGGAGAGTTCGGCCGGACCGGCACCTTATTTTACTTTTCAGCTTTTTTTAACACGGCGTCGGCTCGTGTTATTGCGGCCCTTTGCAAGGGCGGGCGGCCACCTATCGCCAGCGTTCGAGGTAGGCAAGGTTCGCCACCGTCGCTCTTGAGCGCAACGCTGGAGCCGGGGCCTAGGGGAGCCCGTCGAGGAACGCCCGGGGAGGAAGGACGGGAATCGAGTTCGCGAGCTCGAGCAGGTCGGTGTCGCCGGTTACGAGTGTCGCGCGGGCCGCAGCGGCCAAAGCGATCAGATAGTCATCGTCTGGATCTCTTGATCCGACACGCGGGGACGCGTCCGGATCCTCGACGTGCTCGGCGAGACCACTTCGGAGGAGGTCGAGGAAGGCGTCGGTCTCGGCCTCGTCGAGCCGGCTGCGGAGCTTCGGGTAGGTGAAGGCACGTTCGAGCTCATCAAGCAGTCTGTTGGAGACGACGAGCTCGAATTCACCGCCGAGCCATCGACTCATGAGTTGCGCCGGAGCGCCGGCGCGCGAGAGCAGTCCGGCAATCAGGACGTTCGGATCGAGAACAGCCCGCACTCAACGCCGGCGCGCTTCGTGCTGCGCCTCAACTGCAAGGGCTAGCGCCTCGTCTTCGTCCATGCCGGCCTTGGCCCAGACCCGCTCGAGCAGTTCCAGGCCGAGGTCGCGCCGCAAAGCCTCTTCAATGACGTCACTGTCCCGCCGCCCGGTGCGTGCTGCCTTGACCCTGACGGCACGAAGAACCTGTTCATCGAGCGTCACCGTTGTCCGCTGCTTCGGCATAACGGCATCATAGCATCAACGCGCTACGTACGCGACTCAGTGGTCAGCCGTCGACGAACTCCGACTCGGAGTCGATCTCATGCCGGAGAACTCTCGCGGCGATAGGCCCGAGTCCCGACACCTACGGATGAAACCTGTGGCCGCCGTTGGCCGAGTGGCCCAGCAAGGAGGCGACGGCGGTTCGAATCCGGCAGAGGGCGTCACCCGGAGCGGGAGCGAAGACGCCGCTCGATGGCGGCGACGAGCTTCGCAACGCGCATCGCTCGAGCTGGGTCTGCGAGGACCTTCTTCCGCAGGTCGGCGAAGTTGTGAGTCCTAGACGTCTACAGGGGTCGGTCTGGCAGCCAGCGCGAGCTGTTGAGGATCACATCGTCGGTTGGATGGCGCTGAAGGAAGTCGTGGAGGACACGGACGTAGAGGCCGATCGTGTGCCGGCTGCGCGGCAGCTGTTGGCGGGAGGTGAAGAGGACGCCGTAGTGCGTCGTGTCTTCCTCGGCGGCTCGTCGGATCAGGCGGTTGTAGTCGGCCCAGTTCTCGGTCAAGATCGCTCGCCGTTCTGACGGCATTAGCCTGAAGAGCTCCTCGTCGCTGAGCCGCTCGAGGTCAGGGCGCTCCTTGACGGCGACGACATCATGGTCCCGCTTCCGCAGTTGCACGGCGATCTGCTGGGAGTAGAGCTCGTCGAGGACGAGCCTCACGAGGAGAGCAGGTTCTGCTCTGCCCGCCATATCGCCTCTGCGCGGACGGCCTCAGCAGTCTCGCGCTCCGCAAACGTCTCGATCTCTTCCTTATGGACGGCGGCGTAGCGGACGGCCGCGCGGATGCGCTCGACCGGCTGATCGAGATAGGCAGCGGCCTCCTCGACGGAGTTGTCGTGGTTGCGAACCGTTTCCAAGATCTGCCAGACATCGAGCCGCGTCCCTACGAGTGCCGCTCGCCTTCCCAAGGCTCCTTCGCGGAAGTAGATCTGAGGGAACTCGTCCTGGCTCAGCCCCTCGGCTAGGTAGCGCTCTGCGAGCTCGTTCTTTGAAAGCCCGCGCCGACGAGCCAGCTCCTCGAGTTGCTCCGAAAGGGGAGCAGCGACGCGTAGCGACATGTGCCGCTTCTGGGTCTTGCCGGACATCGTGAGCACACTGTAGCACAGTTGCGCACACCTCAGCCCGCGGACTACCTCCGAATTAGCCTGCGACCGCGTGACCTCGCGCCGGTTACATCCGTTCGATCATCGCCCGCCCGAAGGCAGACGTGGAAATCTCGTTCGCTCCGTCCATCAGACGGGCAAGGTCGTAAGTGACCTGCTTGTCCGAGA
>Ga0265338_10011077_pt1 | contig 10459 bp, 11 predicted proteins | sample 42126metaG_FD_193579 | JGI IMG/M metagenome (GOLD analysis project Ga0265338, IMG submission 193579) | Rhizosphere microbial communities from Carex aquatilis grown in University of Washington, Seatle, WA, United States - 4-21-26 metaG | ecosystem: Host-associated > Plants > Roots > Rhizosphere... | reverse complement strand
GTCACCACATGCATGACAGGTAATCCCAATTTTGGAGCTGTGGACATTTCGTCGGAAGTTATGGTAGTAAAAACAGTGATAACAAACCTTCGCACCGCCATGAATGCAGCCACATCGGACACGAAGACGGATGCGATCAAGATAGCCCGCGATGCGGTGAATAGACATTTAACCAAGTTGGCAAGTAAGGTGGAGGATATGGCTAACGACCCTTCCGTTGCTGATAACAACCGTGTGAACATAGTACATAGCGCAGGAATGGAGGTGAAAAATCAAACGCATCATCAAAAGCATGTATTCACAGTAGACAATGGTCTCGTTTCGGGTAGCGTGGTGCTTAGCGCTGAAGGTGGTGCTAAATCACACGAATGGCAATACACCACAGACATCATTACCTTTGCCGGACGCGTGGCTGCTGATACTACCACTACCGCCAAAACCGAAATCACCGGCTTAACACGAGCTACCGAATACGCCTTTTTCCACAAAGCCATCGTTGTTGGCGAAAGAACCGACTGGGAAGGGCCTGTTTTGTTGGTAGTGGTGTAAATCCATTGTTTGCTTGTAGAGACGCAAGATTTTGCGTCTGTTAAGAAAAAGAGACACAAAGTATTGTGTCTCTACAGATAAAAACGAAAAGGATGCAATTGCATCCTTTTTCGTTTTAAATTCATTGAATATTATTTTACTCTTTCCACATAAGAACCATCGCGGGTATCTACTTTGATTTTCTCGCCTGTTCCAATAAACAAAGGGACTCTAACAGTAGCTCCGGTTTCAACGGTAGCAGGTTTAAGTGAGTTGGTTGAAGTGTCGCCTTTAATGCCCGGTTCGGTATAAGTTATTTCTAATATTACATGTGAAGGAAGGTCGGCATACAATACGGCTTCATCACCGGCATGAACTACTACTTCTACAATATCACCTTCTTTAAGAAAATCCACTCCGTTAATTTGGTCTTTTCTGATAGATATTTGTTCAAACGATTCGTTATTCATAAAGTTGTAACCCATATCATCTTGATACAAAAATTGATGTGGTCTTCTTTCTATACGCACTTCTTCAATGCGTATTCCGGAGTTAAAAGTTTTATCAGTTACTCTTCCGGTCATTACATTTTTAAGTTTTGTACGAACGAAAGCAGGCCCTTTGCCCGGTTTAACATGAAGAAACTCTACGATAAAATAATACTGTCCGTCAATATCTAGACACATTCCATTTTTAATATCTGCTGTTGTAGCCATAATAAGTGATTAAATTTTTGTATTCCATTCTAATTGGACTGCAAAATTAATGTAATTCGCTAACATTCAAAATTTTTTATGAAAACAGGTTTATTTATTTTTAGACCTCACCCCAACCCCTCTCCACAGGAGAGGGGCTAAATACAAAAAGATGTCCTTTTGATAAGTTTAATAATTTAGAACTAATATTGCACAAAAATGCCCCTCTCATTTCGAGCTAACCTTTATACATATTTTTTTCTAGGTTGAAAATAACTTTATTTTTATGTCCTCAAGCCGGACGGGCTTTTATCCCGATTTTTATCGGGAGCCGCCGCTGAGTCTAAAAACCTAAAAATTGATTTCATTTCGCTAAAATCATCCAAACTCCTCCCTGCGGTCGTCAAACAGGGATGATTTTTTAACGCTTCATTCCGTCAATTTTCTTCACGGTTTTTAGCCAAGGCGGACGGGGGACTGTGTTTGTTCAAACGAAAATAATACAAACAGTTGTAATGGTTCCGACGAAGTCGGTTTTAAAGAATTCATTATACGACAGGGTGCTGACCTTTGACTGCGCTCAGCCACCAATCTGCCGTTGATTGCTGTGGCTTCGACTGCGCTCAGCCACCTACGAACTGCGCTCTGCCATTGACAATTTGTTGGCTGAGCGCAGTCGAAGCCACATTGCTATTTTTTTGTAACTTTGCGAAGCAAAAAAGCAAGTCATGATAACATTTGATATACCGGCTATAGAAGATCTTGAAGAAGTTGCCAAGTCATTCTTTGATGTGATAGGTGATAGGCGTGTGTTTGCTTTCTATGGGTCGATGGGAGTAGGTAAAACAACATTTATAAAGGTCTTGTGTAAGGTTTTTGGTGTGACAGACCAGATTAACAGTCCTACTTTTGCCATTGTAAATGAATATCAAGGAGCTAAAGGAGAAAAGATTTTTCATTTTGATTTTTATAGAATCAATTCCGTGGAAGAAGCTTTCGATTTTGGATACGAAGATTACTTTTACAGTGGAGCCTATTGTTTTATTGAATGGCCGGAGAAAATTGAATCACTTTTGCCTCTGGATTGTGTAAAGGTAGAAATGAAAGAAGCAGAAGACGGACAAAGGCAGCTATCAATTCTATAGTTGCTCTTATCTTTTAATTATTAATGTGAATTAAGGGTTGAAATTTAATCCCGCCTTGCGGGATGATATTATTATAGAATTTCAATACATTTATCTGTTTTAAACCCTGAACCAACGGTCAGCGAAGCTAAAGGGTGAAATAATAATGTCATCCCTTCAGGATTCATGGTGATTTAGCTACATTTTCTATAATAATATCATCCCTTCGGGATTAAAAACAATAAAATAATTTCAACCCTTAATTCGCATTATTAACAATTCATTATTAATTACAAATATGTTTGGAGGAGATTTTTTTCAACAACGCCTTTATGGAGATACTTTTCAAGACTGGATTATCTCTGTTGGAATTCTTTTAGGCTCCATATTATTGGGGAAATTACTGTACTGGTTTAGTGGTAAAATTTTAAAGAAACTTACTGCCAAAACAAAATCAAACTTAGACGATATCATTATTGATATGCTGGAAGAACCAATGTTTGCCGCTATTATTCTTGCCGGCTTTTGGTTTGGAATTGATCGTTTGCATTTAAATCCAAGCATCGACAAAGGGGTAAGCGTAACTTACAAAGTACTTGTAGTACTTAACATTACGTGGTTTGCAGCTCGTTTGATTAATTCCTTGATTCGCGAATACCTGATACCCCTGTCAGAAAAGGACAGCAATAAGTTAGACGAACACATGGTTTCGATAATCCAAAAGGCCTTAGCTGTTTTTATTTGGGTTTTTGGAGGTGTAATGGCATTGAATAATGCAGGTGTTAATGTCGGTGCTTTATTAGCAGGTTTGGGTATTGGAGGTTTGGCTTTTGCGTTGGCAGCTCAAGATACGGTGAAGAACATTTTTGGAGGGATTACCATTTTTACCGATAAGCCTTTTAGAATAGGTGATTTAATAACTGTTGACGGATTAACAGGTAATGTGGAAGATATCGGAATGCGCAGTATTCGCTTGAGAACATTTGCCGGAAGATTAATAACAATTCCTAATTACAAAACGGTAGATAGCAATGTTGAGAATATCACGTTGGAACCGTCAAGAAGAGTAGAACTAAAATTGGGTATGGTTTATAATACGAATCCTGAACAAATGCAGTTAGCCATGGATTTGCTTAACGAATTACCTATGACAATAACACAATTGGAAGATAAGATGCAAGTGTACTTCTCTAATTATGGAGAACATGCATTAACGATTACTTGCTACTATTTTATTAAAAAGGATGGAGATATACCTGGGACACAATCTGCTGTGAACTTAGAAGTATTAAAGAGATTCAATGTCAATAAATTAGAGTTTGCATTTCCAACGCAAACAATATATATGCAGAAATAAAAAAAAGGAAATAAGATAATCTTATTTCCCTTTAACTTCGTCAGAAACGGTTAACTTCGCTCTGCCTCTTGCTCTACGGTGAGCTAATACTCTGCGTCCGTTTGCACTTGACATTCTTTCACGAAAGCCGTGTTTGTTTTTTCTTTTCCTGTTTGAAGGTTGAAATGTTCTTTTCATTGCCGTCTATATATTAATAATTATTTTTTCCTCAGTCGTTTTGGGCTTGCAAAGATAGATAAGATTTTTTACTATCCAAACACTTGCTGTTGAAAAGTAAAATAAATTATCCTTCAAGAGCCCAAATCATTCATTTGTAGTAAGTCTACATGCTTAGAACGCAAGTTTTTCGTTATAAAAAAACAATACGGGCGTTTTAGGCCATTGTTTTATTACTCGATGAAAGGCATCCCTAAAGTGTATATCTATCTCATTACTTCTTGCGGCTTGTATTACTTGCGGTCCATTAGCAGCTATGCTGTCTGTCGAAATTATTGCAGGCATAACACAAACTATATGTCCGGCTCGTTTCGGGATTGGGTTTCTGTAAGTAGCAAGAACCATAAAACCTCTGTTTGCTATCCGTTGTGCTTTCTCAAAGCTGTTGCTTTTTATTTGTTTCCATCCTGCGGCATATCCTTTGGCAGAAATCAACCAGTTGTATTGTGCGTTGGCAAGCAACTCTTGTGCATGTTCCGGTGGACGGAGGATATAAATTCCCATCTTTTGGCAAGCAGCCGCGATAAATGCGCTGCAATGAGTAGTGTTTTCAGTTGTTGCGTTCGGTAAATCGGGTTCACCGGTAAGCCAATTGACATGAGTTCCCGCTAACCAAAATTTTTCCACATGCATATTGAGATACATTTCCTTCAATTTCTTTCCCGATGAATCGGGTTCGAGAATGCTACTTTGAGCAAAAACAAAAAGAGGAATTAAAATAAATATTGACAGTGAAAGGAACTTTTTCATACAACAGATGACTCAAAAAATGGAACATCAAAGGTATAAAAAAAAGACTTTATTTGAAGTTATTTTATCCGCCTTTTCTCACTTTGTAGAATCTGCCAACGATATACAAAGAAGGCAAAAATGAAATATACGCCGGCCTGAATCCAAAGTCCGGTGCATTCAAAATTTACTTGCGATAAACTTGCTCCCATGGAATTCATTTTAATAAAGCCTTGAATACCGAAGGTGGAAGGGAAGAAGTAAGAAACCGTTTTCCAAAACACATGAATATGTGTGTTTGGCCATGAGAAACCGGATATAAACAGTAAAGGCATAGAAGTCCAAAGATAGAGCAACATGGAATTTTCTCTTTTCCAGAAGAACACGGAAATGCCCATGCCAAAGAATATACATGCCAGCAGGTAAGGTAACATAAAAGGCACCAGATTCGCCCAACTAATTAAATGAGGCAGATTGAAAAGGTGTGGAATCAAAATAAGATTATAGCTGCCAATGAATGCATAAAGTAAAAGATATGCCAGGGCTTTCCCGGTAATAATGCGCAGTGTGCCGTGATATTTTTGTTGATATGGAATAAGGTTATGAAAAGTGTTTTCTTCACGAGCTGTGCCTGCTAACATACCAATGCCAAGTACCAGAGTTTGTTGGAGGATCAGAATCAATACTGCCGGAAGTAAAAACGATGGAAATCCTCCTTGTGGATTGTATTGGGCATGACCTTCATATTGAATGGGCGAAGCACTTATCTCCGCTTGTCTATTAGTTAGCCCTTTGGTAATAAGATTTTTCATTTGAATATGTTTGCCCATATCCAACGAAGCATAAGTTATGCCGGCGTACATACCTTTGTAGTACATCATGCTAGCCATGTTGGCGTAGGCTAATACATGTGTTTGTCTGCCCGCTGTTATATCTTTAGAAAAATCTCTAGGAATGTAAACAATGCCATGCACTTTGTTGTCGGCATACAGCTGTTTTGCTTCTTGCATAGAGTTGCATGCATAAGCTATTCCTAACTCGGGTGTTGCATCAATTTTACGAATAAAATCTCTGCTAACAGAAGAATGTGAGTTGTCAATCACTGCCACCGGCATGTCGCGTAAAGCTTCATTTTTATAAACAAAGCTGTATAAAATAGGATATAATAAACCGGCTGCGAAAAAGAGCACGATAACTCCCGGATCGCGAAAAACATGTTTCAGTTCTTCTGCAAAAATTGCGAAAGTATCGACAAGCGTATGTTTTATGTAATTCATCTTTTTAGATAATTTTGAAAAATCAAAGCCTTCTTCAAGCGGATACCAACTAACAGTGGCAACAAAAGAAACAATGCTAAACAACCAAATTCGGGCAAGGCAGTAATCGGTGGTAAACCATTGAGCGCTGTATCTTGATAAATTCTAAAGAAATGGCGCAAAGGGAAAACATAACTCAATCCCTGCAATAAAGGAGGCATACCTTCGATAGGGAATGATAAGCCCGAATACGAAAATGCCAACATACCATACAATCCCGCAAAACTCAATCCGTCACGCAATACAGGAAAAGTGCCAATCATCAAAATGCCAACTGCTTGTGCTGCTAATACCATTAAAAAGGAAGCTAAAAACATCCACAAGATATTGTCTTGCATGGGATAACTTAAGAACTTGAACAGAATGACATCGCAAAATACCCCCATGATGCTAAATGTAATTGTGTATGGCAAAAGCTTTGCTCCCAATCCTTTGATTATTGAACCGTTTGCTATCCGAATCCATTTGCGACCGGTGCGTTCTTTTAGTTCGACGCCAATAACATAGACTGTGGTCATTAGTACTAAGAGTTGCAACAAGCCGGGCATAATAACATTTATAAGGTAGATGGAGTAATTCACATACGGATTCCCGATTGCATGAATATCCGGTGCAATAGGTAAAATCTGACCCATACTTTCGGTGTATGTTTGTCCTTTTGCTTGGCGTGTTTTTAAGTTTACTCCTGCTGAAATGGTAGTCAACATGGTGCTTAAATCTTTCAAAACCAACGAGCCTGGAATTTGAAAAGCTTCGTTGTAATAAAATTCCATTTTGGGCTGGTGATATCCCATCACATCTTTTTCCAAATGATTCGGAATTTCTACAAAAGCAAATATCTTTCCCGATTGCATGGCATCTCTAGCTTCAGAATATTGTTGGAAATGCATCTTTACTGATGCTTGTTGGGTAGCGTCAATTTGTCGGATGATATTGCGAGATAACATGGAATTATTATGGTCGATAACGCCAATGGACAATTTATCCGGTAATCCATCGGGCATTAAGGTGGAAAAGAATAGGAAGCATGCCAATGGAATGCCCATGATGAGTACCACATAGATAGGCTGAGATACCATGCGCTTTAACTCCCGGAGAAGCACTTCTTTAAATCCTGTTTGTTTGTCAGCTGACATATTCCTATTTTTTTACAAGATTTTCTATTCCTCAATTAATGCACTCATTCCCGGACGCAAACCTTCCACTTTAGTTACAGGCTTAGCACGCACTTCGAATGTTTTTTGATCAAATTCACCGGTGGTTTTAGTTGCTTTCCAAGTAGCATAGCTACCGAGTGCTTTCATGTAAGTGATTTTCAATTTCACTTGTTGATTATTTAAAGCAGGAATAGTGGCTGTAATTACGGTTCCCATTTTGTATTTGCCTAATAAATCTTCGCGCAAGTTTAAAGTAATCCAACAATTGCTTAAATCTACAATGTTCATAATTGGAGCCCCTTGTCCAACCAACTCACCTTTTTGAGGAAATATTTCAGATATTTCACCTGATATAGAAGCAGTTAATTGTGTTTCCGGCATATATGCTTTCACTTCCGAAACGGCTCCTTTGGCTCTCTGTACCAATGCCTTGGCGGATAATTTATCTTCATTTTCCGCACCATTTTTAGCCATGTCATATTGTGTTTTGGCACCTCTTTCGGTTGCAATGGCTGCATTGTATTGTGCTTCGGCTTCATCATATTTTTGAGCAGGAATCACTTGATTATTATATAAGTTTGTTGCTCTGACAAATGATTTTTTGGTAATATCCAAACCAATTTTAGCTTTTTGCCACATTTCATAAGCACCATCAATTTGCTCTTTGCGAGCACCTTTAATTGCTTTTAGGTTTTGAGCTTGAGCGGCAGACTCCGCTGCTTCTGCTTGTTCTAATTTGGCATACAATTCCGGTGAACTGATTAGTACTAGTGTGTCACCTTTTTGAACTTGCGAGCCTTCTTCCACCTTGAATTCCTGCACACGGCCTGCTAATTTACTAGAAACGCGTACTTCATTCGCTTCCACTTCACCTTGAAGAACTTCAGGTGCAGGCTTCAATACGATCCACCCGATAAGAGATATAAGCAACACAACACCCAATAATACGCCCAAGCCAATAACTAAATTGGCCTTGCTTTTACTCAAATTTTGTTTGTAAACAGTTCTTTTGTTTGTTTCCATGACGGTATATTTTTTTATTTTAGATTTCCGAGTGCTTTTTGTAGATAAACATCACATAATTTCACTTCAATAGAAGCATCAATTTCTTCTGAGTTTGATTTCAACCAAGCCGTTTGAGCTTCCATTAATACGGATGGAGCAATCACACCTGATTCAAAACCAATACTAGCATAGCGCAAGTTTTCTTCCGCCTTTTCCTTGTTGTACTTGGTCATGTTGGCTTTTTTTGCCGCTTCGTTGATTTTGAATGAAGCTTGTGTGATGTCCAATTCGATTTTTTCTTTGGCTTCTTCCAATTTATATTGAGCCATATTTCGCTCATTTCGTGCGGCATTTAAGGTGTGAATTCTTTCTCCCCAATGAAAAATAGGGACATTAACTGCTACGCCAACTTGCCACATACCGGCAAATTTATTGGAAAAACCGTTGTACATATTAGGGTTGGAAAGTAAATACCCGGCAGTTAATCCTGCATTTGGTAAGAAGCGGGAAATCATAATTCGACGGTTTGACTCGGCGATATTTACAGCCTGTTTTAAGCTTTGTACTTCGTAACGGTTTTCGATAGCTGCTACCATATCAATAGCAGAAGTTGGTATAGATTCTTGAGGTTGAAGATTTTCATCTGCCAACAAAAATTCACTATTAAGAGCTAATCCACACAATTGGCACAGCGCCATTTTGGATAAAGAAAGTCCGTCTTGTATTTGCATTAACATCATTTCGGCTTCATTCAGTTTTACCTTTACACTCAATCCATCAGATTTGGTTGCAACACCAAAGAGAACTGATTTCTCCAAATCACTATCCATTTTTTGCAGTAATGAAACATAACTTTTAGCTAATTTCTCTTTGTTAATCAATGAGATAACACGCCAATATGCAGCATCTGTTTCAACAATTGTTTCAGAAGTTTCTCCGTCTAATTGTGCTTCGGCAATGTGTTTGGCTGATTTAGCTATTTTGTTTAATTCAATGATTTTTCCCCCAAGGAAAAGAGGCTGGGTCATCATGATAGAACCCGCAAACACATTGTGCATGTCCATTTCTAGGGCATCTTTGGGTAAATACGCGTAGTTCTTCCAGAGAATTTTTTCAGGATTAGTTTTTGGATTAAACGGTTGACCGCTTGCGTCCAATGGTACCGGACTTCCATTAACCATGGTCCAACCGTTACTCACTTGGGCAGGCGTGAATCCAAAACTGCCATCAGCCATTTTCGTTCCTACGGGAAGCAATTGATCTTCCCCCAGTAATGATAAATTTTTCTCGTTCCATAGATAAGCGCCATTTGCAGAGAAGTTCGGTAAATACTGAGTATGAGCTGCCCTTACCATATTGTCGCTTGCCTTTACTTTTTCTCTAGCAATTTTCAATTCCTTGTTATTGCTTGTTGCAAGTTGGCGGCAATCTTCCAGAGTCAACACTCGTTGTGCTTCCACCTGAAATGTTATAGCCATCATCAATGTTGTAAAAATTAAAATTTGTTTCATGGAAAAACTGTTTTAAAATAATAAGGTTGTTTATGCAACTATATAGATAAAAATAATTAGGAAAGGTTTTTGAATATTTTTTTCAAAATACCTTCCCCGATACGCACTTCTTCTTCGGTGATTCCTTGCAAAGCATCCTTCATGGTTTGAGTAGCAATTACTCTTGCTTTTTCATTAAGGATTGAGCCGGCTTTGGTTATGTGGATTAGGTTGATACGCTTATCGGATTTCTCAGCCAAACGAACTATCAAAGATTGTTTTTGGAGGTTATCTAAAAGTCTGGTAATGCTTGGCTTATCTTTAAAGGTTGTATTTGCAAGCTCTTGTTGGGTTATGCCATCTTTGTATGATAAGGATAGAAGTATTGTCCATTGTTCAGGAGTAAGAGCTAAGTTAGCTGTACGAAAATCCCTGTATAAACGCCTGCTGATTGCTGTTGAAGCTTTTCCACTCAACACGCCAAATACCACTTCTTTATCTAAAATTATTTCTTCCATTGAAAACATATTAAAGTTGCATAAACAACTATGCAAAAATAGAATGTTTTTTTATATGGCGTACAAGGAAGTGAAATTTTAACGGAGATTTAACAGTCTATTTCGACTTAGATTTTATAAAAAGGCTCTCGAAGTTCTTTTTTATTTGGTTTCTTAGTAGGCAGTCAGGGAAATGGAGTAAATTGTTTACACTAGCGTATACCTCTTCAATATTTATTTCTTCATCATCTGTTTCAAGAAAAATTCTATCCAATGGAATTAGTTTTATACTTTCTTGCAACAGAGAAATTCCTTTTCCGAAAGAAAAATAGAAGTTATACGGCA
>Ga0265338_10011076_pt1 | contig 10460 bp, 10 predicted proteins | sample 42126metaG_FD_193579 | JGI IMG/M metagenome (GOLD analysis project Ga0265338, IMG submission 193579) | Rhizosphere microbial communities from Carex aquatilis grown in University of Washington, Seatle, WA, United States - 4-21-26 metaG | ecosystem: Host-associated > Plants > Roots > Rhizosphere... | reverse complement strand
AACGTCCACAACACCAGCGAAGTGCTGTTCCATCTCACGGCCAACACCGATCCGCAGCGCGACAGCATCTTCACCAAAGGCCCGTCCGACGTGCTCGACCACGCGACGTCGGAGATGGCGATTGGCTCAAAGCTTGGAATTGATGCCACTAAAAAATTGCCGGGCGAAGGCCACAAGCGTGGCTGGCCACCATTGATTAAAATGGACGACGCGGTGAAGGTAAAAATTGATTCTCTGTTTCGGTCTGTATAATAAAAAATCAATGCCTTCATTCCAACCAACTGAAGCATGGGAAGCGTCGCCGCACACGCTCGCCAAGTTGGAAATAATTAGTCGCTACTTATTTCTTTGGTTTACGATTCGAAGCGGCAATCCCAAGCTTAACTACATCGACGGTTTTGCGGGGCCCGGCCATTACACCAACACTCCAAAAGGGTCGCCAATCATTGCTTTGGATGTAGCCAAACAAGTTGCCACAAGCGGTGATGGAAAATTACAGAAGACAGAAATTGGGTTTTTGTTTGTAGAGAAGAATCCGGAATTTGCTGCAAATCTGAAAGAGACGGTTGCAGCCATGTCGCTGCCTCCAAATTTTAAGTGGGAAGTTCAGCAGGGATCATTTGAAGAAAAAGTGGGCGGGTTGCTTGAAATGTTCAAACGGCAAGGGAAGCATCTAGCTCCTACTTTTGCGTTCATTGACCCGTTCGGCGCAACCGGCTTGCCATTTACCGTGGTTGCGGAAATCCTCAAAAGGCAAGGATGTGAGGTTTTGCTGAACCTGGACTCCGATGGAATTGGTCGTTTGGTAACGGCGCAGAATATTGAAAAGAATCAATCACACCTTGATTCTTTATTTGGTGATTCAAGCTGGCGGGACGAACTTAATCCGAAAGCGCCCACGAAACTTCCGTCGCAGGTGCTTGCTTTATACAAGAAGAAGCTCAAGACGATTGTCCCATACGTGTTTGCATTCGCGATGAATTCGCGAGGTGGTCAATTAAACTATCATCTGGTTTTTGCGACTCATCACCCGCTTGGTTTGGAAAAAATGAAAGACGCTATGAAAGCTGTGGATCAGACCGGCGCTTATTCATTTTCGGATGATACGGTTGGACAAGAAATGCTCCGCTTTGATTTTAATGAACACGAAATTTGGGCTGAGCGAATGCAGCGGGCACTGGCGGGCAAATGGAGACCTTACGCAGATTTCCGAGATTACGCTTTGAACGAAACGCCTTTCACAAATCCAAAAGCCATGTTGAAAGAGCTTGAGGACAAAAACCTGCTGGAACTCAAATGTTCAGCCAATCGGAGAAAAGGCTCTTTCCCAGAAGATAAAATTGAGCGAATCTTGATTGAGGAAATTCTATTGTGAGCGACAAATCTAAAATCGAGTGGACGGACGCAACGTGGAATCCGGTTCGCGGATGCACGAAGATCAGCCCGGGCTGTCTGCATTGCTACGCCGAGACATTCGCGGAACGTTTTCGCGGTGTGCCCAATCATCCGTTTGAATTCGGCTTCGATTTGCGCCTAGTTCCCGAAAAACTCGGCGACCCGCTGCGCTGGGGAACTTCCCGGATGATTTTCGTCAACTCGATGAGCGATCTTTTCCACAAGGATGTGCCGGATGATTACATCGTATCGGTCGCCCGCGTGATGACCGCCGCCAACTGGCATACCTACCAGATTCTCACCAAACGCGCAGACCGCCTGCAAAGCTTGCTGAAAGGCAAACTTCGCTTCGCGGCAGAACAGAATCATATCTGGTGGGGCGTGAGCGTTGAAAACCGACAACACGGTTTGCTGCGCGTTGATTTGCTTCGCCAAGCACCAGCAAAAGTCCGCTTCCTTTCCATTGAGCCGCTCTTGGAACATCTCGGCGCGATTAAGCTCAAAGGCATCGACTGGGTTATCGTCGGCGGCGAAAGCGGCCCGGGTGCACGTCCGATGGAGGCTGCGTGGGTGCGTAGCATCCGCGCACAATGCCGGGCGGAAGGTGTGGCCTTTTTCTTCAAGCAATGGGGTGGTGTCAGAAAATCCACAACTGGTAGATCGCTTGACGGTCGGACATACAGCGAGTTTCCAGAGCGAATGCAAGTTGAAGCCCCGGCTTTGGATATCCGCCGCGAAAAGCTGGAGCAATTAGAAGCTGCGCTCGTTTAACCGGTAGTTTCTTCACGAGCCGGGCGGCGGTAGGAATTCCAGCCCGAATTTTTTTGCAATCTCCATCACGCGCGGGATGGTCTTTGCAGACGGCCACCATGCGCCGGATTGAGCAAGACGACAGGCGACAGACGCATCCATGTGATGTAATCTCGCTTCAACATTTAACGCAAAGAAAGGATTCAATATGAATCACACAAAAGCTTATTCGGCCGCCAGCGCCACCTCGCCGCTGGCCTGCACCACAATCAATCGTCGCATTCCAACAGCACACGATGTGCAGATTGAAATCCTCTTCTGCGGCGTCTGCCACTCCGATCTCCACTACGCCCGCAACGAATGGAACTTCACCCAGTATCCCGCCGTGCCTGGCCATGAGATCGTCGGCCGCGTGACGGCCGTCGGCGGGGGCGTGAAGAAGTTCAAGGTCGGGGACACCGTCGGCGTGGGCTGCCTCGTGGATTCGTGCCGCACCTGCCCCGACTGCCGCGCGGGTCTGGAGCAATTCTGCCCGGACATGACGATGACCTACGGCAGCATGGACAAGCATCTCAACGCCCCGACGCTCGGCGGTTATTCGCAGAGCATTGTCGTGACGGAGGATTTCGTGCTGCGCATGCCGGCCAATCTCAATCCCGCCGCCGCCGCGCCGCTCTTATGCGCGGGCATCACCACCTATTCCCCACTGCGCCACTGGAAGATCGGCCCCGGCCAGAAGGTCGGCATTGTCGGCCTCGGCGGTCTCGGCCACATGGGCGTGAAGTTCGCCAAGGCTTTTGGCGCGCACGTCGTGCTGTTCACAACGTCGCCGGGCAAAGTTGCGGACGGCAAACGCCTCGGCGCCCACGAGGTCGTCATCTCCAAAGACGAGGCCCAGATGGCGGCGCACGCCAACAGCTTCGATTTCATCCTCGATGCCGTCTCCGCCACGCACGATATCAGCGCTTATTTGAACCTGCTGAAACGCGACGGCAATCTGACACTGGTCGGCGCACCCGAGAAACCGCTGCCGGTGGCGGCCTTTCCGCTGATCTTCCGCCGTCGTTCTTTCTCCGGCTCGCTCATCGGCGGCTTGCCCGAGACTCAGGAGATGCTGGATTTTTGCGGGAAGCACAACATCACCTGCGACATCGAAATGATCCGCATGGACGAGATCAACACCGCCTACGAGCGCATGCTCAAGCGCGCCGTGAAGTATCGTTTCGTGATCGACATGGCCTCGCTCAAGGCGGAATAAACAGCCGAATACCGTAATAACTGAATTATGCAAAAGCGCAAACTTGGAAAAAGTAATCTGGAAGTCTCGGCCCTCGGGCTTGGCTGCATGGGCATGAGCTCCGGTTACGGCCCGGAAGGAGAAAAGCAGGCGATGATCGCGGTGATTCGTGCGGCCGTCGAAAATGGTGTCACCTTCTTCGACACCGCGGAAATCTACGGCCCCTGGAAGAACGAGGAACTCGTAGGCGAGGCCCTCGCTCCTTTTCGCAGTAGGGTGAAGATTGCAACGAAGTTCGGGTTCAAAATCGGGCCGAACGGCGAGCGCATGGACGGCCTGGACAGCCGGCCCGCTCACATCAAGGAAGTCGCGGAGGCCTCGCTCAAGCGGCTCAAGACCGATGTCATTGATTTGTTCTACCAGCACCGCGTTGACGAGAACGTGCCCATCGAAGACGTGGCCGGAGCGGTGAAAGAATTGATTCAGGCCGGCAAGGTGAAACATTTCGGCCTTTCGGAAGCCGGCGCGAAAACCATCCGGCGCGCCAACGCAGTCCAGCCGGTCACCGCCTTGCAGAGCGAATACTCCCTGTTTTGGCGGGAGCCGGAGGCGGAGATCATGCCGCTGCTCGAGGAACTCGGAATCGGCTTCGTGCCATTCAGCCCGCTCGGCAAGGGATTCCTCACCGGCAAGATTGACGAGAACACGAAGTTCGACGCCACGGATTTTCGGAACGTCGTGCCCCGCTTTTCGCCGGAAGCCCGCAGGGCAAATCAGGCCGTGGTCGATTTGCTCAACTCAATCGCCGCGCGGATGAAGACGACGCCCGCCCAAATCGCGCTGGCCTGGCTGCTGGCGCAGAGGCCATGGATTGTTCCCATTCCCGGCACGACGAAGCTGCCGCGCCTGCTCGAAAACCTCGGAGCCACGGACGTCGAACTGACGCCGGGCGACCTCCGTGAAATCAACACCGCCTCCGACAAGATCACGTTACAGGGCGCGCGCTATCCGGAACACCTGCAGAAGCTGGTCGGCCGCTAAGCGAGACAAACAACCGCCATCCTGCCGCCCTTACGCACCGGTTGCCGGCAGAATTTCCAGCCCGAATCTCTTTGCAATCTCCGTCACGCGCGGGATGTCCGGCGGTTGCCGCGGACTGGAAAACCGACTTGACGAACCGCCGGAAGAAATAAAAAATTGGATTTAAACAAAAGGAAAAGGAGAAACCATGAGCAATGTCCGGGTATTGGTCGGCACAAAAAAGGGCGCGTTCATCCTGACAGCGGATGGCAAGCGCCAGAAATGGAAAGTCAGCGAACCGCACTTTGCGGGCTGGGAGATTTATCACCTCAAGGGTTCGCCCGCCGACCCGAACCGTATTTACGCGTCGCAGACGAGCGGCTGGTTTGGGCAGATCATCCAACGCTCCGACAACGGCGGCAAGACCTGGAACACCCCGGGCAGCAGCCCCGACGAGTTGAAAGGCCCGGAAGGCATGCCCAAGGGCGAGAGCAACAAGTTTGTTTACGAAGGCGACGTGGGCAAGCATCTGTGGTATGACGGCACGCCGCATCCGTGGGAGTTCAAGCGCATCTGGCACATTGAGCCGTCGCTCACCGACCCGGACGCGGCCTACGCCGGCGCGGAGGACGCGGCGATTTTCAAGACCACCAACGGAGGCAAGACGTGGAAGGAACTTTCCGGTTTGCGCAAAGCCAAAAGCAATCTCTGGCAACCGGGCGCGGGCGGCATGGGCGTCCACACGATTCTGCTCGACCCGAAGAATGAAAAGCGGATTTACATCGCCATCTCCGCCGGCGGATGTTTTCGCACGGATGACGGCGGCAAGACTTGGAAGCCCATCACACGCGGACTCAAATCGCCTTACGAATTACCCGACCCGGACGCGGAAGTCGGCCATTGCGTGCATCGCATCACATTGCATCCGTCGAAACCGGATGTGCTTTTCATGCAGAAACACTGGGACGTTTTGCGCACGGACAATGCGGGAGAGCAATGGAAAGAGGTCAGCGGAAATCTGCCGACGGATTTCGGCTTCCCGATTGATGTCCACTTCCACGAACCGGAGACGATTTTTGTCGTGCCCATCACCAGCGATTCGCTGCACTATCCGCCGGAAGGGAAATTGCGCGTTTATCGCAGCAAGACCGGTGGCAACGAATGGGAACCGCTCACGAAGGGCCTGCCGCAAAAGGATTGCTACGTGAACGTGCTGCGCGAGGCGATGGCCGTGGACCAGCTCGATTCCTGCGGCATTTACTTCGGCACGACGGGCGGCCAGGTTTATGGCTCCGCCGATGGCGGCAACTCCTGGAATGCCATCGTGCGGGATTTACCGGCGGTTTATTCCGTCGAGGTCCAAACGCTGCCATGATCCACGTCGTGCTGCCATTTCATCTGCGCAACCTCGCACGCGTGGACGGCGAGGTGGAACTTGACGTTGCGGCGCCAGTCACAATTCGCGCGGTGGTTGATGCGCTGGAGGTGCGTTATCCGGTTTTGCGCGGGACCATCCGCGATCACGACACGCTGAAGCGCCGTCCTTTCGTCCGCTTTTTTGCATGCAAGGAAGACGTGTCACTTGAACCGCCGGAGACGCCATTGCCCGAGGCCGTAGTCAATGGCGCGGAACCGTTCCTTATCGTCGGCGCGATGGCGGGCGGCTGATCAAGCCCACACCGCGCCTCATTTACGAGCACCGGAGCGAGCAACACTTTGTTGACGCAAAGCCGCAATGCAGGCGATGATTTGCCTGAAATGCGTTCGATGAAAATTCTCTGCATCGGCACGACGCCCGCCGCGCAACGGGTGATGATTTTCCGCAAGCTGACACCCGATGCTGTCAACCGCGCCGTGACGACGCTCGACGGCGTGGCGGGCAAAGCCATCAATGTGGCGAAAATTCTGAAAACACTCGGCGCGCATCCGGTCGCGACGGGCTTTCTTGGCGGCGCACGCGGGGAATTTCTGCGCGCGGCGATGGCGGAGCGCGGAATTGAATCCGATTTCTTGACCGTGAAAGCCCCGACGCGGCAGTGCATCACTGTGATTGACGAGTCGGCAGGCACGCACACGGAACTGGTCGAGGAAAGCCGTCCGGTCGGGCCAGCGGATTTCCAGAAATTCATGACTGTCGTCCGGCGGCGCATCACCGGCTGCCGCGCCGTAGTAATGTCGGGAACCATCGCGTCCGGCGGCCCGGCGACATTGTATCACGATTGCGCGCGGCTGGCGGAGAATGCCGGGGCAATTTCCGTTGTGGACGCGCAGGGAGCCGCGTTGACCGAGGCGCTCAAGGCAAAACCGGGATTGGTAAAACCAAACCGCCCGGAACTCGCGGCGACCGTCGGGCGCAAACTCAAGTCCGGAGCGGACGTGATGCGGGCGATGCGCGAATTGTGCGAACGCGGCGCGCAACGGGTGATTGTAACGGCGGGCCGGGAGCCGGCGCTGGCGTTTGACGGGAAAATTTTCCGGCGCATCATCACACCGCGAATCAAGGTGGTGAATCCAATCGGTTCCGGCGACGCCTTTACCGCCGGCGTGGTGTTGCGGCTGTTGCGCGGCGATGATTTGGGCGAGGCGTGCCGTTGGGGCGCCGCCGCCGCCGCCGCCAATGCGCTCACACCCATGCCCGGCGAATTGAACCGCAAGGACGTGACCCGGCTCGTGAAGAAAGTCCGGGTGCGGAGGATTTAACCGCCAAGCCTGCCAGCCAAAACCACCTGCCAGGCGCTCGTTCGGAAATTGCCGTCAACCGCACATTCGCTATGAACTGGGAGTGCCGTTGGTGGTGGCCGGATTGCACCACAATGCATTTGGCAATAAGACCGTCCCCGGCAACGGCCCGGTTTTATCCGCATCGGGAATGCCGGCCAGTGCGTTGAGTTCGCCGGCTGACGCTCTTTTGGCGCTGCCGTCGAAAACTCCCGTTGTGACCGTGCGGCGGATTTCGTCCGCCGGGTCGCCGTTCAGGGTGCCACCGTGGCGCCGCGTAAAACCCTGATGGGGGTAATCGGCGGCATCGTTATACGCTTTGCTCCGATTCTCGTCCTCTTCCCATTGGAGAATGGCATCCGGCTTGAATTGACTCAGCTTGAAACTCTTGTCGGTGGTGGAATACCCGCACACGGCGCCATTCCAGATGTAACTGGTGATGTAGACATCGCGCGCATAGAAAAGATTGTCCGGCCAGTCGGTCGGGCACATGAACATTTTGGGCGAGTTCAAATACTGGTAAAGCTGCCCGTTTTTCAAGGCTTCCAGTTGTTGAGGATAAACCGCCTCATAACCGGCCTGGGTTCCGCTGCCGCCGAGAGGCAGTGGAACTCCAAAGAGCCAGCATGACTGCTCCGTGCCCCAGCCGGGCAGCGGCAGGGAATCGTCGTTGTCTCCGGCGAAAACATGGGTGGCCAGCAGAATCTGCTTGGTGTTGTTCACGTCCGTGACCGCATAGGCCCGTTCCTTCGCGCGGCTCAACACCGGCATCAGTATCGCCGCCAGGATCCCGATGATGGCGATGACCACAAGCAGTTCCATCAAGGTGAACGCGCTTTGATTCGATTTTGAGCGGGACAAATTCATTGTGATTCCGGTCACTTTGTTTTTTCCACGACGAGCATTTCGATAGATTCGCGACCGGGCGCGAGTTCGAGGCCGAGCTGATCAAGGAGCGCCTGCTTGAAGGCATCGGGGTTTTGTCCCGCCACCTGCTCGTCCCATTTCAGATCAACATTGAAACGGCCTGCGAGATCGGTCCGGTTGATCACCGGAATCTTGAAAAATTTTTCGAGCCTGCCGGCGATGTTGCCGGAAGACAGATTGGAACCGCGCCAATACCCTGCGCCATATTCATTATTGCTGTCAGCAGATTTGGTCGGGTTTGGTTTCAGCCCCGGGGCGTTTCTGTATTTCCGGGTGAGAACCAATACATCCGTTTCACGCGTTTCCTTTCTTGCGGTCAAATTGAATTGCTTCTCAATTTCCCGCTGCAAAGCTTCGCTGTTTCCATCCGGCAGATTGGCGATAAAGTCATAATTGCCGGCAGGCGGCGTGGTGGAAAAAAATATCCGATACCGGCTTACCTGATAGGCAGCACCCAACAAGGTGTTGATGGATTGTCCCAATCCCAGCATCTTGTTATTGCTTTCGTGATATCCGGGGGCGTTGGTTGGGAATTTTGTGGGAACAATTTTGACCCGGGCTGGCACCCGGTCGAGCATCCTGGAGCCGGCATTTTGCACCTGCCACGGATAAGTCTGATGTTTGTGAATCCTCATGACGAAAATGGTAGAGGCTCCCGCAGCCAGCAGTGTCAACAGTGCAATTGAAATGAAGCGTTTCATAATCTGGAACTTCGGTTCGTATCAATTACAACAACACGCCGGTGGCGGCATTTGTTTCAAAGAATTTTGCGGGCTGGGCTCAGACGGCGTTCTCATATGTTGGCAGCCTCATTTGCATGTCACAGCCTGCCATCAAATCCGGCACGATTATTTTGTAAGTGCCCGGCGTTATTTTGCTTTTTTCACGACGAGCATTTCGATGGGTTTGCGGCCGGGAACCAGTTCCAAGCCGAGCTGGTTCTGTAGGGCCCGCTTCAAACCTTCGGGGTTGCTGGGATGGAATTTGCCGGAATCATCCCACGAGATATCAATGTCGAAACGACTTGCAACTCCGGTTTGATCAACCACGGGAATCTCCCCCAGATAACTTTCCAACGCCGAGGCCAATTCCGCGAGGGATATGTTTGAATCATTGCGCTAAAACATTGCCAATCGGCGGCGTGCGGGCAAAATAAGGGCGTGAACTTCCGCGACAAAATCATCGCGTGGTACAAATTGCCGGAGTGGCGCGCAGCGTTTCGCGCGACCGGCAAAAAGCTCGTCGTCACCAACGGCTGCTTCGACATCCTGCACCTCGGCCACGTGACGTATCTCGAATCGGCGCGAAATTTCGGGGACGCGCTTTTGGTCGGCCTCAACGGCGACGACGCGACGCGGCAATTGAAAGGCGCGGGGCGTCCGGTGAATCCTGAAATGGACCGTGGCGCCGTTCTCGCCGCGCTGGCGAGCGTGGACGGTGTTTGCATTTTCGCCGAAAAGACGGCGGTGAAATTTCTGGCGGCGGCGAAGCCCGATATTTACGTCAAGGGCGGCGATTACACGCTGGACACGTTGAACCAGGACGAACGCCGCGCGGTCGAATCGGCGGGCGGGAAGATCGTCATCATTCCGTTTGTGCCCGGCAAATCCACAACAGCGCTGCTGGAAAAAATTTCGCGGCTGTGAAAATTCTGGTCATTTCCATGGCGGGCATCGGTGACGCACTGATTGCCACGCCGCTCATCCACGAGTTGCGCGCGAATTTTCCCGACGCGACGATTGACGCGCTCGCGATGTGGCCCGGCTCGAAGGATTTGCTGGAAAACAACCCGCACCTGAACCGCGTCTATCAAAAAAATCTCATCAAGGCGGGCAAGCTGGAGACGTTGGCGTTTTTGTGGCCGTTGCGCCGCGGGTATTACGACGTTTCCATCAACACGCATCCGCAACCGCGGATTCATTACCGCATAGCCGCGCGCATCGTCGGCGCGCCGCTGCGCATCAGCCACGAATACGAGTGCTTCAACTGGCTCGACCGCAAGCTCGTCAACCAAGTCCTTCCACAAGATTATTCGCGGCATTCGATTGAACATAACTTTGACGTGCTGCCGCTGCTCGGCGCGAAAGTGAAATTGCCGTCGCATGAAATGGAAATTTTCCTGACGCAAGACGAGGAGGATTGGGCGGATGAATTCCTCGTCAAAAACAAACTGGCCGGGCAAAAAATTCTCGGCGTTCACGTGGGGTCGGGCGGCACAAAAAATCTGCCTTTGAAGCGCTGGCCATTGAAACATCACGCCGGACTTGTGCGGAAACTGAACAAGGAGCGGCCCGACATCCGCGTTCTTCTTTTTGGCGGACCAGAGGAAGCGAAGGACCATCAGGTCGTGCTGGCGCAATCGAACCGCGAACTGACGCTCGAAGCGAAAACTCAAAACCTGCGCCAGACGGCG
>Ga0265338_10011075_pt1 | contig 10461 bp, 11 predicted proteins | sample 42126metaG_FD_193579 | JGI IMG/M metagenome (GOLD analysis project Ga0265338, IMG submission 193579) | Rhizosphere microbial communities from Carex aquatilis grown in University of Washington, Seatle, WA, United States - 4-21-26 metaG | ecosystem: Host-associated > Plants > Roots > Rhizosphere... | reverse complement strand
ACAGGCTAAAGGATTTTATATGCAAGATATGCCCATCCGGATACCTGATCAGCGTTTCGCGCATGAACCGGGGTTTTGTTAGGACTGCTCCGGTTAGGGGCGGCATCCTGAAGCCAGCGGAAACATAATATTTTCCTGACGTTTGTTTATCTTGCGCCGTGGAAACCGAAGAAGAACGATGCTCAACAACCCCGCTTTAATACAGATCACCAGGGACAATGGCCGGACGGAAACGGTCGATATCTTCCCGGTCTACCGGCAGGAAGGCGAATTGTATGTGGCTACGCAGGCCTATCGCTTATACCTGGGCTACCCGGATGAAGGGGATGAAGATTTTGAGGAAAGGCTGGAACGCTACCTGGAATACGTGGAAGTGGAGGGTGAAGCCAATCCCGGCTTTTTGGGTGAGCTGCATTTTCAGGGCACGACGGTATACGAATGGAAATATACCGGGCAGCGCCTGAGCGAAGCGGAAGTATTGCAGGTGGTTGATTTGTTACAGGATAACCAGCCGGTGTTCGTCTCCGGCAATGATCCCGATACAGTGCTATCCTTTACCTATGACCGTTTTCATGAACGCAAATATATTCAGCTGATGGCCGATGAGGGCCGTTTCCTGATTTTTATCAATGGCGGCTTTTCCGCCGAGATCGAACTGATGGAAACTGAATGGGAAATTACCGGGGGTGATATTACTGACAACCGGTTGGAAAAGGAGATCATGCGCCGGATCAGGGCCTACGCCCCCTAAACCAGCATCCTTGGCGGCAGATTAATTTTTATATTTGGATAAGGCTATCTTAGCCAAAAAATTATAGATCGAATCAAACAATACCAATACATCTATGAAGATTTTTATTGCCAACGTGCCGCATAAACTTGAAGAAACGGAATTGAAGACTATGCTGACGCAGTTCGGACAGGTTGCCGATGTCAAATTGCTGACGGATAAAGAAACAGGAAAAAGAAAGGCGTTTGGATTTATCGAGATGCCGGTCAAAGACCAGGCAAAGGCAGCGATCGCTGCGCTGAACGGGAAAGAAATGTATGGGCGCAATATAGCGCTCTCGGAAGCTGAGGAAAAAGAACGTACGCCGCAGCGCTTATTTGAACGGCCACGAAGGGATTTTCGGAGACAGGACAGTAACGGGGAAATAGACGGGAACAGGTGGTAAATTAGCCGCTATCGCAACTGCAGCTCATGGCCATTATCAGGATGACTGTCAAGAAGGGACTGCCGTTCTTCACGGAATGCTATCCAATCAGCGTTGTTGACAGCACTTTTTTCATCATAGGCATCGCGGTAAACGGATTGTAACCGGCCGTTGCTATAGAGAGCCTCGCCATAGATGCCATTGGTCATTTCGTCAAAACCACTTATGAATTCTACCTGGTAACGTTCAGCCAATTGTACCAATAGGTTAAGGTTAGGCGTCCAGCGGCTTTCGTAATTGATCCACTGACCGTTAAAAGATATGTCCTGTACATAACCGGTACCATCCATAACAAAATCGGGCAGGTAGTACATCCGGGTCAGCTTTTGCTGGCGTTCAATTTCCCAAAATAGCTGGCGCAGTTCAGCAACTGCATTCTGGTCGCCAAGAAAAAGCACGGTATTGGAACAATAGTTTGCCATGATATAACACAGAAAAAGTGCGCGGTAAGGATAAATATAAGGGGCCTCGCACTCGCTGCCCCTTAAAACCTAAACCTTATCACAATGACGGCAAAGAAATGCCGTCTTATAATAGACAAAAATAAGCAAAAATAGTTTAACGGCGGCTTTGGCGGCTGGAGCGCATAAACTCCTCGAACAACTGCTCCTGCTGGCGGCGTTCAGTCCGCTTTTTATGGCGGTTCACCATCAGCCAGGCAAATAATACGACTGCGGCTACCGCTACCAAAATCAGGGTCAGCGGGTGCTTCGCGTTCAATGCGCCGAAATAACAGCAGTTGAAGATGAAGCAAAACAAGACGATATATAGGAAATTTTTCATGATATAACACTCAAATATACTAAAAATATTAGCAAGTAATGCAAGTATTCCAAAAATTATTTTTAATTGATCTCGTAAATACGGTTGTGCTGCCGCGTCTCTAAAACATGGGCGCGGATGGAATCTACAATGTCGGACAGCGGGATACCGCGCAGCCAGATCACCGGGTTAACAGGGTCGGTGGTACGCAGCATCAGATCCATCAGGCTGAATAATTGCAACAAAAATGGCTGGGTCTGGACATAATCCTTCACACGAAAAAGCTCAACCTGGTCGGTGCGCTTAAGGAAAATACCCCGTGTGATTTTAATAACTTCCGGTGTGATCGTGTAGATACAATTACGGATATAAAAGAAGCGGTAACAGCCGATGGCTGAGGCCAGCAAGCTCAAAATCGATAATGGCGGGTAATAGCGCCAGGCCAGTAATAAAAACCCCAGCGCGCAAATGATAAAGGGAAACACTTTAATAAAGGCAAACAATGTTGCCGGCCGGACCACGATTACATCAGGTTCCGGAGGATGTACAATTTCCATAAGTATGAGATTTAATGGGAAGGAAAAGCGCCAGCCTTCAGTTGATCCAAAAAGCTGGCGCCATGTTTGGGTTTGCGGGTAACGACCTTAAAGCGATAAACGGATGCCCTTTCAAAGGCGCTGAGCGTGAAGGTTTGCTGATCAAATTCATACACCTTAGCCCGGAAACAGATTTTAAGTCTTTCTTTTTCAGCCAGGAAAGCCGCCGCAGGCATACGGCGGTACGCCGCAGCCACCTTCAGGTCAGTGACAGCGCCAGCCAAATCAGCCGGGAATAACAGCGTCAGGTGTTTGGCTGCCAACTTATCCCTTATCCAGCGAAGCTGTATAGCCGTTGGCTTTATCCCGGTTGCGATAAACAGGATATTTTCCCAATCCGCCAAATTATGTCCGAAAAAATGAAGAAAAGCTATCGCATCCATCGCCGACGTACTGATAAAGACCCGGTCAACCATCGACAGGTTTGACTCACCGGCCAGCCAAAAATCGCCGCCGCTGGCGATGCGGTGAAAAGCAAAACCGAAATGTTCGCGGTAATTCCCCTGCTGAAAAAGCAGGTCGCTGGAAGCAGCCGAATAGTAAGGTTCAAAAAAAGCCTGGACTTCAGGGCGCACCCTAAGCCGGGTTAAATAAGGGTGCATCAGCGCGATAAAAATTGTTCTTCGTCGCTTTGCAACTCTGTTTCCGGTGCCTGCTCAGTTTGTGCCTGCCGCTCCTTTTGCCATTTCTGGAACTCTTTATAAGCTTCGCGGTATTGCGGGCTAAGCTGCGTCGCTTGTTTTTCATCCCGTTTCTTGCCAAACAGACCATGCAGCAGTTTATACAGCACAAAAGAAATGCCGCCGTCCATGATCAAAGAGGCGATCAGGTGCAGCTTATTGGAGCGCATACCTTCCTTCTTAACGGCCGTGTATTGAAAGGCGGTGCCGTCCGGCATCTCCACCTCCTGGCCCTTACGGTATTTCTTCTTTTGTTCTGCCGTGAGCTTCATGCCATTGACTGCATCGGGCGCTATAATTTGTTCGGTATCGGTAATGACATATTCATTCGTCTCTTTATCGAATTCAATTAACACCTGCTTGGATTTACCTTCCTCATCGGTGATAAACTTTTCGACGTTAGCTACTTCGCCGCGCTCCAATTTTTCGGCCTCATCTTTGGTCAAATAATTTGGCGCTTCAATATCCCGATAGATCGGATGCAGGAGCAATTCTATCTTACCTTCCTCATTCTGGCGCAGCGACAATTTGGTGTCCAGCTGCGCAATATGCAGGCCCTCGAACCGCAGGTTTTCGAGCCGGAGCATGTCCGTCCGCCTGCCTTGCAGCAAAGCCTGCAGATCGTCTTCATCGAGTAATAGCTTGCCCCATTTGGCAAGCCCTATACTTTCCAGTTCCTCCATGGGGAGATCCTGTTCTTCAAAAATTCGTTTGTTCATGCTGTTAAAAAATTAGCGGCTTATGGAATAATCGGTTTCTTCTTCTTCACCCAGCGATTCTTCCTCCGCTGTGGATTGCTCCATTTCCTGCGACTGTTCAAGCGGGTTATTTTTTGCACTTAACAGCGCGCTATACAAGCCATCCTTAGGTTTCAGGTTGAACTTGTCGCCGCTGGCATCCTGCACCTTTAAAACTTTGTTCTTCTGCTCGGACAGCACGGTAAACTCGTTACCCTTATAGCGGATGACGTCGCCAGTTTCCAGTTTGTTGGGATTGCGCTTTGCGGATTGTTCGGTTTCAGATGGGGATTGCTCATGAGCTTGCCCATTTTCAATTGCCTCGCTGGTTTCCGCCTGCTGCTCCAACTCCACTTTCTTTTCAAAACCCATGACATGATCGACGATCTTTTGCGCGTCAGATGCCGCCTTAAACAATTCACCCGGTTCCTCTTTTAGCAGCACCGACCAGCTGTTCAGGTAGCCTACGTGTTCGTTCAGGTCATAAGGTAGGTTGAGTTCCTTGCTTAAAAACAAAGAAGCCAGGTTGGTACGCAGTTCCTCGCTAACCATTTCGCCGCCATGTAAGTCCCTGTCACGATTAAGCCCTTCGGTCTGGTAAGTTTGATGCGCCAGCTGGTGTAAGGCCTCTGCATAATACTGTTCCGGGCTGGCAAACTGTTCCTTTTCCGGGATAATGATCGCACCCAGGTCACGGTCATAATACATATCATCACCGCCATGCTCGATCACTGCCTTGCTGTTCTCCAGGATCACCTGCGCACGTTCTGCCGGTGACAGCTCCATTGGTTCTTTTTCCCATTTGGGCATGTTGCGCATTTGCTCGCCGTTAAACATCCATGCATCCACCTGTTTCGGTTCATCCAGCTTTACGCGCTCGGTGCGCTGCTTGCCGTTTTCCTTCATCACCGGCTCGCCTTTTTCATCCACCACTTTCTGGTACTCGAATTGGGTCATAAAATTGATCAGCGTGCCGGTCGCGCCTTTCAGCACCGCCGTATGGTTGCGGTTGGCCTGGTTGGACGTGCCCCAGCGGGGATCGTCACGTTTTTGCATCAGCAACACCAGGGCCGACGGCCCGGCGTACTTATGGCCGCTTTCGATGTTGAAAGGTAAAGCCGAATTCAGGCTGTTGTTGGGGCGCTGAAATACGGATGTTCCGTTTTTAATGTCCATGATCATTCTTCCTGCGATCTGTTCGGACAGGGGTTTGTAGGTACTCATTGTTTGGTCTCCTTTTTATGTTGATTAATATTTGTTAGCAGGGTTAAAAATTTGAGCGGGTCGATGGTTTTATGGCGATAGCTGACCGCGAAGTGCAAATGCTCGCCGGTAACGGCACCAGAACGGCCGCTAATACCAAGCGCATCACAAGCATTCACCGAATCACCGGCAACCACAAAAAGCTGTGACAGGTGGCCGTAAAGTATTTCAAAGTCGGCGTTACCGAGCCGGATATAAAAGCCCAGCAGCGGGTCATAGGCTGCCGAAACTACCTTTCCGGCTAAAACCGCGAATACCGTATCGCTCCGCGCGCGCAGGTCAATACCTTTGTGGAACTGATAACGGCCGGTCAAGGGATGCACCCTAAATCCATACCCCGATGTGATCTGCAAATGCCGCAAGGGCAAACAAACCAGGCAGCAGGCGAGTAAAACTTTTGTCATCGCGAATAATTTTGGTCAATGCTTTTAATGAGCTGGTTTTGCAGGGTGTCGAGACAAAGTGGCCGGATAGCCGGGTTGTCCCGCGCCAGGTGCATGGCGGTCAGTTCTTTTCCCGTCGAACCGTAATGCAGGAAAAGGTCAATCTGTGTCAGTGGCTTGAGTTCGGCAAAGGGGGTTTCGTAAGCAATATCTGCTAAATTCTGGTGAATTTCTTCAGCGGGCAATAACACGAATAAGGCCTCCGCCGGATAAAGTGCCAGTTCTCCATTAAACGATACAAATACATCGTCATTCATTAGGTCGGCTTTACTGATTAAACCGACCTGGTTTTGCTTACCGGCCGGGTCATAACTTAGCTCCGGGTGTACCAATACCGGTGTCCCTTTTAAATCGTCCGTCATAAAAAATAGATTATTGTCCGATGCCCCGGCTCATGCTGGCTTTCGGTATTAAAGTCGTCCCGGTCTTTTTCTTAAAGACGGCAACAACACTTTCTACCTCCTTATTGATGCGCATAAAATTCTGCCGCAGGATTGCCTCTTTCTTGCCGCCGAAGTCATAGTAAACCGGCAAGTCGCGGTAAGCGGCTTCTTCGGCCTGAAGCTCTTTCTTATCGAGGTTGACCTTGCAATTAATTGCCGAAGTTTCAAATCGCCCGGTATAGGTTTCCTGTACATCAGCGGCTATCAGCCCGACAATTTCACCGGTATTAAGCGAAGCCATTTTACCAGCGGGTATGAGCGGTTCCAGCTTTTCCTGTAAAGAGGTGGAAGTTTTATTGCGGTCAATGGACAGGCTTTCGCCGATCTGTTTATTTTTGCCAAACAGGCGTTCCAGCCAGTCCAAAGTTTCCTTGTTCCTGACCGAACCGGCCAGGACATTGCCCACCACTGAAGTGATGGTTGCGGCAGTATCTTTACCGTAGTGTTGATTGAACTGCGGCAATTCTTGCAAACCCATTAAGATCGCTACTTTATTACTCCTGGCTACTGCCAGCAGGTTTTCGATTTTGTAAGTATATAAAGTAGGTATCTCGTCGATAATTAGCGCGGACGGCAAATTACCCTTGCTGTTAATAAGCTTCGTCATGCGGTTCATCACAACGGAATAACAAGCCGAATTGATGTTTTGGGTATTGGGATCATTGGCCAAAACCACGATCCCCGGGTGCTCCTTACCTGAAATCTTCAGATTAAAATCATCGCCGGAAAACACCCAATATGTTTCTTTTGTCGCCAACCGCGATATAAATATTTTCAGCGTACCGATCTGTCCCTCTAATTGCGGAAAGGCTTTGGCTGTATAGGCGCTGCGAAACGGAGATAACAGCGATACCAGTTCCGGCTCCGAGAACAGCGTATTAAAGATATCCTCGTAAGAATGGTTCAGAAAGGACAGCACATGCGGGAAGCTGGAATATTTACCGCCCTCATGCTTGCTGAAAAAATAAATACAGGCCGCCAAGAAGTTAATCGCTGATTGCGTAAAGAACTGGTCACTGCCGCCTGATTTATCACCCTTTTTCATGGCTTCCACCAAACCTTCGGCACCTTCCGATGCGTCGGCCAGGGTGCGTAAGAAATCCGCCCGCCAGGGATTGGTTCGGCGGCTGCGTTCGACATCGTTCAAATTAATGACATGAAAATCAAAGGCTTTGAGCTTGCCGGCCTGTTTCGCTTTCAGGTAATGGTAATATGCGATCTTGCCCAAATCGGGGTATTTATAATCATATACCACGGCGCAAAACTCCTTGGCGATCAGCTGCCGGATAAATGGATTAACGATGCCGAACGACTTACCCGAACCCGGTGTACCGATTAGTATCGTACCGCGAAAGGGATTGACGATATTGATCCAGCCATCCCGTACTTTATTTTTATAATAAAACTGCATCGGGATATTGACAGAATAAGGCGTTTCGACCGCCTTTACGGGCTGCATAAAGCTTTCGCCTTCGACGTTCCATACATCCTTACCCAGGCCGGAACGGATTAGCTTGGAGATATTATCCATGCCGACGCTGACCATCAGCGCGCCTACGAGCGAACAAACCATGTACAGCAGGTTAAACCAGCTGGTATAAGCAAAAGCGATTGCCGAATCCCGCCCCTGGTAAATGATGCTGCCAAAAAACAAGAGCAAGCCAATGACCAGCGGGTAAACAATCTGCGTTTTTGGATTGAGGTCTTGCTTTTTCTTAGCTAACGTGCCAATACTGACCAGGCAGATCAGCAGGAAAGTAAACAGCTTACTGTAGATCAGCTGCTCGTAGATAACAATATGGCTGATCTTGTCAATCGGTTTATTAAAAAAGCCCCAGAACGGGGCGTCTTTATAGATAAAAATGACGGCTTCGAGCGCAATGGACAAATAAATAGCGCATTGCAGAAAGCCGTGCAGCTTATGCTGCTCGTGGGTCTCCTCCATAAAAATAAAATGATTAAAGTGTGAGGCGTTCGACACTGGCAACGGTGTCATGTATCGCTCCGCCGTGGCTGAATAGAGCCAGCCGTTCAAGGGTAAAGTTTCGGCCTGTGCCCATGACTACCGAGTGGTAGCCGAAAGTTATGACAATACCGTTGGATGCCAGGCAGCGCGGGATTTCATCCTTTAACTGCCGGAACGGGCTGCAAACCAAACCTTTATATAGCTCCATGCTTTTGCGATAAGCATAAGGGGGATCGAGTAAAATGGTATTAAATTTTTCATCCTGCCATGTCCGTAGGAACTCAAGTGCATCGCAATGATAGCTGGCAGGCATTTCCGGATCGAGGTCGTTCCGGGTTTCATTAACATTTAACAGGGTTTGGCCTGCAAAGAGATTTAATACTCGTCCCTCACTGTATTGTTCTACCCAATGGCGAATAGGTTTAACCGAAAAGGTATAACGGTGCAGCGGACAGCGGAAATGTTCAAACTGCACCATCGTTAGATTATTTAGTGATAAAAATTAGCGCCCCATGCCTTCGGCGGGATAATCCGGCAGGTCAATTGATTGCAGCCGCAGCATCCGCAAGTTTTCGGAATGGTCGAGGGTTTCTTCGGCATTTTGTTCTGGGTCTTGCTCAACTTCCTCGTCGGCGGGTACGGCCTTCATTTGTGTTTCCCTGATCTTGGCGGCGATCTCACCTTCGAGCCGACGCAATTCAACACGCAGTTCAGTTAGCTCCCCCTCTTTTTCAAATGTTTTCTGGCTTAACTCCCGCAGGGTCGGGATTTCTTTTTCCAGTTTCGAACGTTTCTTTTCGTAAGTATCACGCAGGCCATTGACCTTATCAATGGCATTCAGGAAGTACCTGGCAGCCAGTTTGGGATTGTCCACGTTGGGGTGGCCGCCGCCGGACAGGTATTTGATTTCGCCCGGCCCTTCGGCAAACAAGTGGTTTTGCAGGCGGTATTTGAATAAATTATCTTCCTCATAGCCTTCCTTTTGCTGGCGGATGTATAAACCAAAGCCATACAAATGACCAATATGCCTTTCATCCGGCTCATCTCTTTTAGGCTTCCAGCCACGGTAAAATTCGATGATCTTTTTGCCCAGCGCTTCAGAGTCGACCAAATCATAACCTGTCAGTGTTACCGGATTGAGTTTTGCACCATCCTTTGCAAATTTCAGTTCCTTTTGATACAATACCTGATCTTTGAGCACGCCTGCCAACGTTTCCTTCACGCTTAGTAATTCCTTTTCTGCGTTTTCCAGGCTATAACGGTTTCGCGCTACCTCCTTAAAGTGCGCTGACTTCCAGCCCTCCAATTGGGCAACCTTCTTTTCTACCTTCGCCTTATCGAGCAGCGTCGTATCACCGGATAAGATGGCGATGTATTCTGAAAAGTTCATGCCGCTCTTTTCATCCAGCGCACCCTCATCCAATGTGCGGACATTCAGCTCACAGTTTTTCATCTGCGAGATAAAGGTCTGCTTGTTCTTCAAAAGGTTGAACTTGTACGCATCCAATGATTGCTCCACGCCGTAAATAAAGTTGAGCACCTTATTGCCGTAATGCTGCTTCGCCAGCCAGTTGCCCTGGCGGGCACCCCGGCCGTCGCGCTGCTCCAGGTCGCTCGGGCGCCACGGCGTATCAAAATGGTGCATGGCTAGAACCCTTGCCTGGACGTTTGTGCCTGTACCCAATTTTTCGGTACTGCCGATTTGTACCCTGATCTCACCATTGTTCATCATCCGGAACATCTCCGGCCGCTTTTTGTCCGGCCAGTCATGGATAAATGAAATTTCGTGGGCAGGGATAGCAAAATCATTGACCAGCTTATTTTTAAGCGCATCATAAATATTAAATTCATTAGGCTTAGGTGTTCCGATATCGCTAAAAATGAGTTGGGTGCCTTTATGTGGTGTGCTTTCATGGTAAATTTCTGCAACCTTTCGTGCGCATACATTTACCTTGTTGTCAGGGTGATCCTCGTAATCAGGGTCGATCAGCCGCATATCCGCCGACATTTTTTTTGCGTAATTGGTCGCGATCAGCATCCGGGCATTATCTTCCTCAGCCGTTAACGGCGCACGGCCGATCAGGGTCGCATCACCGGTTTCGGCAAATTTCATTAGTCTGCCAATAAAATCCTGCTGATCCGGTGTCGGATGGATGTTGACCAGCGTTTCTTCCAAATCGGGCTTATCGAGGGCAATATGCTTCGCGGTCTTATAGTCCGTTATCTCGTTATAGAATAAGGCCAATTCGGGCACCTTGATAAAATGCCGGAAACGCTCTTTTGCGGTGATCTGGTTGGTGACCGAAAATTCAAAGTCGGTCGTCTTTTTCGCGAATACCGCCGCCCAGGCATCAAAG
>Ga0265338_10011074_pt1 | contig 10461 bp, 8 predicted proteins | sample 42126metaG_FD_193579 | JGI IMG/M metagenome (GOLD analysis project Ga0265338, IMG submission 193579) | Rhizosphere microbial communities from Carex aquatilis grown in University of Washington, Seatle, WA, United States - 4-21-26 metaG | ecosystem: Host-associated > Plants > Roots > Rhizosphere >... | reverse complement strand
CCAAACACGAACAATTATTATGTCATTGCACACACCTGATTTGACGAAGTTCCCGCCGCGCAGTCCGCGCGTGCGGCTGGGCGGCTATGTGATTCTGCCGCGCATGCTGGACAAGGGCCGGGCGACCGTCGCTGGCAAACACGGTGAATACCACTACGCCTGCCCGCTGGACATGGGCTTTCTCGACTTCGTGGGCATTGATCCCAAGGCGTTGAAGAAGCAGTTGGGCAAGAGCGACACGGAAGTCCTGAAATGGATCAAGGCTCACGCGAAACACAAACGCACAGTGCCGGAAATCATCGCGTGGTCGGCGTGGCAGGAGCAGCGCGCGCCGGACAATCCGGATTCGCGGGAGTATTTCAACGGCCTGCACAAGGCAGCTGCGCCCAAGCGCACGGACATTGTGACGTGGTTTGACGTGCTCGATCTGGACGACTACGCGAGCTTCGGTGGAAAAGCCTGAAAGAATTTACGATTTGCGATTGACGATTTACGAGGGCGGGAAATTGTGCCTGCATCGTAAATCCGTCGTGGCAGCGGGAGTGTTGAGATGGTTGCAACCCATTCCCTAATAGGTTGCATAAACTAAAGTTCGATAAAATCTGGTGCAAAAGATACGGCTACAAAAATCGCCAACAAGCTGATAATCATCCCCCAGAATGCCAGCTTCGGCTTGAAAAAACTCATCACTCCCGATGCAAGCAGAAGCACCATTGCGGAAAACAAAAGGGCTGTGACTGTCGCATCCCATAGCTTTGCGGCTGCTAAGGACCGTATCAAATTGTGAAGAAAACCCATATCGAGAACAATATCCGTGAAGATAAGAATGATGCACCCGGCTGTCAATCCACGGATAATCTGCTGTCCGAGGCTTCGCGGTGAAAGTGTGCTGCTCTTCATAATCAATGTGCTCATGCAGCCCAACTAGATAATCGACGGCTGATATTGCAGCCAATCCACCTTCACGGCCAAACCTATTCCCGCGCAAATTTCCGTCCAGCCCGTTCTCTTAATCAGATTTAAGGACTAAACCTGCGGCTGTGCTTCCATCGGAGCGGCGGGCGGGGCCGCGGGCGTCTCGCTTTTCCATGCCTCGATTTTTTCGATGCGGTGCCGGTGTTTCGCGCCGTGAAATTCAAATTCCACTTCCTCGCCGATTTTGTGATTCAACAGCGCCGCACCGACGGGCGAGAGATAGCTGATGATGCCCTTGTCCGGGTCGGAATCCCACGCGCCCAGAATCGTGAACGTCTCCGGATTGTTCGTGCCGAGGTCGGTGGCCAGCACGACGCTGCCGATATTGACGGCATCGGTCTTGGTGTTGGAAAAATCCGTGCCCCGCGCGCGCATGAGCTGCCCTTCCAGTTCCTGTTTTTGGCGCATGAGGACTTTTTGCATTTCCTTGGCGGCCTTGAATTCATGGTTTTCGCGCAAATCGCCGTAGCTGCGGGCGACGGCGATTTCCTTCGAGTTGGCCGGGATTTTTTTCTGCACGAGGTCCTGATACTCGATGCGGCGGCGTTCTAGGCTTTCCCACGAAACGAGCAGCGCGCTTTCCTGCTTGGTCTGCTCGCCGGTGATGAGCGCCTGGATGGAAGGATGCGCCTTGACAAGCCGGGCGAGCAGCGAGCGCTTGTCCATGTCGTCGAAAACGGTCGAAAGCTGCAAGGCGCGCGTCAAATCCTTGATGACCTCGATGTCGGCGGACGCGGTCAATTCGCCGAGCAGTCCCTGGTCGTCCAGGATGAATTCGCGCAGGCGGTTCGAGCGTTTCTCGTTGAACTGGTCGCGCTCCATCGCCGTGAGCATGGCGCGGAAAACTTCCGGGCCGAGGATGTCCGCAAACGAATCGTTGCGGTCGCGGCCAAGCCAGAGCAGCAGCTCGCTGCCGGCCGTGTGCTGGCTGACGAGCCGCGCGAGGGTTTCCTTGAGCAGATCCATCTTGCCGCCCTGGATGAGCAGGCTGGCCAGTTCACGGCACAATTTCGAGGAGGCTGCGTTCAGCGCGCCCCGCACGATTTCCGGCCAGCGGTCGGGATTCGACGCCTTGAACGATTCCAGCGCGCGGTGATGTTTCGCGGCGGGAATTTGTTCGAGCACCTGGCCGAACTTCATGCCTTCCTGCGCCCAGATTTGCGCGTCGGTGATTTCATCCGCGGCGGGCGGCAGTCCCGCGATGGCGCGCAACTCGTCGCGCGCAAAAACCGCCTCCAGCGCGACCGCCGTCTGCGTGCGCTGGTGCGAGGCGATGTCCGTATTCAACGCGGTGATGATTTCGCCCGCCGCCGCCGTCTTGTCGGCCAAATCCGATGCCACCTTGAGAACTTCGGCGACCACCGCGACGCGCGCCTTCAAACCCTTTGCCGCGCGGAAATCCGCGAGCACGCGGTCCTGCAGCGACGTTTCCTGCATCTGGAGCACCACCGGCTCGGTCTTCTTCGTCGGCACGATGAAATGGCCGTCCTTCTTCATCTCGCGCTTGGCGGTTTCCCACCATTTCCGCCAGTCGTCGCGGATGATATCGGGCACGAGCACCTGCTGAATCTGGTCCGCCGTTGCCCGGCCTCCATGGCTGTTCAACACCAATTTGATCAAATCGAGATGATGCGCGGCCATCTGGCGGATGCCTTCGAGGTCGTTGGTCTTGCGGGCGAGGATGTGGTCTTTGGGAATCGGTTTCAGCGTTTCGGCGGCAAATGCCAGGTCCATCGTGTGCCCCGGCTTGCCGGCAAAATCAATCGTGAACCGCGCGAAGACCGTGTCCACCGTCTTGATCTTGCCGAAGCCCCAGCTCCGGTGCGTGCAGCAGCCACCCTCCACCAGTTTCGTCAACGGTTCGACATGGCGTCCTTCGATTTTTCCCGCCGCCGCCAGCTTTTCAAATTCTTCTCTCATAAAAAAATCGTATTCTTCCCGTCACGGATTCACAATGTTCCATTAAATGCGATGAGCGGACAAAATCCAAGAGAAATTGCGGCAAGAGTTTTGGGGCGGCGACGCCCCGACGGCGACTTCACGGAAAATTTGCTGGAGAATGCGCTGGCGGGCGCGCGGCTTTCGTCCGCCGACCGCGGCCTTTGCCAGGAACTCGTTTACGGCATCGTCCGATGGCAGGCCGCGCTTGACTGGCTCATTGCGCGGAAGACGGGCGGACGCGAACAAAGGTCCGGCCTGCAAAACCTGCTGCGCCTCGGCCTTTACCAGATTTTCTGGCTCGACCGTATTCCCGACCACGCCGCCGTCCACGAGACCGTTGAACTCGCCAAACACGGCGGCTTCGGCCAGCAGGGCGGGTTCATCAACGCCATTCTGCGCGGTTATTTGCGCGAAGCCGACGCGACACGGAAGCTGCTCGCCGATTTGAAGGTGGCGGATCCAGCGACCGGCTGCTCGCATCCAGAATGGCTGGTCGCCCGCTGGCAGAAAAATTTCGGTTCGGACAAAACGGCGCAACTGCTCGAATGGAACAACACGCCGCCGAAAACTTTTGCGCGCGTCAACCCGCTAAAATTTGGTGGGGCGGGCAGTCCTCTGCCCGCCGAACGCTTGAATGCAGAAGGCGGCGCGCACGGAGTGACGCGCCCTACCTTTGAAAATGCCGGCGATTTGCTTACCCGCTGGCGCGAGGAAAACGTGGAATACGATTTCGTCCGGCGCGACTGGCTGGAGGAAAATCTTGTCTTTGAACTGAAATCGCATCCATCGCTGAATTCGCTGGCGAGTTTTCGCGACGGCTGGTTTTACGTCCAAGACCCCGGCACGCTGCTTGCCGCGCGCGAACTCGGCGCGCAGCCCGGCGAAACCATTCTGGATTTGTGCGCCGCGCCCGGTGGCAAGACCACCTTCATCGCGCAACTCATGCACAACAAAGGCAAAATTGTCGCCTGCGATATTTTCGAAGACCGGCTGAAATTGCTCCGCGAAAATTGCGCACGCCTCGGCGTCACCTGCGTTGAAACCGTTTTGTCCTCAGCCCTCAACTCTCAACCCTCAACTTTCAACCGCGTTCTTGTGGATGCTCCCTGCTCCAACACCGGCGTGATGCGCCGCCGCGTGGATTTGCGCTGGCGGATTTCGCCGGAGGAAATTTCGCGGTTGCAGCAGGCGCAACTGGACGTGCTCAAGCTTGCCTCGACGAAACTGAAACCCGGCGGCGTTTTGATTTACAGCACTTGCAGCCTGGAGCCGGAGGAAAACGGCGAAGTGGTGAAGGAATTTTTGCGTGAGCACGCGGGTTTCAAATTGGAAAGCGAACGCGAATTACTGCCATTTGCGGACAACGTGGACGGCGCGTATGTTGCGCGCCTGAAACATTCAGCCTGATTTTGAATTATGGAACTCGACCTCGAAAATAAATTTGCCGACCGCGCCTACCCGATTCTTGCCAGCCTCGTCACGCCGCGTCCCATTGCGCTCGTGACGACCGTCAATGCCGACGGCAAGGTGAACGCCGCGCCGTTCAGCTTTTTCAATCTCATGGGCGCGAACCCGCCCATCTGCGCGTTTGCGCCCGGCGACCGCGACAACGGCACGCCCAAGGATACCGCGCTCAACGTCCGCGCCATGCATGAATTTGTCGTGAACCTCGTGGACGAATCCATCGCCGAGGCGATGAACCAGTGCGCGGCGTCGCTGCCGTTCGGCGAAAGCGAATTGTCCCGCGCCGGCCTGACCGCCGCACCGTCGTCGGTCGTGAAACCGCCGCGCATTGCCGAATCCCCGGCGAGCCTGGAATGCGTCGAATGGGGCACGCTGCAAATCGGCGGCAACCGCGTCGTCATCGGGCTCATCAAGCGCCTTCACCTCCGCGATGAGCTTTTTGACGCGGAGAAGAAGCGGGTGCGGACGGAAAAACTGTTTACCATTGGTCGCATGGCCTCGCCGCACTGGTATTGCAAGACGGGCGACCGGTTTGAAATGAAACGCCCGGATTAAATGGGTTACATCCCCATGATCTGGTAGCCGCTGTCCACGTAAATCACCTGGCCGGTGATGGCTGCCGCTCCGTCGCTTGCCAGAAAAGTTCCCGTCGCGCCAAGCTCTTCAGGCAAAACATTTCGTTTCAGCGGCGACTTTGCCTCGTAATGTTTCAACATTTCGCTGAACCCGGCGATGCCGCGCGCGGCCAGCGTGTTGACCGGGCCGGCGCTGATGCAGTTGACGCGGATTTTTTTCGGGCCGAGGTCGTAGGCGAGATAGCGCGTGCTGGCTTCGAGAGCGGCCTTGGCCACGCCCATCACGTTGTAATGCGGCACGACTTTTTCCGCGCCGTAATAACTCATCGCCACGATGCTGCCGCCGTCGGTCATCAGCGGCGCGGCGGCACGGGCGAGCGCCACGAGCGAATACGCGCTCACGTCGTGCGCCACGCGGAACGCCTCGCGGCTGGTGTTCACGAATTCGCCCTCCAGCGCGTCCTTTGGTGCGAACGCGACGGAGTGCAGGAGGAGATTCAATTTGCCGAATTTCGCGCCGACTTCGCTGAACACACGGGCAATCTCGTCATCCTTCGTCACGTCGCACGGCAGGAGCAGCGTGTCGCTGCCGAACGTGCCGGTGAGTTCCGTGACATTGTCCTTGAGCCGCTCGCCTTGATAGGTGAAGGCGAGTCTGGCGCCTTCCGCTGACCATGCTTGCGCGATGGCCCAAGCGATGGAGCGTTTGTTGGCGACGCCGAAAACGATCCCGATTTTCCCTTCCAGCAATGGCATAAAATTCGTTAAAGCGGTGAATAACCAATCTGTTAAAGCGCCGAAGCGTAGAAAAAACGCCCTGCCGCTTCAACCATTAAACATCACGCCCCTTAATGCTTGAAATAAAGCTCCTCGGCATTCCAGCTCACGCGGTAAAAGGACAGCGCTGTCGGACGCAGATTGCCGATGTCCGCACGCGCTGCCGCATAATAATAAGGTGTGACGGTGAAATTCATCGGCTGTTGTTCGGCAAGTATCCGCTGGACCTCGTCAAAGGCCTTTTTGCGCTCGGCGAAATCGAGCGTTTTGTTCTGCGCGCCCATCAGGAAATCCAATCGCGCCTCCCAGTCGGTCGAAGGCGTCTTTTCGCGCGGGAACCATTGATGCGTGTAGCCGTCGGAGCGGATGACGTTGGCTTGGAAGCTGGGGTCGGTGCCGTCGCCATACAATCCCATCAGGACGCATTCGTATACGTGGGTGTCGTCAATCTTGTGGATGAGGGTGTTGAATTCGATGGGCTGCAAAACAACCTTGAAGCCGAGTTTTTGCAGGTCGTCCTGGATGAGCACCGCTGCTTTCATGCGCGAGTTGTTCTCGATATTGGTGTTGAACACGAACTCAATCGGATTGCCGTCGGCGTCCTCCAGAATTCCGTCGCCGTTGCGGTCCTCGATGCCAATCTCCTTGAGCAGCTCGCGCGCCTTGGCCAGATCATGCGGGTATTGCGGGAGATCCGTGTTGAACCATTTTTTGTTACCGGGCGTCACAAAGCCGTAGTTTGGAATTGCGCGCCCGGAAAAAACGGATTTGATGAGGCCGTCGCGGTCAATGGCATAGGCGCAGGCCTGGCGGAATTTCACGTTGCGGAACCACTTCAATTTCGCCGGATTCACGCAAGGCTGGCCGGTCTTTGTGTCCACGTTGGTGTTTTCGTTGAACCAGAAAAAGTCGGTTTCCATGCCGATGCCCGGTTCGAGCAGTTGAAATTTGCCGTTCGCGGACTCGGCTTTGAAATGGTCGTATTCGTTGGGGTAGATGTAATCATGGATGTCGCACTCGCCGCTCAAAAAGCGGAGTGAGATGGCATTGCGGTTGGGCACGACGGTGAAAACAATGTTGTCGCAAAACGGCAGCCGCTGGCCGTTGCTGTCCACCTCGAAAAACCAGGGGTTGCGCTCCAGCAAAACGGACTGCGCCGTCTTGTATTCCTTGAGTCGGAACGGTCCGGTGCCGACGATGTCCTCCGGTTTCCAGTTGATGCCGTAAGCCGAGGTGAAAGTTTTGTCGGCGACCGTCTTCGCCAGAATATGCTTCGGCAGAATCGGCACACCCGCGCCAAACACTTCCAGAAATGGCGCGAAAATCTCCGGCGTCACGACCTGAATGGTCAGGTCATCAATCTTCGTCACGGTGAATGGTTTCCCGTCCATAGTCAGCGCGTCGCGGGTCACGTTGTCAATCGCGGGGTTGTAAATGACATCGTTGCAGGTGAAGATCACATCGTCCGCCGTAAGCGGTTCACCGTCGCTCCAGCGCAATCCCTTCCGCAATTTGAATGTCCAGGTTTTGCCGTCCGGCGAATTTGTCCACCAATAGGCCAACCCCGGCTCGACCTCCTGGCTGACCGAATCGGAGCCCAGCAACGCCGCGAACAGTAATCGGGTTACATCCCGGGATGAAGATTCATTTTCAGTGATGGGATTGAACGTCTTGGGATCGCCCGGCTCGGCGATGACCAGCCGTCCACCGGGAATGCCCGGTTGGCAATACGCGACCAGCGGCGGGTCGGGCAGCGGATAGCTGGCGGCGGATTTTTCCGGCGGCGTTTCCGTTTTCTTGCCGCAGCCTGACAGGCAAAGAATTGTAGCCGCGAAAACCGCGCCGATTCGGACGAGGGAATTTTTCATACGCATCATTTAACCTTTGAAAGCATTCCGCTTTATTTGCTCAAAGTCGAGTTTTTCATCGCGCGGGCCGGCCTTTTTTGCCACGTTTCTCCGCGTTATTGCGATGTGGTCATTCGTTCTGAAACGGCTGTTGCACATGATTCCGCTCCTGCTGGGCGTGTCATTGCTGACCTTTCTGCTCATGTCGCTCGCGCCCGGCGATTATTTCACGGCGCTATCGCAAAACCCGCAAATCTCCCCGACGACCATTGCCCATCTCAAGGCGCAATACCATCTGGATAAGCCGTGGTATGTCCAATATTTCTACTGGTTCAACAGCGTTTTGCACGGCGACTTCGGCTACTCGATGGCCTATAAAATTCCCGCAACTTCGCTTATTTTCCAGCGGCTGTGGAACACGTTCCTGCTTTCATTCTTCGCGCTCATCATCGCCTGGGGAATCGCCATCCCGCTCGGCGTCTGGGCGGCGGTCAAAAAGGACACCTGGGTTGACCGCAGCTGCTCGCTGTTCGCTTTTGTGGGATTGTCCGTGCCGGACGTGTTGCTTTCGCTGTTGGCATTGTGGTTCGCGGCGACAGTTCACTTTCGCTATTTCTGGTTTCCCGTCGGCGGCGCACAAAGCGCTCTCTATGATTTCATGCCGCCGGTGCAACAATTCTGGGACCGCGCACACCATCTCATCCTGCCCGCCATCGTGCTCGCCGCGTCCGACCTCGCGGGCATCATGCGCCGGATGCGTTCCTGCCTGCTCGACACGCTCCGCGCCGAATATGTCACCGCCGCGCGCGCCCGCGGCCTCGGCGAAGGTTGGGTGGTTTACAAACACGCGCTTCGCAATGCCATCAATCCCTTGCTGACAATTTTCGGCTATTCGCTCGCCGCGCTGTTGAGCGGCGCGTTCATCGTGGAAAACATCATGGCATGGCCCGGACTCGGTCGACTGACGATGGAAGCGTTTTTCGCCAAGGACTCCTACCTCGTTGTGGACTGTGTTGTCATGGCCACCGCGCTGCTGGTGATTGGAAATTTCATCGCCGACCTGCTGCTCGCGTGGAGCGACCCGCGTATCCGGCTAAATAAATGAACGAAACCGCGCCAAATCGAAACCGGGACATAGAGCAACCGCTCTCGCCGTGGCAATTGTTCTGGCGACGGTTGAAAAGCCGGCGCATCGCGATGGCTGGCGGTGTGATTTTGATTTTTCTTTATCTCGTGGCGCTGCTCGCCGGTTTTGTTGCGCCGTATAGCTACGATCGCCTGGATACAAATTTCTCCTTCCATCCGCCGATTTGGCCGCGACTGCAGGGGGCTCATCTGGTTGTGCCGCGATACGAACAAGGCGGCGCCGTTTTCTCCTATCACCTCATTGAAAATGATTCGAAGCCGCTTCATTTTTTTGTTCACGGCGACAAATACAAATTGTTCGGCCTGATTCCAGCCTCTATTCATCTGTTCGGCACCGGCGACAAGAATTACCCGGTCTTTCTGTTCGGCGCGGACCAGTTCGGCCGGGACGTTTTTTCGCGATTGCTCTACGGCTCGCAAATTTCGCTTTCCATCGGCATCGTCGGCATCCTGCTCTCATTCACGTTCGGCATGATCATCGGGGGAATCTCCGGCTATTTCATCGGCGCAACGGATACCGTCATCATGCGCTTGTGCGAACTCATCATGTCCATCCCGGCGTTGTATCTCATCATTTCGCTGCGCGCCGCGTTCCCGGCGGATATGAGTTCTGCAAAAGTTTATGCGATGATCATCATTATTTTGAGCTTCATCGGCTGGGCGAGCATGGCGCGCGTGATTCGCGGAATGACGCTCTCGCTGCGCGAGCAGCAGTTCATCCTGGCCGCCCGCGCGCTCGGCCAGTCGCACATGAAAATCATCGTCCGCCACATCTTGCCGAATACATTTTCCTACGTCATTGTGGCGGCGACGTTGAGCGTGCCGTATTACATCCTCGGCGAAGTCGTCTTGAGCTTTCTCGGCGTGGGTATCCAGGAGCCAAGCGCGAGCTGGGGCAACATGCTCACATCCGCGCAAAACACGGAGTATTTGAAAAATTATCCGTGGCTGCTGGCGCCCGGCGCGGCTATTTTTGTAACCGTTCTCGCTTTCAACTTCCTTGGGGATGGATTAAGAGACGCCGCGGACACGAAGTCATGAACCTGTTTGAAATCAAGAATCTGAAAATGGACTTCGGCACTGGCGCCGACGCCCTGCGCGCCGTGGATGGCGTATCGCTGACGATTGGTGCTGGCGAAACCGTCTGTCTCGTCGGCGAAAGCGGCTGTGGAAAGACCGTCACCGCCCTGTCCATCGCGCGACTCGTTCCCACGCCGCCGGCCAATTATGTCGGCGGAGAAATTTTGCTGAACGGCCGGGACACTTTGAAAATGTCCGTGCGCGAACTGCAACAAATCCGCGGCGGTGTGGTCAGCTACGTTTTCCAGGATCCCGGCGCGTCGTTGAATCCCGTTTTCCGCATCGGCAATCAAATCAAGGAATCGCTCAAGTTGCACAAGCCGGACAAGGCGAACGATGCCGAAGTTATCCGCCTGTTGAAACTGGTCGGCATTCCCGCGCCGGAATCGCGCATCAAAAATTATCCGTTCGAGATGTCCGGCGGGATGCAGCAGCGCGTGATGATTGCCATGGCGCTGGCGAGCGAGCCGAAACTGCTCGTCGCCGACGAGCCGACGACCGCGCTCGACGTGACGATTCAGGCGCAGATTCTGGATTTGTTGAGCGAGCTCAAGCAGCGGCTCGGCATGGCGATCCTGCTCATCACGCACAACCTCGGTATCGTCGGCGACATGGCTGACCGCGTGGCCGTGATGTATGCCGGGCAGATTGTCGAG
>Ga0265338_10011073_pt1 | contig 10461 bp, 8 predicted proteins | sample 42126metaG_FD_193579 | JGI IMG/M metagenome (GOLD analysis project Ga0265338, IMG submission 193579) | Rhizosphere microbial communities from Carex aquatilis grown in University of Washington, Seatle, WA, United States - 4-21-26 metaG | ecosystem: Host-associated > Plants > Roots > Rhizosphere >... | reverse complement strand
TAATTAAGGTTGCACAATGTTTGTTATATTCAATTCAGGAACATTCATTGACGAATGGCTTTTGGCGGGTTCTATTGCCAAACGTGAGATTTCGTCTGCTTTTACTCATTTGGATGGCTTTCGGCCTGGCGACGACCACATCCGCCATGGACCGATGGGCTGCGCTCTCCATGATTGAAAGCGGCGATAACGACCGGGCCGTCGGACCGGGTGGCGAAATTTCCCGTTTTCAAATCCGGCCCGAACTCTGGCCGGGCGGCAATCCCCAGGACAATCAAATCGCCCTGACTGCTGCTCAGGAAATTATGCTGACGCGCATCGAGCAGTTCCGGAAGTCCCATCAGCGCCCGCCGACGGACTTTGAATTTTATGTCCTCTGGAACGCGCCGTGGCAGGTGGACCACCCGAGTGTCGCCGTGACCGAACGCGCCCGCCGTTTTTCCAACCTCGTTCAACGTTGACCGGTAATCGTCTCGTAAACCTTCAAATATTCGCCCACGGTCTGTTTCCACGAGAAATCTGATTTCATGGCATTGCGGCGGAATTGTTGCAGCAAATCCGGATGCCGGTACAGCGCCAGCGCCTTGCGAATCGCCTTGGCCAGCGCCCGCGACGAATATTCGTTGAATTTAATCCCGTTGGCGCGCGCCGCGTCCTGCGAATAGTCAATCACGCTGTCATCGAGACCGCCGACGGCCCGCACAATCGGAATCGTTCCGTAACAGAGGCTGTACATCTGGTTCAAACCGCTGGGCTCGAACCGCGACGGCATCAAATAAAAATCGCAGCCGGCTTCGATGCGATGGGACAGGCCTTCGTCGTAACCCACCCGCACGGCGACCTTGGTTGGAAACCGGCGCGCGAGGTCGTAATAGCCCCGTTCATACGCCGAAGAGCCGCTGCCGAGCTGGACGAATTGGATATCGGCCCTCAGCATTTCTTCCAGGGCGCCGAGCTGGATGTCCACGCCTTTTTGCTCGGCCAGCCTGGAAATTGTGCCGAACAACGGCGTGTCCGCGTTTTCCGGCAGTCCCATTTCCTTTTGCAACGCCAGTTTGCAGGCGGTCTTTCCCGACAGGCGTTTGATCGAAAAATTCCGGGGCAACAACGGATCGGTTGCCGGGTCCCAATCCTCGCTATCCACACCGTTGAGAATTCCGAACAGGCGGCTCTGCCGCTGGCGCAAAAGTCCATCGAGGGCGCAGCCGAATTCTTCCGTCATAATTTCCCGCGCATACCGCGGGCTGACGGTGGTGATGGCGTCGGCGAAAGCGATTCCGGTCTTGAGACAGTTCAATTGGCCGTAGAACTCCGCGCCTTCCATCGTGAACAATTCCCGCGGCAGATTGGTCAACGCAAAAGCGTCCGGCGGAAAAGTGCCTTGATACGCGAGGTTATGAATGGTCAGGCACGTCGGCGGCAGGTTCCCCCACCCCTCCGCGCTCCGTTGCTGCAAAATCAGCGCGGGCACCAGGGCGGTCTGCCAGTCGTTGAGATGGACCACATCCGGTCGCCACGGCAGATAACGCGCGAGGTGCGCGACGCACTTGGAAAAGAAAATGAACCGGTCCGCGTTGTCGGGATAACTGAATTCACTTTCCTGGTACAACCCGGCGCGCTGATAAAATTCCGGCTGATGGATAAAATAAACCATCGGGCCGTTTTCGATTTCTAGAGTCCACAATTGGGCCTGCACGTGACGCGCGCCCAGCGGCAAATCGAACCACCAGTCCACACGCCGGATTCGCGGGTATTTTTCCCGAATGCCCCGATACAGCGGCGTGACGATCCTCGTTTCGTGCCCCGCGTGCGCCAGCGCCTTGCCCAGCGCGCCCACCATGTCGGCCAGCCCGCCGGTTTTGGAAAACGGATGGACTTCGCTGCTGGCCAGAAGAATTTGCATTTAAGATTTGGGATTGATAACTGATGATTGGTTCGCCTACGAGGCAATCATAAATCGTAAATCATCGATCGTAAATTCAGGCGACAATCCGGTCTGATTTTAAATATGGCTGAAGCGTTTTTGGTATCAGCACGCTGCCGTCCGCCTGTTGGTGCGTTTCAATCAATGCCACGAACAGCCGCGCCAGCGCCGTGCCGCTGCCGTTGAGGATGTGCGGAAATTTGTTTTCACCGGTTTCGGTTTTGAATCGAAGGTTCATCCGTCGCGCCTGGAAATCCTCGCAATTCGAGCAGCTCGAAACTTCGAGATAGCTCCCCTGCCCCGGTGCCCAGACTTCGATGTCATAAGTCTTCGCGCTCGCAAACCCCATGTCGCCGGTGCACAGCAACAGCACGCGATAGTGCAATCCGAGCAGTTGCAGGACCTTTTCCGCGTTCGCCACCATCTTTTCCAATTCGTCGTAGCCGTGTTCCGGCTTCACGATTTTGATGAGCTCGACCTTGTCGAACTGGTGCACGCGAATCATGCCGCGGGTGCCGACGCCTGCCGCGCCCGCCTCGCCCCTAAAGCACGGTGTGTAGGCGCAGTACCGGACCGGCAATTGTTTTTCCGCCAGGATTTCCTCGCGGTGAATGTTCGCCACCGGAGTCTCGGCGGTCGGAATCAGATAAAGTTTGCTGAGCTTCTCCAGGTCGTCGCCCTCGGCCACGCCGTAATATTGGTCCTTGAACTTGGGAAATTGTCCGACGCCTTCGAGACATTGCGGCCCGACCATGAACGGCGGCGACACTTCGGTATAACCATGTTCCGTGGTATGCAGGTCGAGCAGAAATTGTATCAATGCCCGCTCCAGCCGCGCGCCCCAGTTGGTGTAGAGAAGAAAGCCGCTGCCGGACAGTTTCGCCGCGCGCGCGAAATCCACCAGCTTGAGTGATTCGCAAAGTTCAACGTGCGATTTGGGTTTGAATGCAAAAACCGGTTTTTCGCCGTGAACGCGAACTTCACGATTGTCTTCGGCAGTTTTTCCCTCGGGGACCGATTCATGCGGCAGGTTGGGCAATTGCAACATGAGCACGTTGCGCGCGGCCTCTACTTCGGCAGCTTGCTTGTCGAGCGCGGCGATGCGGTCGCCCAGCTGGCGAGTTTCCGCCTTTTTGGCATCCGCTTCGGCGGTTTTCTTCTGGCCCATCAGCGCGCCGATTTCCTTTGAGACGCGATTGCGCTGTGATTTGAGCGCTTCGACTTCCGCCAGGAATTTCCGCCGCTGTTCGTCGAGCTTTAGCAACTCGTCAATCCGGAATTCATCCCCGGCCCTGCGTGTGGAAAGCCGTTGCCGGACAAAGTCCGGCTTCTCGCGAATCAATTTAATGTCGAGCACCCGGCCATTATAGAAATTCAACCGCCCGCAGCAAGGTGGAAGCCGGAGAGGAAAGCCTTTACGATTCATATAATTAGGCGTGGATGTTAACGCCCATGGTGGTAGGATGCATAATCGGAAGCATGGAATTGTTAAAAGATTTAGCATCTAAGATTCAAAAGATCGCTTTCCTCGGTGACTATTTGCCGCGCAAGTGTGGCATCGCCACGTTCACGACGGACTTGCGTTGTGCGGTGGCCGCGGAATTTCCGCAGATGCAGTGCCTGGTCGTCCCGGTCAACGACCTTGCCGGCGGCTACGATTACCCGCCGGAAGTGCGCTTTGAAATTGCGGAGCAGGACCTGCCGTCCTATTTGCGCGCGGCGGATTTCCTGAACATCACGGATGTGGACGTGATTTGCGTGGAGCATGAATTCGGCATTTTTGGCGGGCCGGCCGGCAGCCATGTGCTGGCGCTGCTGCGCGAACTGCAGATGCCCATCGTTACCACCCTGCACACGATTCTGCGCGAGCCGAACACGGAGCAGCGACGCGTTATGCGCGATTTAATCCGGCTTTCGACGCGGCTGGTGGTCATGACCGAACGGGGACGGGAATTGCTGGGCGAAGTCTATCATGCGCCGCTGGCGAAGATTGATTTGATTCCGCATGGCATCCCGGACATGCCGTTTGCGGACCCGAACTATTTCAAGGATGAATTCGGCGTGGCGGGCAAGCAGGTGTTGCTCACGTTCGGATTGTTGTCACCCAACAAGGGCATCGAGTTTGCGTTGCGGGCGCTGCCGGACATCATCCGGGAATTTCCCAATATCGTTTACATCGTGCTGGGCCAGACTCATCCGCATTTATTGCGCGACGAAGGCGAAGCTTACCGCCTGAGCCTGGAGCGCCTGGCCAAGGACCTCGGTGTGCAGAGGCACGTCGTGTTCTTCAATCGCTTTGTCGAGCTGGAGGAATTGATGCGGTTCATCGGCGCGGCGGACATTTACCTCACGCCTTACCTGACCGAGGCGCAAACCACCTCGGGGACGCTGGCCTACGCGTTTGGCGCGGGCAACGCCGTGGTGTCAACGCCTTACTGGCACGCGTCGGAATTGCTGACCGCCGAACGCGGCAAACTGGTGCCGTTCCGCAACGCCAACGCCATCGCCGTTGCCGTGGTCGAACTGTTGCGCGACGAGGCGTTGCGCCACTCGATGCGCAAGAACGCCTACAAGCTGGGGCGCGATATGGTCTGGAATCGCGTGGCACAGCTCTATGTGAAGTCCTTCGAACAGGCGCGTCATGACCACAGTTTCGTGGGCAGAAAATCCTCGCCCATCAAGACGCTCGACGAGCAGCCCGGCCAGTTGCCGGAGATGAAGCTCGACCATCTCTTTCGGATGAGTGATTCGACCGGCATTTTTCAGCACGCGAGCTTCACGGTGCCGAACTTCGCCGAAGGCTATTGCACGGACGACAACGCGCGCGCCCTGGTGCTGGCGCTGATGCTGCAAAAGCTGGGCCACGGTTCGCCTCGTCTTGGCGCCCAGGCCGCCTCCTATGCCGCGTTCCTGAACCACGCCTTCGACCGTAAGCACGGGCGATTTCGCAACTTCATGAGCTTCGACCGACACTGGCTGGAGGAAGTCGGCTCGGAGGATTGCCAGGGTCATGCTCTATGGGCGCTCGGACTGTGTGTGTCGCAGGCGGGTCAGGGCAGTTTTCAAATGCTGGCGGCGGAATTGTTCGAACAGGCCCTGCCCGTGGCCGCCGAGTTCATGTCGCCGCGCGCGCTCGCATTCACCCTCATCGGCATTGATGAATACCTGCGGCGGTTCGGTGGCGACCGGCGCGCAAACCAGATCCGCGAATCGCTCACCGCCAAACTCACTCAACGCTATGCCGACGCCGCCACCGGCGAGTGGCAATGGTTCGAAGAAGTAGTTTCCTATGCCAACGCCAAACTGCCGCACGCGATGATCCTCAACGGACGCTGCCTGAACAACGAAGCGATGTTGGAACTTGGCCTCAAGACCCTGCGCTGGTTGATAAAAATCCAGACTTCGGATGCCGGCTCGTTCCGGCCCGTCGGTTCGAATGGATTTTATCCGCGCGGCAAGGAACGCGCCATCTTCGACCAGCAACCCATCGAAGCCCAGGTGACGATTTCCGCCTGCATCGAGGCGTATCAGGCGACCGGCGACACGTTCTGGGTCACGGAAGCGCGGCGCGCGTTCGAATGGTTCCTCGGCCGAAACGATCTGGGCCTTGCCCTCTACGACTCAACCACCGGCGGCTGCCGGGACGGCCTGCACGTGGACCGTCTGAGCCAGAACCAGGGCGCCGAGTCCACGCTGGCGTTCCTGCTCTCACTGGCGGAAATGCAGGCGCTGCAAAACACGATTACCAGCTTCAAGGAACCCGCCGGCAAATAACTGCCGCCCGCTGAAACCCGCCGCCAAGTTATGACCAACCCTGTCCCGCCCCCCATCCAGGCCAAACGCATCGGACCCACCCTGGTGCCCGACCGCTCGCGGGTGCTCATGCGGCCTTTTTATCCCAGCAGCGACGACATCGCACGGAGAATAGTCGCCCGTGTCATGGCCCTCTCGGACGAGGAAGTTGCCCGGCTGCTGGGCCAGGTGCTGGGCGAGTTTGAGGATCGGCACGAGCGCGTGAAACAATTTTTTTGCAACCGCTTTGCGCAGGTGCGGCATTACCTGGACGAGAAGTGGGAGACTTCGGCGGAACGTCAGGAACTCATCGGCGCTCACTTCGCGCACGAATACTCCCCGGAATCCGCGGCGCTATTTAATCCTTCCATCGTGCCCCACCCGGACCAGACCGGCCTGTCCCGGGGCGCGCTCCGTTTCATCCTGAGTTTGCGGGCCACGGGGGAAGGTCACATTTCCTCCATCACCTTCCGCATGGGTATCGCGAGCGCGCAACATCGCATCACACTTGCGCCGCCCGTGCCATTTGTGACCGAACCGGCGCGCGTGCCCAACCCGGCTTACGACAAAAAGCTTTTTGCCATAAAACTGCAGGAAGCGGGTGTGCAGAATGACTTCAGCCAGCGCGTGCTGGACCAACTCCCCGAGGCATTTATCCTGGACGACCTGCACCACGTCCTGACCGTGAAGCGCCGGCAAACCGACCCGGCCGACGCCGCGGTTGACCGTGCCGCACGCGGCATCCTGCTGCTGGCCGAGTCGAATTACGAAGTGCGTTTTTCCCCCGACAGCCGGGTTTCCCAGCGCGTCCTTTTCCCGTCCACGGCCAGTCAGAGCAACGGTATCGAGGATGCGCGCTTCGTCCGCTTCCAGAACGATGACGGCAGCTTTATCTTTTATGCGACTTACACCGCCTACGACGGAAAAATAATCCTGTCGCAATTGTTGGAGACGTCGGACTTTCTCCATTTCAAGTTCATCACGCTCAACGGGCCCGCCGTGCAGAACAAAGGGATGGCGTTGTTCCCGCGCAAAATCAACGGCCGCTACGCCATGATCTCGCGCCAGGATGACGAGAACATATTGATCATGTTCTCCGATAACATCCATTTTTGGTCCGAGCCGAAACGGTTGCTGTCACCCGCGCAGCCATGGGAGTTCATCAAGCTGGGCAACTGCGGCTCGCCGATCGAAACCGAACGCGGCTGGCTGGTGTTAAGCCACGGCGTCGGCGCGATGCGGAAGTATTGTCTCGGGGCGTTCCTGCTGGATCGGGATGATCCCTCCAAAGTCATTGGCCGCCTGCACGAACCCTTGCTGTCCCCGAACGAATCGGAGCGCGAAGGCTATGTTCCGAACGTGGTGTACACCTGCGGTGCGTTGTTGCACGGACGCGAACTCATCATCCCCTACGCGATGAGCGATTACGCCACCAGCTTCGCCACCGTGTCGCTCGACGGCGTGCTGGCGGCGATGGAATAACAACTGAGGTTTCATTCCGGCTGTTGAAAATCCGAACTCATTGGTTAAAAATCCGCCAATGAAGCTGCCGGAGAAATTGCATCGTTTTTTTCACGTGCCACGATTGACGCGAACACGAATTGTCTTTGCCTTGGTCATCGCCGTTGCCGCAGATGGTCTGCAGTTCTTCCTGGGTCCGTTCGGCTGGACATTTGCCGATCAGGTTATTGACGTGGCAGCGATGGCGCTGACCGCCTGGGTGATCGGCTTTCATTGGCTGTTGTTGCCCACCTTCATTGTTGAATTCATCCCCTTGCTGGACGAATTGCCCACGTGGACGGCGTGTGTCGTTGCCGTGATTGCCCTGCGGAAACGGCAGCAACCCGCTTCGCCGCCGCCCGGACCTGTTATTGAAATCTGATTGAAAACCTCGCCTGATATAGCACATTACGGGCATGCATGTGCTCCTATGCTGACGACCGGCTTGAAAAATTCTCTTTCCCCCGCCTTCCGGCGCATCGTTCCCGCCGTTCTGGCGGCGGTCTTCAGTTTATTGATGACGCCGGGCGCCGGGGCGCAAAGCATCCGGCTGCCGTGGAGTGGTTACGCTCACGAACCACAGCATAGCACCATCGCGTCGGTCGCCTCCCAGCCGCTCAATCGCATTTTGTGGCATACACCGGTGGACTTAAGTGTGCCGACCAACAATACCGGCGAACTTTTTATCCATTACGGTTCGCCTTTGATCACGCGTTCCAACACCGTCATCGTGCCGGTAAAAACAACCGGGGCAGGCGGATTTGAGGTCGAGGCGCTGGCGGGGGCCACGGGCGCGACGAATTGGGTGCGGACGACGGATTATATCCTGCCAGCCCACAATTGGACCCCGAGTTTTTCACCCACGCTGACCCCCAGGAACCGGCTCTATTTTCCCGGCGGCGGCGGAACGGTTTACTATTGCGACACTCCCGACATGACGAATGCTTCTCCGGTCGTCGGGCAAATCGCCTTTTACGGGCTGACCAATTATCTGGCCAGCACCAACGCATACCTGACCAGCGTTTACATTTGCACGCCGATTACCTCAGACCGTTACGGAAACATTTATTTTGGATTTCAAGTCACCGGTTCCACGCTCACGAATCTCCAGAGTGGCATTGCCCGGATTGACTACAATGGAACCGGCTCCTGGATTGCCGCCAGTAACACCGTCACCAATGCCATCGTCAGCCAGGTCGTCATGAACTGTGCCCCGGCGTTGAGCAACGATCACAAGACATTGTATATTGCCGTCAACAACGGCTATTCCGGTTATGGTTATCTTGTCGCCTTGGACAGCCGGAACCTCGCGCCACTGACCGGCGTTCGGCTCAAGGACGCCATGTTTCCAGCCAATGACGCCAACGTGATCGACGACGGCACGGCGTCACCCACAGTTGGACCGGATGGGGACGTTTATTTCGGTGTGCTGGAGAATCCGTTTCCCTCCAATCATGACCGCGGCTGGCTGCTCCATTTCAATGGGGCATTGACCCAAACCAGGATTCCGGGGTTATTCGGTTGGGATGATACAGCTTCCATTGTGCCGGTCTCAATGGTCTCTTCCTACCATGGCAATTCGCCATATCTGTTGATGACCAAATATAACGATTATGCCGACCCCGGGCTTGGGGGCGACGGTGTCAACAAGATCGCAATCCTGGATCCGCAGAATAGCATGACGAACCCGATCACCGGAGCCGTCGTGATGAAGGAGATTCTCACCATTGCCGGGCCCACACCCGATCCTGACAATCGCACCGCGCAGAGTCCCAACGCCGTGCGCGAATGGTGCATCAATTCCGCCGCCGTTGATCCCTTTACAAAATCCGTGTTGGCCAACAATGAAGACGGGAAATTATATCGCTGGGATTTGACCTCCAACACGCTTTCGGAAACGAACACGTTGACCTCGGGCATCGGTGAAGCCTACACCCCCACCATCGTCGGTGTGGATGGAACTGTGTACGCCATCAATAACGCCACGCTTTTTGCGATTGGCCGCTGACGAAATCCAGCCATGCGCCTGAAACTCTCAATATTTTTATCCGGTCTGGCATTGCTGCTTTTTGTTTGGCCGGCGCGGGCTGATCTGGCCATCTCACTGACCTCCGCGGTGCAATCAGGCGTCGGGAGCAACGAAGTCTTCTTCACTGGCACGCTCAGCAACACGAGTTCGGCCGACAACCTGTTCCTCAACAATATCCAGGTCAGTTTTACCGGCCCGGCGACCAACTATCTTACGGCGGACACAAACGTGTTCTTTGCGAACGTCCCCGGCATCCTGTTGCCGGGTGGGACCTACAGCGACGTGGTTTTTGGCATCACAATCGACCCCGCAACTCCGCCCGGCGATTACTTCGGCATGGTGACCGTCCAGGGTGGTGCCGACATTTTTGGGGCGGTCGACCTGGCAGGCACGGCATTTGAAGTTTCCTTGCCGGCGGCGGCGTTGGGCATTGCTCCGTCCAATACCAATCTTGTGATTTCCTGGCTGTCGCCTCCCGGCGGTTTCGTGTTGCAGCAAAATTCGGATTTAACGGGCACGAATTGGGTGACGATTACGAATTCACCTTTGGTCGAGAATGGGCAGAATCAAGTGACGCTGCCGCCGCAGCCCGGCGCTCAGTTCTATCGGCTGGTGTATCCTTGAATCGGGGACGGAATGGAAATCACCTGCGGCTGGCTTGATTTTCAAATTGAAAACCCCGCTCACAAGGCGCACACTGCCGTCATGCAATCTGTTTTTACCGGGCCGGTTTACGTGGTGCGCGACAACATCGACACCGACCAGATCATTCCCGCGCAATACCTGACGCTTGTCCCTACAATGCCCGACGAATACGAGAAGCTCGGCAGCTACGCGCTTGCCGGCTTGCCCGAATCGCTTTACCCAACCCGTTTCGTCAAAGCCGGCAAGCTTGACAGCGACTATCCCATCGTCGTCGCCGGGAAAAATTTCGGGTGCGGCAGTTCGCGCGAACATGCGCCCATCGCGCTCGGCTCGGCCGGATGCAAAATTGTTCTGGCAGAAAGTTTCGCCCGTATTTTCTTCCGTAACAGCGTCGCCACCGGCGAACTCTATCCATGCGAACTTACCGAACGCCTCTGCGACGCTTTGAAAAACGGCGACGTTGTCACCGTTGACCTCGACGCGGCCACCGTCACCGTCAAAGCGACCGGCAAGGTTTTCAAATTCAAACCGCTCGGCGACGTGCGGCCGGTCGTGGATGCCGGCGGCCTGT
>Ga0265338_10011071_pt1 | contig 10461 bp, 8 predicted proteins | sample 42126metaG_FD_193579 | JGI IMG/M metagenome (GOLD analysis project Ga0265338, IMG submission 193579) | Rhizosphere microbial communities from Carex aquatilis grown in University of Washington, Seatle, WA, United States - 4-21-26 metaG | ecosystem: Host-associated > Plants > Roots > Rhizosphere >... | reverse complement strand
TGCTCATCGTAGCCGGCCTCGACCGCGAGCCGGATCATCTTCGACGCATTCCCACGGACATCGTTTGCCTCCATTTGCGACACGGTTGCGGTAAACTGCGCCCAAGCCACCGCCGTTTTCTTGGGCACCGCGCAAGTTTGCAGCGCCGTAGCAATTGGATGTTGGATGTTCCCCCCGTCCGCAGTTCGGAGTTCGGAGTTTGGAGTTCGGAGTTCGATGTTTTTGCCGCTGTATTCCTTCCAGATCTTATCCGCTCCCTTGCCACCAATTCCGGGGAGCAATTGCACGAGCCGCTTGAACGCCAGTTCATCCTTAGGATTCGTGACCAGTTTCAGATAAGCCGTCACGTCCTTGATGTGCGCCTGTTCGAAAAACCGGATGCCGCTCGTGATGCTGAACGGAATATTTCGCTTCGTGAGTTCCAACTGCAATTCCAGCGCGTGAAAATGCGAGCGATACAACACGGCCATGTTGTTCAGATTCACTCCCTCGTCGCGCAATTCCAAAACCCGCTGCGCCACGAACGCCGCCTGCTGCCCCGCGTCCTCGCACGTCACCAAACCCGGCTTCGTCCCCGATTTCCGCGCCGGCACGAGATGCTTCGCAAACTGATGGATGTTCGCCGTGATCGCGGCGTTTGCCACATTCAAAATTTCCGGCGTGCTGCGGTAATTCGTTTCAATCTTGTAAATCTTCGCGCCTGGATAACGCTCGCCGAATTTCAAAATGTTTTGAAAATTCGCCCCGCGCCACGCGTAAATGCTCTGCGCATCATCCCCCACCACCATCACGTTGTGATTCCGCGCGGCCAGCAAATCAATCAGCTCGCTCTGCAACCGATTCGTGTCCTGGTATTCATCCACCAGCACAAATTGAAACCGCCGCTGGTAATGCTCGCGCACTTCCGCATGCTCGCGCAGCAGTTTCAGCCACAGCACCAGCAAATCATCAAAATCCATCGCGTTCGTCGCCAGCTTGCGCGCCTCGTAACGCTTTTCAATATCCGCAATTTGCTCGGCCAGTTCCGAAAAATAATCGTAGTTCTGCGCCAGGATTTCCGCGACCGGCTGCCGCATGTTCAACGCCAGCGAAAAAATATCCCCCAACACTTCCGCCTTAGGAAACCGCGTCGCCTTTACATCGATATTCGACTCCGCCACGCACGTGGTGATCAAATGCTTCGCGTCCTCGCGATCCATGATGGTGAAATCGCGCTGATACCCGAGCAGGTTCGCATGCTGGCGCAAAATGCGATTGCCAATCGAATGAAACGTCCCACCCCAAAGCGCGCCCATTTCCTGGCCGTCCAAAAGATCCGTCACGCGTCGCATCATTTCCTTGGCCGCCTTGTTCGTGAACGTCAGCAAAAGAATGCGATCCGCCGGAATGCCCTGCTCCAGCAGGTAAGCCACGCGATACGTCAGCGTCCGCGTCTTGCCCGAACCCGCGCCCGCGATCACCAGCGACGGCCCCGGCTCAGCCGTCACCGCCGCGAGTTGTTGTTCATTCAACTCGCGCGCGTAATCAATCTGTAAATGGACTGCCGCCCGAAACGGCTGCAATACGTAATCCCGTGACATCGCAAAACCGTAATGGTGGGTTGCGTCGTTGTCGAATCTGCAATGCTTCGGCGGCATGGCATGGGCGCGTTCTGACACGGCCCCTGCGATGACGGGCATTTTGGAGCGCCGATCTCCGATCCGGCGCGGCCGCCAGAGATTGGGCCTCACTAGCCGGGCCGGGAGGCGCGTCCGCACAGTCCCGCGGGGCGCGAGTCGTGCCTTACCCCCACCCCTACGACTGGGCACGATTAGGCACGACTGACGTTGAAAATTAACAACTTGCAAAGGCACGACCGGAACGCGATTGAAGGACGAAGTCGTGCCATCGCGACGCGAGATGTTGGGGAAGCCGATGTTGCTATGCACCGAAAAGCGCCGTCGCCGCTCCACTTTGCCGGCGCACTCCAAAGGCGAATTTGTGGAGCGATTTTTGACCGAGATGCCGTTTCCCTTCGTTTCCATGTGTCCCTTCTGCCCTCTCTCCTTGGACATGGTTATAGCATGGTTGTCAACTAGATCGAGGATAGAACCTTGACTGGCTGCGGCACGGCTTTAAGCTCCGAAGGTATGTTCAAGATCCGGTTGGACATTCAAGACAGGCCGGAACGGTTCAATAAACGGACCAATGGGTCGCTTAAACATAGTCACCCCCAGGAGAAAACGATGACTGACGACAAGTTCTGGGACCTGATTGCTTTGATCGACTGGCGACATGAGCCGGACGAAAACGCCATGTTGCGCCTTCTTCGCGCTGGATTAGAGCAGGAAGATTCCCGCGAAATCGCGTCATTTCAGCAGATCCTCACAGGGAAGCTGCAGGCGCTAGACACTCCAATCCGTCATAAAGCAGCCAAGGAGCCGTCGGGCGATTGTTTTCTATATCTGCGCCTATACGTCGTCGGCAGAGGTCGGGCGTTCTACGCTCACGTAGGTAGCGTGAGCCGCTGGATGCCTCATCATGAAAAGTGGCTGGAAGGCCTACTGCACGTTGCCAGAGAAGCCTACTTAGCCAAAACCGGCAACGAGCTGCCGGAAATCGAGGGGATGAACCATGAGAGCTTTACGAGTGAGGCGTGGAAGTGATTTGCGAAATGAGAACACCGTGGCCTAACAACTAAAGGCCAAATCTTATTTCCCTTCGGCGTTCGGGGTTGGCTGTTCGATGTTCGATGTTGGTTGTTGGATGTTTTCCCCTTCCCCCTCATTGGTCTTCATCCCCTGCAACCGCGCCATCGCCGCCTGCACGCCTTGCAACGCCCGCAACATCTCCACGCGCATCGCATCCGCCGGGGGATTTTTTTCGTCGTTCAGCAACTGCGACATTTTTTGCAGCGTGGCGGGCGTGCGTTTTTGCATGCTCGCAATCTGTTTTTCCCACGCGAGCTTCTTGTTGGCGCACTTCAACAGATCCGTCAGGTAAGCGACGTCCTGCCGCGTCGTGCGCGGGCTGGGATACTTCGTGTTCACCGCACTCAGCTCCGCCTGCAAATCGAGGATCGTTTTTTCGCTGCGTTCAATGTCCTTCACCAACGTGTTCAATTCGGAAACAACCTGCTGCTGCAGCATCACGCTTTTTTGCTCGAGCTTTAAATCCTTGATCGACGTCATGATTCTAATTTTTCACCGCGCCGATTTGTTGGCGCAGCTTTTTGATATTCGCATCGATGTGGTCCCAATAATAATTGCGCCCATTGGGATACGGGTCATTCAGGAAGCGATAGAGCCCGCCGAAATCACGGCTTAACTTCACCTGCACGTATTTTTCCCAAAACGCCGGCGTTTTCTGCATCAAGTCCGCCACGCTTGAAAACATCGCGACAAAATGCGGCTTGTCCTTGGAAAATTGCGTGGCCTCCGCGAATTCCGAGTAAAGCACCGGTAACTTTTCCACATAATCCTCCGCCGCCATTTGCCCGAGCAAATCCGCCGTGCCCAAGGCATGGCCGACGATTTTTTCAATCTCGCTCTGGAACGGAATGACGTTCAACGCGGCATCCACCCCCGTGCAATGAATCATGTTTTGCACCGACTTGATGTCTTCCGGCGGAAAACCTTCCTGCTTGAGAAACGCCCCCGCAAAATCGGCGCTGCGATTTACATGCGTCACCGTATATTTCGCGCCCGTGCCCTCGGTGTCCGTGCGCTTTTTGAGATAACCCGTGTCATGCATCAGGATCGCAATGATGCCGAGTTGAAACATTCGCTGAGTCAACGGCGGCTGGGCATTGGCTCTATGGCGGCCATGCAGCAAGCGCGCGAGGCAGAGCGTTCCTTGCAAGGTGTGCTCGAAATCGTGGTAACGCGCGTCCACGGGTTGGTAGTTTTCATAACCGCCGGTGAAACAAGTGATGGCCCATCCGAAAACGCGAGGTACGAACGTCGCGTCACCTTTCGGAAACATCCCAAGGTAAGCAGCCTGAACTTCCACTTGCACCGCTGTCGGGTCCTTCGTGACAACTCGTGGATACATTCGCGTGCGCAATTTAATCCGACCCGCCTCGATTTGCACGTAAATTTCGTTTTGGCCTACCGAGCGCTTGCGTAAAACAGCTACTTATTCAACCAATTTCACCCACTTTTCCACAGAAGGTGTAGCATCAGCAATTCCAGCCGCTAAAACGGAAATTACAGTCCGAAAATCAAGCAGCCATTTTTTAAGAGTATTAGGCTTCCAAAACTCCGGTTGTAATGCTTGTTGCTGAAATTCACGAAGCCAAAAACCTACAATATTAACATTATCATCAGGAATGTGAGACAAGTTTTGAAATAAATGGCGACCAACGGGAGTCTGGGTAGTGGAAAGAGGCTGTTCAAGGGAGACAATATATGGCCCCTCATTTAAATCCGTTCCCACCTTCCTGAGCAATATCCGCGCTCGCACAAAATTGTAGTGGGCGAAAACCCACTCGGCAGTTGGCATTTTATTTGTCGGCGCTTCCGTTAGTGGAATATAGGTTATGTTGATTTTGCTCTTAGGGAAGTACGCTGTCACAGACTTAACGGGATCTATCATGTTTAAATAAGCCCCAATCGCTATAATGTCTCTTTTCTCCCCCGATGCATCTGGATGCTCACCAAATAAAAGATAACTGTACAAACCATATCCACCCTCTTCATTTTCGTCGTTGATCAAGAAAGTTCGGGCTGTTGCTTCCGCCGATTGGTGATCCGTTGGTGCCAAGCAACTCGTCAAAAAAAACGTGGCAAAAACAAAAAAACAAAGGCTCACGTGTTTTGAACTGTTATGTTTTCGGTTTTTTTTCGCTGTTTCAATTTGCTCACTCCTTCTCCCACACAAAACACGCCCGCTAAGCTCAAAAGAGCGACAGCCGAAGTTTCCATCGGACTCAAAGGCCACGTCATGTAAAAACAAAGAAGCCAAAATGCCAAAGTTAAAATTCCCGCAAAAATAGCAATTATAGTGATTTTCTTTTTCATAGCATGGAAAATCTCTCAATCAAACTCTCTCGCCAATTCGTTATGATGATTTTGCATTTTAACTAACCACCCTATCAATTTAAGGCACAAAAAACCAAGCACATCATCCCGGGGGTTCGGCATTTTTATCCTAAGGCCAAGCGGTAATGCAAGCTCTAACAAATTTTAAACAATCCTTTCAGACTCATCCGAGACGGAACATTATCATTGTGCAAAAACTTGTCCCCACCCCGTTTTAGGCGAATATCTACTCATGCAAAAAACGTTGCTGACCTTCGTCGACGATATTTACGAAGATCTCGAACTCTGGTATCCCAAGCTCCGCCTGGAGGAAGCCGGCTTCGGGATGCGCGTGGCCGGGCCGGAATTGAAAACCTACGCCGGCAAGCACGGCTACCCCGCTCAATCCGACGCCCTCATCAGCCAGATTGACAGCCGTGATTTCGCCGGCCTACTCGTTCCCGGCGGTTTCATGCCGGATAAATTGCGTCGAGATCCCAAGGTGCTTTCCCTTACGCGCGAATTTTTTGAGCAGGGCAAACTCGTCGCGTTCATCTGCCACGGCGGCTGGATTCCCATTTCCGCAAAAATCCTCAAAGGCAAGCGCGTCACCGGCTCGCGCGGTATCAAGGACGATCTTGAAAACGCCGGCGGCATCTGGGTCGACGAACCGGTCGTTGTCGATGGCAATTTAATTTCCAGCCGCACTCCGCGCGATCTGGCACCATTCGCCAAGGCGATGGTGGATTTTTTGAATCAAACACGCAAAACGTGAAACGTAAAACGTAATGGCTCACTCCCACGTAGACGGCACCCACGCCGACCCAACCTTCCGCTCGCGCCCGCGCCAAACGGGTGAAGTCATCCGGCGCGTCGGCGTCTATTTGCGCCCGTATAAATTAATGGTCGTCGGCACCGTCGGCTGCGCCGTGCTGTCGCTCGTGTCCGGTTTTATTTTCCCCGGGATGACCCACATCCTCATCGATGACGTCATCGCCAAGCAGAAATATTCCTGGCTCACGCCTGCGGCATTGGCGTTGGTCGGCGCATTCTTTTTTCGTGAATTGTTCAACAGCCTGCGCATTCGCATCAACAATTCGCTCGAACAAAATGTCATCTACGACATGCGCCGCGATGTTTACGCGCGCCTGCAACGCCTGCCGGTGACGTGGTTCGATCAGCGCGCTTCCGGCGATCTCATGACACGAATTATCGAAGACGTGAACAGCGTTGAGCGCCTGCTCATCGACGGCACGGAGCAAGGCACGGTGGCCTTGCTGAGCATTATCGGCGCGCTGGTGTTGATGTTTCATACCAGCGTGATTCTTGGCTGGGTCTCGCTTGTGCCGGTGCCGTTTCTTGTCGGCGGCGCCATTTGGTATACGACCACCGCGCACAAGCGCTACCGCGTGCAGCGCGAAGCTTCGAGCGCCATGAACGCGTTGCTCATGGACAACCTCCAGGGCATTCGCCAGATCAAAGCCTTCAGCCGCCAATCCCACGAGGATACGCGTTTTGCGCAACGCGCGGATGATCTGCGCGAAGGCACACTCGTCGTGATGCGCGCCTGGGCTAATTACGGTCCCGCGATGCAATTCTTCGGCGCCTTCGGCACCGCGTTGGTGCTCTGGGTCGGCGGCGTGCAAGTGATTCACGGGAAAATGGAGGTCGGCCAGTTAATCGCGTTCATGTTTTACGCCGGAATGTTTTTCTACGAACCAATTGGCCGCCTGCACGGTTTGAATCAAATCCTGCAATCCTCCCGCGCTGCCGCCGCGCGCATTTTTGATATCGTCGACATGGCCGAGGAACGCAGCGATCGCCGCGGTCTCCTGCAAAACCCCGTTCGCGGCGACATCGTTTACGAAAATGTCAGCTTCAGCTACGCGCAGGAAGAGCGCCGCCCCACAGATCGTAGCCGCCGAGGTAACGAGGCGGATGACGCAAAACAAGCGAGCGATCCGCCTCCTCACGTCGGCGGCTACGGGGAGGCTGGGGAACGCCACGTCTTGCACAATATCTCCCTCCACGCCGACCCCGGCGCGATGATTGCGCTGGTCGGTCCCACCGGCGCCGGCAAGTCCACGCTCGTCAATCTGCTGCCCGCGTTTTACGAAGCGACCGTTGGAAAAATCCTGATCGACGGCCAGGACATCAAAAACATTTCACTCGAATCCCTGCGCGAGCACATCAGCGTCGTCAGCCAGGAAGCCTTTCTGTTCAACGGCACCGTGCGCGAGAATATTCTTTACGGCCGCCTCAACGCCACCGAAGAGGAGCTCGTTGCCGCGGCTCGCGCCGCCAATTGCCACGATTTTATCACGCGTTTGCCCAATGGATACGATTCCCGCGTCGGCGAGCGCGGCGTGAAATTGAGCGTCGGCGAAAAGCAACGCGTCAGCATTGCCCGCGCACTTTTGAAAAACGCGCCCATTCTCATCCTCGACGAAGCCACCGCCAGTGTGGACACCGCGACCGAGAAGCTCATCCAGGAAGCGCTCGAACGCCTCATGGCCAACCGCACGAGCTTCGTCATCGCGCACCGGCTCAGCACGATTCGCAATGCCGACCAGATTCTCGTCATGCGCCATGGGCAGATCGTCGAGCGGGGTACCCACGATGAATTGCTCGCTCTCAATGGGCTCTACGCCAAACTTGCGCGAATCCAAAACACGACGTTTATTGAGGAAGGATTTGAAAAACTGGAGGTCAGTTAAATGGTTAAATGAGTAATTCGTTAAATGAGTTAGATTAGGTACGCGGGAAAATAATGATCCGGACCACGACTACAATATTCCTATGACAGCCAATCGACCTTCAGACCTTCGCCTTGCGAAAATACGCCTTAACTCGGGGGGCGCCATCCCGGCTTTGGGTTTTGGCACTTTGATCCCGGACCTCGCGGAAACCAGGACCGCCACCACAAATGCATTGAGGACTGGATTTCGTCACTTTGATTGCGCGGAACGATATCGGAACGAGCGGGAGGTGGGTGAGTCGTTGCAAGCAGAACTCGCCGCCGGAGCCGTGGCCCGCGAAGATATTTTCATCACCACGAAATTGTGGAATACCAATCATCGGCCGGAACGTGTTGAACCGGCGTTCGAGGCGAGTTGCGAGCGCCTCGGATTCAGCTATGTGGACCTTTATTTGATCCACACTCCCTACGCGTTTCAGCCGGGAGATAACATGGATCCGCGAGACCCGGCTGGTAATATTATTTATGACCGCGGCGTGACTCTTCTGGAGACCTGGACGGCGATGGAAAGTCTCGTTGATCAAGGCAAGTGCGGTGCGATTGGATTATCCGACGTTGTTCTGGAAAATCTGGTGCCGCTCTATGAAGCCGCGAGAATCAAACCGGCCGTGGTCCAGGTGGAATCGCATCCTTATCTGCCCCAGACGGAGCTGTTGGAATTTTGCAAGCAGAAGGGCATTGTTCTTTTGGCGTTTGCGCCGTTGGGCCATGGCATACGACCGGGGCCGCTCGAAGACCCGGCTGTCGTCGCGATCGCCCGGCAAACTTCGCTGACCCCAGCCCAGGTCCTGCTCGCCTGGGGTATTCAACGTGGAACCGCCGTCCTCACCACCGCGAAAACTCCGGAGCGGGCTCGCGAGAATTACAACATATCTGAGATTCCACAAGCTGCCGTTGACGAGATCAACCGAATTCAAACCAGAAGCAGGCTCAACTCGGTGGTGGAAACCGGCGTTCCAGGTTTCATCGCGAAAGGCGGCTAACGCCGAACCCAATTAAACTCATTTAACCCATTTAACTCCTCCCCCATGCCCGACCTCGGAAAATTCCTAGTCATCGCCGGCATCTTCATCGCCGCTGTCGGCGCGGTGCTTTGGTCCGGCTTCGGTCGCGGCTGGATCGGGCGCATGCCCGGCGACATTCATTACAAAGGCGACAACTTCAGCTTTCACTTCCCCATCGTCACCTGCCTGCTGATCAGTTTGATTCTTTCGCTGATTCTTTGGTTGTTCAGGAGATAGTCTCGGGAAATTCACGCTTACACGCGGTTCGTCTTATCACGGAGTTCGCCGATCTATTTCGCAGCAACCGCCCCTGTCACGAAGTGACACTGGAAATTAGCCGGCCACGAAGTGGCTGGTATTGCGTGATAAAGAACCTTTGTCCTGAAAGGACAACGGAAAAGATGATACTTCCAACGTCCTTTCAGGACGTGATATTTCGCCGGCAATTCCAGCCACTTCGTGGCTGGCTAATTTCCCAAGTCGCTCCGCGACTAACTAAGAATCTTTGTTAGTCGCAAATCGTAAATAAATCGAAGCCTCCTCGCATCGGCTGCTACAACAGCTATTAAAAACTAAACGGCGCGGACATGTGTCCGCGCCGTACTCCGATACCCCCTGAGCGCCTCCGCTACGCGCGTAGCAGAGGAAATTCGTTTTGCTCAGGAGCGCACAATGAGGTTTTACTTCTTCTTGGCCTTGCCTTCCGTAGGAACGGTATTGACCGTTTGCAGGATGCGGCTCGCGATTTTGTACGGGTCGCCCTGCGAATTCGGACGGCGGTCTTCGAGATAACCCTTGTAGTCGTTCTCCACGAAGCTGTGCGGAACGCGCACCGAAGCGCCGCGGTTCGCGATGCCGTAGTTGAACTTGTCGATGGACTGCGTTTCGTGCAGACCGGTGAGGCGCAGATGATTGTCCGGTCCATACACCGCGATGTGCTCGTTCTTGTATTTGTCGAACGCGGCCATAAGTTTTTCGAAGTATTCCTTGCCGCCGACTTCGCGCATGTGAGTCGTGGAGAAGTTGGAATGCATGCCGGAGCCGTTCCAATCCACGTCCTTGCCGAGCGGTTTGCAATGCCAGTTGATATCGATGCCGTAGGATTCGCAGAGGCGCATCAGGATGTAACGCGCCATCCACATCTGGTCGGCCGCGGTGCGTGAGCCCTTGCCGAAGATCTGGAATTCCCACTGGCCCTTCGCCACTTCGGCGTTGATGCCTTCGATGTTGATGCCCGCATCGAGGCACAGGTCGATGTGCTTCTCGGTGATCTCACGAGCGGTGCAACCCACGGCCTTGTAACCAACGCCGGTGTAATACTCGCCCTGCGGATACGGGAAATTGTTCTCGCCCTCGGGGAAACCGAGCGGACGGCCGTTGCGATAGAAGAAATACTCCTGCTCGAAGCCGAACCACGCGCCGGCATCGTCCACAATCGTCGCGCGAGCGTTGCTCGGGTGCGGGGTCTTCTTGTCGGGCATGTACACTTCGCACATGACCAGGGCGCCATTCTTGCGCGTGGAATCCGGATAGACCGCCACCGGCTTCAGCATGCAATCAGAGCTCTTGCCTTCGGCCTGGCGCGTCGAGCTGCCGTCAAATCCCCACCAAGGGAGTTCTTCGAGCTTCGGAAATTTCGCAAATTCCTTGATTTGAGTTTTGCTGCGGAGGTTCGGGACGGGCTCGTAACCATCCAGCC
>Ga0265338_10011070_pt1 | contig 10462 bp, 11 predicted proteins | sample 42126metaG_FD_193579 | JGI IMG/M metagenome (GOLD analysis project Ga0265338, IMG submission 193579) | Rhizosphere microbial communities from Carex aquatilis grown in University of Washington, Seatle, WA, United States - 4-21-26 metaG | ecosystem: Host-associated > Plants > Roots > Rhizosphere... | reverse complement strand
TGCGCAATGGTATAGAAGAGCAAAGTAATCTTTCGAATTTCGTTTTTGATCCGAATACCATTGTAGTCCTGCAAAGTCCTAGTATTCAGCCAGTGGCATTGGTGCTCAAGCCCGGTGATCAAGTGCAGATCCAATTTGTGCTAAGAGATGGGAAACAACAAGTATATTCCATCACATTGTATTCACCACAACATACAACGACAACCACGGTCACCACTACAACCAATACACAATAGTTGTAAAAATAAAATAATTTTTGGAGATACCTGTGAAGAAATTTTTTATTGCGCTGGGGATACTTGTTTTTTTCTTAGTCGGTATTGCGATTACCAAGGACCAAATAATTAAATCCGTGGTAACAAGCGCTGCCTCGCGTATCATAGGAGCACCGGTTCATATGGACGGTTTTTCAATGGGTATTTTTAGCTCAACTATCCATATAACCGGATTTACAATGAATAACCCCAGCGGTTTCCCGGAAGGAATGCTGGTCTCCTGTCCTAAAATAAATATCATTTTCGATCGTGCCTCCCTATTTAAGCAGAAGCCCCACTTTTTGCTGGTGGACGTTGAGCTAAAGGAGATGGTGATTGCCAAAAAAAAAGAGGGAAAACTTAACGTTGATTCATTAAAAATAGTGCACCCACCAAAGTCTTCGCCGCCTGTTCCTATGCAAATCGACCTTCTCAACTTAAGCATCGGCAGGATTGTTTACAAGGACTACACGAAAGGCACGGAACCCAGTGTGCGGGTCTACGATATTAATAGGCATCAAAGCTATAAGAGTATTCCTACTGTCCGACAATTAGCTTTGCTGGTGCTTGCAGAACCTATGAAGGCTGCCTTAATAAAAGACGTTGAGATTTACGGGGTAGCTTTTGTTGCCGGTGTGGCGGTGCTGCCGGTTGCCATTACAGCAACATTTATAAGTAAAGATAGCGTGCAGCAAAACATTGATGCCAGTTTTGACCATATGTATGAAATCAGTCTTGAGGTGGTCAAGCGTATGGGAAAAATTACGAAACAGGATTCGTCAATAGGAGTGATTAAAGCCAATATCAATGGATCTACAGTAGCTCTTATACTTAGGAAGGGTGTTGACAATAAGACTGAAATAACGATTTCTGCGCGCAAATATTTGTTTCCCCAACCTGCTGTGGCCGGAGGAGTTTTGTACCAGATTCTTGATAAATTGTAAGCAAAATCCGGCATTATACCTTGGTACAATTGAATATATTTTGTCTCACTCCTAGAATACCCTATGAGTGTAGTCTCCCAAAAACTCGCCTTTGATTATTCCACGCCCAAAACACTTCTTATTAAACTAACCGGGGATTGGCAAATTTCTGCAGGTCTTCTTTCGGAGAGTGAAGTTAGCTCCGAGCTCACCAGCCATCCGGATACTGTTCAAATTAATTTTAATGCCGCACAAGATTTAAAGTGGGACAGCGGGCTTATTGCTTTTTTGCTTCGGTTGGTTAAGGAATGCGGGCAGAAGAATATTCAAATCGATCGCGGAGGACTGCCGCAAGGGGCACAGAAATTGCTCGTCCTTGCTTTAAAGGTTCATGAAAAGAATACTTCTCCCCAGAAGGGGCATAAGCCATTTTTTGAAGAAATTGGGGAGAGGTTTCTGCAATTTAGCGAAAGCTTGAATATTGTATTTGATTTTTTAGGGGATATTGCTGTTTCTTTCGCCCGACTGATTACGGGTAAGGCATTTTTCCGCTGGGATGATTTTATGATCCTCATCAAGCGGTGCGGTGTCGACACCTTGCTTCTTGTTTCTTTGATAAGCTTATTAGTAGGTATGATCTTAGGCTTTGTTGGTTCGATACAGCTTAGAATGTTGGGGGCTCAAGTTTTTATTGCCGATATAGTCGGGATTGCCATGGTGCGTGTATTGTCAGCTGTGATGACTGGGATTATTGTGTCCGGCCGCATCGGTGCCTCTTTTGCAGCGGAACTGGGGATGATGCAGGCCAATGAAGAAATAGATGCGCTTAAAACATTAGGTGTTTCTCCTGTTGAATTTTTGGTCTTACCCCGCGTTCTGGCGCTGGTCATTATGTTGCCGATCCTGACCATATACGCAGATCTTATGGGCATATTAGGCGGTTTTCTTATCAGTATAGGGATGCTTCACCTTAATCCGTTCGAATATTTGAATCATACTCAGGTGGCTGTAAAACTTTCTTATGTGTGGATAGGGCTCGTACACAGTTTTGTTTTTGGCGTGATTATTGCCATTTCCGGATGCCTGTGCGGCATTGAGTGCAAAAGAAACGCGGCTGGTGTGGGCCAAGCAACTACCTCGGCCGTGGTTACGGCGATAACCGGTATTGTCATTGCAACGGCAATTATCACATTTATTTGTCAGGTTTTGGGAATATAACTTATGGATTCACCCGCACAACCGGTCATTGAAGTACAGTCCCTTGATTTAGGGTATGACGATTGCACGGTGATGCAAAATTTAAGCTTCAGCATTAATAAAGGCGATATTTTTATTGTCATGGGTGTAAGCGGGTGCGGCAAGAGCACGATGCTCAAGTGTATGATTGGTCTTAAGGAACCGGAAAAAGGTAAGGTTTTATTTTATGGAAAGAGTTTTTGGGATGAGGATGAAATCGGGAAACATAATATGATGCGGCATTTCGGGGTCCTTTATCAAAGCGGCGCGTTATGGAGCTCTTTGACTGTAGGAGAGAATGTGGCACTTCCCTTACAGTTATATACAAAGTTATCCAAGCAGCAGATACAGGAGATTGTAGCGTTGAAACTTTCCCTGGTAGGCTTGGAAGAATATGCGGATTCTTATCCTTCATCAATGAGCGGGGGGATGTGTAAACGGGCCAGCCTGGCGCGGGCCATTGCGCTTGATGAGGAAATTATTTTTTTTGATGAACCATCGGCTGGGCTTGATCCGATTAATTCGCGGAAGATGGATGATTTGATCCTCGAGCTAAGAGACTGTTTGGGAGCCACCTTTGTCGTTGTGACCCATGAATTGGCCAGTATTTTTGCCATCGGGAATAATTCCGTGTTCCTTGATGCAGAAAGTAAGACCATGATTGCTACCGGGGACCCTAAGGTTTTGTTAGCTGAATCCAAAGATCCCAGGGTTACCCAATTTTTAACGAGAGGGCAAGATGAGCAAAAAAGTCAATAAAACAGTGATTGGGATTTTTGTCGTTGGGGCATTGATATTATTGATGGCGGCAATAGTAGTTTTTGGTTCGGGAGAGCTTTTTAAGCGCACCAATAAATTTGTTTTGTACTTTGACGGCACTGTCAAAGGACTTGCCATAGGGGCACCGGTTATGTTTCGGGGAGTCAGTATTGGTACAGTTAAAGACATTAGCTTGATTTATGATTCAAAAGCAGGGACTATCATGCTTCTTCCTGTCATTGTCGAGATCGATGATGGCCGGATTAAGGGAGCCCCCAGTTTCGGAGATTTGGGGGGAGATAAAAAGATGATCGCCTTAGGTTTACGTGCGAAGCTCGAAGTACAGAGCTTTTTAACAGGCCAGCTGATGATTTCATTTGATTTTTATCCAGATCGACCGGGAAAACTTCGCGGTATCGCCAATCGGTATCCTGAGCTGCCTACACTTCCAACGTCTCCAGATATTTTTGAGATTATGGATGAATTACCGATTAAAGAAATTGCTAAAAATTTGGAGGCTACATCCAAAGGGGTTAATAAATTAGTCAATTCAAGCAATTTACAGGGAGGGCTTTATGAACTGCAGAGTACGCTTCTGGAGACTAAAGAGGCCATGCATTCATTTAGTTTACTGACTGAATATCTCGAACAGCATCCGGAGGCATTATTAAAGGGAAAGGTTGAATAATAAGATGAAACGAATTAAATCCTGTTTGGGTTTAGGGGCTGTGGGCCTTATCTTGATTATAAGCGGCTGCATTTCTATACCCAACAGTCCAACGTCAAGATTCTACATGCTTTCGATAGTAGATGAAAATCAAGTAAGTAAAAAAATAGATCTCGCCTCTAATATGGTCATTGGTGTTGGACCTGTGAAAATTCCGGAATATTTAAACAGGCCGCAAATGGTGACTCTAAGCAAAGAAAAAATGCTGCAAATTGCCCAATTCGACCGTTGGGGAGAATCTCTTGATCTTGGAGTTGCGAGTCTGATTAGAGAAGACCTCACCGTGATGCTTCCGAAAGCAAAATTGACCTTGTATCCATGGAACTCTTCGGTCGTGGTTAAATACCAAGTGATCGCTGAAATCGTTCAATTAGACAGCGAGCTCAATGGTGATATGTCCTTTGTCGTGCAATGGATGATTATTGATGTGCAGAATTCAAAAGTCATGATTATTAAAAGATCAGCCTTTCACCAGCCGATTATCCCCCCTAATTACTCCGGATTGGCCAAAACGCTAAGTTCGGCCTGCGCGTCATTAAGCAGCCAGATCGCCGAAGCACTGGCAACGCTTAAATAAAGAAACTTTTTTGACTGCTGAATTGTCTAAGTTAATGGAGGCAAAGAAGGGAGTAAAAAATGTTAAATACAATTAGAATTTCAGTTATATTTTTAGTTTTGGTCCTTTTAGTATTTTTACCTAAGACATCATATGCTTGGGGTGGGCAACATGGACGCGATGATGGCCGTGCGCACGATAGGCATGGTGTTCATTCTCATGCTAATCCTGATTTGACTTTGGTCACAGGAATGGATAATATTGATAGCAGGGTCCTTATTGCTGCAGACCCTGATCCAGCGCCAGAAGAGATGGTTCAATCGGCCCCTGAGGAGGCAGCGACTATTCCGTCTCCAATGGTGAGCTCTGATGAGGATGGGAATTTTATAGTCAATGTCCCTAATAATACGGGAGGGCATACCCCTATTCGCATTCAGAAATCGGGTAACGGTTATGTGGGACCACAAGGCGAATTTTACTATCCGTTTCCTGATATTTCACAGTTAAAAGCCATGTATGGGGTATAAAAAATAACAGTTACTTGAAAGGATAAGTTGATGAATATTAAAGCAATGAGAAATGTCCATTTGTATCTAGGGTGTTTTTTTGCACCATTGCTTTTTCTTTTTTTAGTTACCGGATGCTGGCAGACATTTGATCTGCATCAGGCCAGTAAAAAAGCCGGAGGCTACAAACCACCAGAGATTGTTAAATCCCTTTCCCAAGTGCACATGGATCAGCGATGGGCAGATAATAATTTGAAACCGCAGCCATCGGTCATTTTTCGTTATTTGGTTGTTTTGATGTCGTTAGGATTATTGGTCACGACCGTATTGGGCATTGTGATGGCATTTAAGTACACCCGTCCCTGGATTGTCTGGGCTCTTTTGTTCTTGGGAGTCTTTATTCCGTTTTTTTTATTGTGGACGGCTCGAGGGTACGCACAAGAAGCTTCGCCCACGGATGAAATAGTCATTAAAGCAACAGATGCTGTGATGTTTCAAATAACAGCAAATATGAAATTGACCCAGGACCAAATTAATGAAGTTCGGCCGATCGTAACAGACAATATAGTTAAGGTTAGGAATCTTCAGCAAAGCGTGGAAGATGGTACTATTGATAGTAAGACGATGTATAATCAAAAATTACAACTGATGAATGATGAAGACCGGCAACTTAGTCAAATTCTTACTCCGGATCAAATGAAGGTATTGAGCAGTTTACAGCAGAATCAGGTCATTTAATCAGTCATAATTGTGCTATAATAAGATTCCTATAGCAAAAGGGTAGGATTTGTACATAAGGGACTCTGATGAGAAATACATTTAAAATATTGTTTGCAGTTTTGATTATAAGTTTCTTCATCATCAGACCTGTTTTGTCTTATGCTGATTGGAATGGGCATGACGGTCATAGTAATAATGGTGGGCACAGCCATGATAGCGGGCATCATGATGGTGGGCATCATGATCATGGCTATATTGGTGTTAATTTATCCGTATGGCCGGACAATTACTATTATGGTGCTACGTATTACCCGCCGGATGATGATGTGCTGGTTTCTCCGCCCATTTATCAAGTTGTAGAGCCGCAGCAATCGCCATTGATTGTCGCCGCCGAAACGCCCTCAGTTGAAGACACAGATAATTTTACCATTAACATTCCCAATGCCAAGGGTGGTTTTACGGCGGTCACGCTTAAAAAATCTGGGAATGGTTATATAGGGCCGCAAGGAGAGTTTTATCCGGAATTCCCCAAGGTTTCTCAGTTAAAAGTCATTTATGGAAAATAAATTCTAGATGCCAGTACCATTGAAATTACCTGTTCATAAAACAAAGATTATTTGTACGATCGGACCGTCTTCACGTTCGCTATCCAAACTTGAAGCATTGATGGAAAGCGGGATGAACGTGGCCCGCCTTAATTGCTCGCATGGGGAATTTAAGGAGCATGCAGAAAATATCCGCAATATCCGCGCTGTCGCATCCAAAGCACGGCGTATGGTTAGTATTATCATCGACCTTCCCGGTGTTAAAATGCGTATCGGACGTCTTCAACATGAACCTGTCATGCTCAAGAAAGATGATAAGGTCGTCCTGACCACAAGAAATGTGCCGGGAACAGCCGAGATAATTCCTGTTGAATATAAACAGTTACCTAAAAGCGTTGCTCGCGGCAGGATTATTTTTCTTAATGATGGGTTTATTCAATTAAAAGTTGAAAGAATTTCTGGCCAGGATGTTTTTTGTAAGGTTTTAATAGGCGGGAAACTCCTATCGCATAAAGGGCTTAATTTGCCCGGAGCAAAACTAAATATCAATCCGATCACAGACAAAGATTTAAGAATAGTCGATTTTGGATTAAAGCATGGTGTTAATGTTTTTGGGCTTTCATTTATTGAGAGATCTAAAGATATCATCAAGGTGAGGGAGTTTGCCAGAAGGCGAGGCCATGCTGTTTATTTGGTGGCCAAAATCGAGCGGCCGGGAGCCATTGAAAATTTTGATGAGATCCTTAAAGCAGCGGATGCAGTGATGATTGCCCGGGGAGACCTGGGTGTCGAAATCCCCATTGAAGAGGTGCCGGGAATTCAAAAACGGCTTATTCAAAAAGCCAATATCATGGGGCGCCCTGTGATTACTGCCACCCAAATGCTGGAGTCCATGACCCAAAATGTGCGCCCGACACGTGCCGAAGTCAATGATGTGGCCAATGCCATATTAGATGGAACAGATGCCATTATGCTTTCGCAGGAAACAGCCATCGGCGATTATCCTATAGAAACAGTGCGCATGATGGCTAAAATTGCTAAGACTACTGAAGAACAAAGGGATAGGGGTTCTTTGTCTGATGATGAAGGCATGCAAATAAGTAATAAAGTTCCCCAAATCAGCCATTTGACGATCACTGATGTCACGTCGTTGAATGCTTTTCGGGCAACAGAAGAATTAGACATACGATATATTTTAACACCAACGACCAGCGGGAGTACTGCCCGGCGTATTTCCAGGTTTAAACCGCATTGCTGGATATTGTCTTTTAGCGCCCATCCTCAAGTGTGTGATTTTTTAAATTTTTCTTATGGGGTGCATCCGTTCTTTTTAAATAAGAAAGTCACCCATGATCCCAAGGCCATATTTGAAAATCTTAAAAAGCACCGTTTGGTAAAAAGCGGAGATACGGTGATTTTGACAGAGCGCAGGCTGTCTCCTCACCCAGGGGATACGGATTCATTGGGGATAGTTACTTTATAAAACGTAATTTTTTGATTGTAAAGTAGGTCATGGTGAACACACCGGCTTCAATAATGGCGGTGGCCATAGCTGCTCCTGCGTAGGAAAAATAATAGATAAAAATAATGATCAATGGCAGGCCGACGGCGGCCATCGTTATATGTATTTTGGAATACGTATCTGTTTTGCCGCAAACCAAAAGAAACTGCACGCGAAAGGCATTTGAGCTTATGAAGAAAATAGAGATAAGTAAGAATTTTAAAGACAGTACCGCCGCAGGATAGGTCCCCCCGCAGACAAGCTTCACAATTAACGGTGACAACATAAAGATTAAAGGCAGGAAAATCAAAGAAACAATAATCGTGATCAACTGCACATGGTTCATGATTTCAAAAGCTTTTATTTTGTTTTTATGGAATATTTTACTTAAGCGTGGGAAAATGGCCTGGGTGAAAGAGGACAGGGGAAAGGTCTGTACCGCGTTGGCAATCCGTTCGGCGATGGAATAAAATCCAGTCAGGGTATTGTTGGTCAAAAGCCCCACCGCAAAGACACGGGTGGTTGTATAAGCGTTGATGGCAAGCACTGAAATAAAAATATTCCATCCAGCCCGCAGCTGCCGGTGTAAATCTTTGAGTTTAGGTAATTGAAAAGATACGTCAAAGCGGGTGAAAAGGACATATTGCCCTAAAAGACCGGTGAGGAGTGCTGTTAAGGAGGTGATAGTGGGGACTAACAGATAATCATTCGGCCCATGGATCAAAAGAAAAATGCCGCAGGCATAGACAAATTCTCCGATAATATTAATTTTGGCCGTATATTTCATGCTTTCCGTTCCCTGAAAAAACCATGCGGGAAAAAGGGTGTTGCCGATCACCGCTCCAAAACTCAGCGCATAAACCATCCAGTCATTCTTAAATCTTGGAACAAAATACACGACGAGACATAAGATCAGCAGGCTTAAAAAAGCTAAGATCGTTTTGACGGTCATGACAGCTGAAATGATATTACAGACTTTTGCTTTGTCTTCATGGCAGAGAGAAATTTCTTTTGAGGCAGAGACGCTAAATCCATAATCAGTGAGGATCATGAAATATTGCACAAAGGCCTGCGCAAAGGCGATCAGCCCGAATTTTTCCGGGCCTATGACTCTAAATAAGTAAGGCAAAATGATAATCGGCAGAAGGTAGGTGATGATCTGCAGTCCTGAAAGGGAAGTGACATTACGTAAGACTTTTGATCCTTCAAGAGGATCGACCATTCTATAGGTTTTTTGAATCAATTTAATGAGGGAATGCATAAGTTTAATTTACTCTTTACTTGAAGGCAAATAAACATATTTTTAAAGGATTTTAGTCGGCTGATGATATAATCCCAGCATGATTCAATTTCCAAAAAGCTTTTATTGGGGTGCTGCGACATCTTCGTATCAAGTCGAAGGTAATAATGCCAACGCAGATTGGTGGCCATGGGAAATCCAGGCCGGTAAAGAAAAATCCGGGGCAGCTTGCCGTCATTACGAATTTTACGAGCAGGATTTTGATCTTGTCAAAAGCCTGAACCACAATGCCCATCGCCTTTCCATCGAATGGAGCCGTATTGAGCCCCAGGAAGGAGAGTATTCTGACGAGGCCATCATGCATTATATCAATGTGATCAAGGCCCTGCGCCGGCGCGGTATAGAGCCGATGGTGACCTTGCATCACTTTACCAATCCGATATGGTTTTCCGAATCAGGCGGCTGGACAGATTCTCGTTGTATTAAACGTTTCTTGAAGTATTGTGAATTTGTCACCCGTGCGTTAGCTCGAGGTGTTCATTATTGGTTTACCATCAATGAGCCAACAGTATATTTTTCCCATTCGTATCTTTGGGGCATGTGGCCTCCCCAGGCGAAATCTTTTTTAAAGACTAAGGCTGTTTATCATAGTTTAAACGAGGCGCATATTGAAGCCTACCGGTTGATTCATAAGATTTATAAAGAATTAAATTTGGCAAAACCCGCGGTCAGTATTGCTCAACATATGCAGGCCATTGTTGCTTGTGAGCAAAGTTTAAAGAATCGTTTGGCTGTTGCGATGCGAAAGCAGTTGTATAATTTGGTGATTCTTGATTATTTAGCTGGGCGTAAAGCCCTTGATTTTATTGGGGTTAATTATTATTCAAGGCATTTGGTGCATGCGCATAGCTGGTGGATCGGCAATTTGCTGATGGAGACTTGCAAGGATAATCATCATCCGCTCAAGAAGAATTCTTTAGGTTGGGATATTTATCCGGAAGGTTTAGCCCAAGTGCTTTTAAGTCTTAAAAAGTATAAATTGCCGGTGATTATTTCAGAAAACGGTATTTGTACGACGGATGATAATGAACGATGGGAATATATCCAAAGCCATCTTAAAAATGTCCACCTAGCCATGGAACAAGGAGTGAATGTGACAGGATATCTTTACTGGTCATTGATGGATAATTTTGAATGGGCTCATGGCTATGGGCCCAGATTCGGATTGATCGATATCGATTACAACACGCAACAAAGAACTCTCCGGCCAAGCGCCCATAAATTCGCTGATGTATGTAAAACAGGTCAGTTAGAAGCGTAATAGTCATTCCCGCAACTTTAATTCCAAAAACAGAAAAAATGGCAGAGAATAAGAAAATAGTGCATACTTTGCATATATGAGAAAGTATTTAAATTTAAGAGCTAATATAGCCCTTGGGCTTACTTTTGCCTTTTTGCTTAATTCTTTTGGCTTTTTGCCCCTGGTCCAAGCACA
>Ga0265338_10011069_pt1 | contig 10462 bp, 8 predicted proteins | sample 42126metaG_FD_193579 | JGI IMG/M metagenome (GOLD analysis project Ga0265338, IMG submission 193579) | Rhizosphere microbial communities from Carex aquatilis grown in University of Washington, Seatle, WA, United States - 4-21-26 metaG | ecosystem: Host-associated > Plants > Roots > Rhizosphere >... | reverse complement strand
AGGATGCATGCGCCCGACCGTCGAGACGCGTCGTTCAATTGGGTCGTCCAGCGCCGTCTGCGTGCTGACGGGGCTGGTTTCCGTCATGCCATAGCCGATCGTCATCTCGGTCAGATGCATGTCGCGGATGCAGCGGCGCATCACCTCGATCGGGCACGGCGCGCCTGCCATCATGCCGGTGCGCAGGCTGTTCAGGTCGAAATTTCCGAACTCCGGATGGTCCAGCTCAGCGATGAACATTGTCGGCACACCGTACAGCGACGTGCAGCGTTCCTCTGCCACGGTCTGCAACGTCGCCAGCGGATCGAAACCCTCGCCCGGATACACCATCGCCGCGCCATGCGTGATGCAGGCGAGATTGCCGATCACCATGCCGAAGCAATGATACAGCGGCACCGGGATGCACACCTTGTCCTGCGCGGTGTAGCCCATCGCCTCGCCAAGGAAGTAGCCGTTGTTCAGGATGTTGTGGTGCGTCAGCGTCGCGCCCTTCGGCAGGCCGGTGGTGCCTGAGGTGAACTGGATGTTGATCGGCTCGTCGAACTGAAGTTTGCCCGTCAACTCATCCAGGTGCGCGCGATGCGACGCATCGCCCATGCCATAGATGCTTTCGAACGGGATGGTGCCAGGCGCCCATGTGTCGCCGACCTGGATGACGATGCGCAGTGCCGGCAGCTTCGCGGCATCCAGATGGCCCGGACGCGCATGGCGCAGTTCGGGCGCCAGGGTATTGACCATGCCGATATAGTCGCTGGTCTTGAACGACGTGGCGGTGACCAGCGCGCGGCAACCCACCTTGTTCAACGCGTATTCCAACTCCGCCAACCGGTAGGCGGGATTGATGTTCACCAGGATCAGCCCGGCCTTGGCAGTGGCGAACTGCGTCACCGTCCACTCGGCATTGTTCGGCGACCAGATGCCGATGCGATCGCCCGGCTTGAGGCCCAGCGCCAGCAGGCCGGCGGCGAAGGCGTCCACTTTCTCACCGAGTTCGCGATAGCTCCAGCGCACCCCCTGCTGGCGCACGATCAGCGCGGGCCGGTCGCCCCAGCGCGCCACTGTGCGAGCGAAATGCGCGCCGATCGTCTCGCCGAGCAGGGGCACCGCGGATGGGCCGCTCGCGTAGCTGAGCGCCTGGGTCATGGACATGCTCTCCCGGAAGGCCAGTTTGCGCGCGATATTGTGCCGTGGGTCCGCTGGTGACAACGGGAAATGGCACCATCGCGGCCGGGCTGCATCCGCAACCGAGGGCTGGGACGAGCCCGAGGCAATTATTGCTTGGGCGCGCCTGCCGGCGACGGAGCCGCATCGGCAGCGGAGGGCTCCGAGTTGATCTCGAATGTGGCGTTGGCGTTTGCACTCACCGCCGGGCTCACAGTGCCCCGGTTGGGCAGATTGAGCGGATTGAAGTTCGTCTCGTTGAAATTGCCACCAACGTTCAATCTGCTCAGCCGGCAATTTCCCTTGAGTGTTGCAGTCAGCACGCTGCACTCGTGGTTAATGATGTCCAACAGCGACTGGTTCGTCGCGGCAACCGCCTTGGTGATGTCCTCCGATGAAGACATCACCGGGCTTGGCATGGTCATTTGGAACGTCATGGTGACAGTACGAAGTCTTTCCGCCGTGACGGGTGGGCGGTTTGCATTGTTGATCACGACAACGTTCTGGGCGGTCGCATGGTGCGCCGCGACAAGGGAAACAAGCGCGGCGGCGATGGTCAGTCTCATGCGGCTCTCCAGCGGGCAGTGTCCAGAGACAACCCGTTCCGCGTAGCAGGTAACACTGCGGGCGTTTGCCAGCCAGTCACTTACTGTCCAGCCATTCAGCTACAGAAGGGACGGGGCCGGGGTCCAACCCGCTTCGGTCAACGGACGCACTGTCGCTTGCGCGCCCACGCCGCCCTGCGCCACCTTGCCGGTCCCCATGCCGCGCCAACCCCGCCCTGATTCTCCCCCGACCGAGCCAAAGCGCGCGCCGAAGCTCCGCGCGCCGCGCCGCCGTGCCTCGAAAGCCACGGAACCGCCGACGCAACTCCACGCCCTCGCGCCGGAGGAGGCCTTCGCGCCGCTGATCACCGAGCGCCTGATCCTGCGTCCGCTGCTGCCGCACGACGCCGAGTCGCTGCACCGGCTGATCAATGACTGGGAGGTGACGCGCAACCTGGCGGTCGTGCCGTTCCCCTATCCGCGGCCGCTGGCCGATGATTGGATCGCCTCCACCGCCCTCGAACTGGCCTCCGGCTGCGCCTTCAACCTCGCCATCACCGGCCGCGATGGCGACCACGAATTGTTGGTCGGCGTGGTCGGGCTGCGGCTCGATGGCAAGCCCCGTGTTGCCACGCTGGGCTACTGGGTTGGTCGCCGCTTCTGGGGACACGGCGTGGCGACCGAGGCTGCCGGGCGCGTGGTGCGGTGGGGCTTCGCCAATCTCGGCATCGACCGCATCCGGGCCGACGTGGCGACCGACAATCCGGCGTCGGCTGCGGTGCTGCGCCGCATCGGCTTTCGCCCGACCGGCGAGGGGACGAAGCACTCCGTCGCGCGCGGCGCGGAGGGGCCGGTCTGGCATTTCGAGGCTACCCGCGACGACGTGTTCGGCCCGCCCGGCGCGGAGGGCAGCGAGCCTGGCACCAGGCCGATGCTGCTGGTCGCCGCCTGTGCCCTGATCGACAGCGACGGCCGCGTATTGCTGGCTCGCCGCCCGGAGGGCAAGACGATGGCCGGGCTGTGGGAGTTTCCCGGTGGCAAGCTGCATCCCGGCGAAACGCCGGAAGTTGCGTTGATCCGCGAATTGAAGGAGGAACTGGGCATCGACGTGTCCGCCGCATGTCTCGCGCCGTTCGCGTTTGCCTCGCACGCCTATGAGCGGTTCCACCTGCTGATGCCGCTGTATCTGTGCCGCCGCTGGAAGGGCGTGGCGACGCCGCGTGAGAACCAGACGCTGAAATGGGTGCGTCCGGAGCGTCTGCCCGACTACGATGTGCCGCCAGCCGACATACCGCTGATTTCCATGCTGCGCGATTTCCTTTGAACCGGGAGAGCAAAACGATGGCCGCCACCAATCCGACCGCGTGCCTGCTGGTGATCGGCAACGAGGTGCTCTCGGGCCGCACACAGGACGCCAATATCCGGTTCCTGGCCCTCGGCTTGGGCGAACTGGGCATTCCGTTGCGCGAGGTGCGGGTGATCCCCGACGTGCCCCAGACCATCATCGATACGGTCAACGAGGTGCGGGCGAAGTTCGACTACGTGTTCACCACCGGAGGCATCGGGCCGACGCACGACGACATCACCAGCGAATGCGTCGCCGCGGCATTCGGCGTGCCGTGGGAGCCGCATCCGGTGGCCTGGGCGCGCATGGAGAAGTCGTATCCGCCGGGCGGGTTCAATGCGGCGCGGCAGCGCATGGCGACCATGCCGCGCGGCGCGACGCTGATCGACAATGCTCTGTCGGTCGCGCCCGGTTTCCAGATCGGCAATGTCTATGTGATGGCGGGCGTGCCGCGCGTCATGCAGTCGATGTTCGAGTGGCTGGCGCCGCGGTTGCAGGGCGGCCCGAAGATCCAGTCGCGCGCGGTGCATGCCATTGCGCTGCCAGAGGGGGTGATCGCCGAGGGACTGGGTGCGATCCAGGCGAAGTACCCGCAGATCGACCTGGGCAGTTATCCGTTCTACCGGCCGAGCGGCAACGGCGTGGCGCTGGTCGCCAAGGGCACCGACGTCGCCGCGGCCGAGGCGGCGATCGCGGAAGTCACCGTGCTGATCAGCGGGTTCGGCAAGGTGCCGATACCGGGGGAGCCAGAGGGGTAGCGTGGCCAATCACCTGTCATTGCGTGGAGCAAAGCGACGAAGCAATCTCCTGCCTGACGAGCTTATGTCGGCTCGTCAGGCAGGAGATTGCTTCGTCGCTTTGCTCCTCGCAATGACAGGGGGGTTGGCCGGTTCCAGTCACGGTGGAGACGTTTTGGCAAGCTCGCACAAGTTACCAAATGCAACCTTTCACCTGATGGAGGTGGACGCAACCCCGCAACGGCGATGCGTTGGCTCGTGATCTACCAACATATTGAATGCCGGCCATGTCACGCGAAAATCGGCGATCATAATCGTGCGACCTCCGGACGAGCATAAACCGTCATTTGTCCGCGACGGGGCGACGCTTCATGCAGGCGTCGCTGCGGCGGTACTGACTGACCTACGCAATGCCCTCGCCCACCTGCCGCCGGATCAGGCGGGCCTGCGCATCGTTGGCATCGCGGCGCTGCGGCCGCTGCTTGCCCCGGAGGGCACCATAGGGGCGGTCGCCGCCGCCGTTCTCGGGCCGCGCTGCCGGCCGGTCAGGGCAATTCTGTTCGACAAGTCAGGCGTGCTGAATTGGTCCCTGCCTTGGCATCAGGATCGAACGATCAGCGTGGTCGAACGATTGCAGGTCGATGGCTTCGGGCCTTGGACCGCCAAGCAAGGGATGCCGCATGTCGCCCCGCCATTCGACCTGCTGGCGGGGATGGTGACCGTGCGGGTGCACCTTGATGCTGTGCCGCATTACAACGCACCACTTCTGATCGCTCCCGGCTCGCACCGTATGGGCCGCGTGCCAGTCAGCGAAATTGCGGCTGTGGTCCGCACTTGTGGGACCAGAGCGTGCACCGCACAGGCGGGAGACATCTGGTTGTACGCCACGCCGATCTTACACGCTTCCGAGACCGCCACGCGGCCTGCGCACCGTCGGGTGCTGCAGGTGGACTACGCGGCCCAGGACCTTCCGGGCGGTCTGCGATGGCTTGGCGTCTGACACCTGCTCGACGACATGGAGTCGCGCCACCGAGACCTTGCCCTCGGCGAATTCACAGGCCTCCTGTAAGCCGCGCAGCAGATCCTTGCTGAATTTGTTCACGTCACTCTCGACGTCGCCGGATCACCTGACCGAGCCGCGCGACGAACTCCCCCAGGGATTTCACTTTGTGATAGCGGCAAACCGACGGGCAACTCCCGCCGGAGCGTGCAACACCAGCCCTTTACCGAAACGGCCTGGCACGGCTTAATGGTGCCGGGCGGTTCACGCTGATCGTGTAACACGCGCCGGGTTCGCATGTTATAACAAGAATGGGGGACAGGATGGCCGGCGAGAGGACGATAGGCCCCGGCGGCAGGGCCTACCTGACGCAGGAGATCAATCAGGCGTTCAACCGCGTCAATATTCGGGCAACCCTGGAGGCGTTAGGCGACCTCGCCGCCACCGGCGACTTTCTGGACATCTGCAAAAAGCTCGGCTTTCTCGACAAGATCGATCACGGCAATTTCCCTCGTTACAAACGTACCCTGGCAATACCGGCAGTCAACCGGGCGTTGATAACAGCGGCGTTCCGCACCGCATTGAACGCCCAACCGAACCCGATCCCCCTGCGGATGCTGATCGTCTCCGGCACCCATGAGATCATCACCATGACCGGAACGGAGACGGAGATTTCGGTCGTGATCACACGCAACGACCTGATTGCGGAGCCGGCGGATTCCGCAGTTGCGACCCCTGCCAGCCCGGGAAGCTCCGCGCCGCGCAAACGCGCCCCACGCAAGCGCTGACGTCACCGGCCGCAGGTTTGATCCGGCGGGTTGGATCGGATAAGCCGATTGCGGCGGCATCGGGGGCCGCGCGGGCCGATGTTTGGCTTATAGCCACCAGGCTGGAACGGAGGACGTGGTCTTGGCGACCGGCGCTGCTCTCGCCGTCGATGTGAATGAGACCGACGGAGAACAGCGCAGGGTCACCCTGATGTTCGCCGACATCTCCGGTTCGACCGAACTCGTCGAGCATCTCGATCCCGAAGCAGCCGCCAATTTGCTCGACCCGCTCATTGCCCTCATGACCGCGACGGCGGAGCGTTACGAAGCAACGGTGAGCCCGCGCGGCGACGGCATTCTGGCAATGTTTGGTGCTGCCGGGGCAACCGAGGACAACGCTGTCCGCGCCTGCCTCGCCGCGCTGGAAATCCTTCAGCGTCTGGGGCCGGAGGAACCGTGCGTGCGAATCGGCATTCATTACGGCGAGGTCGCACTGCTGTCCGGTCGCCGCGGCCCATCGCGCGAGAATTTCTTCGGCCCAGCAATCCACATCGCGGCCCGCCTGGAACAAACCGTCGAACCCGGCAGCGCAAGCCTGAGTACCGAGGCCTACGAGTTGGTGCGTGATTTCGTCCAGGCGGAGCCTCTCCCGCCGGTACAGGTCAAGGGCATCAGCCAGCCGCTGTCACGGTTCCGATTGCTCGGCGTTCGGGCCACCAGCCGCTGGCGCGCCCGGTTGGGACGCGGCCTTACACCGTTCATCAACCGCACCGCCGAAAGCGCCGCGCTCGCCGAATTCCTCCAGCGCGATGCCGGTCCCGGCGCGCACCTGTTGCAGGTGCTTGGCCAGGCGGGGATCGGCAAGTCTCGGCTGGTGCACGAGGTGCTGCAAACCGAGGCCGCGCGATCTTGCTGTGTCATCGCGCTCGCCGGCCCAATCCATCGCGGCCAGGCCGGCTTTGATCCCCTCGCGCACTGGTTGCACGACCTGGCCAGGGACTCGGCCGGCAGGAACAGTGAAGGCCAGCCGCGTGAACTGGTCGAAACACTGCCCGGCGCGGCCGCACTCCCGGTCGAAGCGAAGCAGCAACTGGTTCGCTACCTCGGTCTGGGCGAGGTCACGCAACGTCGCGTGGCCGACCTGGATTCCATGACTCCCACGAGCATGATCGCCCCGATCGCGACGATCATCGCGGCGATGGCGCGCGGACGCCGCGTGCTGCTGGCTTGCGAGGATGCCGAGACGCTCGACAACCGCAACCTGGAGCAAATCGCGGCGCTGGCCGCGGCGGTTGCCGAACATGGTCCGACGGTCATGTTGGTGTTCAGCAGCCGTCGCGCACTGAAGCTGCCGGCGCATCGGTTCGCCACGCGCAAGACGCTGCGGCTGCCCGCGTTGGAACCTGACGTGGCGCGTCAATTGCTCAGCCGGATTCATCCGGAATCGCGCCGCCGATCGGACCTGGCCGAGGCGATCCTCGCCAAGGCTGACGGCAATCCGCTGTTTCTCGAAGAGGTATGCGCCCTGCTGCGCACCCGCCCTGCCGGGCAGGACACCGATGATGCCGATGCCGGCGCCATCCCGGATCGGATCGAGGCATTGATCGCGGATCGGCTGGCCCGGATACCGCAACAGGCGCAGATGCTGCTGCGGGTTTGTTCCGTGCTCGGCAACAATTTTTCCCCGAACCTGTTGTCTGCTGTCGGTGGCCAAACCGCCGAAGCGGTCGAGGAACAGCTTGCCAGGCTCAAGGCCGAACGCCTGCTGCACGACGTTGCGGGCGCCGCGGCACCGCTTGTCAGCTTCAGCCACGTGCTGGTTCGCGACGTGGCCTACCGAACGCTGCTGCCCTCGCGGCGGCGCGGCATCCACGAGAAGGTCGTGCGCTGGCTGGAGCAATCGGCATCGCCCGGTGATCCGGACAATCTGGCGCACCATGCGGTCAATGCGCGACTTTGGCCTGAAGCGCTGCGCTACCTGCAGCAGGCGGCCGTTGCCGCTGCGGAACGGGCCGGCTATCCGGCAGCCGAGCGACACCTGCGCCAGGCGCTGAAGATTGCCGAACTGCTGCCGCAGGACAAAGCCACGCGAACCACGATGGTCGAGATTCTGGTAGGCCTGCGCTCATTGCTTGCGCTCGATCTGCGCCACGCCGAAGCGGATATCTTGCTTGATCGTGCCCAGGCCTTGGCGGTGGATCTCGGACCCGAGCAACGTCTGTTGATCATGGTAAAGCGCATCCGCATGCTCAACACCTCCGGGCGCGTGCGCGAAGCGACGTTGGTTGCGAACCAGACACGGCAAGGCGCCGGCGAGATTGGCCATGTCGGTCTGCAACTCGCGGCGATGTACTTCCTGGGTCAGACCTGCTTCTACACGGGCCGTTTCAGCGCGGGAGAGGCGACGCTCACCGAGGCGGCGCAGCTATTGCAGGATTCCGCCGATGCATCGGACCTGGCCGTCGGCAACACCCGCGTCATGATACCGGCCACGCGCGCGACCATGCGCGGGCTGGTCGGCCGATTCAACGAAGCGGAGCAGGATGTTGCGCAGGCGATGCGAATCGCAATCGACCGCAATGTTGCCTACGACCTGTGCTTTGCCCGGTTCGTCGCGGGCGCGGTGCAGCTTCAGCAGCGACACCTGGCGGAGGCGGAGGATGCGTTCCGCCTGGGGCTCGAGGGTGCGGAACACCATGCTTTGCGCGCCTTGTTGCCGTGGCTGAACGTGGGCCTGGGGCACACGCTGTTGCTTGGCGGTTCAACCAACGCCGCGATCGCCGCGCTCACCGAGGCACATGAAGTCGCCAAAGCATCCGGCCGGGTACTGAGCCAGATGTCGGCTGCGACCTGCCTGATCGCCGCCTATGGTGGTAGCGGCGGTCTGATTCCCGCGCTGCGCTACGCCGAGGAAGCGGTGCAGGTTGGTGCGCGCCACACGCTGCGCGCTTTTCTTGTTGCAGCGCTGCGCAACAGAGGGGCCGCGCTAGCCGCCCGGGAGACCACGCGCGACGCCGGAATCCGATCGGTGCGTCAGGCGCTGGCGCTGGCGCGGAAGCTGGGTACCAGGCCTGACATCGCGCACTGTCTGGCGACGCTCGCCGCGATCTCGGATTGCAGCACCGAAGCTGCGGAGGCGGGTTCCATCTATCGGCAGATCGGCATGGGCCACTGGGCGAAGCATGTCCTCGGTGCGGCTGCCGCGTCTGTGCCGCTCAGCATCATCGCTGCTTGAGGCCAGGCCGCAGCGCCAGCGCTGCGTGACGCGAGGCCGCCGCATCATCGCTGCTCGACGCCAGGCTGCCGCGTCATCGCTGCTCGACGCCAGGCTGCCGCATCATCGCTGCGCGACGCCAGGCCGCGCTCGGGTTGTTGCCCTCGCGAATTCCCGCTTATTGTGGCTGCCGGTGGCGCTGTCGCGCCGCCCAACACTAACGGGAGGCAAACGCACATGATCCGGAGACGAGCGATTCTGACCGCCGGCGCAGCCGCGGCGGTGGTGGGTACGGGCCGGCGTCCGGCTGGGGCCGCTGACATGCCTGGCGTGACGGCGACCGAGATCAAGATCGGCAACACCATGCCGTATAGCGGGCCGGTCTCGTCGTACAGCCCAATCGGCAAGCTGGAGACCGCGTATTTCAAGATGGTCAATGAGCAGGGTGGGGTTGCCGGGCACCAGATCAACTACATCTCTCTGGACGACGGCTACAGTCCGCCCAAGACGGTGGAGGATGTGCGGCGTCTCGTGGAAGAGGACCAGGTCGCATTCCTGTTCAATACGCTCGGCACGCCCACGAACTCGGCGATCGTGCGCTATTTGAATCAGAAGAAGGTGCCGCACCTGTTCGTCGCCACTGGCGCGGCGAAGTGGGGCGACCAGAAGGAATATCCGTGGACCACCGGCTTCCAGCCGGACTACCGCACCGAAGCGCAGATCTACGCAAAGTACATCCTGAAGCAGAAGCCGGACGCCAAGGTCGCCGTGCTGTACCAGAACGACGATTTCGGCAAGGACTACCTGGTCGGCTTGCGCGCGGTGTTCGGCGATCGCTATGCCAAGATGGCGACCGAGGCGACCTATGAGCCGACCGATCCAACGGTCGATAGCCAGATCGCGACGTTGCAGTCCTCGGGGGCCGACGTGCTGGTGGTGGCAGCCGCGCCAAAGTTCGCGGCGCAGGCGATCCGCAAGGTCTATGACCTCGGCTGGAAGCCGATGTTCTTCATGACCAACGTGTCGATTTCCGTCGCGTCGGTGCTGACCCCGGCCGGACCGGAAAAGGCCATCGGCATGATCAGCACCGGCTATCTGAAGGACCCGACCGACCATCAATGGGACACCGACGCCGGCATGCAGGAATGGCGCGCGTTCATGGCCAAGTACATGCCGGGCGCCGATCTTACGGATGCCAACTACGTTTATTCCTATGCGGCGTCGAAGACGATGTTGCAGGTGCTGAAGCAGTGCAATGGCAACTTCTCGCGTGAGAATGTGATGCAGCAGGCAGAGAGCCTGCACAATCTGGAATTGCCGACACTGCTGCCCGGCATCAAGGTGAGCACCGGCCACACCGACCATCGGCCGATCAAGGCGATGCAACTGGAAAAGTGGGACGGCAAGACCTGGGTATTGTTTGGGGACATTATCGAGGCGGCAAGTTCCTGATAGGCTCGGCGCGGGCGGCAGGACCGCCGCCCGCTTAATTCGGAAGGGAACGCGAATGATTCGGAGACGGGCAGTATTGACGGCCGGTGCGGCCGCCGCGGTGGCGGCCGGGGGATGGCGGCCGGCCAGAGCGGCGGACATGACCGGTGTCACCGCGACGGAAATCAAGATCGGCCATACCAACCCTTATAGCGGGCCGGCCTCGGCATACAGCTCGCTTGGCAAGCTGGAGCAAGCCTAT
>Ga0265338_10011068_pt1 | contig 10462 bp, 3 predicted proteins | sample 42126metaG_FD_193579 | JGI IMG/M metagenome (GOLD analysis project Ga0265338, IMG submission 193579) | Rhizosphere microbial communities from Carex aquatilis grown in University of Washington, Seatle, WA, United States - 4-21-26 metaG | ecosystem: Host-associated > Plants > Roots > Rhizosphere >... | reverse complement strand
AACGGTCAATTCTAGCAACAATTATGTGTTTAGCACTGCTAATGGAGGCATCAACGGCGGCGCAAGCTTGATCAAGGCCGGAATTGGCACGCTTACTGTAGCCTGCACAAACAACAACTTCACCGGCGGCACAATAATAAATGGTGGTACGATAAAATTGGCGGATCAAAACTATGCTTATCCTTACGGCGGCGGCGCATTGAACAACAATCTGGGAAATGTAAGCATCGCCAACGGCGGCACGCTGGACATTAATAGTATTCAAGTGCCGAACTACCAAACCTTTGGGCCGGAAGGTTACAATGTGTTCTTGAGCGGCTCTGGTGTCGGCGGCAACGGGGCATTGGTCAACAATAATACTAACCAAAACGACATTGCAGATCCTGGGTATGTGACGCTTACCGGCGATGCCACGGTCGGTGGCATTGGCGACATGAATATTCGCATGGGTGTTTCGCCTCAACTCCATACGCAGAGTGGAACTTATGCTTTGACCAAGGTTGGCCCTGGCCAGTTCCGCATCCGTTATATTGCGACCGTTGACACAAACTTCGGCCCCATCAACGTCCTGCAAGGCATCGTCAGTTACGAGTCATCCTCCACGCTCGGCTTGGGTGACGCGAGCAAGCCTATTACTCTCGGCAATGGTGGTGGTCTTGCCTGGGGAACCACAGCCGCAGCCTGCGTCAGACCGTTGATTTGTAGCAATAACTCAACTATCTATGGTTACAATACAGCCACTAACGTGTTCAACAGTCTCGTGACACTGGTCAGTGGCAATGTTAATTTGAACGGTGTTCTGATGGTTACCAATGGGATCATTGACTCCTACCACGGGTTGATCTTCAGCAACGTTCTTAGCGGAGCTGGCGGAGTTACCGTACAGGGTCGCAGCCGCGTTACTTTTGCCGCGGCCAACACCTACAGCGGCGACACCATCGTTGCCAGCACCAGCACCAACAACGGCGCAACAGGCAGTTCAATCTTGAGTTTGACTGGCAATGGGTCCGTGAACAACTCGCTTCACATCACACTGCAAGGCAATACGAACGGCCAGGCTTTTGCTGGCGTGATTGACGCCAGTGGCCGCACGGATGGCACCCTGACACTTGTCAGTGGTCAGACGCTAAGTGGTTACAATGGTTCGTATGTCAGAGGCAATGTGATCGCCAATTCCGGTGCAACGATTAGTCCGGGCGGAGCGGCCAATATTCAATCCATGACGTGTAGCAACAACCTGACGTTGTCGTCTGGCAGCGTTGTGGCGATGGATGTCAGCCTTGATGCCGGCATAAGCAATGACGTTATCAACGTCGCCGGAACAAACAACTATGCTGGAACGCTGCAATTAGCTAACAGCGGCATCACAGCCTTGACCAACGGAGCGGCGTTCAAGCTGTTCAACAATGGGAACTACACGGGCACTTTTGCCACCATCAGTGGTTCACCCGGTGCAGGTCTGGCTTGGTCATTTAATCCTGCCAATGGTATTGCGACAGTGACGGCGACAGTCGCGACGAATCCGACGAATATCTTGTTCTCGGTTTCAGGCGGCCAATTAACGCTCAGCTGGCCGTCGGACCATCTCACCTGGGTTCTGCAATCGCAAACCAACGCGTTGAGTGTGGGGCTTTCAAACAACTGGGTTGATGTGGCGAACAGCGGCTCCAGCACACAGGCAGTCATCAATATCAACACCAATGGTCAAAAAGCCGTGTTCTTCCGCCTGCGCAGTCCTTGATGAAGTACAATGAAGCTATGCAAGCAGTCTGTTGTTTGAAATAGAATGCCATGGGAATGGTTGGGGGCGAGAGCAAAGCAAATGGTGCCTCTCGCCCCCTTAATTCACAAAACAGATTTTTGTAATTGGTAAGTAAAAAAGGATATTGGAAATTGGAAACAAATATGTTGTCAAAAATGAATCGAGAAACCGGGCACGCTCCTCGAAGGGCGTTTACATTGATCGAATTGTTGGTGGTCATAGCAATTATTGCCATCCTGGCTGCGCTGTTGTTGCCGGCGCTTGCGCGGGCCAAGGAGAAGGGAAAGCGGGTTGCCTGTGTAGCCAACCTGAAGCAAATCTATATCGGCATGGCCGTATATGCCCAGGATGCTAATGATTATGTGGTTCCTGTTAAGACCTATGGTGGGGCTGAGGTTCTCAATGCCTTGGAGGTTGCGGCGGCTGAGGGTGTAAGTACAGTGAGTCTGCAGCTTGGCACACCCTCGGTATGGAATTGCCCCGACCGGGTTACCGACACGCTCCCGGTTTATACTCCCGCGAGTGGAACCGGTGTAGCACAATGGGTTATCGGATACGAATATTTTGGAGGCATGACCAATTGGAACACGCCGAACGGGCCTCGGGCATCGCACAGTCCGGTTAAATTCAGCCAATCCCGAAATTATTGGGCGTTAGCAGCGGATTGTAATATAAGGGATAGCACTGCGTGGGGACATCTGAATGATAGCAATAGTGGCACCCCTCCGTATTATAGTGAAATTCCACCACATCGGAGCTCTTCAGGTGTTCCTCAAGGTGGAAATGAGGTGTTTATGGATGGATCAGCTCAATGGATTAAATTTCAAACTATGTTTGTTTTCCAGCAATATCAAGGTGCAAACGATTTTCGTAATTTCTTTTGGTGGCAGGATACGCAAGATTTTAAAGACCAGCTTGGAACACCATATCCGGTCATCTCGGCGGCTGATTTGAAAACTCTGTCCGCTAACAATTCAAGCTGGAACCACTGAGTGTGGCGTTTATGCTGATCAACTCACGGATATTCCATGGCAGATTGGCCTTAATGACGATGGTTGGACTTGGTTACGGATAGAGTTTTTCCATGCTCAGCGTTTTGCGATGTTCTATGGATTCTTGGATGTTCTTTGGTTAGCTCATGGTGCTGCTTTGTCACAGCGGTACTGGCAGGCATTGATGACCAGCAATTCACCGGCGCTGCCTTTAAGCCTGTTGGACACAAATTTTCAACCACATCCCAGCCGTTTTTATCGAATCCAAATCGGACCGTGAATTATGATAAGAAGGTCATCCGTCCACCGGGTTCGGCACAAGTTCCTTTTTGTTCGGCAACTGACTCTGGTTGTCTTCTTTCTTTGCGTTGGTTTTGCCGGCGCTCAGACGCAGACTCGCACCCAGATTTCCCTGGATTCCGGCTGGACCTTTCAGTTGGGCGATCCGGTGGATGTGACCACGAATGTCACCTACTATCCCGAAATTCCCAATCTGGAAAAATTGGATTCCACGGACACTGGGACCAGTTCTGAAACTTACCTGGAGTCCCTCCGGGTAAATATCTTCACCACGCACGCCGGAGAGAACGTTTCGTTCGTTCAAACCAACTACAACGACAGCGGCTGGCGACAGATCAATCTGCCGCATGATTGGGCCGTTGAATTGCCGTTCAGTTCGGGTGCGGATGGAGGCCATGGTTACAAATCCGGAATTACAGGATCAACCAGCACGAACACCATCGGCTGGTATCGCCACACGTTCACGTTGCCGGCCAACTACTCGGGCCAGTCGCTGTGGTTGCAATTCGACGGAGTTTACCGCAACTGCCTGGTGTGGTTGAACGGCCACATCATCGGACGGAACGTCAGCGGTTACGAAAGTTTTTATTTCGATGTCACGCAATATGCCAACCCTGGTGGAACCAACGTGCTGGTGGTGCGGGTGGATGCCAGCCGGTTCGAAGGCTGGTTTTACGAAGGCGCCGGCATTTATCGACACGTCTGGCTGACGGCGGAGAATCCGGTGCATGTGGCGCAATGGGGAACGTATGCCGCGACCACATCGCTGGTGGGATCCAACGCCACGGTCACCGTGCAAACTGAAGTCACGAACCAAAGCGCCGGGGCAACTGTGAACGGCACCGTGACTTCGCTGATACTCGACGCGAACAGCAACTTGGTCGCCACCATTACGTCGCCGTTGAGTGTTTCGGCCGGGGGAGATTTAATCGTGACGCAGACCGTGACGTTCAATGCCAGTTTATGGTCGCTACAAGCGCCCTATCTCTACCAACTGGTCACCACCGTCAGCAATCAAAACGCCGTGGCGGATGTTTACAACACGCCGTTTGGCGTCAGGTCGGTGGTGTTCGACGCGACCAACGGTTTGTTCCTCAACGGGCAGCATATCTTCATTCAGGGGATGGCCAATCACCAGGACCACGCCGGGGTGGGTTCGGCCGTGCCGGACCGGCTCCAGTATTTCCGAATCGAACGGTTGAAGGAGATGGGCGTCACCGGCTATCGCACCGCGCATAACGAGCCGGCCTCGGCAGTACTTGACGCGTGTGATCAGTTGGGAATGCTGGTGCTGGATGAAAACCGCCGGTTCGGAACCAATGCCGAACCATTGAGCGAACTTTCCCGCCTGATCCGCCGCGACCGGAATCATCCCTCGGTTTTCGCCTGGTCGCTCTGCAATGAAGAGACCACCTATCAGGGCGATAGCGGCACCGGCGCAGCCCTCATCCGGGTGATGCAGAACCTGGTTCATTCGCTGGATCCCTCGCGCAAATGCACGGCGGCCGTCAATTACTCCTGGAACACCGGCTTCTCCACGGTGCTTGATGTGATGGGTTTCAATTACGAGAAGTATGGCAACCTGGATTGCTTTCACCGGGATTTTCCAACCCTGCCTGGCATGGGCACCGAAGTGGGCGCCGTGACCACCACCAGGGGAAAGTATTACCTTGATACGGCGAACGATTACATGCCGTCTTACGATATCGTCTATAACTCCTATGAGTACGGACTTGGTTATACTGCAAACTATGGGTTACCGTGCGAGACTTGGCCGTTTCGCGACAGCGCGCGGCCCTGGATGGGTGGCGGATTCAATTGGACGGGCTTTGCGTATCGGGGCGAAGAAACTCCTTTTGGCTGGCCCAGCGTCAGCTCCCACTGGGGCATCGTGGATCTATGCGGGTTCCCAAAAGATTTGTTTTACGTTTTCCAGGCCAACTGGACGGTGAAGCCGGTCCTGCACGTGATGCCGCATTGGAATTGGGCAGCGGGAACAAATGTGGACGTCTGGGTCTTTGGCAACTGTGATTCAGTCGAGTTGTTCACCAATGGCGTCAGCCTGGGACGCAAACTGCTGAACATGCAAAACCACCTGGAATGGATTGTGCCTTGGACACCGGGAACGCTTCAGGCCATCGGCTACAGCCACGGATTGGCGTCCATCACGAATGCCTGGACGACAAGCTTTACACCGACAGCGATTGCGCTGTGGCCGGATCGCAGCACCATTCTGGCCGACGGACGCGATGTTTCCGTGGTGACGATAGCGGCCGTGGATGCGCAGGGAAATGTCGTGCCGACCGCCAACAACACGGTCAGTCTTTCCGTCACCGGCGGGGCGATTATCGGCGTGGGCAATGGGAATCCCAATTCGCATGACGCTGACAAGGGCACTCAAATCCCCCTCTTCGGCGGCTTGGCGCAGGTGATCGTCCAGTCCACCAATGTGTCCGGTTCAATCACCCTCACCGGCACGTCGAGTGGTTTGCCCACGACCAACCTTACGATTGTTGAAGCCGCCACCCTGCCGGCTCCCGCCGCGCCCACGAACGTCACGGCCATTCCGGGAAACGCGCAGGTAACGGTCAGTTGGGACATCGTCCCGGGCGCAACAACATATAATTTGTGGCGGTCCACGATGCCCGGCGGTCCTTATGCTACTCTCGTGGCCGGAAACATCGGAGGTGTAAATTTGGGTTGCACGGATACGAACGTCGCCAATAACACCACCTATTACTATGTCGTCACCGCCAACGGCAACAGCGCGGGCGCGAATTCGTCCGAATACGTCGCCACCGCCGATAGCTACGCTGCCAGCGCGAACTCGTCGGAAGTCAACGCCAGGCCGGTTCCGATGGTCAGCAATCTCGCGGCCATCGCAACCAATGGTGCGGTCCAGTTGGCCTGGAGCGGCCCGGCGGGTGCCAGTTACAATGTGAAACGATCGGCCACGTGTGGCGGTCCCTACACGACCATCGCGAGTTCTTTTGCCGGCACCAACTACACTGACTGGCTGGTCAGCGCCGGTCAGACCAATTATTACATCGTCACCATTACCAATGCCGGCACTGAAAGCATTCCATCCAATGAGGCTGGTGCGCCGGTGGGCAACCTGCCCTGGCCTTGGGTGGACTCCGACGTCGGCGCTGTGGCTTGGGCCGGCAGCGCGAGTTACACCAACGGACAATTCACGATGGCCGGTTCCGGGAGGGGTATTCCGGACTCGGCGAGCATCGGCACCACCTACGATTATTTCCATTTCGTTTATGCTTACCTTCCAAACACGACCAGCGGCTATATCCAGGCCCGCGTCGTGAGCGTGCAAAACACGGCCGCCACCGCGAAGGCGGGAGTGATGATTCGCGAAAATTTTTACGCCGATTCCCAATATGCCATGGCGGACCTTCAGTCCACTTCGGGATATGAATTCAGCGCGCGAAACGGTGACAAAGCCAACCCTTCCTCAAGCACCGCCAGCGGCTCGGCGCCCGGATGGGTGCGCCTGACCCGGACCAACAACACCTTCCGCGCTTATTCGTCGCCCAACGGCACCACCTGGACCGCGATTGGCTCGGCCGTGACGTTTACCAGCATGGGGGCGGGCGCCTATGTGGGGCTGGTCGTTTGCTCCTCGGACAATGGTTTCCTCAATACCTCCGTGTTGACTAACTTCAGCTCCACGTTCCTTCCGGCCAATACCGGGCCGACCCTCGCGGCGATTCCGGACCAGGCGGTCAATGTGGGCCAGCCGCCTCCGGTGACTGCCGCCGCCACCGATGCGGATGCGCTGCCGCCGGTGCTGACCTTCAGTTTGCTCAATGCACCGACGAACGCCACGCTGATGAAAATCAACAGCACCAATGCCGCCTTCAATTGGCGGCCATCGGTCACCAATGCCAACACCACCAACCTGGTCACATTGAAAGTGGCGGACAACGCCATCCCCAGTCTTAGCGCCACGCAAAGTTTCCAAGTCATGGTGAATCCTCTCGCGCTGCCGTCATTCACGGCATCGGCGTGGACCACCGGCCAGTTTAGTCTGCAGGTCACCAACAGCCAGACCGGGCCGGACTACGAGGTGCAGGCCTCAACCAATCTGGTTAACTGGAACACGCTGTGGACAACGAATTCTCCGCCAACGCCATTTGGTTGGGTGGATACCAACGCCGGCGTTTATCCCAACCGTTTTTACCGGTTGATAGTTGGGCCGCCTTTGCCGTAGGGTCAGTCCTCAAAATATCAAATATGAACAGCACTTTGTTTCGATGCGGTTCAATCAATCCCATGAGGTTCAAGTTGAAAAGCATTTTAAGTCTGGCGGTTGCCGGTTGCGTTTTTACGGGGAATCCGACGTTGAACGCCGGACCGGCATCGGCGGCGCCGCCGGAAAGGATTTCCATTGATGACGACTGGCGATTTACCAAGGGCGATCCGACGAACAGCGCCGTGAGCCTGCTTTACGACGTGCGTCAACCAAAGCAAATCCGCCGTCTCGCGGCGGTCGAGGCGGATGGCAACGCATCGTTGGCCAGCATGACCAACTCGGCGGACGCCACGAACCTGCCGGTCTCCGTCATCAAACAATGGATTTTGCCGACCGGAAATGAGTTCATCAAGGATCCCGCAAAAAGATTCGTCCGCCCGGAAGGAAACGTAGCTGATGGTGTGGCGTTTGCGCAGCCGGGATTCGATGACACTTCCTGGCAAGAAATTAATTTGCCGCACGATTGGGCCATTGCCGGACCGTTCACGCACTCCGGCGGCGGCGGCATGGGGCGCCTGCCAACCGCGGGCATTGGCTGGTATCGGAAGAAGCTGGACATCCCGGCAGGCGACGCGGGCAAATGTATTTTCCTGGATGTGGATGGCGCGATGTCATACTCGACGGTCTGGTTGAATGGCCAGGTCGTCGGCGGCTGGCCATACGGTTATGCGTCGTGGCGCGTGGACCTGACTCCATTCGTAAAATGTGGCGGTCCAAACGAACTGGTGATCCGGCTGGATAATCCGCCAAACTCCTCGCGCTGGTATCCCGGCGCGGGAATTTATCGCAATGTCTGGCTGGTTAAAACTTCGCCCGTGCATGTCGGACATTGGGGAACTTATCTGACCACGCCGGAAGTTTCACCGGCCGCCGCCACGGTCAATTTGAAGGTGACCGTGGACAATGATTCCAAACAAAGCGCGGCCGTGGCGGTCACCACGGAGATTTTTGCGCTTGATGCCGACGGACGCAAAGGCGGCACGGCCCTGGCCAGCATCGCGCCGGTGGATTTGCAAATTGCGGCCAGCACCAATGCTGTCGCCGAAGGCGGGGCGACCGTTGCCAATCCGAAACTCTGGGGGCCGCCACCGACGCAGAAGCCCAACCGCTATGTCGCGGTGACGACGATTTCGCAGGACGGAAAAGTTGTGGACAGTTACGCAACTCCGTTCGGCATTCGGACGATTAAGTTTGATTCCAACGAAGGTTGCTTCATCAACGGCGAGCACGTCCCGTTGCATGGCGTCTCTGACCATCACGATTTGGGCGCGCTCGGCGCGGCGTTCAACACTCGCGCGGCGCAGCGGCAGTTGGAGATCTTGCAGGACATGGGCTGCAACGCCATTCGCACCAGCCACAATCCGCCCGCACCGGAACTCCTGGAGCTGGCCGACCGGATGGGTTTTCTCGTGATGGATGAGATGTTCGATTGCTGGCAGCGCAGCAAAACGCCGAATGATTTTCATCTCAGCTTCGACGACTGGCATGAACAGGACATGCGGGCGCAAATCCGGCGCGATCGAAATTCACCGTCGGTGACTTTCTGGAGCATCGGCAACGAGGTCGGCGAACAATACACCGGCACCAACGGAGCCGCGCTGGCACAACAACTCTGCGACATCGCGCATGACGAGGATCCGACCCGGCCCACGATCACGGCAATGAACTGGGCCAAGCCCGACATGCCCTTGCCGGCAGTGGTGGACGTCATCGGCCTGAATTATCAAGGCGAAGGGATCCGCGACACTCCGGAATTTGCCGGCACCGACCGTATCCGCACCTCTCCGCAATATCCTGCCTTTCATGCGAAATTTCCCGACAAGCTTATTCTTAGCACAGAGACGGCGTCCGCGTTCAGCAGCCGCGGCGTTTACCTGTTTCCCGTGACCAAGGACATCAGTTCTCCAGTGCGGGATGGCCGGGGCGGCGACCCGAAGATTCACGAGGTGAGCGCCTACGAACTCTATGCCGTGGACTTTGGCTCCTCCGCCGACAAGGTGTTCGCTTCGCTTGAGCGGCATCCCTTCGTGGCCGGCGAGTTCGTGTGGTGCGGCTGGGATTATCTGGGCGAGCCGACGCCGTATGATTCATCGCGCAGTTCCTACGCCGGCATCATTGATCTGGCGGGCTTCAAAAAGGACCGTTTTTATTTGTATCAGTCACATTGGCGACCCGATTTTCCCATGGCGCATATTCTGCCGCACTGGACCTGGCCGGATCGCATCGGGCAGGTGACGCCGGTCCACGTTTTCACTTCGGGCGACGAGGCGGAGCTTTTTCTCAACGGCAAATCGCTTGGCAGAAAAAAGAAAGACGCTTACGAATACCGTCTCCGCTGGGACGACGTGGTGTATCAACCCGGCGCGCTCAAAGCAGTCGCCTACAAAAACGGCAAACGCTGGGCGACGGACGAGGTGGAAACCGCCGGCGAAGCGGCCAAGCTGAAATTGGAACCTGACCGCGACACGATTCGCGCGGATGGAAAAGATTTGTCTTTCGTCACGGTGACGGTGACGGACAAAAATGGTTTGACTGCGCCGCGCGCGGACAATCGAGTTCGTTTCGCAATTTCCGGCCCAGGCGAAATTGTCGCCACGGACAACGGCGACCCGACGAGCTTTGAGCCGTTTCAATCCCATGACCGAAAAGCGTTCAACGGACTTTGCCTGGTTATCATTCGCGGAACAGCGGGTCAGCCGGGAATAATCAAGCTGACGGCAACAGCGGATGGTGTGAGGGTGGGAACGGCATCCATCAAGACCATGTTAAGTTTGAATTAGAAATCTCACTGGGTTGCTGTATTTTCTGAACTTCAGATTTGTCAGTGCTACTGGGGGTTCATTAACAATAATTTGAATAAAATCACAGATGGGTGATAGTCACAAAACAGACAGATGCTAAAATATATTTCATTTTCCATATCACTGGTTGCATTAGCCATGCAGACCCCGCTGGTGGCGGCGACCGCCACGATCGACCCGACCATCACCTACCAAACCATCGAAGGCCTCGGCGGGGCCACTGCGTTCTATGATGGCTGGATCCCGGCCCATCCTTACAAGCTGGAGATTTACACAAACGCATTTGCCGGATTGAATCTTTCGATGCTGAGATTGGGGGATTGGTACCGTTACAATGTGA